>JACCDP010088439.1_pt1 | contig 36580 bp, 23 predicted proteins | sample 7445841 | NCBI WGS metagenome assembly JACCDP01 (sample SAMN15323441, study PRJNA562643) | freshwater metagenome | isolation source: river surface water | place: USA:Blue River Watershed | collected 2017-08-17 | reverse complement strand
AGTATATTCTAGTACTAGTTTTCTAGTATTTATTATTAATATTATTCATTCTAGTTCTTTTATCTGGTGCTCTAGGAAAAAATACGAAAAAAAAATGATAAAAACAAGCTTGAGTCAAATATAAACCTAAAAAAAATATTTTCCGATTTCAACATATTTATAGGAAAGTAATAACTTAAAACTTAACAAATACAAAATGGCAGATTTATTAATGAAAATGCCGGTTCCTTACGAACCGAAAAGACAAAACCGATTCATTCTAAGATTCCCTTCATCATTGGGCATCAACGAATGGTACGTAACATCAGCGTCTAGACCTAAAGCTACGATTGCTGAAACTGAAATTCCGTTTTTAAATACATCAACATATGTTGCTGGTAGATTCAAATGGGAATCTATTTCAGTTAAATTTAAAGACCCAATTGGTCCATCAGCAGCTCAAGCGTTAATGGAATGGTTCCGTTTACACGCAGAATCAGTAACAGGACGTATGGGATATGCTGCAGGATATAAGAAAGATATTGAACTTGAAATGTTAGACCCAACAGGAGTTGTAGTTGAGAAGTGGATTCTTCAAGGTACGTTCCTATCAGGATTAGATTTTGGTTCATTGGATTACAGCCAAGATGCGTTAGCGGATATCACTGCAACGTTGAGAATGGATAGATGTATCTTAGTGTACTAATATTTTAATAAACATATAATCTGTCTTAAAGGAGTCGATTTCGGCTCCTTTATTTTTTGCCTAAACTTTACTTTATCATAGTTATTGTATAATATTAATACTATGGAAGAATTAAGAATTGACCCAACAATTGCATATGACGTTGTAGAACTACCAAGTAAAGGAATCTACTATACATCACAAAAAAAATCACTGAGAGTTGCTTATCTAACAGCTTCAGATGAAAATATATTAGCTTCACCAAATTTAATTCAAACAAATTCATTGGTTTCAGAACTATTGAAAAGAAAAATCTTGGATAAAGATTTTGATGTGGATGATATGGTTGAAGAAGATAGACAAGCGGTCTTAATCTTTTTAAGAAACACAGCATTTGGTTCAGAATATAAAATGATTGTTACAGACCCAAAAACAGGTACTGAATTCACATTTATAGCAGATTTATCAACACTTAAAATTAAAGATTTTAATTTAGAGTCAGATAGTAATGGTGAATACAAATATTCAATGAAAAAATCTAATGTTGATATTACTTTTAAGTTCCTTTCAAAAAAGAATGAAATAGAGATTGAAAAAATCAGAGAGAGTTGGAATGGGAATGGAATTGCTCCAATTGTTACTAAACAACTCGAATTTATGATAAAATCGGTTGCTGGAAACAAAGACCCAATGAATATTAGAAATTTTATTGAGAGATTACCGATTAAAGATTCTCAAGATTTTAGAAAATACGTTCAAGAAAATAAACCATCCTTAGACTTAACACAAAAAATTACGACCCCTTCAGGAGAAGAAATCCAAGTAGAAATTGGGTTTGGGGTAGAATTTTTTCGCCCTTTCTACGGAATATAGGAAAGGAATGCTCGATGAGATTCTTTATCTCGTCAGAAGAGGTTTTTCATACTCAGACTTATTAGCGATGCCTGTTTATGTAAGAAGATATTATATCAATTACATAATGGAAATGGAAAGTCCGGATTAATCTATTTATATAGGTATGGCTAATATCACAGTTAACTCAAGAGCGGCGGATTACGCGAAAAACAAAAAGAAACCCGAGTTTATACAAGAAATTATAAACACGAATTCAGGTTTGAATTTGAACGACGCTTCAACTAAACAACAAATAGACAATCTTTACGAAGCCTATAAGTCTACTGACACTGATACCACTACAACAACATCAAAAACAACAGCTAGTTCTGGTGGTATTGTTGGGGGTATTGTTGCGGGTATGAAGGAAATGGGTGTTGACCAATCAAACAGAGGTTTTGACACAAGAGAACGAATAGGTATTGAAGGTGTTTTGGGTACTGTTATAGATACCAATACAGGTAAATTAAAATCATTTTCTGAAATTATAGGTAGTATTAAGTCCGGAATTGGAGATGGTATTGTTTTACAATTAAAACAACAATCACAACTTCAGGCAAAAATTAATACTGAAACAGGACTGACAGGAGAACTATCAGAAAGTCTTAGAAGCTCAATTACTGAAGCATATCCTGCAGCTGTAAGGTTAGGTTATTCATTTGAAGATATTTCATCTGCGGTATCGGATATGACTGCAGGAATGGGAAGATTTAGACTTCTTAATGAAGAAACTATGACCGATGTTGCTATGACAAGTAGGGTTTATTTTGACTCTATGGAAGAAGGTGGTCGAGCAGCAAATGCATTTCAAGATGTGTCACTCGGTGCTAGAGATGCTTTATTAACTATACAAAAAGCCGGTAAATCATCATTAGAGTTAGGACTTAACGCTAAGACAACATCAAAAGACTTAGTTGCCAATATCGGTAAATTAAATGAATATGGTTTTAATAAAGGAATTGATGGATTAAATCAAATGGTTCAAAAATCAGTTTCTTTAAGAATGAATATGCAAAGTGTATTCACAATTGCTGAAAAAGTTATGGACCCTGAAGGTGCGTTATCAATGGCGGCTGGTTTACAAGCAATTGGTGGGGCATTTGGTACATTCAGCGACCCTATAAAAATGATGTATGATGCAACCAATAACGTTGAAGATTTACAAGACTCATTAATTGGTGCTGCTGAAAGTTTAGCAACATACAATTCAGAACAAGGTAGATTTGAAGTAACGGGTGCAAACTTAAGAAGAGCGAGAGCGTTAGCAAAAGAATTAGGTATTGATTATAATGAATTAACAAAAATCGCCGTAAACGCGGCTCAGAGAACATCAGCGGCAGCTGATATGATGGCAAATGGATTAACATTTAAAAACGAAGAAGATAAGGAATTCTTAACCAATCTTGCTCAAATGAAAGATGGTAAGATGTCTATAGAAATACCGAAGAATTTACAAAAAGAATTCGGAGGAGCTGCGTCCATTGCCATTGAAGATATGACTTCAAAACAGGCCGAAACATTCTTAAAATTCAGAGAGGAATTCCAAGGTATGTCAACTGAAGATATTGCAAAGAAACAAGTAAGTTTAGTTGAAAACATTAATAGGGATGTAAACTTTTTAGCTGCACTTGCAAGAATTAGAGCAGGTCAAACGGGTGAAAATTTAATAAAACAATTAGGTTTTGACCCGGCAGCGGCGGCAAAAGAATCTGCAAAATTAGCAGACGCGGCAGCTTCAGGTATTGAAGTAGTATCAACTGCGGTAAATGATGGTATTAATACATTAACTAACGCCGACGCAAGAAAAAAGGCGGAGGCCAAACCAACACAACAACAATCAGTTCCGGTAACCGAAGCAGAGAAAGCAAAGGCAGAGGCTGAAAAGGCTAAAACACAGACACAACAACAGACACAACAACAGACACGGGTTGATGTCAATCTTACATCAAATGTAGATGGAGATGCGGTAAGAAGAATGGTGTTGAATGACCCAACAATGGTGGATAAATTTTTCTCCGAATTTAGTTATACAGCACTACCAAAATAATAAAAAAATAATATAAAACCTATTTATAGGAAACGATAATAATGCCAAGTTACTTAGATTTCAATTCGACTAAAAATTTCAGGGATTACATATTAGGAAAAAATATATCATCACCTAATGGTCCTCAGACATTTAATGCGGGTGGATATGATGTACAAAAAACATCAGACTATGCGGTTATTGATTCAGGTACTGTAGAAAACGATAGAGACACATTATTATCACAAACACAGAATGGTAATGTTTTTAAACCATTAGAATATACCGTAACAGAAGTCATTGACACATTACCAAGAAGAATTAATTTACAACTATATCCATATTTTACAGGTAATCTGAACCATAATATCATTGGAATTATGTCTAATGACAATTATGATAACGAATCTGAGTTATTTAAATTCGCGGCAAATAATATTAGAAAAAATCCACAAGGACCTGTATTTGCAAGAATACAACAAAATTTATATGCCGCAACAGTTGGTAGAGCAAGATTATTAGACGCACTGAATGGTAATACTGCAACCGCAATCAATTTACTTACGGGTAGAGAACCTTTAGTTGAATTTAACAACAAAATTACTGTTGCTAAAACAATACCCGGTAAAGCTGTAGATTTTTTACAAACAGTTGCAGGAGTTGAATTTCCATTTTCGGAAATACCCGGTGATTATTTATCAAACCCAAGAAATCCAATTAATGTAAGACCACAAGCGAAAAACGAATTACAAGCGATATATCAAGATGTAACAGGAGCAATTGGTTCATTATTAGGAGTTCAGAGAAGACCTAAACTATCAAGAAAACCATCAGACTTATTAATTGAGTATATGGGGGAGGGTCAAAAACAAAGACTATATGATTTAATATCATATTCAAAATACGGACCAAACTACACGACAACAGCAAGGTCACAGAATTCATCAAAGTTATTCAACTTTGCGGACCAAATTGCATCAGGTGTTAAATCACTTGTAGGTTTGGAGGCACCCCAATCAGTATCATATATTGGTGACGATAGAGGTAATGATGTGAAATATGCAATGAATGATTTTAACGATAGACCCGTTAGAAGTTCATTTTATTTGAGCTCAATGTTTGACACTGTTGCTGCAGGTATTTTTCATCGTTCTAAAAATATTACAGAGGGTGGACCAATTGGTGGTAAATTAACTTGGATTAGTACAAAATCAAAAAACAAACTTGGTTTATACAATAAAGAATTTGCTTCAGAAGAAACACAATATACAGATTCAATATCAAATAGATTCAGATTTAGAGAAGATTCGATATTAGGTGTTACACAAGAAATTCTAAACACATTACCAACAAATGGATTAGAACAACATTCACACGTTGCTAATGTAATTGACCAAACAAGTAGAATCTTTAGAGATGGTGGAATTTCTATGTCAAGAGGTTCTAATGTAAAATATGTAGATAAATTTAGTGGAGATGAAACAGGAGTAGAATATTGTAGAGTATGGACAAAAGATAGGTCACACTTAAATTATTCTGACACTATGAAGAGAACAGGTTTAATACGAAAGTTCGATTCAAGTGTAATGACTACTCCGTATAACTTAAACATATACCCAAATTCAGATGGAAAATCATCATTTGACCAATCAACAAATATTGTTAAAGGTAATGGTGGATTTTATGCAAAGAAATATATGTTCTCGATTGAGAACTTAGCTTGGAAATCATCTAACATACCAGGATTCACTTATAATGATTTACCATATTGTGAAAGAGGACCTAATGGTGGACGTGTAATGTGGTTCCCACCATATGATTTAAAAGTTTCTGAACAAAATAATGCTAAATGGGAGGAGAATACTTTCTTAGGTAGACCCGAACCAATTTACACATATCAAAATACTTCAAGAGGAGGTTCAATATCATTTAAGATTGTTGTTGACCACCCAAGTATTATGAACTTATTGGTTAGAGAACATTTTAAAAATATGTCAGATGAAGAAGCTGACAACTATATTAATGCATTCTTTGCTGGTTGTCAAGATGTAGATTTCTATGATTTAGTTAGAAAGTACACAACACTTGAACAAACTGACATTGAAAAAATTCAGAATTACTTAAATTATTCAGGTGATAGACAAACGATTGATAAATTAAGAACGCAGATTGACCCGGTTAAACAACCAAACAAACCTGATGTATCCTCATCAACAACAGGAACAACAAATAACACCGCACCTGAACCAATTGGTAAAAAGTTTACATTATATTTTAAAAACGATTATCCTAAAGTAATCGGTGGTAAAGAATTAGATGGTTTAATATTTGGTGATGAATATAAACATTACATAAAAGCTGCATATATTGAAGAATTAGAAGATGGGTTAATTAAAGATTCAAATGGTTTATTTAACCCATCACACGCTTGGGGTCCAAAAAGTCAAAATGATTATAAGGTATTATATAACGAAGAATCTAAAACTTTACCATCAACATCTAAGATTGCCGAACTAACAGGAAAAACCATTTCAGAAATTGATAAAGGTTTTGAAGCATTAGAAAAAAATTACAACGAATTAAAAACATTTTTAGGTGACATAAAAAAATTACTTAAAGAGAAAAAAGTTCAAGAGGTAGAGGTGGGTATATTCTCATCTACATCATTTGTTGCGGATGACCAATATAATTTAAAACTTTCTTTTAGAAGAAGTGCAAGTATAATGAAAGAGGTTTTAGAGACTTTAAAAAATGATGGAGCAGAAAAAATTGCAATCGATTGGAAAGGTGCAAATCCTCAACCAACCGAAAAGAAACTAGACGTAAAATATGACCCAATAGAATTTAAAAAATTAGGTTATGACATACCGGGTCAAATTAAGTTCGTTGGTATTTCTAACAAAGGTGAACAATATTCTGCACAAACATCTGATACTAAAAACGTTAATTGTCATAATTTAGAATTAAAAAGTAATGACAAATTAAAAAGAACTGCACCTGTTACGTTTTGGTGTAGAGAAGCTAGTGTTGCAATAAAATATAAAACATTACCGTCAGAAAACCCAACACCCACCCCTCCACCGGTTGAGATACCTGTAGGAATACCTACAGTGAATTTAATACCATACAAAGAAAGTGGTAAAATTCCACCCCCACCTATTGATGAATTAAAAAGAATTGTAATGAAGACATTAGGTGAATGTTATTACTTCAAAAGACTTGAAGAGAGTTCGCCAATTGCGTTCGGTTCGTTAAAAGAAAAATTAAAATATTTTCATCCTGCATTCCATTCAACAACACCGGAAGGTTTGAATGCAAGACTTACATTCTTACAACAATGTATTAGACCTGGCGACACTGTACCAATTAAAGGTATCAGTGATGAATCTGATTTGGCAGCAAGAAATACCACATTTGGACCTCCACCTATTTGTATTTTAAGAATTGGCGATTTTTACCATTCAAAAATTGCAATTAGAGACGTTAATATACAATTTGAAAACTCTACTTGGGATTTAAATCCTGAAGGTATTGGTATACAACCAATGATTGCTGATGTGACATTACAAGTTAGTTTTATCGGTGGTCACGGATTAGAAAAACCTGTTGAAAGATTACAGAATGCTCTTTCTTCAAACTTCTACGCAAACACTGAAATTTACGATTATAGAGCAACCGCAACTGAAGACAGAAGAGCATTTAATAAAGAAGAATTAGAGAAATTCTCAATTCCGCCACAAAATAATTCTTCAGGTCAAGTACCACAAAATAATCCTGATTCAAAGAACAATGTGACAAGAGGTTCATACATCGGAACTATTGTTGATAAAAAATTATCATATGATAAATTAATAGACGATGTGTTTACATATACAGGAAAATATGTTGATGGATATAAGACTGCGGTAAAAAATACCACAAAAGAATATGGTGAAAAAATCACAAGTATTTTATTTTCACCAACATATAGAGAAATTAAAGACTTTGTTGTACAAACAAATTCAAGTACTAAAACTATAGAACTTTTAGGACAACCTAAAAGTCAATCTAAAATTACGAGTGAGTTACTTAGAATATTTCGTATGAAATTAATGAGTAAATTAGAGAATATTACAATCACTAATTTATTTAATTTAACTACAGAATTAAATAATCCATTAACTGGATATACAGAAACTTATTTAAAACCAATTGTAAGGGAAGAATTAAAAAACGCCCTAACAACGTTAGAAGGTACTAAAACACCAAAAGACCTTGAAACAAATAGAAACCAATTAATTAAAACATTAGATAAGTTAAATTTCATACTTGAAACAACTCACGATGGTAAAATATCTGAAACCAATATAGTGTCAGGTACAACATTTGATTATTCAAACCCAACAGGTTTTACGAAAGATAAAATTTATAAACCATATGAAGATTGTGTTGATTTCCTATCAAAATATGGTCCTAAGATGTTGGATAAGATAGACCAATCATTTGTAATATCTCAATCATCAGTAATATCGGACGACGAATTTAGAGAGTTTGTTGGGGTTCTTTTAAAAGATAAGAAACAAATAATATTAGATACACTAACTAAAAAAGATTCCGTAAATTTTAATCCGGCGGTAATTAAGATTATAGATAAAAAATTAACTAAGTTTTTCATAACACCTAATGAAGTAGAGCCAAAAATTGGTAAACTACCAATTAGAAAGAACACAAATAAAGTTGAATTTGACATTGTAAATGAAGACTTTGTGTTCCCTGCAGACCAAAAAACGAATTTAATAAAAATACATTCCGCCGACACAAAATTAGGAGATAAATTAAACTACTACAGTAAACCAAAACTATAATGAGTAATCAATATTTTGACAGATACCAATATTTTTTAGAGGACGGTAGTTTTAAAATTGTTCCTGGCATTGAAATACCAATCAAAGGCTCGGACAAGTATTTCCAATATAAAAAAGGTAAGAATAGACTTGATAAAGTTTCACAGGAATATTACGGAACACCATATTTTGGATGGTTAATTATGTTAGCAAACCCGCTTGCGGGAAGTGTTGAATTTGAAATACCTGACAATTTTCTAATTAGAGTTCCGTTTCCGTTAGTGTCAACTTTACAAGACTACAAAAGAGCAATAGAATTGTATAAGTTATACTATGGCGAATAAGAGAGGAACAACAAATGATATATTAGTTAAGGTCGACCAAAACAATTTAATGTACATCGACCCTAATAGTGTCATTGATAAAGATGGACAGGTATTACCGAGAGAGATACAGCCTGAGAACTTAGTTACGTATGTTAACTTAGAGGCGGACCTTATTCCAAGAACAACATTAATTTCAGGAAACGATACAAATACATTAACATCAATTGCAAAGGGTACTTTCAATATGATGAGAAACGCGGAAGGTAGAGACTTTGATACTAAGTGGACCGACGCTTACACAGAATATGACCAAAAGTTTAAAAAAGATTCTGAAGGTAAAAATATACCTATAGAAGAATTTTATCAAAGTGATAGTACCGCTCAAAGTTTCGGTATCGATAGTATATCAATTAGAATCGAAGGTATGAACTTAGTACCTCAAGTTAATATCAAATTCATTGATGTTAGAGGTAAAACACTTTTTGAATCTCCTGAGAACTCACCATACAAAGCGTTCTTCCACTTACCTTGGCCAATATTTTATTTAACAGTAAAAGGTTATTATGGTAAGGCTATTAGATATAGATTACACTTAGTTAAATTCAATACAAGATTTAATTCATCTAATGGTAACTTTGAAATAGAAACAACTTTTGTTGGTTCAACATATGCGTACTTAAATGATATTCCATTAGACGGAATTATGGAAGCGGCATATATGTACCCCATCGAAATCGTAAAAGATAGTAAATTCAATGAAAAAACTAAAACATACGATAAGACAATTAAGAAGACAAGTAGAGGTTATTCAGTACTAAAATCAGTTTATTCTGAGTATAGACAAAAAGGACTACTACCAAAAACATTTCCTGATAGAACATTAAGAGAGGTTATATCGATTGCTCGTAGGTTGGAAAGTATTTTAGAAGAAGAGATATTTTCTAAAACTGTTGACCCACGAATATTAAATGATGTGGCCCAATTCGATAGGACAATGCAAGAATTTGAAAAGTCTATTAAGAATTGGAAGACTAAGTTTTTAAGTGCGGAATTTTTTACTGATAAACCGGATGAAACTATCGAGTGGAACGTACATTTAGACAAGACAGGTAAACCTGCAACTACTACAGAATTATTAACAGGAGAAACTGCCGGTTCATTATTTCTAATCATAAAAAACTATTGTAACACGATAGATAGTAACCAAGCATTCGGTAAGAGTAGAGATAATAAATTACTAAAAGATAAAACAATAAGAGTTAGAACAATATCGGCTTCTGCTTTATTAAACATTAAAAGTTATTATAAACAAGGAGCTAAAATTGGTGTCAATATAAACGGAATATTGAACACACTTTATACAATACAAAAAGAATATGTAGAGGAGAGAGCGAAACTTGAAAGAGTTATTGAAGAAAGAATGAACAATATCATTAAAAGAAAAGATATTGGGATTGGATTTGAACCTACAATTAGAAATGTTGTTGGATTAATATTGGCTAACGCCGACACATATATACGATTATTAAAAGACGTTCACTATAGAGCGTTTCAAGTGGCTGAAGAAAGAAAGAATATTTTAAACGCAGTTAGTACAGATAGTGTCGGAGAATCAATCTATCCGTGGCCTGAAGTTAAAAAACCAGCAACGGGTAAAAAACAAAATGTATTGGTTTATCCTGGTGCCGCTGAAATGTCACGAACATTACAAAGCTACGATACTAGATTGTGGCCTGAGGTAGAGTTCGTTGAGAATTATAATGCGGTTGCCACTAAGAAAACTGAACCCGCAGATGAAAAAGAAACGGGACCTGAACTTATTAACTTCTTATCTGATAATGATTCAGATAAAAACAAAAGAAATGAGATTAGTCTTCTAACCACATTTACCGATGTAACACCATATGGTGATAAGTCAATTAGTTCTGTCTTATATGAGATATACGAAAGAGCAAAATATTTTACCACGATTGATTCATTTAAAAATGATACAATTAGAGAATTAGCGTTATTAGAATTTGATAACATTAAAAACCAAATTGCAGAAGATTTTGATTTAATTGAAATTCTTAAATCTGCAATTACGGATACTAATGCACTTAAAAAATATATGTTGGGATTTTCAGCATATGAAAGATACCCATACTATGAAGACCAACAACCAACGATACCATACATTAAAGAAGCGTTAGATAACGGATTTAAAGTTGAACAATACAAACCAAAAAACAATGTTGTTGACAACAAAGCTTTATACCCAAATTTAGGAAAAAATTTATTCGAATATGTTGGTGAGGAATACAGAACAAAAATGTATCCATTCAATTCTGACGAATACATAAGTTATTTAAAAATTTACGGTTATTCAGGATACACGGCTAATCAAATTCATTTAAAGGGAATGGTTAGATTGGATACTATAGAATCTTTAGCATCATCAGCACCCGAACCAAATATGTGGCACTTTGCTGATGATGAACAGTATGTTCAAAATTCAGGTACAACAACACAAAAGAAAACAGGAAAAAATTTATTTAATAATTCTATACCATTTGACACTCTAAACTTTACAGGTGGAACATATAACGGAAAAGAATATAGATTTATATTAAACACACCATATTTTCACAAACAATTATATACCGATTTTAGAAATCCAAAGACAAAAGGAAGATATGCGGGCTCTGCTTACTTACTATTAACACAAATGAATTTCAAATCGTTATCACACCAAGTTCAGGATATATTAAACATTGTAGTCAATGCAATTTCACATATGCCCCAATCAGGTGTTTTGATGTCAACGTTGTTTAAGGAATTAGCTGCAACACATTATGTTCCGTATCATTTAATACTTCAATGGGGAGCCATTTACCATAGATATAAAAAATATCTTACAGACGGTCAGGATATTCTTTCGGGAATAACACAACCTATTGATATGAATTTATTTTTTGACAACAATCAAAACTTAACATATACATTTACATTAACAGGCGGAACAAATACTACATATAGTTTAACGAGAAATAATGAAAGAAGTTATGGGTTCACTCCTTTTTATCATTCGGTATACCACCAAGTAGTAAATGACTACACATTTTATGACCCATTGTCAGCAACTCCGAACACAAGCTACGTAAACGCAATAAATCAAGGAGTGATAAAAATATTTCCTACACGAGGAGAAGGTTCAATATCTTGGAATTCTTTTATCGATAATTCCAAATTCGATACCACAACAAAAACATTAACGATTTTACCGAGTGGTGGATTAATGAGTTATAACTATAGTGGATATACGAGACAACAACAAGATTGTTTTAAAACAATATGGAGTAGTCCATATGAAAGATTTGAGGGCGGCGATATGGAAGGAAATTTCCCAAAAAACTACGCCCCATTATATAGTGGATTGACCGCACCAACATATAAACAATATTTCACAGATAAAGACGGAGCACCAAATATATCTTCTTCAAATAAGAAGATTATTGATTTAATTGCAACATTTAGTCCTGAATTATTGGATACATTTGAAGAGATGTTTTTAGATTTTGCATCGGACACAATTAATGACGAAGTAAATCAAAATAAATTCAATTTCAAGTACAATAGCTTCAAATCAATTTTAAAAGAATTATCCACAATAGATTTTTCTGTAGAAGATAAGTTTTCAAAAACTGAAGACTTAAGTAACTTCTCATTAAATCTTTATTGGAGACAAAGAGAAAAAATGTATAAAATAACCGAGTCGATATTAAGTAACGATAACTTGGTTAAATTAACAATTACAAATCCTAAAGGAATTGACGCTCACGTTTTAGGTGGATTCGCACAAGTCAATGTCGAAAGATTTTCAACAGGAATTGATTTCGATAGTGGTCAAATAGACCAAGACACACAGAATGCAATTGAACTATATATTGGTGAAGATATTAGTGGATATTATGTTGATTTCTTCAGATATAACAATATTGAATTAAATGAGGAGAACATAAAACGATTTAGATTTTTAATCTACGTTTATGCGGGATATAGAAAATCAGGAGGTACAAATACTAAACAATCGTTTATCAATTATTTAAGAAATAATATTATTTTAAAAGATTCGGACCCAATTTCAAAAGTTTCAGGACAAGAGAATAGATTAAGTCTATTCCTTAACACACTTATTAGTAGATTCTCAACACTTAAAGCGAATGCGGGAACTCAACGATTAAAAATTGATAGAGGTTATAATGACGACTTAATCAAATTAGAATTATATAACTACTTTAAATCATTCAATGATAAATGGGTAGCGGGTAATTCAATCGGTCAAAGAGGATTATTAGAAGAATTTTTATTTTTAAACAAAGCTAATGTAGACATTGGAGATGATGTTTATATTGATATAAAGAAGTTAATTGAAATTGGTGACCAAAGAAATTCAAAGAAACAAAACCTTTATGGAACAATTTCAAATCTCATCACAAGAACTGGTTTTGATTTAAGACCTCTACCGGCTTATGTTAATTTCTACGGAACTAACTTTAATAACAAAGTTAAAACCACACCATCTAAGAGTGTTGCTAGTAATATTTTTGGTTCGTTCTTGGAAGTGGATTACCAAGAATCGTCACCTAAAATTATTCTACAATATACGGGACCAACATCTAAGTATTTGGAATTGAATGAAATTAACAAGAAATTCTTATATAAAGATGATAGTTTTAACATCAGTCAAACTAACAATAACCCTATTTTAGTTGCAAACGATGCATTCACACGAGTAGATTTTTATAAGTCAAACAAAGCGGTTGCGTTCGAGGTAAGTTTCGGTGACCAAAATCAGGGAATATTCAAAGGAATTGAACTAGACCAATCATCAGTTAAAAATACTTCAGAATCTTTTGGTGTGTTAGAAAGATTAGGTGCTAGTGAAACTGGTTCGAGCACTGCACAAGTCGATATTGGATTGTTTGACATATACAGGTCACAATCATATACTTGTAATGTAACTATGATGGGTGATGTTATGATACAACCGACGATGTATTTCTATCTTAAGAATATACCATTATTTAAGGGTACATATTTAATTCAAGAAGTTAATCATAGTGTTAGAAATAACGTGATTGAAACATCATTTAAAGGAACAAGAATACCTATAACATCATTACCTGACCCTAAAGATTCGTTTATGGCTAGTTATCGAGCGTTATTCGATAAAATGGTGGCGAAAGCAACTGCAAAGGTAAAAGATGCTGATAGAGTATTGAAAAATCTCAAAAATGGGGATAAAGTGTTTACTGATACGAAAGGTAACACATATTCATATAACACAGGAGGTAAAGAAATTAGCGGTGAGAAGATAATTGAAAAAGCATCAATCACCAGCTATGGAGTTCCATATAATGGATTTGAAGGTCAGAAAAATATTCAATTGGCTCAATTTGAGGAAAGTGAATGGTTACGTGCAATTGTGACTCCAATGGGAGGTTCAAAATACACACCGGCTGATGATGTTGATTTAGGTATTGTAAGTAGATATGAACATTTATCAGGCTCAACTATGGTAAATGAAAAGGTTAAATGGTCTGATGTTAAAAATACGGGAGACAAACAACAATTTTACTCAACCCAAATTAATCTTACAGGTTCACTTAGTGCTAATGACCTTGTTTCTAAATTCGGAAGTACGGAATTCTATAACCCTAAACCTAATGTTAAGAAGAAAGTCACCATTAAAACATCATTTGATTACACAAATAAGAAGTTTAATGGACCTATCCACTATGGTATGTCACCTGATTACGGTATATCAATGTCTAAATCACTAATGACCCAACTTGATTTATATGAGGGTGATGTGGTATATTTCAGGTTGGCTCCGTAAATTTAAAAAATTCTTGATATTTATATTTATAACAAAAAATTATGGACAATTTAAAAATAAAAAACACGGCAGACCAATTCTTAAACCAAAAACAGGTTACTAAGGTATCCAATGATGGTATGGAAAGAGAGGAGTGTGATTTAGCAACAGGCGAATGTTACATTATCAGGTCCAAAGATGGTATTGTAGAAAGAATAAATAAAAAATACGTTACCGAAGACGGTAGACAATTATTACAAGATTAATACTATGTTAAAGGAAAAACTTTTAGAAGAATTAAATCGTTACAATGCGATTAACAAATATGCTCAAAAATTGGTCTTAGAACAAGATATGGGAGCAGATGTGGCAACACCTGCAGTACCACCTGCAGACCCATTAGCAGGAGCACCAGCACCGGCTGACCCATTAGCGGGAGGTGACCCAATGGCTGCACCGGCTGACCCAATGGCTGCACCACCAGCAGACGCAGCGGGTGGAGAAGTTCCACCGGCTGACCCAATGGCGGGAGCAGCACCTACTGACGAAACCGAAGAAATTGATATTACCGATTTAGTTAATATGACCAAATCAATTAAAAATGAGATGGACAAAAACAAAGATGAGGGTAATTCAGTGATTCAGAAAATGGATAGTGTTTTTGGTAAGTTGAATGATTTAGAACAAAAATTGGCTCAAATGGACTCAGTTATTTCTAAAATAGATGAGTTAGGTAACAAGATTGAACAAGTAAAACCAAAGACACCTCAAGAAAAACTTGAAATGCGTTCTTTAGATTCTTATCCATTCAATCAAAACCCACAAGACTTCTTTAGTCAAAAACAAAATGAAATGCAAGCTTCAGGTAAAAATGAGTATGTATTAACTAAAGATGAGATTGAAAATTACGGAAAAGACCAAATAATGAAATCTTTTAATCCAGACGAAACTAATGAGCCTCAGTTCTAACGTAAATTTTTTATTACAAACTCAGTTACAAATCAAGATATTACATTGGCAAACCAAAGGATATGCTAGACATCAAGCTTTTGGTGAGACTTATAGTAATTTAGATGTGTTGATAGATGACTTCGTAGAAATCTATATGGGTAAGTACGGAAGATTTTCACTAAGCGAAAACGAAAAAAACATTAATATTGACAACTTATCCGAATTGGATTTAACAGCATTCCTTAAAACAGTTAAAGCTGAGTTTATTGGGATGTCTAACGACTTGTCAAGTGAAAAAGACACTGATTTACTAAATCTCAGAGATGAGATGTTAGGACTTTTCAACAAATTATCATATCTCTTAACGTTGGAGTAAGAAATTTCTCAAAAAGAATTAGAGCCGGGTTTGACAATCCGGCTTTTTTTGTTTATACTTTACTTATAACATATTTTATAAATTAAATTCAATTATTATGGGAGTATTAGATTCAGTTCTTGCTCAGTATGAGAAGAGCAAACAGTCAGCTACAAGTAGCAACACAAACAAGGTGTCTCAAGAAGACCGAATGAAAAAGTATTTCACCACAGTATTACCTAAGGGTGTACGTAGTGCTGAAAAACGTATCCGTATTTTACCACCGTCAGATGGGGGGTCACCATTTGTACCAGTTAAATTTCACGAAATTCAAGTGGATGGTAAATGGGTAAAACTTTATGACCCAGCACAAGAAGGTAAACGTTCTCCATTAAATGAGGTTCAAGAAAGTCTTATGATGACAGGGGTTGATTCTGACAGAGAATTGGCTAGAACCTATCGTTCTCGTACTTTCTACATCGTTAAAGTTATCGACCGTGATAACGAACAAGATGGTCCAAAATTTTGGAGATTTAAACACAATACTAAAATGGACGGTGTCTTGGATAAAGTTCACCCAATTTTTAGAACCAAAGGTGATATCACCGACCCTACAACAGGTCGTGATTTGATTATCACATTAGCTCTTACAAAGGCAGGTAACGGTAAGGAATATACAACTGTTAGTTCAGTTATTCCTGATGACCCGGCTCCACTTCACACAGACGAATCAATTTCAAGTCAATGGGTTAATGATGAATTAACTTGGTCAGATGTTTACTCTAAGAAAGGAGAAGACTACTTGGAAATGGTTGCACGTGGAGAGGTACCTCGTTGGGATAGTGAAGCGAAGAAATTCGTATCTAATTCAGTGGGTGAAGTAACAGTTGGAAGTACTCCAACTTCTCAACCAACATATGAAGACCCACAAGTTGATGATGAATCAGATTCTGATTTACCATTCTAATTAACTCACAATGCTCCTGACAATTTTGTTGGGAGCATTTTTTAAAACTATTCAAATATGGCAGGTATCAAAAAGAATGACTTTAGTTCATTCAAAAAAAAGTTTTCAAAAGAGGCAGAATATAAAGCTGACCGATTCTTAGATTTAGGTGATGCGTTTTTGGATGCAACAGGTTTACCAGGTCCGGCAATTGGACATTTAAATATGTTCTTAGGCCATAGCGATACGGGTAAAACAACTGCATTGGTAAAATCTGCGGTTGATGCACAAAAGAAAGGTATTCTTCCTGTTTTCATCATTACAGAACAAAAATGGAGTTGGGAACACGCTCAATTAATGGGGTTCAATAAAGAAGATGATTTCTATCTTTTTAATAGTGATTTCGAATATATTGAACAAATCACAGATTTCATCAATGAAGTATTAGATGCACAAGAGAAAGGTGAAATACCACACGATATTCTATTCCTATGGGATTCTGTAGGTTCAGTTCCTTGTAAGATGACTTACGAAGGTAAAGGCGGTAAACAACACAACGCATCTACTTTAGCTGATAAAATTGGTATGGGTTTAAACCAAAGAATTTCAGGTTCGAGAAGAACAGATAAGAAATATACCAACACATTGATTATTGTCAATCAACCTTGGGTTGAATTACCTGATAATCCATTTGGTCAACCAAAAATTAAAGCAAAAGGTGGAGAAGCAATTTGGTTGAACTCTACATTGGTTTTCTTATTTGGAAATCAAAAAGGTGCGGGAACTACCAAAATCTCAATCACAAAAGATAAGAGAAAAGTTAAAATTGCAACAAGAACAAAAATCTCCATTATGAAAAACCACGTAAATGGTTTGGGTTATGAAGATGGGCGTATTTTGGTTACTGCACACGACTTTGCAAAAGGTAGAGACGATGCTGAAGAAAAGAAAAGTATCGAACAATATAAGACTGAACACGGTGATTATATCAGTAACAAACTTGGCGTTAATGTTACAGACGCAGATGTTGAAGTTGTAACAGAGGAAGAGTAATAATATAAAAATTTTAAATGTCAGTTTTACTTGTCGATGGAGATAATCTACTTACGATTGGTTTCTACGGTCTCAAAAATCACTACTATAAGGGAAAGCACATTGGAGCAATCTATCATTTTGTTAATACTCTTAGAAGAGCGTTTGAGATTTACAAATTAGACAAAATCGTCGTTTTTTGGGACGGAGAGGATTCTGCGTCACTTAGAAAGAAAATTTATCACCAATACAAAGAAAACAGAAGAAGTCGACTTAGAACTGACGAGGAAATTGATAACTACAATTATCAAAGACAAAGAGTAAAACAATACCTTGAAGAACTTTATGTGAGACAAGGTGAGTTTGTAAATTGTGAGACTGATGATTGTATTGCATATTATGTTCAAAACTCTCCGAACGAAGAAAAAATCATATACTCATCTGATAGAGATTTAGCTCAACTTGTAAATGAAAAAACGCAATTGTTTAATCCCTCTCACGGAAAATTATACAAGACCCGAGACAAAATTGAGTATGACCACGAAAGTATCTTAATTGAGAACGTTATCTTAGTTAAGATGCTCTGTGGTGACCCCTCCGATAATATCTCAGGAATAAAGAATATGGGTATTAAAAGGCTCATTAGTTTATTCCCCGAGATAAAGGACACACCTCTCACTTTAGAACAAATTAGAGAAAAGGGAAACCTTTTATTTGAACAAGACAAGGACAATTGGCTTGTTAGGAATCTATTGACTGGTGTTACCAAATATGGAGTCTTCGGTGAGGAATTCTTCCAAGTAAATAATATGATTGTTAATCTACAAGAACCATTTTTAAGTGAAGAAGCTAAACTAGCAATAAATGACTTAATAAATGAGAACTTGGACACTGAGGGTCGTTCCTACAAAAATACTATGAAAATGATGACAGAAGATGGAGTATCACTTCTGTTACCTAAATCGGACGACCAATGGGTAAAATTTTTAGACCCATTTATGCGATTAACGAGAAAAGAAAAAAATAAGCACATCTTTAAATTTAAAAAACAATAGAAAATGAACAATCAAGACGTAACTAAATTTGAGTTCCTTTTAACCCTTGAAGGTAACTTTATCATTCAGAGATTCTTTAACGTAAAGGGATATAATCCAAGAGCTCGTCGTTCAATGGATTTACATTACACAGTAAAAAATATTTGTGACGAAATCGCGGAAGATTTGAAAATAAAAAGTTCCGATTATATGTGTGAAAATCAAAATTATTTCCTTTCTAATGAGAATGTGGAAGATAATGAACCACAAAAAGAAGAACACTTTTTATTGGAAGTTAAGTTAAACGACGATGTATTTATTTCAAGAATCTTTCCCGCACACGTCTATCATCCGAAGGCCAGATATGCCGTTGATATCAGACCGAAAGTTAGGAAAATTCTGTCAGAGTTAACTGAAGTTTTGTCAGATTACGAACTCGAAACAACTTACTTAAATTATGAACTTTAATAATAGAATTTTTAATATATAAACATATACATCAAATGAGTGAAAAGAATTTTGGACAATTAGGACCGACATTTCAAAAATCGTTAATCAAAGTAATAATCGAAGACAAGAAGTTTGCGGTAACTATCATTGATGTAATTGAAAGTAAGTATTTTGACGGACCATATTTTAGATACATTATCGAGAATGTGAAAGAAATGTATTCAAAGTATGGTGAAATTCCTTCTTATGACACTGTTGCTCAAAAAATTATGAGCGAGAACACAAAAGACACAACCACGTCTATCCATATTGACACCTTGAAAAACATCAAGGACCACGAGTTAACCGATGAGGGATGGATTAAAGACACGGCAATGAATTTCTGTAAACAACAAGTCCTTAAAAAAGAACTTAAGTTAGTTGAAAAAATCATTGAGAATGGTGACTTTGAAGAATATAGAAAAATTGAAAAAATAATTCAAAATGCATTACAAGTAGGTGCATCGTCCGATGATATTAGAGATGTTTTTGAAAACATTGCAGGAGCGTTAGAGAAAGATTCAAGACTACCAGTTCCGTTGGGTGTAACAGGTTTGGATAACTTGTTAAAAGGTGGTTTGGGTGTCGGTGAATTAGGTGTTATCTTAGCACCAACAGGTACGGGTAAAACAACATTCTTAACTAAAATTGCCAACACGGCTTACAATCAAGGAAAGAATGTTCTACAAATCTTCTTCGAAGATAATGTTACTAATATTTTGAGAAAACATTATACGATTTGGACGGGTATCGCTCCTGATGACCAAATCGAAAGAAAAGAAGAAGTAATCGAACTTGTTAAACAAAAAGAGTCTGAGTCGACAGGTAAAATTAAATTATTAAAAATGCCGAGTGACTCAGTTACAATTTCTGAAATTAAATCAAAACTAAGAAAACTTCATTCCGAAGGATTTAGTGTAGATGTTTTAGTGATTGACTACATCGATTGTATTTCACCTGAAAGGTCAAATTTTGGTGAAGAATGGAAAGGTGAAGGTAATGTAATGAGAAGTTTAGAAGCAATGACATCTGAGTTCAATCTTGTTATTTGGACCGCAACACAAGGTAATCGTGAATCAATTTCTTCTGAAGTTGTAACGACAGACCAAATGGGAGGTTCTATTAAGAAGGCACAAATTGGACACGTTGTTATTTCAATTGCAAAAACACTTGAACAGAAGGAACATAATTTAGCAACACTAACACTATTGAAATCACGTATTGGTAGAGATGGTGTCATTTTCCAAAACTGTAAATTCAATAACGAATATCTCGATATTGATACAGACAGTCAAAATACTCTTTTAGGTTTCGAAGAACAGAAAACACAAGAAAGAGCAAACAGAGCAGCCGAAGTATTCAAGAAGTCACAAGAAAAAAAGGGTGTCACATTAACAAACCAATAAATAAAAATTAAACTACTATGACCGAGAAGATTTTAACAGAAAATCCCGGACGTTTCGTCCTTTTCCCTATCGAACATCACGATTTGTGGAAATTATATAAACAACAACAAGCTTGTTTTTGGACCGCAGAAGAAATTGATTTAGCTCAAGATATTTCTGATTGGGAAAACAAGTTAAATAACGATGAACAACACTTTATCAAACACGTATTAGCGTTCTTTGCTGCTTCTGATGGTATTGTGAATGAGAACTTAGCAATGAACTTTGTTAACGAAGTTCAATTTACAGAAGCAAAATTCTTTTACGGGTTTCAGATTATGATGGAAAACATTCATAGTGAAACATATTCATTATTAATTGATACCTACATTAAAGATAGAGAAGAACAAAATGTACTTTTCAATGCAATTGAGACAGTACCCGCAATTAAAAAGAAAGCAGAATGGGCAATCAAATGGATTAATTCAGAATCGTTTGTTGAACGTCTTATTGCGTTTGCAGCTGTAGAAGGTATTTTCTTTTCTGGTTCTTTCTGTTCTATTTTTTGGCTGAAGAAAAGAGGATTGATGCCAGGTTTAACATTCTCAAATGAATTAATTTCTCGTGATGAGGGAATGCATTGTGATTACGCTTGTCATTTATACAATAATCACATTGAAAACAAATTGAGTGAGAAAAAAATCAAAGAAATTATTTGTGGAGCATTAGAAATCGAAAAAGAATTTATTACTGAAGCACTACCAGTTAGATTAATTGGTATGAACTCTGATTTAATGCGTCAATACCTTGAATTTGTCACTGACAGACTATTGGTTTCATTGGGATGTTCGAAAGTTTACAATTCAACCAACCCATTTGATTTTATGGAAAACATTGCAATCCAAGGAAAAACTAATTTCTTTGAGAAGAGAGTGGCTGAATATCAAAAGGCAGGTGTACATAATAAATCTGAAGAAGAACTATCAAGTGCATTCTCAGATATGGATTTCTAAAATTTAAATTTTTTGGTAAAATGAAAGTAAAGAAGAGAAATGGTGAACTAGAAGAGATGAGGTATGATAAAATTACCAAACGCATAAGTGCGTTGTGTGGTGACCTCAATATGGAGTATGTGGACCCAACATATATAACACTTAAAGTTACACAAGGAATATATGACGGGATATCAACAATAGAATTAGATAGATTGGCAGCAGAAACTGCAGCATCTATGACAACAACACATCCTGACTATGCAAAATTAGCAGGTAGGATTGCGGTATCTAATTTACACAAGTCAACACCAAGAAAATTCTCACAAGCAATTAAGGAATTACATTCTTTTATTGAACCAAAAACAGGTAAAGAATCATCATTGATTGATGATAAAGTTTATCAATTTGTGATGGACAATAAAGAAGTTATTGATGGTGCGGTTGATTTGGAAAGAGATATGGATTTCGATTATTTCGGTTTCAAAACATTAGAACGTTCATATCTATTAAAAATTGGTGATAAAATTGTCGAAAGACCTCAGTATATGTATATGAGAGTTGCTGTTGGTATTTGTAATAACGATGTACAAATGGCACTTAGAATATATGATGACTTATCACAACATTTTTATACTCACGCAACTCCTACATTATTTAATGCAGGAACACGTAGAGCACAAATGTCATCTTGTTTCTTGATTGGAAATAAAGGAGACGATATTGATGGGTTATTTGACACAATTAAAGACGTTGCGAAGATTTCTAAATGGGCTGGTGGTATTGGATTACACGTACACGATGTTCGTGCTAAGGGTTCATATATTAAAGGAACCGGCGGAGAATCTGATGGATTAATTCCAATGATGAAAACTTACAATGAAGTTGCCCGTTGGATTAACCAAGGAGGAAAACGTAAAGGCTCATTTGCAATTTACCTTGAACCTTGGCACGCCGATGTATTTGATTTTATCGACTTAAGAAAGAATCACGGTAAGGAAGAAATGAGAGCAAGAGATTTATTCTTGGCAATGTGGACTCCTGATTTATTTATGAAGCGTGTCGAAGAAGATGGTGATTGGTCTTTATTCTCACCTGACGAAGCACCGGGTTTATCCGATGCTTATGATAGTCCTGAAGACAAGGCGTTTACTCGTTTATATGAACAATATGAACAAGAAGGTAAAGCAAGAAAAGTTGTTAAGGCAAGAAAGTTGATGGATGCAATATTAACTGCTCAAATTGAAACAGGAACACCTTATATGTTATATAAGGACCCTGCAAACTATAAATCAAACCAAAAGAACTTAGGTACGATTAAGTCATCAAACCTATGTACTGAAATTCTTGAGTACTCTTCTCCAACAGAACAAGCGGTTTGTAACTTAGCTTCAATTGCATTACCAAAATATATTATTGATGGTGAATTCAATCACCAATTACTATACGAACAAACATATCAGGTTGTTAAAAATTTAAACAATGTGATTGATTTGAATTTCTACCCAACAGATGAAACAAAACGTTCTAACTTTAGACACAGACCGGTTGGTTTAGGTATCCAAGGTTTAGCTGATGTATTCTGTATATTAGGATTACCATTTGAGAGTGACGAATCGGATAAATTACAAACAGAAATATTCGAAACAATTTATTTCGCGGCTTTAACATCCTCAAAAGATTTATCTAAAATTCACGGACCATATGAAAGTATCGATGGTTCACCAATCTCAAAAGGGATATTCCAATATGAGATGTGGGGTAAAAAAGACAAAGATTTATCAGGTCGTTGGGATTGGAAATCATTGAGAAAAGAGGTAGTGAATTATGGTGTACGTAATTCATTGTTAGTGGCACCAATGCCAACGGCATCTACCGCACAGATTTTGGGTAACAATGAAGCGTTTGAACCATTTACCACCAATCTTTATTTAAGAAGAACATTAGGTGGTGAGTTTGTTGTCATTAACAAACACTTGGTAAATGATTTATTAAAATTAAATTTATGGAATGATACCATTAAAAATAAATTAATATTTGAAAACGGGTCAGTTCAAAACATTCCCGAAATCCCAACTGAATTAAAAGAGATATATAAAACAGTTTGGGAAATGTCTCAAAAAAGATTATTGGTTATGGCCGCAAATAGAAGTGTTTTCATTGACCAATCACAATCTTTAAATTTGTTCATAGATAATGTAACAAAACCTAAATTGTTAGCCGCACACATTTTCGGATGGAAATCTGGTTTAAAAACCGGTATGTACTATTTGAGAACAAGAGCTGCGGTGGATGCTATCAAAACTTTAGGTGTTGATATCAGCACCGTACAAAAAATAGAAGGTTCAATTACCCAAACAACCCAAGCTCCAACTGCACCTACAAATTCAATTCATTTTGAACAAAATGAAGCCGCGTTGAGTATGAAACCATCAGACTCGCCGTTTGAATGTGAAGGTTGTGGTTCATAAGAGAAACCCCCTACTAAAACCCAACTTCGGTTGGGTTTTTTATTTATTACCATTTTGGTATTGTTTATATTTATTGATATGGCGATAGCATCATATGGAATAGATTTTCCATTTAGAGACAGTAGATATGGTGATTATTTAAAAACCACCGAATCACCTCAAAGAGAGGTGAGAGCAAATATCATTCACCTTCTTTTAACGAGAAAGGGTTCAAGATATTTTTTACCCGATTTCGGTACAAGAATATATGAATACATCTTTGAACAAAATGATGTAGTATCGTTTGGTCAAATAGAAGAAGAAATAAGAGAAGGAATAAGAAAATTTATCCCAAACGTTGAGGTAAAATCGTTAGAAATTATGTCAGCAGAGGATGACCCTGACCAAGTAAAAACATATTCTCAGGATGAAGATGAGAGACTATTCAGGGTTTCAGATTACTCAAGTAAACCTTATACCGCTAAAGTGAAACTTGATTACACCGTTAATAATGGTGCGTTTTCAGTTTCGGACTTTATAATTATTAACATATAAGATGGCAAAAGAAATATCATACGCAACCAGAGACTTTGCAGGATTAAGAGAAGAATTGGTAACATTAACCAAGAAGTACTATCCTGAATTAATAAGTAACTTTAATGACGCATCAATTTATTCAGTTTTATTGGATTTAAATGCTGCGGTTGCTGATAACCTTCATTTTCACATTGATAGAGTATGGCAAGAAACAATGTTGGACTTTGCACAACAAAGACAATCGTTATATCACATTGCCAAAACTTATGGATTAAGAATACCGGGTTTAAGACCTTCAGTTGCTTTATGTGACTTCTCAATTAATGTACCTGTAAGAGGTGATAAAGATGATGAAAGATATGAGGGTGTATTAAAATCGGGTGCACAGGTTTCAGGAGGAGGTCAAGTATTTGAAACTATTGATGATATTGATTTTTCAAACCCATTCAATAGTAAAGGAGAACCAAATAGATTAAAGATTCCAAACTTCGATAATAACAATAAGTTAGTATCATATACCATCACAAAGAGAGAAGCGGTGGTAAATGGAACAACAAAAGTATATAGAAGAGTAATTAACGAGATTGACCAAAAACCATTTTTAAAAATATTCTTACCTGAAAGAAATGTATTAGGTGTGGTTGGAATGATTCACAAATCAGGTACAAATTTTATATCAAACCCAACATACGATGAATTCAATGGGGACAATAAATGGTATGAAGTAAAATCCTTAATGGAAGATAGAGTATTCATTGAAGACCCAACAACAATCTCGGATAGAGATAATTTCACATCGGGTGATTATGTAAGAGTAGATAATAAATTTATTACGGAATACACACCTGAAGGATATTTTCACATCACATTTGGTTCAGGTAATGTTGACCCAATGGATAATTTGGATAACTATATGAACGGAACTATGAAAGTTAATATTTCAACTTTCTTAAATAACGTATCATTAGGTACAATTCCAAAACCTGGTACCACCCTATTCATCAAATATAGAGTAGGTGGTGGTAAAGACACTAATTTAGGGGTGAATGTTATCACTTCTATTGATACTATCGATTTTGCGTTAAATGGTCCTAATAGTTCTATTAATGACCAAGTTTCACAATCACTTAGTGTAACAAATATTACACCTGCGGTTGGTGGAGCAGATGCACCAACGATTGAAGAGATTAGAGGAATGATAGCTTACAATTTTGCAGCACAAAATAGAGCGGTAACACTTAATGATTATAAATCATTGATTGAAACAATGCCATCAACATACGGAGCACCCGCTAAGGTTAGTGTAATGGAAGAGGATAATAAGGTAAAAATCAAATTATTATCTTATGATGACGAAGGTAACTTAACTGACATTGTATCAAATACATTGAAACAGAACGTGTTAAATTATTTGTCTAAATTTAGAATGTTAAATGATTACTTGGACATTGAAAGTGGTGAAGTTATTGACTTGTCACTTGAAATTGACTTGGTTATCAATAAGAACGAGAGTCAAAGTGATATTTTAAAAGAAACCGTAAAAACCATAACAGATTTCTTTGCCATTGATAAGAGAAAAATGGGTGACCCATTATATGTGGGTGATTTAAGAAAAGAAATTGGTAATGTTAGTGGTGTGGTGAATGTTGTTGATGTAAGATTATTTAACAAGATTGGTGGTAAGTACTCATCTGCAGAAGTTTCACAATCATACAAAGACAGTGTGTCTAAAGAGATTCTACAGTCAGACTCAACCATATATATGAAGTCAAACCAAATCTGCCAAATCAGATTCCCTCAAACCGATATTAAGGTAAGGGTAAAAACTCCAACTTCGACTACATATTAAATTGTTTTTTAGTTATCTTATAAGAAACTGATTGAGTTTCTATTTATTATAAGATGATACAAAAGCATAGAATTCATACAAATATAGGTGAAGACCAGTATATCAAATTTGAAATAAAACAAGACTTTGATTTACTTGAGGTCTTATCATTAAAAATGTCTCAAAGAGACGTTTATACTTCCCTTTGTGCCGATTATGGTGTTGTTTGTGGTAGATTAACCGTTAACAATGGATTCGGTGTTCCAAATGCGAGAGTTTCTATTTTCATTCCGTTGGATGATGACGATTCCGATGACCCAATAATCTCAGCATTATATCCTTATACTGACCTCACTGAAAAAGATGAGGATGGATTCAGATATAATTTACTACCGGCAAGAAGACAACATAGCGGACACGCGGCTACGGGAACATTTCCCGACCAATCGGACATCCTTAATAGAGAAGAAGTTTTAGAAGTATTTGAAAAATATTACAGATATACCGTAAGAACTAACGATGCGGGTGACTTTATGATTTGGGGAGTTCCGTTAGGACAACAAACAATCGTTTGTGATGTTGACTTATCTGACATTGGGTGTTTTTCATTGAGACCTGATGATTTTTTAAGACAGGGTTTTGGTGTTGACAGTTTCAAAAACAAATACGAATTTAAAGCTAGTATGGATTTGGATTCTTTACCACAAATCAAAACGTTTAGTAAAACGATTGAGGTTTATCCATTTTGGGGTAACGAAGACTTATGTGAGATTGGAATCACAAGAACTGATTTTGATTTATCTGACCAAGGAGTAAAAATAGAACCCAAGGCATACATTATTGGGGGAACTTATACTGAGGAAGGTAAAAAGAAAATAGGTAGGAATTGTAGTGTTCCGCAAGGTATGGGTAGAAAATGTGACCTTAAAACTAAAAAAGGTAAGATTGAGGCTATTAGATTCAAAGCTGAGTACGATGAAAACAATGAACCTATTTTAGAATTGTACGATACAAATGAAGACATCCCTGAAGACGGTTCATTCGTAATTTCAATTCCGATGAATATGGATTTTCTTTACACAAATGAGTTTGGTGAAAACGAATACACCAATGACCCAAATAGAGGAATTCCAACGTCAGCTTGTTATCGTTTTAAATTTAATTTATTAGATACACCGGTAGCAAATTATTTAGCACCGAATATTAGAGAATATAGTAACGATGAAGATAAATCATATGCTTGGTCTGTAAATTTAAATGATTATCCAAGTAGTTCAAAAAGTTTAATTTTAAATAAGGTTGATGGATTTTATATTCCACAAGACTATTTCTATCGTTTTAATTATAATAAAGTTTATACCGTATCATCATTTCATAGTGCACAATATAGAACAACAGGGATAGCAAGTAATAGAATAGTTACAAATAAGTTTGTCGGTATTAAAGATTTAGTACCAAACGAACAAAATGAATGTAATGATGTTGTTGTCACACCACCAGTGAATTATGGTTTTAGAAATTTCACATACACACTATTAATAGCCGATGTGTTATTGTTTCTTGAACAATTAACAGTTTCAACAGGTATGATTTTTAGAAATACAATTGCGAAAATATTTCATAGATTTGCGAGTGCTGTTGACTTTTGGCCCATTAGAAGTTTAAGTAAATCCATACGAAAATTTGCATATGGTATTCAAGATGGTGGACAAAGAGATTTATATTTAATCGAATACCCATCTTGTCTTGAATGTAACAGAGACAATGAATATGGTACAACTGGTGGTAGGGCAGGAGATGTTTCTGATTATTGTGTTGTAGGTACTGCCGAGATAGTCGGTTCATCAAATGAAACATCAAGAACACTTACAGTAAATAGTATTTCATTTGCAGTTGCAGACCCAATAATATGTTCAGGAGCAACAGCACCAACTGCTGCCTATTTTTATAGCAATCAAACTGAATATTATATTAGCCACGGAACAGAAGGTTTTGTATTAGATACTACTACTAAATTTGTTTCGGGTGCCACCATTACATTCTTAGACCCAAATCAATTATTTCCTGATTCACAAACATATACTGTCGAAATTAGACAAAAAAGTGCTTATGTGGGTAGTGTGGAAGCTTTAGAACAATTAGAAGAAGGTTGTGAACTTTTTGATGTACCATATGATGAGTCAATCGTACAATTATATTATACTACTACAGGTAGAACACCATCTTCTCCATCTATTGGAGGAACCCCAACATACACCGCAGGTATGAATGTACAAGCAACATTAATATCAGATACTGGTAATTATCCATTACCATTGAGTTATGAAGGCGATAACTACGTACCATTAACACCATCGGGACAATCTGAATTTAGAAATGGAATATATACTATAATTCCTGGCACGTTAACAACGGGAAGAATTATTAGAATAATGAGAGAATATAGAAAAAGACGAAAGGTTGCTAAGATGTTTTGTGGAGGTGCCGTAAATTATTCTTTTGTAGATAATTGGTTATCTGGTTCATTATATTTTCCACCATTTGAAATTAAAAGAGGGAAATATTGTGATGATGTAATTAAAAAAGTAAATCAAACAAATTTAGAAACGGGTGTTGAAGAAGAAATTTTTTATTACAAATCTGCACCATATGATAACTCCACAAGTACGTGGGGAACAACGTTATATGGTAGTAATAGAAAACTTAATAGGCCCACAACATTTGTTGATTTGGGTCCGAGAGATGAGTTTATCAAAGAAATTTGCGTTGACCCAAATTTAGACCCTAACTGTTCAGTATCAAGAGCTATAGGACCAACAACATATAAAGATTTTGGCGAATTATTAGGATTGGCAATTAATTATAGATTAGATGTTAGCCCTTACACTTTTGACTTTAATAATTTTTTTGATAATTCGGGATTTCCATATTCAGGAATTGCACATAAAGTTTTAGATGGAGACATTTTACAATTAATTTCAATTAATAATGAAGCGGGTATTGAAGGGTTTGATTTACAAAATCCAAAATATATTGGATATAGTTATCAAATATTAGACCCTGAAATATATCCCGACATTTTCAAAAAAAGTAGTGTATGGGGACCATTACCAATTACGTTAGATTTAGATGAGGACGGAGAAAGAATTAGATTATGTCTGAACGAACCTACACACATCGCAAATGATGGTATCACTCAAGTTCAAGGAAGATTAACCGAATCATCTCAGCAAGTTCCATTCTTTTTATGGGATAAAAAAGGAACAGGTTTTGGTGCATACAACACATCTACATTAGATAATCAATCCTTTTCATATACGGGGGTTACAGTACAACCACTACAAGGAATGACATATGCATATAACCTTACAGGTTCAACCGATGATTCATCTGACAAGTATCTATTATTACCAATCACGTATGACGGAGATGGGTTAGCAATATCGAATATAAATGTGGTTGATGATGAAGGAGAAATGTTCGATTCTATAGTTTCAGGTGTGACAGGAAACGAGTACCAACAATACAATACTGAGTATCCGGGTTATACGGTTCTCGTAGTTTCAAGTGGAACATTAGAGAATCCTTTAACAGGAACACTATACACGAGATATAGTTCCGCAGGTACTTGGCATAGTTTAGCTTGGACAAATAGTACTGATTTTATTATAAGAAAAACGAGAGACTATTATAGTGGAACTAAACAAATATTATCAACACCATTCTTATTCTATTTTGGATTAAAACCCGGTTCAACAGGATTAGATAAGTTCATTGAAAGATTTGGACCTAAAGATGCATTTAAAACAACAGATGATTTCTAATGGAAAAAAGAAAAATCATACTACCTGAAAAAAAATTCGCAAAGGCGTCTTCTGAAGATTTAAATCTATCAATTAAACTTTCAGAAGAAAAAAGTTTACTAACCAACGATGAAAGAGAATACATCTTGGATATAAACGAACTTTTTAGTGCGGAGAGAAATGATTGTAAGAGATATAAGATATTTGGTAAAATAAGACCAATCTTCAGAAATATGTATAGTGGTACTACATCATATGGACCACTAAGTGAACAATTAGCATTAATTGGTGATGGTACAGGAACTTATGTTGGATACCTACCATACAATGAATTTGCGTTTTTAAGAAATGATGTTTACAGAGAATCGGTTCCCGATATTGATGTGTCATCATTATCTACATTCACAGGTTTTACACTTAGTAAAACAGGAACTACATCACATCAAACAATAACACCAATGGAGGCACCATATCATAATTGGAATCTCTATGTTAGTTATGTATACACGGGAGACACAAACTATCCTATGAAATATACCTTATCAGGTAATACTGTAGAATCGTTTGTGAGTGGTGACGGATTACCATTTAGAGTAAGTGACAATGGAGTTTCATACAGATTAACAAGTCCGATGGACCACGGTTTAAGTGAAGGTGAATTTATTATATTAGACGATTATCCATATTATGTTAATTCAATTGGTAATGAATATTACAATTCCGATTTATATGTTTTAGATATTTTAAAATCACAAATACCATCGGGAACAACAACATTTAACAACACAATTGTTATTGGTAAAAGATGTATAGATTCTAAAAACGTAACAGGAACAACTTCACAATACTATGTACATAAATTAAAAACATTAACAAACAGTGAAGATTATATTTTAGATAAGGCAGGATTCGAGAATCAAATTTTTGAACACGAAAGAAAATTATTATTTGAAAATGCCGCACAGCAAAACGATGTGTTGGTTGAAAGAAATAGACCCGAAGCTCTCCTTTTTGATTTTAAAGAACCGTTTGTTTTATCAGGATTAACAAATAATTTAAATTACGAACCAACAGAATTATATCTTTCAATATTATTTAGAAATGGAAATGGGTATTTTCAATATCCACCAAAAGTTGGTTGGAAAATGAATCTACATAACGAATGGATTGATGTACATTTTAGTGGAACAACAAAATCATTACCACCATTTGAAAGTGGTATGGGTACTGGATACACATTTGTTAATAGTGGAATCACCTTCACAAGTGGAACCACACTCCCAATTGGTACAATATTAACAGGCGCGTTTGTTGAATACAATCCATATGATTTAAAAGAAAGAATAATTTCCGAATCGTATCATAGGATTACAAACCCAACAACCATATTTAATTTTGACCAAGACGACACACAACCTGGTTTCAGTGGTGCAACGGCAAGTAATATGTTTGGTGTTATTTATCAACCACATTATAGAGTTAAAGTAAGGGAGTTGTCTCCTTATATTGAAACTTCGACTTCACCTGATGTGGATAATATTCCACAGAATGCGAGATATTTTCCGAGTGAAAATTTATGGAAGTGGAGAGATGTTTATGATAACGGATATATTGATGATTTAGGATATGGTGTCGACTATCCATTTATGAACAATGTACATTATGTGAGAAACGATATTAATTTTTATATGAGAAATGAGAAATCATATAAACATAAGGCAGATGGTTTATTTGATTTCGATTCTTTATTTAATAAGAACAATAACAAGAATAACAGATTGAACAGAAATAAAAATAAAAAGTGTTAATGGAAATTAGAAGAGACGATATTGGTAGTGTATTTTTAAATATAGAGACAAACTTCAAACCTGATTTAGGTAGAGAAGAGGGTTTACAATTATTTGAGTCGGAAACTATCAGAAGTATTATAAATCCCATTGACAATTATGAAACAGTAAGATTTATCCATAACCCATATTCAGGTATTACATCAAATTCAACTGATACACAATCTGATATTTGGTTTCAATTTTATTTTTATAACGGCTCAACACACACGGGTGGTTTAGACTATTCTTTAGTTGGTATTGATAATATGACTAACGCAAAACAATTGAGACAAACAACAAAAACGTTTTTTAAATTAGAATATTTCATAGTACCCGATGGCCAACAACCTGATAGAACAAATAGAAAATTAGTTTTCTCAAAAACTTTAACAATGCCATTAGGTGAAAAAGTTTTCTATACACCATTTGCCGATTATATCCACGTACCAATTTTTAGTGGGTCAAATTATAGAAACAAAGAAAATATGTATCTTTTTTGGTTTCAAAATACAGATTCTTTTGAGGGTACATATCTTACAGGAACTACATTCTATATGACCGCAAGATTTTTTAATGGTGTTGATGGAAGTATTATTAATTTTTCTAACACACCAAAATCAAAAACAACTTCAATAAGTGAGTCAAATGATTTATATTATAAGGTAATTATAGATAGGTCTAACTATTCGTATGAGGTTTTCACATACACAGGAACCACAGGTAATAGAGTAGGTAAATCAGGAGACCCAATAAAATTTTATGAAGTAGAATCTGGTGGTTAATGGAAAAATTAGAATACAAAATATTACAAACAACCACGGGGTTAACTTATAACTTGCCTATCTTTTTAGGTCAAGGAATAAAAGATTTGGGACAAATGATTGGGTTTGATGGAGAAATAAGTCAAATCGAACAAAAATGTAATTTTACATATAGTGGAAGTTCATACAATGTTAAAGTTTACAATACCGTAAACACCACAAAGTACCCAACTTTATTTGATGCCACATTTACTATTAATTGGGGAGATGGGACCACAAGTTCAATATCCACCTCAAACATCAATGAACCAAACGGAGTTGCATTAAAGATGGCAAACCATACTTATTCAACTTCAGGGACATATACCATCAAAGTAAGTTTAAATTCACCTTGGATTGTTACCGAAGTAAATAAGAAAGTCACAGTTCCATTTGTTCAATCCTTCGGTTATCCAACTGATTTGGGTGAACTAACATTCACGGTCCCATATTCAAACCCTCAGGTTACGGGAGTAACACAGGATTATTTACTTGATTATAGGACAACTACGGGAACAACAAATAATACCACAATTTCATTCTTAGGTTTAGGTAAAAGTAGAATCGATGAGAAAAAATTGTACGGCTCAACTACATCTTATACGGGCGTGACCACAACAAGTGAATACAAAGAATATAACATAGATGGATTGACATATAGAGACTATACTGATGGTTACACTTACATATCGGGGTCTACTTCAGGAAGTACAACTACTTTCTTTACTGACGAAGTCTACAACGGAATGATAACAAGAAATGAACATTTTTTAGGATTTATCGATGAACCACAAATTTTCTCAGATATTTTTGTTGATAGAGGTAAACAGGGAGTTATGGAAAAAAATTTCAGATTGATGGAAATCGACAATACGGGAGAGTTAGATGTGTATGGTAATGGATATTTTATAGTAAGAAAACAATAAAAATTATATTTATAGATAAAAAGTATGGCAGTAGGTAGTTACGGAACAATTAGACCAGCAGATGTATCCCCAGCGGACGTAGATATTTTCTATCACTACGTTTCAGGGAGAACTGCTAGTGCTGAAGTTCAGTTTGAAAAATTAGATAATTCACAAGACATTTTAACTCCTGTTTTCCATAATGCAAATACAGGTGGTAACGCCGATACTGAAATATTGGGGGGTTTATATAACTTAAAATTAGAATCCACAAGATTTTCAGAATTGGGTATATATACACTTTATCTAAGACCAAAACAAATTAGAACAGTAGTTTCCGATTGTGGGGTCTTATCATCACTTCCTTCAGTTAGAGGATTGGTAATCGATTTAAATTCAATTGACCCCGCAGATAGAAATAAATTTGTACCTCAAGGATTGGTTGGATATAGAATTGAATATTTGGACGCAGATTCAGGTGCCAAAATCCCTAACTTTTTTAGAATTGTAACATCATCTTTTTATTGTGAACCTATTACTTCAAACTTAAGTAATTCGTCACAAAAAGCGATTAGATATCGTTATTCAGATATTACAACTAACTTAATGTTTTTGACATTAACTCCAAGCTCGTCACCAACTAGTAGACCTAACACCATTCCGTTCATTGGTCAACCTAATCAAAGTATTATCTTGTCAAATACCTTTTTCAATCCCGTTATGTTAGAGATTGATATGGTAGAACACGACGCAACAACATTGGCACACGCACTTTATGGTAACCAAAGTAAGTCGGTTGAAGATGGTATTTACACAATTTATGACCAAAATAATAATATCTATAAGCAATATAACTTATATGAAATCAAAGATGATGTTAATGAAACGTTATACGAGGTAAGAGAAAATCGTAACAACATTGACGAATCATTAAATTTTGATGTTATAACTGAATAATGGCAACAAGGAAAGTCCCTAGTCAGGCGGCAAGTGGTGGTGAAACTTTTAATGACAAACTGATTGGTCTGCAAATTACAGACGGTACCGGTCAGTTGGCTAACACCGCATTCCTTTTAGATAGAGTAATTCCAGAGAAAGACAGTAAGAATTTTTTAACACAACCATTCTCTGACTTTCTAACTTTAGATACACTACAAGAAGAAACAAGTCAGATTTACGAAAACAACTCAACAAGTACAACATTCGAAAGAAGTAAGAAGATTAAGTTTCACGATTCTAAATCTGATGCAACAAAATCTTTGTTTGGTTCTCTAAATGTTAGGTTAAATGTTGCGGTTTCAAATATTATTGAGAAATATCCTGCGGCAATGTTGGTTGACGTTGATTCACCAGTGTCATCAACAAGTATAAGTGCTGAAAATATTTCTTACGACGGTATTGCAAATACCACACAATTCAAATTCAAGAAATCTTTAATTTATAACCCATTTGATATTGTCATTCAACAACCTCAATCGGTTGTAGTTTTAAATTCAAAGAACACATATAGAGATTTTTATTCATCATATACAAAATATGTAATCGATAATTTAAGTGGTTCGACTTATGAAATTTTATCTTATGATGAACCCGATAATGATGGATATATAAATCTAAGAGTTTCTGGTAAATGTTTTCCTAACACAACAGGATATACTGACAATTACTTGATTAGACCAAATAATGGTGTAACAGAAGAATTCTTCAATAGTTTGGATGAATTAGAAACATCATTAGTTGATAGAGAATCATATCCAAAATATACCACTTCATTTAGAATCCCGATGGATTTATATGATGGTGCGGTTAGTGATTTACAAACTGAAACTGTGACTTGGCCATTATCGAGAGATGGATGGAACCTACAAATTATTGGTTTAGATTATGAAAGTTACATAACAAGATTAAGTAACATTGGTAATATTGTTGATGATTATAAATCGAATTTAATTATTAGATTTTTATCATCACCACAACTTTTTGAATTCGACACCGAAGAAAAAAAGGCAGAAGCAATATTCCAACTCTATGGTCAGAGTTTTGATAAGGTTAAAAAATTCATAGACAATATTGCGTTTATGAGAAATGTTAGTTATGATAAAACTAACAACGTTCCTGACGTATTATTAAAGAACCTATCGGAAACACTTGGATTATCAACAGTTAATCTATATGATGAAAAATCTTTACAGGATACCTTATACACAAGACATACTCAACAATATGATGGTGTATTAACGGGATTAAACTTATTAGAAGGTGAGTACGAATTCTATAGAAGATTAATAGTTAATTTAGCTCATTTATATAAATCAAAAGGTACAAGATTAGCTATTGAATTTTTCTTAAAGTTCATAGGTGCACCTGAACCAATGATTAGATTGGATGAATACATCTATAAAGTAGATGGATTACTACCAAAATCATCATATGAAAATGATATCAGAGAAGTAATTCTTGGTGTTAAAGAATTTCATACAATGGAATTTGTTCCAACAACCACAACAATTGATGGAACAACATATTCTGGTTACACATATAGATTAGTAACTACCTCAGGTTCAACAACATTAACAAGAGACGAATATCCTGTTTATAGTGATGGAACACCAAAAGCAAAAAATAGTTTAGATGGTAGTCATTATTTCGCT
>JACCDP010421656.1_pt1 | contig 36593 bp, 38 predicted proteins | sample 7445841 | NCBI WGS metagenome assembly JACCDP01 (sample SAMN15323441, study PRJNA562643) | freshwater metagenome | isolation source: river surface water | place: USA:Blue River Watershed | collected 2017-08-17 | reverse complement strand
AGCAGGTGCAGAGGTTTACATCGTGACCACCGATACACATTTTGCGCACAAGGTATGGCATGAGACATCGCCTGCGGTTGGCAAAGCCAAGTTCCCTTTGATCGGCGACCCCACACACCAAATGACTCGCGCATTCGGCGTGCACATTGAAGAAGAAGGCCTGGCCTTGCGCGGCACGTTCATCATCAACCCTGAAGGCGTCATCAAGACCATGGAAGTTCACGACAACGCCATCGCACGCGACGTCAAAGAAACATTGCGCAAGCTCAAAGCAGCTCAATACGTGGCTAACAACCCGGGTCAAGTTTGCCCTGCCAAATGGAACGAAGGCGCCAAAACATTGACGCCGTCACTGGATTTGGTCGGCAAGATCTAAGCAGTTGGTCTGCTCAAGGGGGTGCTGTTCGCGCCCCTTTGGTCGGAAAGCCTGCACACACTGCAACCGCTGTTGCCACACTCCCAACCTTTGAAGCCTTTGAAAGAATTGCCATGCTTGATGATTCATTGAAATCCCAATTGCAAAGTTATTTGCAAAACCTGCGTCATCCCATCCGCTTGGTGGCCTCGCTGGATGAAAGCGACAAGAGCCAAGAATTGCACCAACTGTTGAGGGACATTGCCGCGCTGTCTGACAAAGTCAGTGTCGACACCACTGGAAACGATGCCCGCAAACCTTCTTTCATGGTTGCCAAAGAGGGTGAGTCACGAGGCGTTCGCTTCGCGGCCATTCCCATGGGCCATGAATTCACCTCATTGGTGTTGGCTTTGCTTTGGACTGGCGGTCATCCGCCAAAGGTAGAACCCGCTGTGTTGGAACAAATCAAACACATTGACACGAATTTAAAGTTCGAGGTCTACATGTCCTTGTCATGCCACAACTGCCCGGATGTCGTGCAAGCGGCCACCTTGATGGCGGTGTTCAATCCCAAGATTGAAACCACGGTCATCGATGGGGCTTTGAACCAAGCAGAGGTTGAAAACAGGCAAGTGATGGCCGTGCCCATGGTGTTCATGAACGATCAAGTGTTCGGTTCGGGTCGCATGTCTTTAGAGGAAATCGTGGGCAAGCTCGACGTGAATGCAGCGGCGCGTGAAGCGGTCAAATTGACTGAGAAAGAAGCCTTTGATGTGTTGGTGGTGGGCGGCGGTCCTGCCGGTGCAGCTGCCGCGGTGTATGCCGCGCGAAAAGGCATCAGAGTCGGTGTGGTGGCTGAGCGTTTTGGCGGACAAGTCAACGACACGATGGGCATTGAAAACTACATTTCGGTTTTGGAGACGGATGGCCCCAAATTTGCAGCCGCCATGGAGGCGCAAGTCCGTCAGTATGAAGTGGACATCATGAACCTTCAGCGGGTCGAAAAATTGGTACCTGCCGAACGCGCGGGTGAATACATCCAAGTGCACACAGAAAATGGCGGTGTGTTGAATGCCCGCAGCGTGATTTTGTCGACCGGTGCCAGATGGCGCAATGTGAATGTGCCGGGCGAGCAAACTTACAAAAACAAAGGCGTGGCGTACTGCCCGCATTGCGATGGCCCCTTGTTCAAAGGCAAGCGCGTGGCGGTCATTGGGGGCGGAAATTCTGGGGTCGAAGCCGCCATTGATTTGGCTGGCGTGGTCGCACATGTCACACTGATTGAATATGCAGACGCATTGAAGGCGGATGCGGTGTTGGTGAGCAAACTCAAAAGTTTGCCCAATGTTGAAATCATTGTCAGTGCACAAACCACTGAAATCACGGGTGATGGCAAGCGTGTGAATGGCTTGCGTTTCAAAGACCGCCAATCACTGGAGGAAATATCGGTTCCCTTAGAGGGCGTGTTTGTTCAAATTGGCTTGGTGCCCAACACCGAGTTTTTGAAAGACACCTTGGAATTGAGCAGGTTCGGGGAAATTGTCGTGGACGACAAATGCCACACCAACATACCCGGCGTGTTTGCAGCGGGCGACGCCACCACCGTCCCTTACAAACAAATCGTGATCGCTGCAGGCGAGGGTGCCAAAGCAGCGCTCAGTGCGTTCGATCACTTGATCCGTTCACCCCTCATCACGCAAGAGGTGGCTGAATTCTCAGAGGCTTGAGTTGTAAACGTGGATGCTCATACATCCAGCGCGATGATGGTCAAGTCATCGCGCCGGGTTTGAGCGCCTTGCCAAAGAGTGACCGCTTGAAGCAGGCCGTGCGCGGTTTGTGTGGCGTCTGCTTTTGCTGATGTTGTCAACGCATTCAACAGTCTTTTGTAGCCAAACGCCACGGGTGTGCAGTCGTGACCGCCCAGTTGATCGGTCACACCATCTGTCACCAACACGAATCGACTGCCTTGGGCCACTAGCCACGAATGGGTAACGGGTGGATGGCGCGGTGCATCACGGTAGCCCAGACTGATGCGATCTGCTTTGTGCAGTTCAATATCGCCTTGGGCCTTCAACTCATACAAATTGATTTTGGCGCCGACATATTCCATGGTGCGGGTGGACAGGTGCAGTCGAATCAACGCTGCGTCACAACCATCGTCGCTTTCGCTGTCATTGAAATCTTGGCGCAAACTTTTGCGAACCAGTTGATCAAGTTGTTCGACAGCGTCAGACAAATTCAGGGTGGGGTCGGTCGTGAAAATTTTGTCTAGCTGTGAATTGACCAAGACAGACAACATGGCGCCAGGCACGCCATGTCCAGTGCAATCAATCAACGCAATCACCAAGGATTGGGTAGGGGAGTGGTAATGAGACCACCAAAAATCTCCCCCAATGGTGTCTCTGGGATGCCATTCAACCGCAAAGTCTTTGAGTTTGTTTCGAATGTGCAGGGCTTGCGGCAATTGTGCTTGCTGGATCAATCGCGCGTAACGAACAGATGACATGAGCGTGGCGAGTGCCGTATTGGATTCGTCCAAAACCTTCTTGAACAAAATCTCTTTGATTTGCAGTCGGTATGCTGCGGTTAATTCTTCGGCGGATGCCGCCATGCCTGATTGGGGCTTGAACTCGCATGTCCAGAAAAAAGAACTGTGACAAGGGTCTGTCTGTGTTCTTTCGGGGTGAAAGGTCAATTCAAAATCCCAATGGTGCGAAATGAAGCGCACCAGATAACCACGAATGATGCCCTCGCTGAATGCTTGGTGATGCGGCAGCAGCGTGGAGACAGCATTGAATTCATACCGCATCGACCCAGTTTGTTTGGAGTAAAAACCATAGTCCACCAACTTGGAGGATTGCGAAGCTTTCGTTGCTTCGTGGTAGGCGTTCGTGAAATGTTTCACAAACCAATCCAAACCTTGGGTGTGTGTTGGCGCATTCGCCATCAAGGATTCGTATTCATCCAGAGCCGCTGTGATCAAGGCCTGTGAATAGTGATCACCCATTGAAAAACCAAAATTCAACAGTGCTGCAGAGCCAAAACGCTTGTATGCGGCCTCATGGATTTCTTGCCTCAGTTTGGCGGGGTACCAACCTTCCATGTCAATGTCATGCACATCATGGGCTTTGAGGACATCCGAGCCCATCGAGCCCAAGTCACCCATGATCAATACCGTGGATTTCAGCGCACGGCCAACCAGCACGGGTAAATGATTGATCGGTGAAGTCATGAGCGATATTTTGACCCACGCCATGTCGCGGGTCGCTACGGGGTTGCCCTAAAAGTCAAACCCAAGCTGGGAGTCATGGGTGGGTTGTTTGGCTTTGATTGCCCGCTTGCGAGGGACAGGTTTGCGCGACGCATGCTTGTCAATCACTGCTTTCTTGCCCGCCTTGACTTCATCGGTGCCACGGCGCGCATGAAGGCGATGCTTGGCCTCTTTGGTGGCCAGTGCCAAGTCAGTGACCGGTTGAACCATTTCCATGTCAGGTTCTGGTTTGGCATGTGACTGACCGGGCATGTTCCAAGGCTCAAATAACCAAGTGTCAGGGACTGCGCGCATGCGTGGCAGCCACCGCCTGACAAATTTCCCATGGGGGTCGTGGTCTTGCGCTTGCTTGATGGGGTTGTAGACACGCGTGGTGTTGATGCCTGTGGTGCCTGATTGCATTTGCATTTGGCTCCAATGAATTCCTGGTTCATAGTCGAGGAATTGGGTGGCCAACCATTCACCCACGGGTCGCCAGTGCAACCAAAGCGGGTAAGCGGCCACGGACACCAACATGCCGCGCATGCGAAAGTTCAACCAGCCTGTTTCTCTCAACATGCTGACACAGGCGTCCACCATCGGCCAACCGGTGCGTGCTTCTTTCAGCGCTTCAAAGTAAACCGGGTTGAATGCTTGTTCGCGCAAGTCGTCGTAGCCACGGTGCATGTTGCGCCATTCAATCGCAGGTTCACTCTCCAGTTTTTGAATGAAATGACAATGCCAATAAAGCCGACTGATGAATGCCGTCAACCCACCCCGATGGCGAACGGCTGGGTCAGGCAGTTGCGCCAGATGCGCTCTGGTTTGTTGCACAGTTTCACGCATGCTGATACAGCCATAGGACAAGTAAGCCGATAGCCTAGAGCACGCATCGGGCGCGGACAGCGGTGAAGAAATGCCTCCCCGGTAGCCAATGCTTCTGGCATGTAAAAAACTGTGCAACGTGTTCAATGCGCGGTGGCGACCACCTGTTTGCCTGAGTGGCGGGTTGTGTTGCAGATGGGCAGGCGCATGCATCTCCATCTTTTCACCCAATGGTGAGCGCCAAAATTGCAAAGCGTTGATCGGTTGAATCGGCAAGGCCATGTGGTCTTCCCAGGCGTTCTTCCAAAGATTGCGGTTTTTCAATCGCCTCACCACACCAAATTGAGGGTATTCATGCCACGCCACGCCGTGCGCTTGACACCATTGAGCCACTTGCAGATCACGAGCATAGGTAAAACCATTGCCTGTCTCTTCGTGTGAATACAGTCCAGAGAACGGGGCTTCACGCCAAATGTCACTCAGAATTTGCTCTGCATTGCCGTGGTGAATTTCTACGCCGCCCCCGTGTGAACGAAAGTGGTTGTCCAAGTCTTGGATGGATTCGCGGATGAATTCGAAGTGTTGCAATGCTGTATCGGGTTGCAACCAAAGCTCAGGCTCCACCATGTAAATGCACCGGATCAGACCTTGTTGGCTTGCTTGCGCCAATGCCAGATGATCGTGCCAGCGCAGATCACGCTTAAACCATACCAAGCTGTAACTCATGGGGCGGTTTGCTTTGACTTGTTTTGACGACAGGCTTCAGAGCAATACAAAACCTGTTCCCAGTTTTTCGCCCAAGACTTGCGCCAAGTCATGTCGCGTCCGCATGTTTGGCAAGGCTTGCTAGGAAGGCTTTGTTTATTGCCTTTGAAGGAGGGCTTGGCAGATTTCATGCGATCGAATGGAAGGGCATCGGTTAGACGGGAATCTTTGTTTAGAACAACAATATCTTTTTCAAAAATTCTTTGGTTCGCTCTTGTCGGTTTTCAGGATGCCCGAAGAATTCATCTTTGCTGCAATCCTCCAAAATTTTCCCACCCGTGTCCATGAAGATGACGCGGCTGCCGACTTGACGGGCAAATCCCATTTCATGGGTCACGCACATCATGGTCATGCCTTCGTTGGCCAAGTCCACCATCACATCCAAGACTTCACCCACCATTTCAGGGTCCAGGGCAGAGGTGGGCTCATCGAACAACATGACAATCGGGTCCATGCACAAAGCCCTGGCAATCGCAACACGTTGCTGCTGTCCGCCAGAGAGTTGACCAGGGTGTTTGTTTTTGTGGGCGATCAAACCCACACGTTCCAGGTATTTCAAGGCCTGTGCCGTCGCTGCCTCTTTGCGCCGACCCAATACTTTTTCTTGTGCGATGGTCAGGTTTTCAGTGACCGACAAATGCGGAAACAGCTCAAAATGTTGAAACACCATGCCCACCCGGCTGCGCAGTTTGGGTAAATCGGTTGTCGGGTCATTCACACGGATGCCGTCGACCATCACCTCGCCTTTTTGAAAGGGCTCTAAGCCATTGATGACCTTGATCAGGGTGGACTTGCCCGAACCTGACGGCCCGCAAACCACCACCACTTCACCTTGGTTGATGCGGGTGGAACAGTTGTCGAGCACTTGCACCGGCCCGTACCATTTTGAAACATTGTTTAACTCGATCACAAATCAGCTCCAACTCATAACAGCCACGGTATCAGTGAACAATAGACAAACTTTTTTGAAGTTGCCTGATGCTGGCTGACAGTGTCAGGCACAAAATCAAATAAACCAATGCGGCGATGAGGTAAGTTTCTTCAACCCGGCCGTAAAGTTTTCCCGCGGTCTCAAACCCCTTGAACAAATCATAGGCGCCAATGGCATACACCAAGGACGTGTCTTGGAACAAGATGATGGTTTGGGTCAACAGCACGGGAATCATGTGGCGAAATGCTTGCGGCAAAACCACCAAGCGCATGTTTTGGCTGTACGTGAAACCAAGGGCTTGACCGGCGTGGACCTGACCTTTTGAAATCGATTGAATACCTGCCCTGATGATTTCACTGAAGTAAGCGGCTTCAAAAGCGATGAAAGTAATGAATGCAGACAATTCAGCACCGATGGACTTGCCAATCAAAAATGGAATCAACAGAAAAAACCACAAGATAACCATGACCAACGGAATGGACCGCATCCCATTGACGTAGACGGCAGCAGGCCATTCAAGCCATGGCTTTCCTGACAGTCGCATCATCGCCAGCCATGTTCCCAAGAACAAACCCCCTGCGGCAGCGACGACAGTCAACTGCAGGCTGAACACCAAACCCTTCCAAATGAATTTGGAAAAAATATCTGACGCCATGAATGAAAAATCAAACGCAACCATGTTCATTGCACGCTGTATGTGTTCGCATGCTTGGGATGGTCTGGCAGTTGTATTTTTTTCTCAAAGTAAACCATCAGCCGGTTAACGCCAAACGCAGACAACGTGTAGAGCCCGGTCACAGCCAAATACACCTCCATGCCGCGCGAGGTTTCTTCTTGAACTTGCATGGCATACATGGTGAGTTCGGTGATTGAAATGGCAAATGCAACCGAAGAATTTTTGAGCAAATTCATGGTTTCACTGGTCAGTGGTGGCCACATGGTTCTGAAAGCAATAGGCAGTAAAACGTATCGATAAGTCTGCCAGGCAGTGAACCCCAAGGCCATGGCTGCATCACGTTGACCACGAGGCATGGCCTGAATCCCCGCGCGCATCATTTCCGCAATCCGGGCAGACGAAAAGAAGCCAAGTCCCAAAACCACCAGTAAGAAACCGGGGAGGGCTTGCATGGCGGGAAAAACCTTGGGCAACACAAAATACCAAATGAAGATTTGAACCAGCAGGGGAATGTTTCTGAACAACTCAACCCAGCAAGAGGAGAGGTGAATGAACAGGATATTCAGGCGCTTGTTGTGGGGAAGGGTTCGCACAACGCCGACGCTGCAACCAAACAACATGGCCACCACCCATGCGCTCACCGCGACGCTGAGTGTCCATCCCCAAGCGTTCAGCATCCATTCAAGGTAGGTGCGGCCACTGCCGTCGTCTTCCAATAAAAAACGCCAATCCAGTGACATGAGAAGTGTTGCCCTTATTTCTTGGCGTAGGTTTCTAGCGGCTTGTCGTTCAAGTGGCTCCAAGCCTGTTTGGTGGAGTCACTGACAGGCAGGTTCAATCGGGTATTTTTCGGGGGAATCGGTTGGTTGAACCATTTGTCATAGGCTTTGGCAAGGTCACCTGACTTGACCATTTCTTCAATGGTGCTGTTGGCCAGTTTTTTGATTCCCGGATCGTCCTTTCGCATCATGATCGCGATCGGTTCAACGCTGAGCACTTCGCCCACCACCTTGAAGTCGTTGGGGGATTTGGCGTTGGCGATCAAGCCTGCCAAGATTTGGCTGTCCATGACGAATGCATCAGCGCGCCCTGATTCCAGCAACAAAAAACTGTCAGCATGGTCTTTGCCAAAAATTTCCTTGAAGTCCACTCCGCTTGCGCGTTCGTGTTTGCGCAACCATTGAACAGAAGTGGTGCCAGTCGTGGTGGCAATGTTGCGTCCATTGAGTTGAGCGACGCCTGAAATACCTGAATTGACTTTGGTGGCAATACGCACTTCTTCGACATAAGTGGTGAAAGCGAATGCGACTTGCTTTTGCCGCGCCTCGTTGTTGGTGGTCGAGCCGCATTCAATGTCTACCGTGCCATTTTGGACAAGAGGCACGCGGTTTTGTGAAGTGACCGAGATGTACTTGGTGGTCAGTTTTTTACCAAGCTGTTTTTCAAGGTTGGCGATGATGCGCTGGCAGATGTCGATGTGATAGCCGACGTATTTGCCCGAGCCCAAAGTGTATGAAAGTGCCCCAGATGAGTCGCGCACGCCCAGAGTGATCTCACCTGTTGCGCTGACTTTTGACACAGTGTCCATGGTTTGTGCCGAGACGACAAAACCGTGTGCCACAGCCATCAACGCCAAAAGTAATGTTTTCATGACGCGCCTGATTCCAATTTGAGATTGCCGATTTTCAATAGGCCCGATGCCACTGCCATGTTATTCGAACGGCAAGTGACCTGCTGTTTCGCCACAAAACCATGGATTGGCGTTGATTTTTGCCTTTTCGCAGGCACGGGCTTCATTTTTCCGCCTTCATCACAAAGGGAAATATGATAAAAATAACAATTACTATGGCAAACTCAATGTATGAAGATTTATTTGCCAATATTCTCAATATTACTGAATTTGGCTGTTTGCAATGCCAGCGCAACCGTGCCGCTTCAGGGCAAGGTTGTGTCCGTTGCCGATGGCGACACCATCACGGTGCTTGATCAAAACCACAAACAGCACAAAATCAGATTGCAGGGCATTGACGCGCCAGAAAAAGCGCAAGCCTTTGGCGATAAATCCAAGCAGGCGCTTCATGCTTTGGTCCATGGCAAAACTGTCGAGGTTGTTTTTACCAAGAAGGACAAGTACGGGCGGATGGTGGGCAAAGTCCTTCTGGGCAACCAAGACATCTGTCATCAGCAAATCAAAACTGGTCTGGCGTGGCATTACAAAAAATACCAAGAAGAGCAGTCGATGGAAGACCGTGATGCCTACAGTGCCAGCGAAAGCGCCGCCAAGCGCCAGAATTTGGGGTTGTGGTCGGATGCCCAAGCAACGCCGCCCTGGGATTTCCGAAAAAATAAGCAGCAAAACAGGGAATGACTGTTTCAGCAGTGACCGGCTTTACGGATGTGAATACCCTGCCCTGTGACACGGTTGGATAACTCTGCGGCCAGTTTTGCTGCTCAATGGGTTGACAAATGTCCCGTTTTGACCAAGATGGTGCAACCTTCGACGCTGAATGGTTTGTGCATGCTCATGTGTGGGCTGCGCAACCAAAACCCTTGCGGGTAGCGTCCATGTTCGTCCTCAAAAACGCCATCAACCACAAATATTTCTTCACCACCGAAATGCCTGTGTGGGTTGAAGTAGGTGCCCGGCGCCCAGCGAACCAAGGCTGTGTGGGTCGTCCCAGCGCTTGACAGGGGCATCACGGTCAGACCTGGCACCATGCCTTGGTGCCACTGGGCCGATGGGGTGTGGATGACCACCCGCTCATCGTCTGCCGGATCCAAATACCGGAGTTTGACAAACAGCGTACAGCCCGTTTCTGTGAATGGCGTGTGGCCAGAACCCGGTGGATTCTTGACGTAGGTGCCCGCAGGGTATTGACCCAACTCATCTTGAAACACCCCCTCGAGAACCAGAAATTCTTCGCCCAGTTCATGCTGGTGAGGGCTGAAGCGGGCGTGCGGTGCATAGCGAACCAAACTGGTTGCTCGCGCAATTTCGTCGCCCTCACGTTCAAGCATGATTCGATCAATGCCGCTCACAGGCGAGGGCACCCACGGCATGTCTGCGGTGTCGATGCTCACTCTGAGCTTGGTGTCTGTGTGAAGTTGCATGTGATGGCTTTGCTGTGGACGTGCCCTCGAATATCGCACATGGTCACCTGTGTCATGTCAGCTGCAGCCAAAGTTTGGGCTGCTAGAAATGAAGAGGTGTTCGCGTCTGTCGAGCACTTGCGTGTGCAATTTTTCTCAACAACTGATGCCGGTCCCGAACATGAATTTGAAACACAGGTTCTCATGCAGAATTTAAAGACTGCTTTGGGGTCTTCTGTTGTTTGTGCATTCACCGAGCATTGCAAACCCAAGGTCAAACCAACAGCAAGTATTTGACGAAAGCAGGTGGTCATACACATCACAAAGCCTCGGTTTAAATGTGCATTCTAAGGACACCTTCAATAATGACTGCCACCATTGATTTGAATGCCTTGGCCTGTGATGTGGCTGGATAAATCTGAAGCCAGATAAACCATCAAATGGGCAACTTCCGACGGTTCGGCGTACCTTCCATCCGGGATAGACGCAGTGCGTTGCGCGCGCAATTGCTCAGCAGACCCACTGGCTTGCGATGCTTCAATGTCTCGCAACATGTCTGTGTCCACAGGCCCAGGGCAGACCGCGTTCACTCGAATGCCTTTGCGCGCAACCTCTAATGCGGCAGTTTTGGTCAGTCCCATCACCGCATGTTTGCTGGCGGTATAGGGGCCGAGCTTGCGAGTTGCCAAAAAAGACCCCAAAGAGGCGGTGTTGACGATGGCGCCGCGTCCTTGTGCCAACATGATGGGCAGCACATATTTCATGCCCAAGAACACGCCCCGCACATTGATGTTCATGACTTTGTCAAACACGTCGACGGGGTAGTCAACCAATGAATGGATTTCGCCTTGCCAAGCGGCGTTGTTCATGAAGACATCAATCCGTCCCCAGGTTTGCATGGCGGTGTTGACATAGTGTTGCACTTGTTTGGGCTCGCTCACATCGGCTTTCACAAACACAGCTTCATTGCCATTGCGCCGAATCTGAGCCTCTGTTTCCAGTCCTGCCGCTTGCGCCAAATCAACCAATAACACTTTGGCACCAATGTCACTCAGGGCCAATGCAACTGCGCGACCAATGCCGCCACCTGCGCCTGTCACCACGGCCACTTGACCGGAAAAATCTATCTTCATCGTCATCCTTCAGGGTTGAAAAAAACAGCCAGTTTGATGGCTTGCAGCTGCACCAAGGGAAAACCCTTGATTCAAAATATTCTGCAAAGTAGATAATCTTACTTTTCAGTAACTTTATCAGAGAATTCTTTTGACAACCAGCAGCAGCAAACCCTATTGGCCTTCTCTTGGCGAGAGACAGGCAGGGCTGCGTCGACGTTTTCCTGTTTGGCAATCGCTCACCTTGGATGGCTTGCTGGCGAAGAATGCACAAGACCATCCCGATCGCTTGTTTGTCATCACCGATCAGCGCGCTTGGACCTACGCGCAAATGCATGCATGGTCTGTGCAACTGGCCGCAGGCTTGGTCAGCAAAGGTGTCAAGCCAGGCGACCATGTGGCTTTGCTCATGGCCAATTTCCCCGAGTTTGTGGCCGTGAAATTTGCCATCTCCATGGTGGGGGCAGTGGCTGTGCCCATCAATTTTTTAAACAAGCGCGATGAACTGGGCTATGTGCTTAAACAGTCAGACGCGGTCATGCTGATCACGATGGACAGTTTCAGAAACATGCCGTATTGGCGCTATCTGGATGAATTGGCCCCCGGTTGGCAAAGGCAGGGCGGTGGCGATGTGTTTCCCAAATTGAAAAACGTGATTGTGTTTGCCACCGGCGAGATCAGCACAGACACATGGTTCAAGGATTGCACTTTGCTCAGTCAATTGGGTGCAGGTTTGGGTTTGCCGCCTGTGACGCATCCTGGCCCTGGCGCAACATGCGACATCATCTACACCTCTGGCACAACAGGTTTTCCCAAAGGCGTGGTCCTCACGCACGACATGATGTTGCGCACGGCATTTGGAAGCGCATGCGCCCGTGGCTTTGAAGATGCGCGACGCATCCTGTTCTCGTTACCGCTCTACCATGTCTACGGCTATGTCGAAGGTTTGTTGGCCTGCATGTTTGTGGGTGGTGCCATCGTTGCGCAAACCAAATTTGATGCCAAAACCACGCTAGAGGCCATTGACACCCACCAAGCCACGGACATTTTGTTGATCCCTGCCATGACCTTGGCATTGATTGATGAGCAAAAAACACACCATCATCCTGTGCCCAGCTTGCAATCGGTGCTGTCGTCTGGCGGGCGGGCACCAGCCAGCATATGGCAGCAAATCTTGGTGCATTTGCAACCGCAGGAAATCACCACTGGCTACGGCATGACCGAGGTGACCGCATCCAGCACAGTCACACAGCCCACTGACCACCAAGATCGCTGGCTGCATACCAACGGACGCTTGCGTGATGTGGGGCCAGCTGGCTATCCCGAATTGGGCAACCGTTTGGTGATTTACCGTGTGGTCGATCCCGAAACAGGGCAAGTGGTTGCGCGTGGTCAAGTGGGGGAGTTGCAAGCCAAAGGCCCCGGCGTGACCAGCGGTTACTACAACAAGCCGCAGGAGACATCAGCCGCTTTCACACGCGATGGATGGCTGCATACCGGTGACTTGGGCCGCTTGGATGAAGATGATTACATCAGCTTGGCAGGGCGGTTGAAAGAGTCCTATCGCTGTGGCGGTGAGCTTGTCATGCCCACCGAAGCAGAGGATGTATTGATGTCCCACCCTGCTGTGCTTCAAGCCCATGTGGTGCCCGTGCCAGATGAGCGCATGGGTGAAATCGGCGTGGCTTTTGTGGTGTTGCGCGAGCAAACTGTTTGCGAAGCTGCAGCGTTGCAGTCGATGTGTGCCGAGCGATTGGCACGTTTCAAAGTTCCCAAACATGTGTTGTTTGTCAGTGCGCAGGATGTGCCAGTGACGCCCTCAGGGCGCGCGCGCAAGTTTTTACTCTCCCACATGGCCATGCAATCTTTAGGCTTGTCTGTCCCAGCTTGAACACCCGTATTTCTTCATAAAGGATTTTTCATGACTCAGCCCTATCAAACAGCACAACGGCAAGGCCTGATCACCATCGATACCCCGATTGGTTTTGAACTCGAAGGCGTGAAAAAAAAGGCCGCCATACAACTCATGGGCTCACGGCTGTGGGGTCGCTTTAATCCCAACCATTGGGACCCGGTGTATGCCCACCAAACAGGTTTGGCAGCTCCCATTCAAACCGGTGAAATGTCTTCTGCCTACATTTCCGAAATGTGTGTGAATTATTTTGGCGCCAATTTTTTCAAGAATGCACGCTTCGTCTGCAAATATGTCGCCTCCACATTGGCGAACGAAGTCATCACCACACACGGTGTCGTGAAAGAAAAAACGCCTAAAGGCGCTGGCTTTCGTTTCAAGGTTGAGTTTTGGGCGTCCAACGAAGAAGGTCAAACCAAAACCATTGGCTGGACCGAGGTGGATGTCGGTGTTTAAACCCACTGCACCACACCCCACACCCCACACACAAGGAACACCATGACCACAGAGATTCGCACCGACAGTTTGCGTCCCATGACCAACATCCAGATTCAACAAACGCGTGAATTTGTCAAAAGTTTGGATGAAGTCTGTCAAACCTATTGGGACATGGTGAACGTGGGAGATGTGTTGTCAAGAGAACTGCACATCACCCCAGAGTTGGTGATTCTTTACGCGGATGCGGTGGAGGATTACAACCCTTGGTACGAGGGCTGGCGCATGAACACTTGGTACATCCCGGGTGAGTCACCGTTTGGTGGTGCGATCGTGCCGCCGCTGTTGGTGTCGCATTTTGTGTTGTCTGTGCAGTTTGATCACACCAAGCCGTTTGCAATTGGCTCTATCCACACCTTCCATGACACTGAAATTTTTGAACCGATCCCAGTCGGTGCCACGGTTCGCATCAGTGCCAAAGCCATTGACAAGTTCATCAAGCGCGAACGACGCTATGTGCGACACGAGGTCACGGTTGAAGATGTGGGATCTGGCGTTCTCTACATGCGTGAGACCCGTGATATTTTGTCGCTTTAAGGTTCATAAATGCAAACAGCAGATGTATTGGTGATTGGCGCAGGCTTTGCAGGGCTGCGTGCTTTGTATAAATTCAGAGGCCTGGGTTACAAAGTGACTGTGCTTGAAGCCAGCGAGGATGTCGGCGGCGTTTGGTACCACAACGGCTACCCCGGTGCGCGCTGCGATGTGGAGAGCTACGACTACTCTTACAGCTTCTCGCCCGAGCTTGAGCAAGAATGGCGCTGGAGCGAACGCTATGCCACTCAGCCCGAAATTTTGCGCTACATCAACCATGTGGCTGAGCGTTTTGATTTGCGCCGCGACATCCAATTCAATACCCGCATGACCCATGCCACTTACGATGAAGCTTCAGCGCGTTGGGTGATTGAAACAGAGGGCGGCAAAACGTTTGAATCACAGTTTTTATTGATGTGTGTGGGCCAGTTGTCCACCCCCAAGTCGCCCAGTTACCACGGCTTGTCAAACTACACAGGCGAAGTCATTCACAGTGGCAAATGGCCGAAACATGAAGTCACCTATGAGGGTAAGCGTGTGGCCATCATCGGTACAGGTTCCTCAGGCATGCAAATGACCCCGGTCATTGCCCAACTGGCCAAGCATCTCACCGTGTTTCAACGAACGCCCAACTACAGCATCCCGGCTGCCAACGCGCCAGTGACCGATGAAGAGGACGCGCAGGTCAAAGCCCATTACAGAGAACGGCGCGATCGCGCTTGGAATTCGGCCACCGGCTTGGGGTTCATGCCAAACAAAACATCGGCGCTGGATGTCACGCCCGAGGAGCGCGAGAAAGCGTATGAAGCCGCTTGGAACCGCTTGGGATTTGGTTTTGCGCTGACTTACTACGATATTTTGTTGAACAAGCAAGCCAACGATACCGCTGCTGATTTCATACGCAGAAAGATTGCAAGTGTGGTGAATGACCCTGTGGTTCGAGAAAAATTACTCCCCAAGAACCATGCGTTTGCCGCGCGTCGTCCATCGGTTGACAGCGGTTATTTCCAAGCTTTCAACCGAGACAATGTGGAATTGGCCGATCTTCGTGAATCACCGATTGTGGAATTCACGCATGAAGGCATTCGCACCACCGCAAAAATGCATGCATTCGACATGGTCATTTTTGCCACCGGCTTTGATGTGTTCACCGGTTCCTTGTTTAAACCGAACATCATTGGCAGAGGCGGCATGACGTTGAAACAAAAATGGGCTGATGGTCCGGTCACACACTTGGGTGTGGGCGTCTCCGATTTTCCGAACATGTTCATCGTTGTCGGCCCTGGCAGTCCTTCATTGCTCAGCAATGTGCTGGTGTCTACTGAAGAGCAAATTGATTGGATGGCAGCATTTATCGAGCACATGAAAGCGAACAAGCAAGCCGTGTTTGAAGTGCAGCCGGATGCTGAAAAAGAATGGGGTCATCACATCAACGAACGCGTCAAAGAAACGTTGTATTTGAGTACCGACTCCTACTACAACGGAGCCGAAGTCAAAGGCAAGCCACGCGTGTTCATGCCTTACTCAGGCGGCGTGCGTGGCTATCGCCGCATCTTGCACAAAGTGGCAGCCGAGGGTTACACCGGGTTTGGCTTTGCGGCCCATGCCACTGCACTTGAAAAAGTTTGACCATTGACAACCAGCATATTGACCCATCCTGAAGCCATGCGCGAAGCCATTTCTCACCTCAAACGCGAACGGATAGTGGCCGCTGCTGTCGACTTGTTTTACAAACAAGGCTATGGCAAAACCACCTTGGACCAAGTTGCCAGTGAACTGCAAGTCACCAAGCCTGTCATCTATGCGCATTTCAATTCAAAGAACGATTTATTGGCAGAAATTTGCTCACGCGCCATCACTTTGGCGCATGAATCATTGAACAGAGTGATGGCGCAAGACACCTCGGTCACAGAACGTTTGGAAACAGTAGTGAGCGATTTTTTAACGGCAGTGTTGACGCACCAACCCCACGCCATGATCTACAGCCGTGAAGAAAAAGAGCTGGCTCAAAAAGACCGTGACGCTATCAATGCATTGCGACGCGATTTTGATCGACGGTTGGTGGAATTGGTCAACCAAGGCGTCGCGGCGGGTGAATTTCAAGTGGATGATGTGCAACTGACCGCTTTGGCCATCGGCGGCATTGTCGGTTGGGCGCCCGTGTGGTTTCGTGCAAACGGTCGATTGAGTTTGGAAGATGTCGTGTCGTACATGGCCTCAATGGTCTTGGCCATGGTTCGTGCCAAAAAATCCCGTAAAAGCAAAAGTCCCAAATGAACCAACGTCAATCGCAAAACATGGCAGTGATTGGCGGCGGCACCATGGGTGTCGGTATTGCCTATGTGTTCGCTGTGGCGGGTTGGCAGGTGTATGTGGTTGAACCTGACACACAGCGCAGCGTCACCATGCAACAGACTCTTCAAACCGCAGCGGCAGGTGGATTGAAGCGTGGGAAATTGACGCCCGCGCAAGCCGAGCATGCTTCTGAAGGCGTACAGCGCTTGGCGTTGGTTCAAGACTTGCCTCGCTTCTTGGATTTGGTGATTGAATCCATTCCCGAGCGTTTGGATTTGAAGACCAAGGTGCTGGCAGAAGTTGCGCAGCGACAACCCCGTTTGATGGCCTCCAACACCAGTGCGCTGTCCATCAATGCATTGGCCAAGTCGGTCATCGACCCCAGTCATTTTTTGGGCATGCATTTTTTCAACCCAGTGTGGTCTCTGCCCATGGTCGAGTTGATTCGCGGCGACCAGACCAGCGAAGAGGCCTTGGCCATGGCCCGTGAGTTTGCCCAAAGCACGGGGAAAACCACCATCACCGTGCGTGATGTGCCGGGTTTTGCCACCAGTCGCTTAGACCTGATTGCTTCGCTTGAAGCCATGCGGATGCTGGAAGATGGTGTGGCCAGCGCCGAAGACATCGACCACGCCTTGGTCACAGCTTATCGCCATCCCATGGGTCCGCTGCGATTGAGCGACATCGTGGGTTTGGATGTTCGATTGGACATTGCCCGACACCTCTGCCAAGCCTTGGGACCGCGCTATGCACCACCCCGCATCTTGGAAGAGATGGTGGCCAAAGGGCACTTAGGCCAAAAAACAGGACAAGGCTTTTTTGCATGGCCGCAACCCCATTGATTTTTTTGTAAAGCATCCCCCTATGTCAAATATTTTTGGTTCTACTTTGGTTGATACAGCAGATCACCACCCTATGTTGCGCGACAGCGTGGCCAAATTGGTAGGCAGTTTCGGACGCACGTATTTTCAAGACGTGGTCAAACGCCATGCCAAACCGGTTGAGCTGTGGAATGCCATGGGCGAGGCCGGTTTTCTGGGGGTTCACATTGCTGAAGAGTATGGCGGTGGGGGCAGCGGATTGGCTGATTACAACGTCATCGTTGAAGAAGCAGCTGCCCAAGGTTGCCCCATGTTGTCTTTGGTGATTGGCTCGATTTGTGCCCCTATCATTCAAGCGCATTGCACGGAGGCTTTGAAACAGGAATGGTTACCGGGCTTGGCCTCAGGCAAGAAACGCATGTCGTTTGCCATCACCGAACCCAATGCAGGCACGAATACCCACAAGGTCACCACCACAGCGCGAAAAAACGGTGAAGGTTGGTTGCTCAACGGGACCAAGTACTGGACCTCTGGTGTTGATGAAGCGGACGCCATCATGGTGGTGTGTCGCAGCGATTTGGTTGATGCGCAAGGCCGTCACCAGTTGTCACTGTTCATCATTCCCGCGAATGCACCTGGCATCACCCGTACACCAATTGAAACCGCACTGCATGTACCTGAGACCTCGTTCACCCTGTTTTTTGACAATGTGCCACTTGGCCCAGAGTGCTTGGTAGGTCAAGAAGGGCAGGGCTTGCGCCATGTCTTTGCGGGTTTGAACCCAGAGCGGGTGTGTGCCGCAGCCATCAACAATGGGATTTCGCGTTTCGCCATAGAGAAGGGTGCACAACAAGCCAAAGACCGGTCTGTCTGGAATGTGCCGATCGGTGCGCACCAAGGCATTGCACACCCATTGGCCAAGTCATATGTCGCGGTACAACAAGCGCGTTTGATGACGGCGCGTGCAGCGGCCTTGTCAGACGCAGGCTCGCCTGATGCAGGTGAAGTCGCCAACATGGCCAAGTTCGCGGCTGCGGATGCATCTTTAGAAGCCTTGGACCAAGCAATTCAAATTCATGGTGGCAACGGTTTGGCCATTGAGTATGGATTGGCCGATTTGTGGTTCATTGCACGTTTACATAAAACAGCGCCCGTGAGTCGCGAAATGATATTGAACTTCGTTTCAACCCACAGTTTGGGTTTGCCCAAGAGCTATTGAATGAAGCAATGAGTCAAAGCTACGCCCACATTCTTCGTCAACTTGCCAAAGAGCGGCCGGATGCGCCAGCGTTGACATTTGCCGCAGAAACATGGACTTTTGCGCAATTGAACGCGCGCAGTTCACAAACCGCATGCGCTTTACAAGCAGCAGGTGTGGGTGCGGGAGACCGGGTGGCCTTGCTCACCAAAAACTGCGCTGAATGTTTCGAGCTCATGTTTGCGTGCAACAAAATCGGCGCCATTCTGACGGGATTGAATTGGCGCTTGGCACCCGCGGAGATTCAAAGCATTGTTGCGGATGCCATGCCGACGGTCATCATCACTTCGCCTGAAGAAGCGCATCTGTTGACAACTGCTGCCAAGCACCAAGCGGGTGTTCGCCAAATCATCACTTTGGGTGAGCACTACCAACAGTGGCGTTTGTCAGCTGATGACACCGACCCTGGCCATGAGGGTGCGCCTGATGAAGTCGCTTTGTTGCTGTACACCTCTGGCACCACAGGCTTACCCAAAGGTGTGATGTTGACCAACCAAGGCATGTCTTACACACCACGGTTAGGGTCGCTGTGGGGCATGGGCCCTGACTCGGTCAACTTGGTGGCCATGCCCATGTTCCACATCGGCGGATGTGGTTATGGCACCAGCGCCATGACCGTCGGTGGTCACACCGTACTGATGCGCGAAGTCAACACCGCACACATCATTCAATTGATCGCGCAATACCGCGTGACGCACACGTTCTTGGTGCCCACCGTGGTGCAGGCATTGTTGGAAGTGCCCGGCATTCAGCAAGCCGATTTGTCCAGCCTCAAGTGGTTGATGTATGGCGCTGCGCCGATGGGTGACGTGCTGTTGCGTCGTGCCATGGACACACTTCGCTGCGAATTCATTCAAGCCTACGGCATGACAGAAACTTCGGGAACCGTGGTGCAACTGCCACCGGCAGACCATGTGCCTGAAGGACCGCGTGCCAAATTGCTCAAATCGGTAGGACGTGCCATCGATTGGGTGCAATTGCGTGTGGTAGACCCCACCACTCAGCAAGATGTGCCCACGGGAGATGTGGGCGAGGTTTGGGTTCAATCCGAGATGTTGATGAGCGGTTATTGGCGCAAGCCTGCAGAAACCGCTGAGACTGTGCAACCAGGCGGTTGGTTACGCACCGGCGACGCAGCCTATCTGGATGCTGAAGGTTATATTTATTTGTTCGATCGTTACAAAGATTTGATCATTTCAGGCGGTGAAAACATTTACCCTGCCGAAATAGAAAACGTGCTCAACGGGCATGCGGCTGTTTTGCAAGTGGCAGTCATTGGCGTACCGCATGAAAAGTGGGGTGAAACGCCACGCGCCGTGGTGGTGTTGCGTGCCGGTCTGATTGCCAGCGAAGCCGAGCTCGTGGCTTACACGCGTGAACGGTTAGCGCATTACAAATGCCCCACTTCGGTGGTGTTTGCCGATTCGTTACCGCGCAATGCGTCAGGCAAATTGCTCAAACGCGAATTGCGTCTCACCCATGCAGGACATATTGCATGAGCCAAGCAACCAAACCAGATCAAACCCCGGTTCAATTGTTGCGCCGTTGGGTGGTGGACTATTTCAACAGCCACGACCGTTCGGCGGCCCATGAATTCATTTTGCCCACCTATGCCTTGGAAATTGGTGACCATGTGTTTGCAGGACGAGACGAGCAATGGTTGCCAGCTGTTGATCAGCAAATGCAGGCCTTTCCAGGCATGGGCATGACGGTGCACCAGGTGCTCAGCACACAGGATCGCGTTGCGGTTTATTTCAGCGAGCATGGTGCGACGAAAGGCCGCATGGCGGTGTGGTCTGGGGTGGGCATTTACCGCAGCAACGGACAGCATCTCACGGGATGCATTGCGCAAGAAGATTACATGACACGGCAACGTCAATTGAAATCGGGTGTGTGTGATGCCGTCGAAGCGCCTGCGGTGAGTCCTTGGGACACGGTACCTTTGGGACCAAACCCTGCAGCCGAGGCCGTGGTGCGTCATTGGCTCACGCAGTCTTGGCCCCTGGGCAGCCATGCCGTGCGTTGTGACGATGAGCACATCACAGGAATGCCTCTTCATTTCAAGGTGCAGTCTGTCGAGTTCACAGAATTGTTTTCTTCCGGTGACGATGTGGCTTTTCATGCCCGTCAAACAGGGCATTACCTGGGCGGGTTCGACGGCATTGAAGCCTCAAACAAACGCTGTTTGCTCAATGTCAATGGTATTTTGCGGGTGCAAGATGCACAGGTGACCTCGGGGCGCATCATCCGCGACCGGATTGGCTTGAAAACACGTTTGCAACAGGATGTGAAACCATGAGCAAGACTGTCACGCTTGAAAGAGATGGGCATGTACTGGTCATCACCATTTGTCGCCCTGAAATGCGCAATGCCATTGACCGCGCCACCTCGGAGGCCATCGCACACGCAATGGATGAACTCGATGGCGACCCGCATTTGTCCGTGGGCATCCTCACAGGTGCTGGGCCCCATTTTTGTTCTGGCATGGATTTGAAGGCTTTTTTGCGCGGTGAGCGGGTGGAATTGCCTGGCCGTGGTTTGGCTGGCATCATTGAAACACCGCCACGCAAGCCTGTGATTGCGGCTGTCGAAGGGTATGCATTGGCAGGTGGTTTTGAAATCGCGTTGGCTTGTGACTTGTTGGTGGCTGCTGACAATGCGCAATTCGGGCTGCCCGAGGTCAAGCGTGGTTTGATGGCCGGATCGGGCGGCTTGGTGCGTTTACCGCAACGCATTCCTCGGCAAATTGCCATGCAATACGCGCTCACCGGTGACATGATGTCTGCGGTAGAGGCGCGCCAATGGGGATTGGTGAATCAGCTGACCACGCCGGGACAAGCCTTGGCTGCCGCCCAAGTGTTGGCGCACCAAATCGCGGCCAACGCACCACTTGCTGTGCAAATCAGCAAACAAGTGGTGGCTGAGGCGACTGACTGGTCAGCGCAAGCACGTTGGCAAAAACAAAACGCGTTGCTTGAAACCATTATTCATTCCAAAGATGCGCACGAAGGCGCTTTGGCTTTCAGTGAAAAACGCCCGCCGGTGTGGACAGGCCAATGATGAAATCAACACTCACCACAGCAAACCCAGACATCAATTTCAGGAGACGACATGACTGATTCAACCCATACACCTGTCCGCAAAATCCGCGCACACCTTTTGCTGTTGGTGGCTGCTTTGTGCAGCCTCGGCGCTTGGGCACAAGATGCACCACAAGATGGTGTGTACAAAGACCGCATTGATTGGGGTTTGTTGATGGACATGAGCGGCCCCACCTCGGCCTCGCAAGGCATTTGGGTCAATGGTTTTCGCGACTACATGCGCAAAATCAACGAAGCGGGTGGCATCCATGGTCGAAAGATCAACGTCTTGGCAGAAGACAACCGGTTCAATCCTGCCACCGACAAAATTGCGTTTGAAAAGCTCGTGAGCCAAACGCCCGTGATCGCTATTTCAGGCATGGGCAGCTCTGTCTCACAAGTGGCGCTGGCACCCACCATCAAAGCAGGCAAGGTGCCGATTGTGGGTACCTACACGGCAACAAAGGCATTGTCAGAGCCTGTGACGCCCATGGTCTACAACGGCTTTTGCGGCTACAAACAAATGGCGCAGGCTGGCGTGGGTTACCACGTGGACAAACTCAAACTCAAAGCACCCAAAGTCGTGACTTTGGCGATTGAAACCGCTGGGGGCAAGGAATACCATGACTACGTGGCCGAAGCGGTGACCAAGTTTGGCGGCGTTGCCACACATTTAACGGTGAAAGTCACAGCGGTCGACATGACCCCCCAAATATTAGAGATCATGAAACTCAACCCTGACTTCATCACGGTGTATGGCGTTTCAAACACTGCCATCCTGACGATGAAGGGGCTGGCTCAATATGGTTTGAAAATCCCGACGTTTGGCATCACTTACTTGGGCGCACCCCAGATGTTCCAAAGCATGGGTGGTGAAGCTGCCGCCAATTACAAGTTCATCAGCTGCTTCACGCCTGGCGGGGCCGATCAAACACCTGGCAACAAAGCCTTGTCTCAATTCGCAGACACGATTGGCCGCTCTGAAATGAAGCAAGATATCAACTACGTGGCTGGTTGGATCACCGCCCAAATGGCTGCTGAAGCATTGGGCCGATTGGGCAAGAATCCCACGCGTGCACGTTTGATCGAAAGCCTGTCCAAAGGATTCAAAGTTGACACCAAGGGCTTGGCGGCGCCATTCAGTTACTCGCCCACCAACAATTCTGGCCCGGTGGTGTTCAAGCTGTTTGGTTATGACTTTGCGGTCAATAAGTTCAAAGCATTTGGTGACTTTGCTGATTACGAAAAATACACCCGCTGATCACGAGCGACAACTGGAGGCATCACCATGTTTGAACAAGTCTTCTTCAGTGGCCTGGCCCTGGGCAGCATTTATGGGCTGGTGGCTTTGGGATTTGCCGTGATATTCAAAGCCACAGATGTGTTCAATTTTGCCCAAGGCATGTTTGTGGTTTGCGGTGCGTATTTTGCAGTCACTGCCATGTCCATCCTGCAACTTCCATTTCCTTTGGCCATCGTGTTCATCGTGGGTGCAGCCGCTTTGTTGGGTGTCTTGATACACATGGTGTTGATCCAACCCCTCTCGGGGCGGCCCATGTTGTCGGTCATCATGCTCACGATTGCCTTGTCGATTTCTTTGCGCTCGATCATCGAGATGGTTTTTGGACCACAGGGCCGCTCGTTGACAACGCCACTGCCCACCGGCGTCCTGATGCTGGGCAGCGTTCGCATCTCATATTTGCACCTCACAGCGGCCTTGGTCAGCTGGGTTTGCATGGCGGGGTTTGGATTGTTTTTCAAATTCACCTCAGTCGGTTTGTTGATGCGCGCATCGGCTGACAACCATGAAGCTGCGGTGGTCTCGGGTGTCAATGTCAACACCATGAACCGCTTGGCGTGGGGCATCGGCTCCACATTGGCTGCCGTGGGCGGTTTGTTTTTGGGTCAGTTGCAGATTGCCTCGACCGAGTTGGAAGGCATTGGTTTGTTGGCATTGCCAGCGGTGGTGATTGGCGGCATGCAAAGCATTCCGGGTGCGATTGTGGGGGGCTTGTTGGTCGGCATCATTGAACAAATGGCCTCCACCTATATTTCACCCAAGTCCAGCGACATTGTGATTTACGTGTTGCTGTTGCTCATCCTCATGGTGCGTCCTTGGGGTTTGTTTGGGCAACGTGAGCTCGGACGGGTTTGAGGCAATGAACAAAACCGTCAACACTGTTCCAAACCTCAGTACTTGGCTGTGGCTGCTGTTGTGGGCAGCCATCCTGGCTTACCTGCCTGTCTTGCTGACCGAGCGCGCTTTCTTTGGCATTGCGTTGACCAACAAGCAGTTATTGAATTTGGGATTGACCCAAATCAACCTCATGCTCATCTCGATGTTGGGCGCACTGTCATTGAATTACCTCACGGGTTGTGCTGGGCTCATCTCGATTGGTCATGCTGCTTTTTTTGCCACGGGCGCCATGGCCGCTGCGATTTTTGATCACCAACTGGGCATGCCGTTTCCGTTGGTGTTGTTGGCTGCCGCGTTGGCAGGCGCATTGACAGGCACATTGGCCGGTTTGCCATCGCTGCGCGTACGCGGCTTGTATTTTGTGTTGTCTACATTGGCTGTGCACTACGTGGTGACTTATGTGTTCTTGGAGTATCAATTCAAATACTTTGATGTGGTAGGTATTCCTTACGCCACCCCTCGTATCGGTGCGTTTGAAATCAACACGCCTGTTCGTTGGTATGTTTTGTTGTTGCCCTTGGTGATATTGGTGTATTTGGGCTTGAAAGCCAGTTTGAAAAGTCGCGAAGGTCGTGCCATGTTGGCCATGCGAGACCATGAATTGGCTGCCACAGCCATGGGGGTAGATGTACGCATCTTGCGCTTGAAAGCCTTTGGTTTGAGTTCTGCCATTGCATCGGTTGCGGGTGCTTTGTTTGCCTATTACCTGTCCAATGTGACATCCGAAGCCTTCAACATCAACTTTGCGATTCAGTTCATCGCCATGATCATCATCGGCGGCATGGGTTCCTTGCCTGGTGCCTTGGTCGGTGCAGCCATTTGGTTGCTGCTGCCGTCCATCATTGCAGGCCTGTCCCCTGACGCCAGTTCCGAGAATGAATTACTCAGCAGGCTGTTGGTGGAAAACCGGGCGCAGTTGGTGCAATTGATTTTCAGTGTGTTGGTCATTGTGTTTTTGATTTTTGCCCCAGGGGGAGTGGCTGGGCTAAGCACCCGCCTGAAAAACCGTTGGATGGCATGGAGGAACAGCCCATGAGCAGTGTGCTGGACATTCAACACCTGAGCGTGGCTTACAACCGAAAGGGTCTGGCGTTGGAAGACGTGAGCTTGCAAGTGCCTGAAGGCGGTATCGTTGCACTGCTGGGTGCCAATGGCGCGGGCAAATCGACATTGATACGCGCTGTCACCGGTTTACTGGGCTTGCATCATGGTCAGATCACTGGCGGCCAAGTGCACATGATGGGACAGCTTGTGTCGGGCATGCCAGCCCACCGTTTGGTGCGGTTGGGCATGGGGCAGGTGCCAGAAGGTCGTTTGGTATTCAAACAACTGAGTGTGGAAGACAACCTGTTGGTGGGTGCAGCTGTGTTACCGCGCGCCCAAGTGAAAGCCGGTCTGGAAGCGGTTTACCAATTGTTTCCTCGCTTGCTGGAGCGTCGCAATCAAGCTGCAGGCTGGATGTCTGGAGGGGAACAACAAATGCTGGCCTTGGGTCGCGCCATGATTGCCAAACCCAAACTGTTGTTGGTCGACGAGTTATCGCTGGGGTTGGCACCGTTGATCGTGATTGAGATTTACAAGCAACTGCGGGTGATCGGAGCGACGATGGGAACCGCGATATTGATCGTCGAGCAAAACGCACATCTGGCCTTGTCATTTGCGCAATCGGCTTATTTGCTTCAACAAGGTCGGGTTGTTTTGTCTGGCAGTGCGCAAGAGGTATCTGCCAGTCCCGAGATGAAGGCCTCTTATTTGGGCGAAGCAAAATCAGGGAAGGTTGCCCCATGAACAAGCCCATGCTGACCATCTCGAATTTGGTCATGCGCTTTGGCGGCATCACTGCCTTGAACGACGTGTCGTTTTCATTGGCCCAAGGGGACATCACCGCCTTGATTGGCCCCAACGGCGCAGGCAAAACCACATTGTTCAATTGCATGACCGGCATGTACACGCCGACCGCCGGGCAGGTGCATTTCAAAAGCAAAGACGTCACTGGTTTGCCTGCCCACAAGATCGCCCGCAGCGGCATGGCGCGGACATTTCAAAACTTGGCCCTGTTTGGTGGCTTGTCGGTGCTGGAAAACCTCATGACCGGTGCTTATTTGCAAGGTTCATCCGGATTGCTGCAAGGTGTTTTCACCACTGCCCAAGCGCGCAAAGAAGAACGCGCAGCCCAAGCCGCAGCAACGGAGATGCTGTCGTTCCTGGGCATGGAAGACATTGCGCAAGCGCTGCCTTCAGAGCTGAGCTATGGCCGACAAAAACAAGTGGAGTTTGCCCGCGCCCTCATGCAACGAGCTGAGTTGGTGTTGCTTGACGAACCCATGGCAGGCATGAGCACATCAGAGAAGACAGCCATGTCGGCGTTGATTCAAAAAGTTCGGCAATCCATGGGCATCAGTTTCTTGATCGTTGAGCATGACATTCCTGTGGTGATGGAATTGTCAGACAAGATCGTCGTGCTCGACTTTGGTCAAAAGATTGCCGAAGGATCTCCGCAAGACATACAAAACGACCCCGCTGTGATCGCCGCCTATTTAGGCAGTGGTCATTGAAATTTTTTACAACCACATTGGAGCAGTTCCCATGAGAGAAGCCGTCATCGTATCTACCGCACGCACTGGCATTGGCCGTGCCTTCAAAGGATCTTTGAATCACTCTAAGTCCCCGAGCATGCTTGGCCATGTGATTGCCCATGCCGTGCAACGCGCAGGCATCGACGGCGCTGAAGTTGAAGATGTGGTCATGGGCACGGTGTTGACCAGCGGCACCGCTGGCATGAATTTGGCACGCAATGCCGCCTTGGCTGCAGGCTTGCCAGTGACCGCACCCGGTCAAACCATGGACCGTCAATGCGCATCTGGCTTGATGGCCATTGCCACCGCAGCCAAACAAGTCATGGTCGATGGCATGGATGTGGTGGTGGCAGGTGGTCAGGAAAACATCACGGCAGAACAAAAAGCCTACTTTGAAAGCGCCATGGCAGGTAAAGATGCACAGCTCGAGAAACGGGTTCCGCATGTCTACATGCCGATGCTGATGACCGCAGAGTTTGTGGCCAAAAAATACGGCATCAGCCGTGAAGCACAAGATGTGTATGCCCTGCAATCTCAGCAACGCACCGCACAAGCCCAGCAAGCGGGTCGATTCAATCAAGAAATTGTGTCCTTTGCCACCCAAATGGCGGTTGCCGACAAAGCCACGGGAGCCATCAGTTTCAAAGAGGTGGTGCTGGACAAAGACGAAAGCAACCGGCCCGACACGGTATTGGAAGGTTTGACTTCATTGAAACCTGTCATTGAAGGCGGTGTGATCACGGCGGGCAACGCCAGCCAGTTGTCGGATGGCGCCAGCGCTTGCGTGATCATGGAAGCGGGCTTGGCACAGCGACGTGGTCTGCAGCCGCTGGGCATTTACCGAGGCATGACCGTGGCTGGTTGTGCGCCCGAAGAAATGGGCATTGGCCCGGTTTATGCGGTGCCCAAATTGCTCAAGCAGCACGGATTGAAAGTGGACGATATTGGTTTGTGGGAATTGAACGAGGCATTTGCATGTCAAGCCATTTACTGTCGCGATCAATTGGGCATCAACCCGGACATTTACAACGTGAATGGTGGCAGCATTTCCATTGGTCACCCTTACGGCATGACCGGTTCACGTTTGGTAGGCCACGCGCTGATGGAGGGCAAGCGCCGTGGCGTCAAATACGTGGTGGTGACCATGTGTGTGGGTGGCGGCATGGGCGCAGCGGGTTTGTTTGAAATCGTGCATTGAGTCGCTGGCCATTTTTCAAAGCAATCATGGACTTCAATCAATACCAAACACTCCAATTTGAAAGGCGAGGAAAAGTCTTGCAGGTGACTTTGAACCGTCCCGACAAATTGAATGCTGTCGATGAGCAAATGCATGGTGAATTGGCCTGCGTCTTCACAGATGTTGCCAATGACAGCCAAAGTGAAGTCATTGTGTTGACTGGCGCTGGCAGGGCTTTTTCCGCAGGGGGTGACATTGATTGGATGCAAAAAATGATCGATACACCCGATGCCTTTGAAAAAACCGCCCGAGAGGGAAGGCGCATCATTTACTCACTGCTGGATTGCCAAAAACCCATCATTGCCAAAGTCAATGGCCATGCCACAGGCCTTGGCGCAACGATAGCCCTTTTTTGTGATGTGATTTTTGCCAGTGAGATTGCCAAGATAGGCGACCCGCATGTCAATGTGGGACTGGTTGCAGGAGACGGCGGGGCAGTCATTTGGCCTCAGTTGATTGGCTACGCGCGTGCGAAAGAATATTTACTGACGGGCGATCTGATGACGGCGACCGAAGCCGCGCGCATCGGTTTGATCAACCATGCCGTTCCAGCTTCAGCGTTGGATGCCAAGGCAGAGGAGCTTGCCAACCGATTGGCGGCAGGCGCGGGAAAATCCATTCGCTGGACCAAGGCATCTGTCAATATGGGACTCAAGCAAATGGTGCAAACTGTGTTGGAGACTTCATTGGCGTATGAAGCGATGTCTAGCAAAACCGCTGATCACCAAGAGGCTGTCAATGCTTTTCGAGAGAAGCGGACGCCCAAATTCCAAGGCTGTTAGAAACCCGATGGTTGGAAATAAAGAGGTCACACCATGACGCGTCGATTTGTTGATTTGTCCATTTATTTGGAAAACGATGTGGTGAGTGACCCGCCCGCTTATGCGCCGAAAATTGAATACCTTAATCACCAAAATACCATTTCGCAAATCGAGCCTTTTTTTCCAGGCCTGAAAAAAGAAGACCTGCCCGATGGTGAAGGCTGGGCCGTGGAATTCGTCCAACTGTGCACACACAACGGCACGCATTTGGACGCGCCCTACCACTACCACTCGACCATGGACAAAGTCAGTGGCGAAGCCAAACCAGCCATCACGATTGACGAGGTGCCCTTGGAATGGTGCTTCCAACCTGGCGTGAAGTTGGATTTCAGGCATTTACCTGATGGCCATGTGGTCACCGCAGCAGAAGTGGAAGCGGAACTCCAGCGCATAGGACACAGCTTGTCGCCCTTGGAGATTGTGGTGGTCAACACCCGGGCTGGCATGCAATATGGGCAACCCGACTATGTGTCTTGTGGGTGTGGCATGGGATACGAGGCCACCATGTATTTATTGGAGCGCGGCATACGCTTGACCGGCACAGATGCATGGAGTTGGGATGCGCCCTTTGTTCATACTGCACAAAAGTACGCGGAGACGGGGAATGCAGCTTTGATTTGGGAAGGCCACAAAGCTGGGCGTGACATTGGGTATTGCCATTTAGAAAAACTGCACAACCTTGAAGCCCTGCCCAGCAGTGGTTTTTACATCAGCTGTTTCCCTCACAAAATCCGTGGCGCTTCCGCCGGATGGACAAGAGCAGTCGCTATTTTTGACGAAACCCTGCAAGGGTAGAGTCAAATTTCATGGCCTGTGTCTTGGCTTTGATGCCAGCGTGGGCAGGGACGCGGCGTCTCCCACAAGCTCCAGGTAGGCATCATCCAGTGTCACTGGTTGAAGACTGATGGAAGTGATTTTGGCCTCACCCAGCGCATCCCATATTTCACGTAAGCTCAAAGACAGAGGAACAAACAGCTTGACGTCATTGCCAAGATGACGCCATGGCCAACCCATGAGGTTTGCGCGCTGCGTGATGGATGACACATCCTCGGTTTGCACTTTGGCCACTGCTTGGTCTGGCATGCGGGCCAACAAGTCGGAAACGCTGCCTTGGGCCACCAATTTCCCGTCGCGCATCAACGCAACTTGATGGCACAGCCGTTCTGCTTCAGCCAGATGGTGGCTGGTCATCAAGATGGTTGTGCCCTCATCACGCAATTTCTCGATCAATTGCCAAATCGCCAGTCGCGCCTCTGTGTCCACGGCAGCAGTAGGTTCGTCAAGCAGCAAGAGTGTGGGTCGGTGGACCAAAGCCACAGCCAAGTGCAAGCGCTGTTGCCAGCCGCCAGAAAGATGATTGACCGGTGTAGATGAAAAATCCGTCAGAGAAAAATCGTGCATCAATTCTGCAACCCGTTGCTGACTTTGCAGTTCAGAAAGACCGTACAAACGCGCAAAGAACAACAGGTTTTCAGCAGGCATTAAATCGGGGTACAAGGCACTGCGTTGGGGACAAAATCCGATCTGTGAGCGTGTTTCCACACCGAGCATTGTCATGGGCTTTCCCAACAGTTTTATCTGGCCTTTGTCGCAAGAAATCAGATGGCAAAGCATGTTGAGCACAGTGGATTTCCCACAACCGTTCGGGCCCAGCAGTCCCCATGTTTCCCCCTGAGGGATGCGCAGACTGAACCCATTCAGCACCTGGTGGTTGCCAAATGATTTGTGAACATCGGCGAGTTCTATGGCGGCTGTCATTGGGGTTTGTCCATTCCCAATAAGTGTCGGTATGACTGAACCCCCAACGCCAAAGAAAGGCCACAAAAAAGCACCAGAAAGATGATTTCAAAGCGAAGGTCTGCAAAACTTTTGCCATAGGCAGCAACGCCTTTGAACGCTTGGTTCATGTGCAACATCGGGTTGAGTTGTGCCACGTTTTGCATGGCTTGCGGCATGATCTCCATTGGAAAAAAAGTGCCGCCCAGTACCAACAAAGGCACGCCTATCGCAGACAAAGCCACCACCACTTCTTCGCTGCGCTTGGCAAAACGCGCACCCAGAAAAAAACCCATGCCGACATAAGAAAACACAGAAAGCAGCAAGATCAAACTGCCTAACCAAACACTGCCGTTGTATTTGGCACCTACCAACCAAGCAATCGCATAGAGCACAACCACTTGAACCAAAGCCAATAGCAGCTGAGAGATGACGACGCCTAAAAAATAAGCCGATGGGCGAAGCGGTGTGACCAACAAGCGAAGCAAGGTTCCTCTTTCACGCTCTGCGGCAATGACAGCGACGGTGCCGCCTAGGCAGCTGAAAAACAACGCAGCACCCACCAATATGCCTGCAGCCGCAGCATCAAGGCCCGCGCGCATGCTTGCATTGTGGGCATAAACCATCCCAAATAGCAGCATCATCGTGGCTGGAAACACGGCCCAAAAAACCAAGCCTTTCTTTTGTCGCCATTGCTCAAGCATCAGACGGCGGGTAACCGCCCATGTTTGTTTCAATAACAGTTGATCGCTGCTCATTGCGCGGTACGCTTGAAATCGGATGCATGGGGAATGACTGTGTCTAAGGCTTTCGCTGACATCAGCACTCCCGGAATGCCAGCGCCTGGATGGGTGCCAGCACCCACCATGAATAAATGATCGACATCTTCACTGCGATTGTGCGGTCGAAACCATGCGCTTTGCCGCAGCAGTGGCTCCAGTCCGAATGCCGCGCCTTTGTACGACAACAAATCATCTTGAAAATTCTGCGGTGTTGTCATGAATGAGACCGTCAGGTGTTCTTTCAAGTGAGGCAGCACAGTTTCCTCCAGTCGTTTGGCAATGGCGGTCCGATAAGGCTCTGCACGAACCTTCCAGTCTGTGCCACTTTGTAAGTGAGGTACTGGGGCCAGGACATAAAAAGCATCGCATCCCGCTGGTGCCATGCCCGGGTCGGTTGCAGTAGGTCGATGTAAGTAAAGACAAAAATCTTCGGCCAGGTGGTGTTTTTTGAAAATGTCTTCCATCAGTGCTTCGTACCTCGGTGCCAGCAACATCATGTGGTGTGGCACGTCGTGGTAGTGCTTATTTGTGCCAAAGTACCAGACAAACAGGCTCATGGAATATTTGCCTCGTGCTATTTTGGCGTTGGTCCATTTTTTTCTGTGTTTCGGCGCGATCAAGTTGCGATAAGTCCATGCGGTGTCGGCATTGGACACAACGATGTCTGCAGCAACGCTTTCACCACTGGTCAAACTGACGCCACATGCTTTGCCGTTTTTGATGTCAATGCGGTCCACTTGCGCCCCGGTGCGCAGTGTGCCGCCCATGTTTTCCAACAAACCAACCAAACCATTGACCAATGTACCCGTGCCACCCATGGCCCAGTGCACGCCGTGGCGTCGTTCGAGCGCATTGATGAGTGAATACACACAAGTGACTGAAAACGGGTTACCACCGATCAAAAGCGATTGCAGGCTCATGGCTTGGCGCAGCTTGGGGTGCTGGAGGTGAGTGGCCACCAATTCATGCAGCGTGCGCCAGCCTTTCATTCTGGACATGGAAGGTATCGCCTTGAACAAGTCACTCATGCTGTCGAATGCATGCGAACCCAATGCCGCAAACCCCAATTCATAGCATGTGTCCGCTTCGCGCACAAACGCGTCGTAGCCTGGGGCAGCGTAGGGGTCCATCCGCAAAACCTCTGCGCGCATTTTTGCGGCGTCACCGCTGTAATCAAAATGGTCTCCGTCATCGAACCGAATTCTGTAGAACGGGTCTAGCTGCCGCAGTTCGATCGCGTCAGCCATTTGGTGGCCTGCCAATGCCCAGAGTTCCTCCAACAGAAAAGGGACGGTGATGATGGTTGGCCCCGCGTCAAAGGTGTAGCCATCGACATGCATCACCCGTGCCCGTCCACCCGGTTGATTCAATTTTTCTAGCACCTGGACTCGCCAACCTTTGGCGCTCAAACGGATGGCAGCTGCCAACCCGCCGAAGCCGCTCCCAATGACCAGCGCGACGGGTGCTTGAGATGCTGTTTGGGAGCGATGTGGGATGTCGTTGCGGGTCACTGCTTGTCAAGCCCTGTTGAAACCATAGTGACTGATTTAAACATGTCCCTGTGGGGACGAGCAATACATGCTTACGTTGATCAGTGCACGCGACACTCCCAGAATGAATACGGATCGCTTAAATAAATGCGGCTTTGCACCAGAGGGTTCTTGGCATGGGTTGTGCCATGCGTTTGAATATGTTGCAATGGGTGATCTGTCAATTTCAACGGGATGAACCATGTTTTCTCAACGCTTGGTGTTTTTTCTGATGGGAGCAGTGTTTGTCAGCTCAATTCACGCTGAAGTGACAGCTTCGTCATCTTCAAGCCAATTTTTGCGAAATGAGCCTGCAGAGAAAACTGTTTGGTATGGCGGGTTGGTTGCCAAGATGATTTTCTTTTACGGTCAAGCTTGCGCCACCGGTGAGAGCGATGCTTGCTTCAATTTGGCTGTGATTTACGACGCGGGAGACGCCTCTGTGAAGAACAGCGCAAAAGCCATTGAACATTACAAACAAGCCTGTGGGCATGACCATGCCTTGGCTTGTAACCATCTGGGTATTTTGCTTGCAGAAGGTGAAGGTGGCAGCCGCGACATCAAAACCGCACTGATTTATTTTGACAAGTCGTGCCAACTGAAAGAAGAAACCGGTTGCAAAAACAAAGCAACTGCGGTTGCAATGGCAAAGTAGAAGTGAGCTGTACTTGCTAGGTTAAGGTCCAGAGATGGCAAGGGTTTGGGCACGAATGGGATGTGACCGATGACACCAGTGAAGGTCCATACGCATGCGTGGGTGGTGTTGGCAATCTCCGCTTGTCAATGATCAGCAATTTGCTCTGCGATGGTCTGCGACTTGCCGGTCATGGAATTTCATTTCCGGGCTTCTGAGCGCACGGTGCTTGGTTGTTCGACCTTTGACCCGTTTTCGCCACAGCATGAATGACTGAGGCTTGAGTTCAGATCGCATCAGACGGATGACCTCAGCTTGCGTGAGCCCTGTTCGCTCTTGAATACTCTCAAATGAAGTTCTGTCTTCCCAGGCCATTTGGATAACAAACGAAATATCCGAGTGACTTAAGCGCCGGTCTTTGATCAATTTGCTGATTGACATTACCAGTGGCTGCTGTTGGGTCCACCTTTGAAGGGTCCAGACAGGTCAGGTGTGATCCATCCACCATAAAAACCACCAGGCTGTGGAACAACCTGTTCACCATCTACTGTGCAGTCTAAATGGTGTGCATAAAAAGCCATGCAATCAGCAAGCGGTTCTGCACCTGCCAAAGGGTGTGGATAGCTCCATGCCACTTTTGCTAAACAACGCTCGCCATCTAGCAGATCCCAGTAGAGCGCAGGGCCTTTCCACTCACAAAATGAGCCGCTCCCTGCGACACGTAAAAGTGTTTTATCGATGTCAGCCATTGGAAGATAAAAGGTCGGAGGGTGAGAGGTCTCTCTGACTGCCCACGATCCACGAGTTCGTGCAATCAATGCCTTTCCCCAATGGATCTCAATTTTGCGCTTGTCACGAACAAGTTCTGGTGGACGAGGAAAATCCCACACAGAGACTTGCCCCAACTCGGGTTTATCTGCAAATGGTGGGCGTTCTTTTCCTCGCCAATGCCACTGGGCGCGGGCGAGTTTCAATGATTCAGGATCATTCATGGTTCACAGGTGAGCTGATAAAGCGGCACCCTTTCTTCATAGAAAAGAAATTTCAATGGTTTGTGCTCAGTTGATCCAGCGTGACAAATTCAAGGGCTTTTTGGTGAGTACTTTCCAAAATCACAGGAGGTGCCACACCAGCCGCTAAGGCCTCTTTCCAACGTAAAGCACACAGGCACCACTTGTCGCCATGTTTGAGTCCTTTGAATCTGTATTCAGGTCGCGGCGTCATCAAGTCATTACCCTGCTTGAGGGTGAAATCCAAAAAATCCTGCGTGATGCGGGCGCAAACGACATGACTGCCGTGATCCTGATGGTCGGTCTTGCAGCAGCCATCTCTGAAAAAACCAGTCAAAGGGTCATACGAGCATGGAATCAATTCTGTACCAAGCACATTGAGGACTTGCTTACTCATGGCCATGTACTTTCTTGATCATAAATTCCATCAAACCCTCTGACGCTTCCTCTACCAAATCGAGAACGTGTTCGAAGTTCTGTTCGTCACCATAGTAGGGGTCGGGAATCACCGTGGCGTTGGATGTTTTTAAAAACTCTGCAAAGTTGCGGATTTTGTGGTGTAAATGGGTAGGGCAACGTTGCTCAAGCAAGGCTCGGTTGTCCCAATCCATGGTTAACAGTAAGTCAAAGTTTTCAAAATCGCTTTCGTTGACAGTGCGGGCCCTTAAATGGGACAGGTCGTAGCCACGCTTGAGTGCATGCATTTGACTGCGTGAATCAGGAGGTGAGTTGGGGTGGTAGTTGTGCGTACCCGCTGAGTCGACATGGATTGCGTCAAGCAGGGTGCTGTTTTGCAGTTTTGATTTGAATACACCTTCTGCAGTGGGACTGCGACAAATGTTGCCCATGCATACAAACAAAATGTGAAGTTTGTGTGATTTCATATTGCTTTTAAAAAAGAAATGAGCTTGCACATTTCGCGCATATGCAGGCCTTGCCTTTAGCGTCATCAGGTACTTGGTCCATCACGGTCGGCGTGAAAACTGCGTCCATGCACCAGCATCGCTCAGGCGTTGTGCCAGACGCATTTGCCTTCTCCATGGCACACGCGTTTGGTTGTTGACAGATGGGGCAGCATGTTGGATCGATGACGGTCATTGATTTCATCATTCCAATTTTACAAGTGGTGCTGACGCTTTATCTCAAATTTTGAAGGCGCTGAAAGTTATTTGGTAGCGTATTTTTTTGATCTAAGTCAACAACTACGCAGGAGGAATTGCTTAGCATGCCCAGATGAATTACCCAAGTTCCTACAAGTATGGCAAAGCATTGGTCTTGCTTCATTGGCTGATGTTTTTTCTGTTAATCTTTATTTATGCCGCCATCGAGTTTCGGGTTCTCTTCGATAAAGGCATGCCAGAGCGAGAGTTCATGAAAGCCCTGCATTTCATGTTCGGGCTTTTGGTGTTGCTCCTGGTGTTGTTGCGGTTGGTTGCGCGTCGCTTGAGTCCCAAACTCCCTCCTGATTCATCAAAGGGCTGGTCCAAACTTTTTCATACAGGGTCTCAATTAGCCCACTGGATGCTGTATGCGTTCATGTTGGGCATGCCACTAATGGGCTGGCTGGTGTTGAGCGCAGCGGGCAAGCCGATCCCGTTTTTTGGGCTGGTCATGCCCGCCTTGATTGGGCCTGATGAAATATTGGCCAAGCAACTCAAACGTTTTCATGAAATGGCTGGAAGTTTTGGTTACGCCTTGATTGGCTTACATGTGCTGGCTGCTTTTTTTCACCAATTTGTAATCAAAGACCATTTGATGGCACGAATGCGGTTGCGTTGAGAGGTCTGCCTTTTACGCTGATGCAGCTGTTGTTGGCCATAGCCACCCTTCCACGAGACTACGTTCTTCATCAGTCAATTTGGTGTGGGTTGGCCGCATCTGAGGGCTCCAAACTAACGAACTCGGCCCGCCATTTTAGAAAGTGGCATTGCTGAAGCCGCCGCTGCAGCACAACTCCTTGATCGGCATGCCTGCTTCGGCTTGCCGCAAGAACCCAATGATCTGTTCGTCGGTAAATCTGCTCTTCTTGATGCCCGTCATTCTCCATGGTGACGGACTTCACGAACTTTATGCTGGTTCGGCTGGCAGGGGGCAGGTCACAAAAGATCACTTGCCAGTCAGGCGACGTATTTGCTGTGGTGACAGATGGTTTCACAGACCAGATCGGTGGTTCAACGGGTAAGACCTCGTTCGGTTAAGTGTTCGTGACTTTGCAGGGGCGGCATATGGTGCCAATGCATCATCGCTACAGCGTTGGTGGTGTCTGCACTGAGCCATGCTTCAAATTGATCAGGCCTCAAGATCACAGGGGTTCGCTTTTCGTCACCTGGTTTATGAAATTGCTTCATCACCGGGTGATGATCGGCATTGACTGTGAGCATGGAAAAACTGGTGACAAGCTCTCCCGTCGCAGGATTCGTCCATGTGTCCCAAATGCTGGCGATGCCAAACGGTTCTTGGGAAGCAAGCGCTATGCGCCAACGTTGGGCTTTTCCAGTGACATAGTTAGGTTCAAAAAAATGATCTAGCAGCGCAATTCCGTATCGCCTTTGTCGCCAAGCAGTCCGGTAGCTGGGTTTTCCAGCCACGGTTTCTGATCTCGCGTTATAGGTATGTCTGCTGATCTTTTCGT
>JACCDP010553388.1_pt1 | contig 36630 bp, 27 predicted proteins | sample 7445841 | NCBI WGS metagenome assembly JACCDP01 (sample SAMN15323441, study PRJNA562643) | freshwater metagenome | isolation source: river surface water | place: USA:Blue River Watershed | collected 2017-08-17 | reverse complement strand
ATAGATTTTATAAAAAACCAGTTGTTAAAAAAGATGGAACAATATATTGTCTTGAAAGTACAATTAAATCAAATGATAATAAGATTATAAATCTAAATAAATTTGGTATGATTGCTGATAATTTGAACACTCATATTAACAAAGTATTAGTTAATACAAATAATTCATTAACAAATATAACAGTAAGTAAAAAGTTTATTAATGAATATTTTATTAATATTACAAGTGAAACTGCACAAGAAAGAGATATACATTTAGGAAGTAATATTGATGAATATGCAAGATCATATTATCCATATATAGAATCAACAGAAGAATTTAAACAAAGTTTAATATAGGAAAATAAAATATGTCTGGCATATTAGATAAAAAATCTAGAATTTTTGATTATATAATTACTTCAAATGGAAGAAAACAGATTCAAAATAATGATATTAGATTTAAATATGTAACATTATCAGATAGATCTATAGTGTATAATAAAGATTTTGAAAATGAAGAAAATGAATTAGTTAATGTATCAAATTCTGAGTTTTTTTATTTACCATTAGAATCAAGTTATAAAACAAATGTTGATATAAATGATGAATTTTCTTTTGAAGAACAATATGAAAATAAATTTACTATAACTAATAATAGTTTATCAATTAATGATGCTAATTTTGATGATTTTATAAAAGAACAAATTAATGATAAATTATTTGGTAGTAAATTTATTAATTTAAAAAACTTATTAACAAAAAATCTTTTATTAAATAATAATATAACAGACTTTAAAATTGAAAATTTAAATGAAAATGACTTCAAGAATTCAGAAAACATTGAAAGGTATAGTTCTTTAATAAAATTTAGTGAAGATTATTCTGGAATTAAACCAGTAGCTCTTGATGATAGGTTTAAGCATAAAAATAATTTTAAAGTATTATTACCTTTTGATAGCATAAATGGTAATGAAGTTTTTTCAAGAGATTTGTTTAATAATATAAATGTAAATAATAATAATATTTTGTTTAAATCATTAAACAAAAACTTAAATATTGATAATTTAAATAGAAATCAAATATTAAATAAAATAACAAATTATATAGAAAATAATAATACATTGATAGGTAAAAAATATTACTTAAAAGATAAAGATGATATTGATACATTTTTTATTGAAATACATGAAATAAATAATATTGACAATGAAAATATTGATGTTTCAAAATTATCATTTATTGATTTAGGTGAAATATTTGATAATATTAAAAACATATCAAAAAGAATATTTTTAATAGGTAAATTTATTCAAACATCTGATTCTACTAATGATACTTTTAGTGGTTTATTATTTGAAAATAATAATGGAATATTAGATAAAGAATTATCAAATTCTAATATTTTTATTGGTAGTTATTATTCATTTATTAATATGTTTACACTAATAATAGAATAAAATATTTATATTAAAAGAAAGTAATTAATTTATGTTAAATTTTAGCGCAACTAAAATAACAGGCAATAATGATTTTTATTTTAGTTTAAATATTAGTCAATTAAATAGTGAACTTTTAAATGATTATAAATTTATAAAAATTATTGTACAAAATGCAAATTCATTTAGTGATCAATTTGCAAATGATTATTTAATTGATAATAAATCATCATCATTAAATTTTAGATCAATTAATGACACATTTAAAAATCAAATTAACAATGATATTATTAAAAACAATCTTTTATTTTCAGTTGAAAACAAAAGAAATAATTCTAATAAAATATTTGAATTTATTAAGTTAAACAATAATATTTTAAATATTTCAATTAATGATTCAAAAATATTAAAAAATAATTTTTCTGAATCTAATTGTTTTATCTACTTTTTTGATGAAAATAAAAATATAATTTCAGAAAATAAAATTAATGTTGATTTTAATTACTTGTATAGTATTGCAGAAACAAAATCAGCAAATGATTATTACACTGAAAAATTAAATGAATATGTTAATAATTTTTATTTAGTATATAATACAGATAATAACTTATTCTTAAAAAACAACAATACAATTGATAAATTGTCAAATTCAACTTTAGAAAACATATCTGTTATTTTAACATATAAAAATAATATATTTAAAAATACAGTAATTAGTGATATTAATCTTCAAAATATTGATGTTTCTTTATCTGAATCAATAATAAACTTACTTACATCTGATTTGATTAATCAGTCAAATATTTATTTTGATTTAAAATTAAAATGTACTATTTCTAATATTTTAGAAAAAACAAATAATAAAAAGAAATTAAGTAATATTACTTTAAAAAATTCACAAATTGCAAAAAGAAATATAACAAATAGTTTAATTCAAAAAGATACAAACAATATTTCAGAAAATAATTTAATATTTAATAAAAAATTTGAATTTAATATTAATGATTCATTATATAAAAGTATATTAAAAGATAATAAACAAAACTTTATAAAATATTATGTAAATCAATTTATTTCAAATTTATTAATTACATATGACAATGAAAAAAACATCTATAAAATAACATTAAATAATAGTAATTTACAAAATGAAAATATAAAATTTTTAATAAAATCTATTACACATAAAGGTAAATTAATAAATCAAATATATTTGTCTGATATTATTACTGAACAAAATAAATTTATTTATTCATTAGATGAATTAAAAACAGGTATTAATGAATTATATTATTTAAATCCTCAAGGAATAAGATTAAATAATTTAGATGATACTTCTGTTAAAATAAATTTTTGTTTAAATAGTGATATTGAAAATTTTGTAGAAAAATACTGTATTGAAAACAAAATACAAAATAATTTATTCAATAATTATAATATAATTGATAATTTTAATTCAAAGATAAAAGAAAAAATAACTTTTATAAATGATATAAATCTTGACTTTAGTTTAATTAAAACATTTAATAGATTTTCAAAAATTATTATAAAAAACATAAATGATTTTGAAACAATAGCATATGATTTAAATCATATAAATAATAATAAAGGTGATATAATAAAGCTTTTTGAAAATACTTTAGTTAAAATAAGCATACAAAATATTGCAAACAATGAAAACATTAAGAAATTAAAAATTTTTAAAATGAGTGAAATTTTTAATTTAAATTTAAATAATGATTTTATTGAAGCAAATGAAACTTTTATAACTTTTTTAAATAATCAAAATATCAATATGATTAATAATTTTAATATTAATGATAATGATGTTTTATACTTGTTAAGTAAAAATGAATTTAATTTAAATCAAATAGTTGAAATTAACTTTTATCCTGTTGATAAAGATATTTTATTAAATTTAAATTGTGGTCTTGATAGTTTAAATAATTTAGGAAAAAATCTATCAGATAATGAAAAAAATATTTTAAACTATAAATTTTATAATCTTTTTTATTTTAATAAAGAATCTGTTAATTTAAATTATGATGTATATAATAACATAAAAACAATTTATAGCAATCAAAATAATAAATTATTGAATATTCAATATTTTTATGAATTATTATTTAAATATTCTTTTGATATTATTATTAAAACAGGTAATAAATTTATAAAAAACATAACATATAATAACAATAATTTAGTAAGTAAAATAATAGAAACTAAAAATAATTTAAATACAAATATAAATTATACAAAAGATGAAATTTCATTTAATGAAAATGATTTATTATTAGATTTAAATATAAATGATGAAAATTGTTTTATTGAAAACTTATTAATTAATTATAATTTTAATAATAAAGAAATACTTTTAACAAGCAAAAATAAAATATTAAATATAATAAATAATAATATTTCAAATTCATTTTCAAGTTTAAAAAATATACATGTAAAATGTATATTATTACCATTAATGAAAAATGAATCAGAATTAAATGAAAATATATATTTAAATAATTCAATAATTAATAAATCTAATATTGAAAATAATGTTTTTTATATCCCTAGTTTAAATTACATTGAAAGAAATATTTCTAATTTTAGTGACTTTTTTATTGGTTATAAACAGCAATTAAATAATTTAAATTTTGATTTAAATAATAAAAAAATAAGTATTAATACTGAATATTATGAAAAAAATTTATTTAATGTTGATTATAAACTTTATAGTGAATTTTTTAATTATTGTAAAACTTTAAATATTAAAAATTTTGAAGGGTTTTGTTTGAGAGTTTTAGTAAATATTGATTTTGAAAATTCAAAGTCAATAAATAATGCTTTTGGTGTAGTAATTAAAAATGAAAACATAATATTAGATATAAATGATTTAAATAAAATTACATTTAATTATAATTAATATTTAAATATAACAGGAAACAATATGTCTCTTTCTTTAAATGCAAATTTCAATATAAATACTAATAATGATCTTAATTCATTATCACTTAATCGTAATATTTATAATAATTCATATTCTAATGCAGTAATAGAATTTAATGAAAGTTTGAGTAATATTGAAAAAGAAAAAATAATTTTAAATAAATTTATAAATAATGAATTAAAAAAGAATGATGAAAATATTGATTTATTTTATTCAATAAATAAAAACAATATTAAAAACATAAATGAAGATACTATAGATAGTTTATATAATCTAAAAAATGAAATTCTAGAACAAGAATATAAAATAATAGAAAATAATTTTAATAAAATATTAAAAATACAAAACAATATAGATTTTATACATAATACTTTAAATCAAAAAATTAACACTATAGAAAAATCTTATAGTACTTTTATTAATAAAATTAACAATAGAAATAAAAAAATAAACACATTAAGATTTTTTAATTTATTTTATGAAAATTTAATAGAAAATAAGTCATCTTTAAATAATCAAATACTAGAAAATTATATAAGTGATTATGAAAATTTAATTTTTAATAATTCTGATATTCAAAACAATAAATTTTTACAATTAAACAATAATAAAAAAACTAATAGTTTAAATATTGATAGAAATAAACTTTCATTGTTAACTAATATAACAAATTTAAATGAATTAAATAAAATCGATGAAAATGGAATAATAGTTCAAAGTTATGTAAATTTTGCAAATTTATTATTTTCAATTAATTATAATACTATTGTCTCAAATCCTTTAAAATATAATTACAATGATGAAAATAAATTTATATTAATAAATAATATTTCTGGTATTAAAACTCAAGATTATGTTGTATTAGATAAAGAAAAATTTAGTTTTAATTTTAATAATGATATTTTAAATAAATTAAATTTAAATAGTCTTACATTAGAAAATGCATTTGAAAATATATTATATAATACATTTAATAATAATATTAATATTAAATTAACTGATTTTGAACAAAATTTATTAAATGAATTTAAAGAAAATTATTCAGATATGCCTAATATAGTATTTTTGGATGCTACAGGTAGAGTATATAATAATAGATATATAAGTTCACAAAATGAATATAATAATATTGCTAATGAAGAGTATTTATATTCAGATGTTCAATCTATTTTATCTGGTAATATTTTTGAAACTACATTTAGGAAAAAAAGTAATAATACTCTTAATTTTAATGAATTTAGTTTTGCAAATTTTATATTTTATAAAACTGATATAACTATAAAATCTATATTTGAAAATAAATTTCCTGATATTTATTTTAAAAATAAGAGTATTTTTACAAAAGATAAAAACTATATCAAATTAACAGATGATGATAGTGAAACTACAATACAAGCAAAATATTTTATTCATAATAATGAAAAAATCACTAAATTTAGTGATGAAATAAAAAATTATTATGATATTGAAATAAATAAAAATGAATTTTTGTTTAAATTTAATAAATTTGTTAAAAATATTAAACTTAAAAGATTGCAAAAATTAGATATAAAACTTGATTTATTTTTTGAAATATTTGAAAAAATAAAAAATTCAAAAAATATAAATTATCTTTTATCATATATTGAAAATGATATTGAAAATATATCTGTTTGTGATAAAAAAGATAAATTATATAATATATTATTTAGCAAAAATGAAGAAATATATAAATCAAATTTTTCTTTAATTACATCTGAGAGTGTTGATGGTGTTAAATTTGAAAATATTGAAAATAATATAAATTTAATTAATAATAAAACATTAAAAGATGAAAATAAAAATATTAAAAATATATTTTCAAATTATTTTGATAATACTTGTTTTTCTAGTTCATCAAAATATTTAAGATATATCTTTAAAAAATTAAATGAAAATAATTTTCTTAATCAAAAAGTTGATCATACACATTTAATTACAAATGAATTATATTTTAATTACTTAAATAAAAATGATTCAAAAAAAGAAGTTGTTGATTTAGTAATAAAAAGATTTATTAAAAATGCTTTATTACAATCAGAGAACTGTTCAATAAAATTAAAAAATAGTGATTTAAAAGAATTTAAATATGATTTTAATAAATTTAAACAATATGATTATGAAAATACAAGTAAATTAAGTTTAAAAAAATACATTGATGATATTAAATCAACATCAGAAAGTTTAAATATTTTAAGTGATAATATATTTTCTAAAGAAAATATTGAATCAATAAGTAATAAATATAATTTTTTCTCTATTAAAAATTTTATTAAAAATACTAGTTCTAATAATATACAATATATATTAATTAATTCAAATCAAATTATTGAAAATTTTCTATATACAAGACTAGTTTTTCCTTTTATAAATATTTATAAGATTTTTGATATAAAGACTTATTTATCAGATAAATCAAATGTTTCATATATTACTAATGAAAATATAACAAATATATATGAAAAAAATATAATTGAAGAATACATTGAAAAAAATAAAAACAATATAGATGAAACAAAATATAGATTTTCAAATTTAGATTTAATTGATATTAGAAAAAATAAAGATATTTATAAATTAATAGAATTAAATAATAGTTTAAGTTCTTGTTACAGACTTGAAGATAAATTTGATGATTCTTGTAAATCAAATGGATCATTATTTAAAATAATTTGTGATTTATGTCTTGAAATAATAAAATATACATGTAAAAATTTTAATAAAAATCAATTTAATTCTGAAAGTGATATTGATAATTTTATTGAAAATAATAAATTCTTATATGAAACAATTTATGATTTAATTGATTTATTATCTCCTATAAATGATTATATAAATAAAAGAATAGTTAGTTATTCATTTTTAAAATCAATCGAAATTAATAAAAATTTACAAAATATAAAAATTGAAAATCAAGATGATTTAAAACAAAAAAATATTTATTTTATTAATTCTGGCGTAACTGATAGAATATCTGATACTATTAATAATAGATTTGTAAAAGAAGTATTTGATATACCTGAAAATCAAAATATTGGTATTAAAAACAATGATATTCTTTTTGATATTAAGCAAATTTTTCAAGATATTAATTTACTTGAAAAGGATGTAACTAATGAGTTTAATTATGAAAGTGAAAAATCAAAATTTATAAATAATTTTAATTATATATTTCAAAAATTAAACGTATCAGATTATTCAATGTTAGTTAATGCAGATATTATTAATTCATCTTTTGATATTTCTGATAGTATTGTTAAAAACAGCAATCAATTTATAGATCAAGAGTTTATTGAATTATCTAATAATATAGGTTTTGATATTAATAGAATTAATAATATTCAATATCTTAACTTTAATTTAAAAAAAATGAATAATGTTTTATTGCTAAATAATGAAATTAAAAACAACTTTTTAAATAAAACAAACAATAATGATTTTAAAAATTATTATTTAAATCAAAAAATATTTAATGAAGTTAAAAATTCAGAAAAACATGTAAAACCAACAAATATAAGTAAACTATTAACATCTAATATTTATGGCTTTTGTTATGATAAAAATATAATTGATAAAATAAATAGTGAAATTAAAATAATAAAAATAACTTTAACTGCAAAGGATATGACTAATAATAATAAAATATATTTACCTAAAAATTATTTATTTTCATCTAATATATCAAATTTTGGTGTAAATAAAGAAAATTATCCTTATTTTTGTGAATCAATAAATAGTGATAATTTATATATTTTATTTGATAATTTATCTAATGATATACAAAATGTATTATTTTATTTGTCTTATAATGAAATTAGAAATAATTTTAATAATTCAATTATTAAAAATTTAGCAAAAAATAGTAAACTAACAAATATAACAAATGAAAATAGAAGAGATATTACAACAATTTATCAATATATGATAGATTGTCAAAAAAATTCAATTAATATAAATAATTATTTAAATTTATTATATGACTTAAACATTAACAATATTAAAAATTATTCACAAGATATATCAGATCAAATTATTAATGCATTAAGTGAGTCACAAATTAGTCAAATTTTTAATAATAGTTCAATAGAAAAAACAAAAAATACAATTAATAAATTTTTATCTTTAAATAATCAATTAGAATTTATAAAAGATCAAAAAATAGTTGACATATTTAATGTGAGTTTTGATATAAATGATCAATATTTTATTTTACTTGATAATTCAAATAATACTGGATATATTAATTCAACAAATGAATATAATAGTTTAGGTAATGCAGATTATTTAATTAATAAATATTTTAATGAAATAAATATTAATGATATTGAAATTTACAAAAGTAATAATAACAGTTTAAATGATAATATCATTATTGATATGACAATGGAATTAATATAATGAAAAATATATTTGAATTTGAAATACCTAAAAAACATATTGATATAACTGCTGAATTTGAATATAAAAAATATGAAAAAAATGAAACAATAATTAATGATTCAAAGATTATTGTTTCATCTCCTGTTTTTAGAAGTATAAAAATAAATGTTTTTTCTGAAAATTCTGTAAGTGTTGATTTAGATTATTTAAAAGAATTAAATATAAATAAAATAAAGCAATTACAAAATATTGATAATAATGAAGAATTTTTGATTTTTAATAAATTAAATAATTTTAATAATAATCATTTTTGTATGTTTATTGATAAAGATTTAGAAAATTATAATAAAAATTTAAAAATGTTATCAATAAAAAATAGTGAATATAGTAATGCTATAGCATTTAATAATGATTCATTTAAAATAAAAGTAAATAAAAAATATAAAGATAAATTTGATGATTTTTTATTAGATAAAAATGTTAAAGATAATTTTATTTATAAAAATTACATGAATATTTTTAAAGATGAAGAAGTTGCTTTTTCAAATTATAAAGATAGTAATTTTGATAATTTTGAATTTATAAGTTATGCTTCAAAATTATCATATGATTTTAAAGTAAAGAAAAATATACATGTTGGTTTTTTAATTGAAAAATATTTAGTTGAAAATGAAAATGTATATACAAAATTATCTAATAAATTTATATTTAATGATAATTTAACAAATAATAAAACAGATTTTTTTAATAAAACAATAAATGATATAAATGTTTGTTATGGTAAAAAATATTTTTATTTAATTTACAATGTATATAATGTAACTTTACCTAGAAAAGAAAATTATAATATTTTTGATGATTATATTGTTTGTGATTATCCTATAAGTACAGATATAATAGAGTGTATTGAAAAAGTACGTCCTAATCCTCCAAATGGTTTAATCTTAAAATTTAATAATAAAAACAGATCTATTGAAATTAATTGGACAAGAGCATTTACAAATCAAAATGATATAAAAGCTTATTTAATTTTTAGAAGAACTGATATAAATGATGCATATAGTTTAATACATTATGGTCAATTTTTTGATGAAAATAATATTTTGCCTACAATAAATGTAAGTGAAAAATTAATTAAAAAATATGAATATAATTTTACTAGTTATATTGATAAAGAATTTGAAAAAAATAAAATAAACATTTATACAATTTGTTCAGTTGATGCACATGGTATGATTTCAAATTATTCAGAACAAATTGGAATATATTGTGATGAATATTCAGGAAAACATGAAATTGATTTAATTAGTAGAATTGGTGCACCTTTGGAATTGCCAAATTTGTTAATTAATAGAAAAACAAAATTTATAGAAAATGATGATAAAATAGAAACAATTACACCTGTTGTTAAAAATAAAAATAATTTTACTTTATATTGTACACCTGATTATAATAATATAAATTTAAAAAATGGTAGTAATTTATCTATTTTACAAGAAAAATATATATTCAGCATATTTAAAACTGAAAATAATTCTTTATTTAAAGATGTTTTTACTATAAAAAATTTTAAACAATAATAATAAGAAAGGAACTCTATAATGGGTTTTTTAAATCATGCAACAAATAATATAATTATTGATGCAGTATTAACAGAAAGAGGTAGAGAATTATTATCACAAAATAATGGTTCATTTGAGATTACATCTTTTACATTTGGTGATGATGAGGTTGATTATTCTTTAATTAAAAAATATGGTATTGCAATTGGTAAAGAAAAAATAGAAAAAAATACTCCTATTTATGAAGCAAATCCAAATGAAAATTATGCTTTAAAGCATCCTTTAATAACTTTTCAAAATCCTGTTTCAAATTTAAAATATATACCTTATTTAGTATGGTCAAATAAACCAACAAATTTATCATATTTAAAAGTAATATCTGAAACTGGTAATACAAATGTTGATGTAAATCAACTTATACAAATAAAATCATCTATATCTATTCAAAATCCTAGTTTTACATTAGATGAATCTATAACTGATCGTGAATTTATTATTAAATTAAATAATGATTTATTGAAAATTTCAGGTCAAACTAGTTTTATTGATATTGATATAAACAATATTGCTACTTATAGATTAAATTCAGATATTATTACATCAGTTAATGGTGGTAATCCAGAATTTATTAATCAAGTACAATTACAATTTTCTATATACTCTGCTGGTATTACTACATCTGATACTTTTCAAAAATATGGGTCACCTTTTAATTCATCTATAATTAAAACATATGTTCAAATTATAGGTAAATATTCTGGTTCATCTTTAGTTATACCTGTTACAATTCAAAGAACATTAAGCTAAATAGGAAAAAAACATGTCAGATATATCAGCATCTTATATTTCAATTGATCAAAGTAGTAATATAACTTCAAAAAAATCATATGTTCAACAACTTGTAGATATTCTGCAAGTTGATATTAGTTCAACAGAATCTAGTACAAGAAAAATGTATGAAGTTTTTGTTACTGGTGGAACAAATTTATCTACTGTTAAAAGTTCTTTATATCATACAGTTTATGACCAAGATTATGAACTAAATACATCAAATGCTTTATTTGATATTACTTTAGGATTACTTGCAGAACAAAAAACTGTAAATAGTACTCAAAAATATGAAATTTTAGGTCAAAATTTTGATATAGATGCATCAGGTAAAATAACTTATGACAATTCTGACTATTTAATGGTTAGAGAAAAAAATAATATCTATAGACAATATGCACAAAATCTATTAGGAGATCCAGAAGCATATTTTGTTTCACCTTTTGGCGAAACATTTGGTGATGCAAATGTAAATAAAATTAAAAATGCTTTATTTATAAACTTTAGAAGATTATTCGTAAGAGACAATATTTATAAAGGTTCTTTTGGTTTAAGATTATATAAAAATTGTCAATTATTACAAAATGATAAAACTGGTACAACTACTTTAGGTACATCAATTACAAATTTAAAATTAGATTCAACACTTACATCTATTGAAGATAGTAATGATTTTATCATAATTGATGATCAATTACAAATTGGTTATAATATAAGTCCTGTTGCAGGTGAAGTAGCAACATTAACTGATTCTGATGGTGTTTATGTAGGATTAATTTTCTATGATAAAGGTGTAGTTGTATTAGATGTTGAAAAATGTTTTAGTACAACACAAAAAATAAGAGGATTAATAGAAACAGTTGCAACATCAGCAGTAACAGCTACAACAGGTCCTTGGGCAATTAAAGCAACAGCAGTTTCAGCTACTAATACAGTTGGAGCTACAGGATCAATTGTCTATTATAAAAATTTATATACAACAAATACTGGTGGTTTAACAGCAGTATATTGTAAACTTGATGGTGGTTTAAATACAGTATATACTTTTTATTATGATGGTACTTTTGAAGAATTTACAGATTCTGGTGAAAGTAATTTAACAACATTTTTATCATCTGATGTGCAACCTTTTTATAGTACTGTAACTGGTGATAATATTTTTTATAGTGATACAGATGTAACAGCACCAGCTAATTCTGGATTAAAGTTATTCAATGGATCAATTAATGATTTATGTTTAGAAGCAACATTAGATGATATTATTGATCATTTATGTATTTCAAGATTTGGAAACGATGATACAAGTGCGATAGCATTTAGAAATGAAACTGTGATTAATTCTAGTTTTATATTTTGTAGAGCAGCACCTAGTCAATTAAATTATTCAACTAATCCTACATATACAAATGATGATGGTGAAATTTTAGCAGTTGATTCTAGTGGACAACCTTTTGCATTCGTAACAACAATTGGTTTATATGATACAACAGGTACACTTGTTGCAGTTGCTAAAACTTCAAGACCAATTGAAAAAAATGCTGAGACTGATCTATCAATTAGAATAAGACTAGATTACTAATTAAGGTAATATTATGACATTTATAAAGTTGACAAATGATAATTTTACAAAAACAAAAATAATAAACAATATTAAAAGATTTTATAAAAATTCTGATGCGTCGACTTATGAATATGACAATTCAATTGATTCAAAAAATATTTTACCTGTTGATTTTGAAAATTTAAATAGTGAAAATTTAAATAATATTGAAATTGAAAAAATAAATAATTTTTTTTTAAATTTAAACAAAGAAAACATAACATTTGAAAACTTTTTAGATAATAAAAATACAATTAATAATATTGAAAACATTAATAATAAAATTAAATTAAATAATTTAAAAAACATTTATAAAATTGATAGACTTAATTCAAGATTTTTATATGACGATGATTTTATTTATAAAAAAAATACAATAAAAAATAATTTATATGAGTCATATTATAGAAATAGTTCATTTGATTTATTTAAAAATATTGAATATGGTTTTTGTAATTATAATAGCGTAAATTTATATTCAAATAATGATAATCATACACATTCAAATTGTATTGTTTATGCAAATGAATTAAATAATAATAAAAACGTATATGATTTATATAATAAAGATAAAATTAATATTTCATTTAGAGTAATATTTAGAAAAATACAAGATTTAAATAAAATAAATAATTTAATTCATATACCTGATTTAATTGATGTATATTTTATTAAATCAAATTTAAATGATTCTATTAGAATGGGTATTAGTTTAGGTAATAAAACAAAATTAATAAAAAATGATTTAAACATTAATTTTGACATAGACAGCAGACAAGTTAAATCAAGCCAATCACAATATTTAACTCCAGAATCATTTTTAGAATTAAATAAATGGTATTATATAAATTTAAGTTTAGTTAAAAATGGAGATACTTATTTAATTAGTATTAATAAAGATTTAGAAAAGTATGATTCATTTGAATTAGTACATAATAAAGAAAATGAAAATAATTTTGATTCTTATATTTGTTTAGGTAATAAACCTAAATATTTTAATTTTGAAAAACAGAATTATATAGATGACTATAAATCTGCATTTGATATTTTATTTTCAAAATTTAGATCTGAAAATGATTTTGGTTCTTTGTACAACAAAGATATAACTACAACTACAAATATTAGTAATAATTCAACAGTTTTTTCTATTTTAGAAGATTTTGAATATATTACTTTTGATCATTCTGATAATTATACTTGTGCTTTTAATGGTGAATTTGCTGATATTAGAATTTATAATTCTGAACTTAACTTTATAGATTTAGAAAAAAATTATTCTAATTATATTACAAATTTAGCTTCTGAAAAGTTAAAAGGTTTGATATTTTATTTACCTGTGTTTTTTATTCCTGCAATAAAAAAAGAACTTTCTAATTTTAATTTAGCAATAAGAAAATATAATATAAAACATTCAGGTTATTATAATAGTTTTATAGCTAATGGTTGTGGTTTATTTCAACTTAATGTTGAAAATTATTTGATAGAATTTTGTAATGTAATAAAACCAAATGTTATATTTGGTGGAATAGATACAGAAAATATTTATATTAATAATTTAGAAAATAACGTATATAGATTTTTTAATATTGATGATGATAATCAGTATATTAAAAAAGGTTATAGTTTACAAGAAATATTTTTAAAAAATTATATTAATAGTTCTACTAATGATGTAAGTTGTTTAAGTTATAACAATTTATTAATCTTGCCTAATGATAATGGTATACCAGTAGTTAATTGGGAAACAATTTCTGAAGTAATAAATTCAAATAAATTACAATTAGAAACTGATTATGAAAAATATTTTAGAAATAAAAATGAAATAAACTTGTATAATATATCTTGTAATGATATTATTAATGATATAGACCTTTATAAAATAGATAATAAATTACTAAAAACAAATATTTTTGAAAAAATAAATATAAAAACAGATACAGATAATATTAATAAATACATTACAGGTAAAGATAATAATTTAGAATACAGTAATATATTATATCATGATAATTACTTTAATATAAACAATACAGATATAGTTTCTAATATTAGAAATAGTTTATTTAGTCAAAGTGAAAAAGTAACTTTAAATAAAATATACAATAATATAAAAAATCATTATAAATATACAGAGTCAAATCCTGTAATTAGAAATATAACAAAAGATGATTTAACATTGGGTGAAATAATAGAAATACAAACAATTAATAATAAAAAAATAACATATAGAAAATTACCTTTACCTTATGTTGATTTATTAAAAGAAACAGATAATCAATTTATTACAATATTCAATATATCTAATAAACTTTTTAATAAAAAAATAAAGAAAAATACTTTTAAATTATCAGATAATAATTTTGTAACATCTAATAATAAAGTTTCAATTAATTTAAAAGATAATAATGGTATTTTATATAGAAGTGATTGTTTAACAAAAGTAGCAGATTGGAATTATGTAGGTCATATATTTTATTCTGAGGGTGTTGTACAAATAAATAATCCAATTTCAGTTTATTTTGGTTTTAATGATTTTGAGTCAGAATTTTTATATGAAACAAGTTTATATGTAAATCAAATTGATATACCTGTAGACAGAAATTTATTTAATAAATCAAGTAACAAATCATATGATGAAACATTAAGACATGATGCAAGTATGTTAAATTCAGATGAAAGTTTTGTTTATATAACTGATATTCATTTACATGATGAAAATTATAATATAATTGCAAAAGCAAAAGCTGCAAGACCTATTCCTAAAAAACAAAGTGATAGATTTTTAATAAAGCTTAAAATGGATTATTAATGAAAAATGAATATATTTTGGGATTTGATATATCTACATCAATTATCGGTATATGTGTATTTAAAAATAAAGAATTATACAAATTAGAATATATTGATTTTAGAAAACTTGAAAATTTATTTGAAAAATCAGATTTATTTAAAGAAAAATTTCAATTAATTTATAATGATATAAAAGATGATATATTAACAATTAAAATATTTATTGAAGATATAATGCAATCATTTTCTCAAGGCATGTCTAGTGCAAAAACAATATTGCAACTTGCTAAGTTTAATGGAATAACTTCAAACATCATCTATAACATATCTGGTTTTATTCCAGAATATATTAATGTTAATTCTGCTAGGAAATTATTAAATATAAAAATAGATAAAAATTTAAAAAAAGATAAAAAAGAACAAATATTAGAATGGGTATCAAATGAAATACCTGAATTTAAATGGCCAGAAAAATTAATAAATAGGGGAGTGAATAAGGGAAGTGTAAAATATGAACAATATTGTTATGATATGGCTGACGCATATGTCATATGTAAAGCTGGATCAAAAATAGTATATGGATCAAGTAATTAATGATAGAATAGATTTCATAGCAAAATTAACTAATAACAAATATAAATTATCAAATGATAATCAAAATATTGCTATATATTGTCCTTTTTGTAAAAAAGATAATAAATCAAAATTAAAATTAGCAATACAATTAAAAAATTGTGTTTATCACTGTTGGGCTTGTGATAAAAAAGGTTCTGATGTTTCTTATATAGTTTCAATTATAAATAAAAATTTAGTTAATGAATCAAAAAACATTTTTAAACAAAAAAATTCTGATTATAAAATAAATTTTATTGATTCATTAATTGAACAACTTAATTTAAATGATGAAGATGATGAAGTAGAAAATATAGAATTACCTAAAGGATTTATGTTTTTAGCTGAATGTTATAATAATATAAATCCTGATATTCGTGATGTATTAAAATATGCAATAAAACGAGGTACAAATATACATAAATTATGGTTACTAAAATTAGGTGTTAGTTTAGATCCTGAATTTAGAAGAACATTAATAATTCCATCATATGATAAAGATGCAAAATTAAATTTTTACACATGTAGAAAAATTGATGTTTCAACAAAAAATCAATATAAATATATAAATTCTAATATTTCAAAATCTAAAATAATATTTAATGAACTAAATTTGGATTTTAATAGACCACTAACAATTGTTGAAGGCCCTTTAGATTTATTAAAAACAAATGATAATGCAACATGTTTATTAGGCAGTTCATTAAATGAAAAAATGAAATTATTTAAAGAAATAATAAAAAATAAAACACAAGTATATCTTGCATTAGATCATGATGTTTATTATGATAAAACATTAAAAATAGCAAAAAATTTATTATCATATGATATTGATGTTAAAGTTATAAATACCTCATCTGAAAAAGATGTAGGTGATATGACACATCAACAATTTAATCTTGCATATGAAAATGCAAACTCATTTATGTTAAACGAACACAATATTTTATTAGATAAAATAAGGAATATTTAAACATGTTTAAATGTGCACATATATCAGATATTCATTTTAGAAGTTTAAAAAGACATGATGAATATAGAATTATTTTTGAAAATATATTTGAAAAACTTAATGAATTAAAACCAGATGTTATTTTTATTGGTGGTGATATTGTTCATTCAAAAACACAAGGAATTACTCCTGAACTAATTGATCAATTAAACTGGTGGTTTACTTCATTAGCAAATATTGCACCTACACATATAATATTAGGTAATCATGATGGATTAATTTTAAATGAAAGTAGACAAGATGCAATTAGTCCTATTATTAATGCATTAAATAATAAAAATATTAAATTATTTAAAAACAGTGGTACATTTAAAACAGGAATTGATAATGTAAACTGGTGTATTTTTAGTGTATTTGATAAAGCTAATTGGCATTTAGTTCAACCTATTAAAAATGAAATAAACATAGCATGTTTTCATGGCGCAGTTTATGGTTCAAAAACAGATGTTGATTGGGAAATTGATGGCGAAGTAATGATTGACATGTTTAAAGATTATGATTTTGCATTTCTTGGTGACATACATAAAATGCAATTTCTTGATCAAGAAAGACGTGTTGCATATCCTGGATCAACAATTCAACAAAATTATGGTGAAGATGTAAATAAAGGATTTTTATTTTGGGAAATCAATAATAAACATGACTATAAATCAACATTTTATAGTTTTGAAAATCCTTATGCTTTTACAACAATAGACTGGCAAGATGATTTAAATGATACAATTAAAGTCTTAAATAAAACTAAAAATGATCTTAGATATAGAATTAGATCAAATAAAGAAATATCTCAAGCTGATATTAAAGCATTACATCATTATTTAAAATCAAATAAAAATGCAAAAGAGATTGTTTATCAAATAAATGATGAATCAACAAATTCAAATAAAAATCTATTTGATGATAATGTTTTAAAAAGTTTATCAATTAAAAATGATTCACAAAGAATTAAACTAATTAAACAATACTTTGAAAATACAATATCAGATCAAGAAATTGATTCAATTAATTCTTTATTTAAAAAGAATCTAAGTCTATTAGAAAATGAAGATGATTATTCTTATAATAACTGGGTTATCAATAATATAACATTTAATAATACTTTTTCTTACGGTAAAAACAATTATATAAATTTTAAAAATCTAAATGGTATTGTAGGTTTGTTTGGTAAAAATGCTTCTGGAAAATCATCAATACCAGGAACATTAATGTATGGATTGTTTAATTCATCTGATAGAGGATTAGCAAGAAATATTGATATTATTAATACAAGAAAAGGTGAGTGTAATGCAATAATTGATATAACTGTAGGAACAGAAAATTATGTAATTGAAAGAGAAACAATTAAGAAAACTGTAAAGAAAACAAATGAATCATCTGCAACAACAAAATTAAAATTATTAAATAAAAATAAAAATAATGAAATTTCAGATGAAACAGATGAACAAAGACGAGATACTGAAAAAGTTTTAAGAAAATTAATTGGAACATCTGAAGATTTTCTATATACTTCATTTGCATCACAAGGTAATATTAATTCTTTTATTGAAGAAAAATCAACAGCAAGAAAATCAGTAATATCAAAATTTCTTAATCTTGATATTTTTGAAGAACTTTTAAAAGTTTCAAAAGAAGAATATTCTGCATTAAAATATAAAATAAAAAATTATGAAGAAAAAAATTGGTTGCATGAAATAAATTATTTAAATAATCAAAATTTAGAATTAAACACAGAACATTCTAATAACAATGAATTAAAAATCAAATTAAGAGAAAATGAAATAAACAAAAGAATTGAATTAAATAATTTAATTAATAATGTTAAAAAACACAGTTCAGGTTATACAAAAACTAGTGCTGAAACTGAATTTAATTTAATTAATGAAGAAATAAATAACACATCATATAAAATCAAAGAAAGTTCTGATGAACTTGAAACATTAAAAAACAATGTAGATAAAATTAATTTATTTAAATCTAATTTTCCAAAAGAATCATTAGAAAATGATAAAATAAGACTTGATACATTAAAAGATAAATTGTTTAGATTAGATACAATATTAAACAATCTAAATAAAGAGAAACAAAAATCTGAAAATGATATTAAAATTTTATATGATGTTCCTTGTGAAGATAAATTTACTAATTGTAAATTTATAAAAAATGCTTATGAAACAAAACTAAATTTACCTCAATTAAATCAAACAATAAATGAAACATTAGGTGATATATTAGAAGTAAAAAATACGTTAACTAATTTAGTAAACAATGATATAGAATCAAAATTAAAAAAATACAATGAAATAATAAATAAAGAATATAAATTTCAATTAGATATTGAAAAATTAAATGATAAAATTGATAATTTAAATCAAAAATTAAATACTCTTAATAGTAAAAAACAATATTTAGAAAATTTATTAATTGAATTAAATGATTTTGAAGATGAAATAAGCAATATTAAAGAAAAAAATATAAACAATGAAATAAATGAAATAACAAACAAAATAGTTTATATTGAAAAAAGAAATAAAGAAATTTTATTAAATGTATTTAATAATGAAAAGGATATTGAAACTTTAACAAAAGAAAAAAATGAATTTGAAAGAATATCAAAACAATGGTCAATATATTCAAAATTTATTGAATCTATAAATAAAAAAGGTATTCCAACAATGTTAATTAATTCTTATTTACCTAAAATAAATAAAGAAATTAATAAAATATTAAATGGAGTAGTTGAATTTAAAGTTGAAATTTGTGATGACAACAATAATAATTTAAATATTTTTATTGATTATGGAGATTCAAAAAGAATAATTGAATGTTGTAGTGGTATGGAAAAAATGATTTCATCATTAGCAATTAGGGTTGCATTAATTAACATATCTAGTTTATCAAAAACAAATATTTTTATAATTGATGAAGGTTTTGGTGCATTAGACAGTTCAAATATTGAAGCATGTAATAAACTTTTACATAGTCTTAAAAAGTATTTTAAAACAATATTAGTAATTTCTCATATAGATTCAATTAAAGATATTGTAGATAAATCAATAGAAATAACAAGTAAAGGGAATGATTCATATGTTAGATTTAATTAATGGATGGAATAAATTAGATGAAGAAAATGAAGAAAAAATTTATAATGGTGTAAGATATGTTAGACCTATAAATCAAAAAACATATAGTTTGTCATGTAAAATTTGCAATAATGTAATTTCAAGTACAGATGATATGCAATCATTAAAAGAAAATGATTGTTGTCAATATTGTGTGTATATTAATTTAAATGATTAGTTATAATTATTATATATATAATTATAAATTATAAGGACTTAATATGAAATATGAAATTATTGCAAATATAGGTAGTGCAATAGATAATGTTTATAATAATTATTCTGAAGATAAAGGATCTGCAAGAAAAACAATTGCAAAATTAAAAGATAATTGTTTGCACATACAATATCAGTCTATCTTACGATTACCTAAAGATGTAGATTTACAAGCACAAATTAAATTACTTGAATCTGAAACACATCAAATTGTTTCTTCTAGACTAGATTTAATAAAAAAATCTTATAAACAAATGAGTAATAGTACATTAAAAGTTTCAAAAGTTTCATCTACTCCTTCATTTGAAACTTTAACAATTAGTCCTTATAGTCCTATAAGAACAATGTTATATAGATGTGAATGTATTTTTGAGATAAAAGAATAAAATGTCAAGATTAAATAAGTCTGCACAAGTAAGTGAAATAATAAAATGCGGAAAAGATCCTGCATACTTTATGAACACTTATTTAAAAATACAGCATCCAGTTAAAGGTTTAATTCCCTTTAAAACTTTTTCATTTCAAGATGATTGTGTAAAACAATTTAATGATCATAGATTTAATATTGTTCTAAAATCAAGACAATTAGGTTTATCTACACTTGTTGCTGCATATGCTGTTTGGCAGGCTTGTTTTTATAGAGAAAAAAATATATTAATTATTGCAACAAAATTAGCAGTTGCACAAAACTTTATAAGAAAAGTAAAAACTTATATAAGTGCAATGCCTTCTTGGTTGTTAATACCAGAAATTACTGCAAATAATAAACAGCAAATAGAATTTTCAAATGGTTCACAAATAAAAGCTGTACCTACATCTGAAGATGCAGGTCGTTCAGAAGCACTTTCATTATTAATAGTTGACGAAGCAGCTTTCGTTAGAAACTTTGATGAATTATGGATGGGACTTTATCCTACCCTATCAACTGGTGGTAGAGCAATAATTTTATCAACTCCAAACGGTGTTGGTGGACAATATCATGAATTATATGTAAAAGCAGAATCTGGTGAAAACGAATTTAATCCAATTAAATTAATGTGGGATGTGCATCCTGAAAGAAATGATGATTGGTTTAAAAATGAAACAAAAAACATGTCACAAAAACAAATATCACAAGAATTGTTATGTGACTTTGCATCATCAGGTGAAACTTTTTTAATTGCTGAAACAATGGATAAAGTTAGATATAATACAAGATCACCTTTAGAAAAAAGTGGACCTGAAAATTGTGTATGGTACTGGAATTATCCAATAGAAGGACAAAACTATATAATATCAGCTGATATATCAAGAGGTGATAGTCACGATTATTCAACTTTTCATGTAATTAATGCATCAAATCTTTCAATAGATGTTGAATATAAAGGCAAAATACCTCCAGATGGTTTTGGTATACTCTTATATGATATTGCAAGAAGATATAATAAAGCTTTAATTTCACCAGAAAGAAATGCTTATGGTTATACAACACTTGTAAAGTTAAATGAGTTAAAATATAAAAATATTTATTTTGATTCTGAAAATGAAAAATATAAATTTTTATACGGTGAAGGTGATAATTTAGGAAAAGCTGGTTTCTTAACAACAAAAGAAAGCAAAGAAAAAATACTTGCAAACATTGAAGAATTAATAAGAAATCAAAGAGTTAATATACCTTCAATAAGATTTTATGATGAATTAAAAACATTTGTTTGGAATGGAAATAAAATAGGTGCTATGAAAGGTTATAATGATGATCTTATTATGTCATTGGCAATAGGTTTATGGATTGCTGGAAATAATACTTCAACTTTTTCTACACAAAATTTAGAAACAGCTCAAGCATTATTAAAAGGTATGCAGATAAACAATACAAAAATTAATAATACAATTTATCCACTTCCTTTTTATACTAATAAATTTAATAATTATAATCCTGCAATACCTGTAATAATGCAAGAAGATAATTTTTCTGATCAACAAAGTTCTAAAAGTAATCCTTTAGGCAATCTTAGCTGGTTAATAAAATAAGGTTAATTTAAATGGCAAAAAACACAAACCAACTTTTTAAAAAATTAACAGATCTATTTAGATCAGGTCCTGTTATTAAAAGAAAAATAAGAAAGTTAAAAGATGAAGATACTTCTAAATCTTCATTAGAACAATTTAGAAAAGCACATAGTGATGTTTATAATAGCACATTAAGTGCTTACGGCTCATATGATAGAATGGCAAGATACTCAGACTTTTCTGAAATGGAATCAACACCTGAAATTTCATCAGCACTTGACATATACGCAGAAGAATGTGTATCACCAGATGCAGAAGGTACTGTTTTACACATTTATTCAGAAAATAGAATGATAAAACAATTATTAAGTGAACTATTTTATGATACACTTAATATTGATTTTAATCTTGCAATGTGGACAAGAAATTTATGTAAATATGGTGATTTCTTCTTGTTTAATGATGTACATCCACAATATGGTGTAATTAATGCTTATCCTATACCTATTTCTGAAATGGAAAGAGAAGAAGGTTTCGACCCATCAGATCCTGCATCTGTTAGATTTAGATGGGTTACACAAGGAAATAGAGTACTAGAAAATTGGCAAGTATCACATTTTAGATTACTTGGCAATGATGCATTTTTACCATATGGTGCTTCTGTTCTAGAAGGTGCAAGAAGAATTTGGAGACAATTAATTCTTATTGAAGATGCAATGCTTGTCTATAGAGTTATAAGATCACCAGAACGTCGTGTTTTCTATATTGACGTAGGAAACATACCACCTGAAAACGTTGCAGATTATCTTGAACAAGCACAATCTGCATTAAAAAGAAATGCTGTTATAAATAAAACAACAGGACAAGTTGACTTAAGATATAATCCTTTGTCTGTTGATGAAGATTATTTTCTTCCAGTAAGAGGTGGTGAAAGCGGAACACGAATTGATACATTAGCAGGTGGTTCAAATACAACTGCAATCGAAGACGTTGAATATATACAAAAGAAATTATTTGCAGCACTTAAAATACCAAAAGCTTATCTAGGTTATGATGAAGATATTGGTTCAAAAGCAACACTTGCACAAGAAGATATTCGTTTCAGTAGAACAATTAATAGAATACAAAAAACAATAATTTCAGAATTAAATAAAATTGCAATGCTTCATTTATATACACACGGTTATAATGATGAAGATTTATTAAATTTTGAATTACGTTTAAGCAATCCTTCAACAGTTGCACAACAACAAAAACTTGAACTTATTAGAACAAAGTTTGAAATTTCAAGTCAAGCACCTGAAGGTATAGTTGACAGAGAATGGATAAGAAAACATATTCTAGATTTAAATGATGATGAAATTAGTAGAATCATAAAAGGTAGAGAAAAAGATAAACTAGAAGATATGAAACTAGAATCTGTTCAATTAAAACAAGAAAATGAATCTTTTGGTGATGAAGGTCAAGGAGGTGATGCTGGCGGTGGTGACGCTGGTGGTGGTATGGGTGGTGGTGACACTGGAGGTGGTGACGCTGGTGGTGGTGATATGGGTGGTGGAGGAGGTCTTGAAGGATTATTCGCAGGTTATAGTAGAAATGGTAAAATAATGTCAGAAGATGAATTATCTAAAATTGATAGTTTAATTAATGAAGATGAAGATGAAGACGATGATGATATTATTGAATTAAACAATGTAATGGGAAATCCAATAAAACCAACAAATTTAACATCAAGAAAAGGTGTAAATAAAGGAAGACAATTAGATTCATCTGCAATAAAAATATCAACAGGAGGTGCATTAGAACTTCCTGATAATGATATTAATATAGATACATCAATTGATTTTAATTCTTTGGCAGATGGTATATTACCTAAAAGTAATGTTAATAAATTATTTGTTGAAAAACAATTAAAACATAGAATGTCAAAAGATTTACAGAATATGTCAAATAAACTAAATATAAGTAATAATAAACAAAAATCTTTAATTAAAGAAAATACTGATATATTTATTGATAATAATTTAGAAAATGATAAGGATAAAAAATAATGTCAAAGTTTCATAATAAAAAAAGAAACATTGGAATTATTTATGAGCAAATTATTAAGTTTATATCTTTAAAATTGCTTGAAAATAAAAAAGATGAAGCAAATAATGCTATTAAAATAATTAAAAAATATTTTAAAAATGGCACACAATTACAAAAAGAATATAAACTATTCAAAGCATTAGCAACAACAAACAACATTTCAGATAATCTTGCTACTTCTATTATAAAAGAAGCAAAAAAAGCTTGCAATAATCATTTTAATAATAAACAACTTGAAATAGAAAAATCAAATCTAATAAAAGATTTAAATTATGCTTTTGGTAAAGGCACAATTTTTGAACAAGAAATAAATGATTATAAAACTTATGCAACAATTCAAACATTATTAAATGAATGGCGCGATATAGAAAATAGTGATTTTGAAAGAAAAACAGAATTTGAAATTAAATTACATGAAAACTTAACTAAAAAAGTTGAACAAAAACAAGAAACTAATATTATAAACGAAAATATAAAAGTTGATAAATTAACATTTAATTTAATGAAAAAAATATTTGATGAAAAATATAATATTAACTTAAATGAAAATCAAAAACAATTAATAAACCATTTCACAAATAATAATAGCAATAATCTAATTTCAGAATTCAAATTATTAAAACAAAATTCATTAAAAAACTTAAACAATTATATAAAAAACTGTGATAATAATTTTATTAAATCAAAATATCAAAATGTAATAAATAACATACATGATTTAAATGAAAATGATATATCAAAAGATAATCTTAAAAAATTTTTAACATTATCAAAATTAAATAATGAATTATTGGAAGAATAAAATGAATAATATATTATCACCAAAATTATTAACTGAATGGTCAAACTTTGAATACGATATAAAATCTATACAAGAAAATAAAAGCCTAGGCAAACCTTTAATCATGAAAGGTATACTTCAAAAAGCTGAAACTCTAAATCAAAATGGTAGAGTTTACCCAAAAATGATTCTTGAAAGAGAAATAAAAAATTATCAAAAATTCATCAAAGAAAATCGTGCTCTTGGTGAATTAGATCACCCAGACTCTTCAGTCGTTGAATTAAAAAATAGCTCACATATTATACGTGAAGCATATATTCAAGGAAATATTGTTTACGGCACAGTTGAAATATTAAACACACCTTCAGGCAAAATATTACAATCTTTAGTTGAAAGCGGAGTTACATTAGGCATTTCTTCAAGAGGCGTTGGAAGCACAAAATCTGAAGGAAATATGCAAATTGTTCAAGATGATTTTCAACTTATCTGTTGGGACTTCGTTAGTGAACCTTCAACTCCCGGTGCTTTCATGATGAAAGAAAATAAAGAAATATCAAAAAATTTCATAAATGAAGTCTTTAACAAGTCTGATCGTATAGATAGAATTTTTAATGATATATTAGATTGGAAATAAAAAATGACTTTTGAATCAACAAGAAGAGTCCCAAAACCACATCATAACTTTGTTCCAGAATACCAAATGAGTGGCATACCCTTTGTTAAAAGTGTAACATGCAGATCAGTTGCAGATGCTGCAGATTTAAAAGCAAATATTAGCGATTATAAATTAGAATTTCCTACTGTTACAAGATGGATAAAATTACATAATCATGATGATGCACAAAAAACAAATGTAAAAATATACTTCTCAGAAACTGCTGCAAGTGAAGCATTTGATGTGGGTGGCGATTCACATTATTATTTATTAGATATAGAAGAAGTAACTGAACGTTTAGAATTAAAATGTAAACACATTTATATAGTACCAACACAAACAGGTAAAACACCTCTTGTTTCTATTATTGCAGGTCTAACAAGCGTTCCAGCTGCAGATTTTCCAGATCAAACAAAAGAAAATGGATTTTCAGGAATAGAAGACTAAAATGTCAAAATTAGATAAAAATACATTAAAATCAATCGTAAAAGAATGTTTAATTGAAATTCTTTCTGAAGGTTTAACAAACGGCAATACACAAAAATTGTCTGAATCAATAAATAATAATACTAATACAAAAATTAAAGCTGAAGAAAAAATTAACTCAATTCCAGTTCAAAATAAAAAAAATATAGCAAAAATTTTACCACAAAAAAAACAAATAAATGAAAATTTTATTGATAAAACACAACAAATTATCAAAAAAACAACAAATGATCCTATTTTAGCTGAAATATTTGCTGATACTGCACTTACAACACTTCAAGAACAAAATAGCGCAGATAATAAAACTTCTTTTAACCCTAAATCAAATGATCAATATAAAAACTTTATGAACGAAAATGATCCTTCTGATATATTCGGTGAAGCATCAAATAATTGGGCAAATTTAGCATTTAGAGATAAATAATATTTTATAATTTTTATTTAAATGTCATATTTATAGTTAATGTTATATTTTTATAAAAAATAAAAACGGAGATAAATCATGACACAAAGAATAACAAAACAATATTTAATGAAATTAATCAACGAAGAAAAAGAAAAATTAAATGAAACTCTTGAAATGGGTGCAAGTCATCCTTCACAAGTTGCAAAAAAAACAAAAGAAGTTGACGCAGATTCTTATGCTTCAACTCTTGAACAATGCGTTGATCACTACAAAATGTGCAAACTAAAAGAAGCAAAACTTATCAGAGATCTTAAAAAAATCCAAGAAATAAAACAACAACTTAAAACAAGATTATTAAAAGAACTTAAATAAAAAAATTGTCATTTGTTTATTTAATCAGTCATACTTATTAAAAAAAGGATTTAAAAAATGGCAAGAACATTAGGTCAAATAAATGCAATGGCAAATATTACTAGTCAAACAACAAATCAAAGAACTGCATTTGGTGAAACATTTGGAGGTCAAGATGCAGTAAATAATTTAATTAAAGGCGTTGCAGGAGATTTGACAGGTATATTTCCATCACTTAATGCAGATGAAATAAATAATGCTGCATATAATGAAATGAAATCTATATTAGTAACAACAACACAACAAGAAAATTATAATCCTGATTTTAACACAAATATAAATTTAGATTTTACAGGTGCTCCTACATATAGTTCTTTAGTTGATCAAAATGGTTCAATTACATCAGCTAAAGATAAACCAAGTTTAATAGGCCCTAATTTAAGATCTATTGGTTTTGATGCAAATGGTGCACCTGATATTCCTACTACATTTACAAATCTTAATAGAACTACAGGTGCAAACCCAGATAATAGACAAGCAATAGGTACACAAGGATTTGGTAGATTTTATAGTAATGTAAATAATTTAGGACCTAGATTTGCAAATTATTTATCAGATAAATTCGATAATGAAAACAATAATGATCCTAATTTAGGAAAATCAAAAAATGAAACATATTCTGAAGGCCCTATACCTGCTCTTTCAACACCTTGATATTAACAATATAATTTAAGGATTAAATAAGTTTATAAAATGATAAAAAAAAAGATTAATAAAAGAGATAAATCCTAATAGTTTTGGTGGAACATTTGGATATGATTTAAAAACAGGTTTAGGATATGGAGTTAGTGGAGGAAGTAAATCAGGAATAGGAAGTAATTGGAATATGGGTGATGCTTTATCTAGTCCTAAAGGTGAATGGGATTATGAAGAAGATTGTGGATGTGAAGAAGATTATGAAGATGAGTGTGGATGTGATGAAGAAGATTATGAATTTGATATAAAGATAAATTTAAAATCTCCTACAAGTGTAAAACAAACAGTTAATGATCCTTATAGAAAAAATGGTAATGATATAGGGTCATTTAATGGTTTAGCAAATACAATGCAGGGTGTATTAGCAGCGGGATATGATAGAGGTAATTTTAATTTATTGAGAGAGTATATAAAAGAGTTAGTGTTATTAGAAACAACGATGAGTGGAGTAATTGGTGCTAGTGCGCTTGGAAAATCGTATCCAAGGAGTGGAGTAGTAGCTAGTACAGGAAGAATGGGAGTAAGAGATGGTGGTATAGATCATAAAGGATATGTAAAGGGAGCAAGGACGCCGAGTAATTTAACGCCATATGTTGCAAAAAGTGCTGAGGTGACAAAAGACGGCCATCAGCAAACAAGACATGATATTTATTTTGATGAAGAGTTAGAACAAAATGAAGATGAAGATTTGTCAACATATGAGTTATTTTATATAAATGTTAAAAAAGATAAAAATTCATATATGTAATGATATATAAATATATAATTTATAAAAAAAATAAAAAAGCAAAATAATTAATAAATAATTATATAAAAACGTGAGTTAATTATATGTCAAAAACATTATATGATGAAGCAATTGATGCTGCTGAGCAAATTAAATTTGCAACAGAGCAAAAAGTAAAACAGCAACTTATTGAATCATTATCGCCTAAAATTAAATTAATGGTTGAAAAATCATTTTTAGATGAAGATGATGATGAAGATAAATCTGAAAGTCTTGAAGAGCAAATGCAAGACGAGGGTAGTTGTGATGAGGAAGATGAAGTTGAGCATGAGGGTCTTGAAGAGCAGATGCAAGATGAGTGTGGGTATAATGAGGAAGATGAGAGTAAACAGTATGAAATGTCAGAAAACTCAAAAAGAGTATTATCTAGATTATTAACAACTGCAAATAAAAAAGCTCAGCTTAGAAAATCAATAAAACAATTAAAAGAAAATTTTAGAAGTTTTTATAAAACGCTAATAATTTCTGAAAACACAAATAAACACAAGACATTAAGTAAAAAAATAGCATATATTTTTAAAAATTTAGTATTAGAAACAAAATTAGTTGAAAAAAATGTTAAATTATTTAATGATAAATCAATTTTAAATGAATATATAGATTTAATTAAGGAGATTAAAAACATGTCAAGAAGACAAACAGGAAAATCTAGATTCCTAAATGAAAGCTTAGATGATTTATTAGAAATGAATTTATTCGAAGAAGAAGAAGAAGAAATGGAAGATTCTGAAGAAGAAGAAGACATGGAAGATTCTGAAGAAGAAGACATGGAAGATTCTGAAGAAGAAGATTCTGATGAAGAAATGGAATTTGAATTACCTGATGACATGGGATCTTCAGGAGATATTTCATCTTCAACAACAATTGCAGATCTAGCAAAAATGGCAGGTTTAATGGGTGATTCTGAAGAAGAGTCTGAAGAAGACATGGAAGATTCTGAAGAAGAGTCTGAAGAAGTAGAAGAAGGCATGGATGAAATGTACGAAGTAGACATGGATGAAGAAGAAATGCCTGAAGCTTGGGGTGAATCACGCAAACGTAAATCAAGCAAATCAAGCAAATCAAGCAAATCAAAAGAAGATGATGAAGTGCTTGAAATTGATGAAAGCATGTTAAGAAGAGAAATCAAGAGAATGAGAGCATTAAGAGAAGGTGAAGCTTCTTCAATGGCATCTCATTTTGGTGGTGGCAAATTAGGTAAAGAACATTTCGTAGATGTAGATGATAGTGACTTAAATGTACATTCAGGCCACTTAGGTCGTGAGGATGTACCAAGTCCAAAAGTTGAATCTCTTATTAGAAAAGCAGTACGTAAAAATCGTATGTTAGAAAGCAAGATTCAACAATATAAAGAGGCACTTTCAACAATGAAAGGCCAATTATCAGAAATGAACCTATTTAATGCAAAACTACTTTATGCAAATAAATTAATGCAAAATAGAGATCTTTCAGTTAAACAACAAAAAAATATTGTTGAATCTCTTGATAATGCAAAAACACTTGGCGAAGCAAAAATTCTATTTGAAAGCCTTTCCAAGTCACTTGCAAAAACAACTACACAACAAAAAACATCTTCTTCTACAATGAATGAATCTGTTTCTCGTAATGTAGGTGCTTCTTCTCGTCCAGTTCAAAGTGCACAAGTTCTTAATGAATCTGTTGCTCTTGATCGCTGGGCAACATTAGCTGGTATAAAAAAATAATAAAAATCAACTTTTAAACAATATATAAATACAAACATAAAGGATATATTATGTCATTTACATTAAAAACTCTAACAGAAGGTATTCGTGATAGACACGTTGGCCAACAAAACAAAAGATTAGTAGAAAAATGGAGCCGCACAGGTCTTCTCCGTGGTATGGACGATGTTAATCGTGAAAACATGGCTACTCTATTAGAAAACCAAGCTGCTCAATTACTTCGTGAAAGCAATACAATGAGCAGCGGCGATGTAGGCGGTTTTACAAATATCGCTTTCCCAATCGTTCGTCGTGTTTTCGGTGGATTAGTAGCAAATGAATTAGTCTCAATCCAACCAATGAGCCTTCCTAGCGGTTTACTCTTCTACTTAGACTACACATATGGAAGTGATACAAATGCATTCCATACAAAAGGTGATTCTATATATGGTTCACCTAAAGGACGTAAATTACAATTAGGTGCAGATGCAGTTGGTGGTCAATATGACTTGGCAGGAAGTGGTTATTCCAAAAAAGTTGCAACTGATGCTGATTTAGCAAATGCAGGAGTTGTAGCAGTAGAAGCATTTGATGTTACTGATTCTGCACATCTTGAATTAGCTAGTTTTGATACACAATTAATGTCATTAGCAGAATTAGCAACTCATAAATTCCAAATTTTAAGAGTAAAACTTAGTGAATTATCAAATGTTGATAAAACATTAGTAAAAAATATTGCACTTACATCATTAACTCCAGGTGCAAATGGAGGTGGCGCACTAGAATTATTACAAGCTGCAGGATCTGATATACAATCAGGTTCAGCAAGTAACATTAGACGTTTAAATAAATTACAAAAAGAAGTAAATGGTGTTTGGGTTCATGCATTGGCTGATGATGCAACACATGTTTTAATGATAGCAAGACTTGCAGATGGTAAAACAATTGCAGATGGAAGTTCATTATCTGCTGCTGCTGGTGATCCTGATGCAATAAAAGATGCATCTGTTTCATTTGTTGTTGCAGATGTTGTAGGACATAATGACGTAGATCAACCTTTTGGTGAAGTTGATGCTGAGGATGGAATGCCTTTTGAAGGAGATACAACAGGATCTCTTGTAATTCCTGAAATTGACATTAAGATTGAGTCAATTCCAGTAACAGCACAAACACGTAAACTCAGAGCACGTTGGAGCCCTGAATTAGCACAAGATCTTAATGCATATCACTCAATGGATGCAGAAGTTGAGTTAACACAGATTCTTTCTGAACAAATTGCATTAGAGATTGATCGTGAAATTCTTGGTGATTTATTAGCTGGTGCAGCAGGTGCTAATTTCTTCTGGAGTCGTTCACCTGGTAAGTTTGTTAACAAGAGAACTGGTGTTGAAGTAAGTCGTGCATCTACATTAACACCTGGACCTGCATTTACAGGAACAGTTCGTGAATGGTATGAGACATTAACTGAAACCATTATTGACGTTGCAAATGAAATTCATAGAAAAACATTACGTGGATCTGCAAACTTTATTGTTGTTTCACCTGATGTTGCAACAGTATTAGAAGCATCTGTGTTATATCGTCCTTCATATAGCATTGATGGTGATGGACAAGTTGGTGCACCCTTTACAATGGGAGCTGAAAAAGTAGGTACTCTTTCAAATCGCTTTACAGTTTACAAAGATCCTTATTTCCCAAGAAATAAAATCCTTGTAGGTTACAAAGGTGGTAGCTACCTTGAAACAGGTTTCGTCTATGCTCCTTATGTTCCTCTCATCGTTACACCCACCATCTTCCAACCTGACGATTTTACACCAAGAAAAGGCGTAATGACACGCTATGGCAAGAAGATGGTTCGTGCAGACTTCTATGGAACTGTTACATGTCTTGACATGAACATCATCTAATAAATAATAAACTAGGTAAAACTAGTTTAGCTTTTTTAAAACCAGCCTTTGTGCTGGTTTTTTTATGCTTGCTTTTTTTATATAAAATTATATTAAAAGTGCATTATAAAATTATAAAATTTATAATTGCTAGGTATAATATTATATATCTTAAAAAGAGAAGTGTTAATTTATGAATATTGATTTTAATAATCATGAGTGTATGATATGTGGTAAGGTTGTTAAAAATAAAAAAGCATTAGGTATGCATTTATCTAGTGTGCATAAAGAGTATACTTTACAAAAGTATGTGCTTGAAAAGTGTTATAATAATATAGTTCCAAAGTGTAAGTGCGGGTGTGATGAAGAAGTAAATTGGCATAAATCATTTTTTAGATATAATGAATATAAAAATGGACACAATGATTCAGTGTTTAAAAAGAAAGAGTATAAAGAAACAGAAGAGACAAAAAATAAAAGAATAGAGAGTATAAGAAATTCATATAGAGAAAAAGGAAAAGAGATAAAAGAGAAAATATCTAAAAAATTAGTTGAGACATATTCAGATGAGAAGATAAAAGATAGAATATCTAAAAAATCATTATTAATGTGGTCTGATGTTAATTTTAGGAAAAAAGTGAGTGAGAGTCAGAAAAAATCATGGTTGATGAATTATGAGCAAAGATGTAAAAGTATATTTACAAAAGAGTTTAGAGATAATTTATCATTATTAAATATGAAAAGAAATAAAGTTAAAAAGAGTAAAAAAGAAGTTATTGTATATAAAAAAATAAAAGAGTGTTTTATTGATGCAAAGAGTGATTATTGGTTAAAGGTTGAAGATAAGTTTAAGTGTTTTGATGTGTATATACCTAGTTTAAATTTATTAATTGAGTTAGATGGAAAATATTGGCATGGTTTAAATCGTGAAAGTAATTTTACATTAGAACAATTAAATAACATGAAAAATGATTTAATAAAAAATCGTGTAACAAATTTAGGTTATGATTTAATAAGAATTAATATAGATGATTTACAGGATGCTTCAATTTTTAATAAAGTTGAAGATTTATATAATTTATCATATTTTATAAAAAGTAAAAATTTGAATAAAATGGGAGCTTTTAAATTTAAAGATAATATGCAACCTTTATATACACGTGATTGGTTGATTAAACAAAATTTAAAAGATAAAAAATGGGTAGAGACAAAATTATTAAAAGCAGTTGTTGAGTATTTCAGTGAATATGTTAAAAATTATGGTTGGTTTTATCCTGAAAATAGTTTATGTATTGATGATGTTATTGATCTTATAAAAGATATTAAATTTGATGAGACAAATATTGAATTTAATTTAAAGGACAACAAAAAAGTAAATGATTATTTAAAATCAATTTTTAAATCATTTTGGAATGTTGATTGTGGTCCAGTTGAGAGTTTTAAAGATTACAATTTATTATATAATGTAGTAAAGTATAGGATGGGAATTAATAATTCAAAAATATATTCATATAAAGTTGAAGGACAAGAGATTAATACTAATGAGACATTTGATATAACGCCGCATAATATTATTAGAGGATTTATTGTGCAAAAACATTGTGTTTCATGGTTTAAGCCTGTGACTGCTGCAGAAATATATAAGTTCTTTTTAAAAGAAAAAGAAAACCCTATAATCTGGGATCCGTCGATGGGATTTGGTGCAAGAATGTTAGGTTTCTGTTCAGTTTATAATAATGGAGTTTATTATGGAACAGATCCTTCTTCACAAACATATAATGATTTAGAGATATTAAAAAAAGAAATAGAGTTATCAAAAAATTTCAAAGGAAATATTAATATATTTAAAATGGGTAGTGAATATTTTAATAGTATAAAAGACAAGGGTGATTTAGTATTTACATCACCACCTTATTTTGATACTGAAAAATATTTTGATGAAAATGGACAGTGTTGGAAAGATTATAGTGATATAAATGAATGGAAAGAAAAGTATTTATATGTAACATTTGTTAATGCATTTAATTTCTTAAAAAACGATGGAATAATGTGCATTAATATATCGCAAAAATATAAAGAAATATTTATAGAAATTGCAGAAAAAGCAAAGTTTAAATTAGTAAATATATATAATTTAAATTTAAAAACAGATCATTTTAAAAAGAAAAAGCAAATTAAAACAAATAATGAGTTAATATTGATATTTAATAAATAAAATATAAAATTAGGTATCATATGTTTTTTACACATCAAAAAGAAAAAAAAGTAAAAAAATTTACAAATAAAACAAAACCTTCAAGTGAAGATGTATTAAAAGCCAAAGAAGACAATATAGATTTAGCTGATAAATGGCATGCATATTCTAGAGAAGCAAGAATACATATTTTTACATCAGATATAAATGAAATGTCAAGATTTTATAATCAAATTCTTGAGTTTCCTGTTGTTAAAAAATTTAGATATGGTAATAGTATAGGTGTAATGATAAATATTGGTGGAAATATAGTTGAATTATTTAATAAAGCAACAGATTATTATGATAAAAACTTTAAAGGAAATGTTTCTTTTTCTTTAAGAGTAAAAGATATTAATAAATTACATAATAAATTTTTAAAGAAAAACATAAAAATAGGTGAATTAACAAAAAATGAATGGGGTGATACATCATTTACTGTTTATGATCCTGATGGAAATAGAATAGTGTTTTTTTCTTTAGATTTAAATTACAATAAATATTATAAAGTTTCATATAATTGAGTTAATAAAATGAATAAACAACAAACAAAATTATTGGTAGAAAATTGGCGTAATTTAATAAATGAAAGAAATTTTACTTTACAGTTTGACACACCTCTTTCAGCTTGGTTATGTGGTGTAAATACAACAAATAGATTAAGATTTGGTAAAATTTCAAATATGGGTTTGTTTGAAAAATTAAAATCTAGAAGATCTTTTAATAATAATTTGGTTGCAGTATCAGTATATGATAAAAATGAATTTATTTTTAATAAAATAAATGAAAACTGTCTAAAATATACTGGTGAAGAATTAATATGTAATGCAGATAAAGAACAAATGTTTAATGATACTGCACCTATATTAATTGTAAAAAACATAGGTAATTTTGCAAATTTAGATAAAGGTCATATAGATATAAATGAAAATATTGATTGGATAACACATGATCTTTTTCATTTATTTTTTGATGCAAATGCTCCTTTACAATTTGATAAAAAATTTGATGATTACTTACATGGAGATAAACACAAAGCAGGCTTTAAATTAAGTTCAGTTTTTAATGCTGGAGATATTAATGATCAATATGCATATGAACAATTAGAAGAAGATGCAATTAAATTTTTAAATAATGAAAATTTTACATTAGGTGTTGGAAAAATTGATTTTTATGCAAGTTTAGCAGCATATACTCTAATGCATAGAAATAAACCAACATTAACAGAAAAAGATTTAAATGGAATGATAAATAAAGAATTATTTAAAAAAACATATAATATAATTTATAATAATTCATATTCTTTAGTTGAATCATTTTTCAAAGAATATGAAAACACAATAATGTGTATAAATTTACCTAGTTAAACAGAAAAGACTAAAATGAAAAAAACAAACTTAAATATTTTAAAAGAATGGACATCAGCTAGAAATATTGATTTATATGATCAAACTGAATATCAAAATGAAGATTATTTACAATCAAATAAAAATCTTATAAATCAAATATCAACTTGTCTTGAAGAATTAAATTGTTCTGATAATTCTATACAAAAATTATGTATACAACTTAATAATTGTGATCAAGATTTACTTGATACAATTTGCAGATGTTTAACTACATACTTTAGAAAAAAACCTAATTATATTCATGATAATCAATTACCACATGAAGATCAAATTTATAATTATTTAATTAATCTTGGTTGTGATACGTCATATTGTGATAAACTATATCCAAAATTAAGTTCTTGTGATAATAATTTTAAAACAATTTTATGTGATTGTTTTAATGATTGTTTTAAATAATTTATTAACCAGGTAATTGTGCACCTGCTTGTGCACCAGCAGGTGCAGGTTCTGCACCAGCAGGAACAGGTTCTGCACCAGCAGGTGCAGGTTCACCAGCAGGAACAGGTTCACCAGCAGGAACAGGTTCACCAGCAGGAACAGGTTCACCAGCAGGAACAGGTTCACCAGCAGGAACAGGTTCACCAGCAGGAACAGGTTCTACACCAGCAGGTGCAGGT
>JACCDP011032611.1_pt1 | contig 36640 bp, 31 predicted proteins | sample 7445841 | NCBI WGS metagenome assembly JACCDP01 (sample SAMN15323441, study PRJNA562643) | freshwater metagenome | isolation source: river surface water | place: USA:Blue River Watershed | collected 2017-08-17 | reverse complement strand
GTTCGGCGGCACGCACGGCGATCAGGGCGGTCCGCAGCCCCTTCGCTGCCCCCTTGTATGAGAGCTTCTCTGGGCGCGTCCCGGCCACATTGGCAAGGGTCCCGTCCACGGCACGGATCACGTCGGCAAGGCTGATCTCGCGTGCGCTCTTCGCTAGCGTCCATCCGCCATCAACGCCGCGTCGCGCCTTCACGACCCCACCGCGGCGAAGTTCGGCCAGTACCGCCCCAAGATAGGTGGCCGGGATCCCCTGCCCCTTGCCGAGTTCGTTCGTGGTCAGCGGGTGCTCGCCCGCTGCGGCCAACTCCATGGCCGCTCGCAGGGCGTAGTCCGTTCGGCTCGTCAGACGCATGGGTGCAGCATACTTGTCGCCATGGGAGAAGCGGCGCACCTGGTTACGCGTGAGGGAGGGGCGGCGATCCAGCCGCTCCCAGAGGGCGGCGTGCTTCTGCACATTGGACCCCCAAAGACTGGGACGAGTGCACTGCAAGGTGCCTGCCATGCCTGCCGCGATGAGATGCGCGCACAAGGAGTCCGCTATGTGGGCCGCACACAGCAGTCAGGAAGCGCCGCATATGCGGTCCTTGGGCGCCAGCATCCAACACTTGGCGAGGCTCCATCAGCGCACCATTGGAAGCGCCTAGTCAGTGAGGTGCGAAGCGCGAAGGAGTCTCGCGTGTTTATCTCAAGCGAATTTTTTTCTGGCGCAGATGATGCGCAGGCGGAAAGAATCATCAACGAGCTTGGTGGCGACCGGGTGCATGTTGCTCTAACCCTTCGGCCTGTCTCGCGCATCCTCGCTTCGCGCTGGCAGCAGAATGTACAGGAGGGTGCTCGCTACTCGTTTGATCAGTGGCTGCACTGGGTCTTTGAACAGCCGAGCGAAGGGAAGGGTGCAACCTTCTGGTCACGTCAGCGGCATGACCGCCTTGCTGATCGTTGGGCATCCGTCGTAGGGCCCGAGCGACTCAGCGTGGTCATGGTTGATGAGCAGAACAAGTCGGCGATCTACGAGGCCTTTGAGGCACTCCTCGAGCTTCGGGCTGGAACACTTGAGCCACAGAACGACACAGCGAACAGATCAATGACCGCAGAAGAGATTGAACTCGTCCGTGGTTTAAATGAGCAATTTGCTGAAGCTGGGATCACGCGGCCACTCCTCTACAAGATGATTACGCGCGGAACTGCGCTCTACATGAAGGGTCGAACGATCGGGGCAAACGAACCGAAACAGCAGACGCCAGGCTGGGCCGTCAACCGCGCTGATTTGATCGGCTGGGAGAGCGCTGCGGCGATTCGCGCACTCGGGGCGCAGGTGATTGGTAACCTTGATGCGCTTGGCGGCACAACCCCGCAGGGCGATTCAGCGGCGCAGATTCCTCCACTGGCGACGGCACCCGAAGACGTTAGTGGCGCTGCCGCGCGCCAGGTTCCAGAAGAGGTTGCAACGCGTGCGGCGATGGGGATGCTCTTTGCGAGTGGGGCAGCCCGCGAAGATGGATCTGGTCGCCCCGGTGTTGATGTGCGAGTAGAGCCTCAGGTCTTGCAGCGGGTGCACACACTTGACCTGTTGCGTGTTGTGGCGCAGCGCCTTCTCTGGTCGGTCACCTCGCGCGTCAGAAAGATCACGCGCCGCTAGTTCAGCGAGTGATCGTCTTCAGCCGCTCCTTCACCAACTCTGCAGCGTCATAGGCACTCACCGTAGAGGCGTCAATGACAAGGTCTGCATCCACGGGGGCTTCATATGGTGATGAGATGCCAGTGAACTCGGCGATCTCGCCAGCACGAGCCTTCGCGTAGAGTCCCTTCCGGTCGCGCTGTTCACAGACCTCCAGCGGCGTGTTGATGTGCACCAGGAGGAAGGGGAGTCCAGCCGCCGCTTCGCGCGCGAGTGCGCGCCCTTCAGCAAACGGCGCGATGGGCGCCGCAATCGCAATGCCGCCTGCTCGTGCAATCTCGGCCGCCACCACCCCGAGCCGCTGCACGTTCGTGTTTCGCGATGCTCGGTCAAAGCCGAGCCCCGCAGAGATGCTTCGTCGCATCGCATCGCCATCGAGCAGCGCGACGCCGCGCGCCCCCTCATCGCGAAGGAGCTCCGCGAGTGCCGCCGCAACGGTGGACTTTCCGGACCCTGAGAGACCGGTAAAGAAGACAACAGCCCCCTTGCTCCATTCAGTGTTTCGTGCGCGTTCAATCTCTGCTGCGGAACCTGCCGGATACCCGTTTGGTGCATCGGCGGCGTAGCGCTCTGCGCCAGTCATGACATCTGTTGCGCCGTAGGCGCGCGCGAGATCTTCAGGGTTCAGTTCGCCTTTCGGCCATGGGAGTGCAAGGATCGTGATCTGACACGCTGGCAGTGAGCGCTGCAACTCCTCCGCGGCGGATGTGAGTGCGCGGAGAAGTCCAGACGGCTGCACCTCTCCGTCTGCCGCTGGCGTTCGAGAGACGAGTGCACAGAGCAAGAGGGTTTTCACACCGACGTCCTTTGCGCGTGTGACAAGCGCATCCAGCTCCGCGCTGGAAGGCGGAAGGTGCGCGATCAGTGCCAGGGTTGGACGGGCGTGTTGCGCAGCAGATGCGACAGGCAGGCGCAGCTCTTGGCTCCATGCAAGCCCCACCCCTGTTGCAAGTGGTCGCAGGTGCTTCACTCCGGTAGGGGAGAGCTCACTGAGCGGCGTGTTCTCCTCGTCGCAGAGGAGCACCGTGGCGCCGTCAGTCAGGTGGTGGTGAAGCGCGCTGCTCGGTTGCGCGCCGAGGCGCACCAACTCCAGCAGGTCGACCCCTGCCGAATCAAGGATGACGTGCGCTGGGCTCCCTGCATGGCGCTGCTCTTCTCGCATCTCGTCAGATTACCCCCTAACCTGACCTGTGATGACGAGAAACCAGTCCGACGCACAGGTCGCAATTGAGGCAGGCTCCCTCGCTGGTGAGCTGCTGCTTCAGCTTCGCCAGGCTGCAGTAACGGGTGAAGCGACGAGTTCAGCCTTCGATGCCGATGCGCTTCGGGCCGCCGGAGACCGCGATGCGAACCGCGCCATCATGGAGCTACTCGCGAACGAGCGACCAGAAGACAGCCTTCTCTCCGAAGAGGCGGCAGATGATCCGCGTCGGCTGATCGCCGACCGCGTCTGGATCATTGATCCGCTTGACGGCACTCGCGAGTTCGGCGAACGAGACGGCGCCGGTGTCTGGCGCGACGACTTCGCTGTGCATGTGGCGCTCTGGGAGCGTGGTCAAGGACTGACGCTCGGCGTTGTGGCGCTCCCTGCGCGTGGCGTGATCTATAGCAGTGACGCGTCACTAGAAGTTCCGCCAAGTCCAGAAGGTGTCTTAAGGATTGCGGTGAGTCGCACGCGGCCGCCGGCGTTCATTGCGGCACTCGAGGCGGCGGGCTTGGCAACGCTCGTACCGATGGGATCTGCGGGCGTCAAAGTGATGGCGGTAGTGAGCGGTGAAGTGGACGCCTACATCCATGCTGGCGGCCAGTATCAGTGGGACTCGGCTGCACCGGTTGCAGTAGCGCTGGCGGCGGGCCTGGTTGCTACGCGGCTGGATGGTTCGCCGCTCAGGTACAACGTCTCAGAGCTGCTCCTCCCCGACCTTGTGGTCTGTCACCCAGATCGCGCCGACGAGGTGCGTGCGCTCCTTGACGCGGCGGGCTTCGGGCCAGACGGTGCGAGCGGCGCAGGTGCGACTGGCGCTAGTGCGGCAGAATCAGCGGGATGAGGAGCGCACGATGAAGAGTCACGTGATGAGTCAGCTCGCCGCCCTTGAGGCGGAGAGCATCCATATCTTCCGCGAAGTTGCGGCGGAGATGGAGCGCCCCTGCCTCCTCTTCTCTGGTGGGAAGGACTCCATCGTCATGTTGCATGTGGCGCGCAAGGCGTTCGCCCCCGCGCCGATTCCGTTCCCAGTGATGCATGTTGATACAGGGCTGAACTTTACTGAGGTGATTGCGTATCGCGATCGCTGGGCTGCGCAGCTCGGCCTGCGACTCGTTGTTGCTTCAGTGCAAGACGCGATTGAGCGCGGCGTAGTGAAAGAGGAGCCGAACGGTTCGCGTAATCGCATCCAGACGCCAGTGTTGCTAGAGGCTGCTGCACGTGAAAAATTTGATGCGCTCTTCGGCGGCGGTCGCCGCGATGAAGAGAAGGCTCGTGCCAAGGAGCGCGTCTTCTCCTTCCGTGATGAGTTTGGTCAGTGGGATCCAAAGAACCAGCGTCCGGAGATTTGGAGTCTTTACAACGGCAGGGTCTTCCCTAGCGAGAGCATTCGCGTCTTCCCCCTCTCTAACTGGACTGAGCTTGATATCTGGTCATATATCGCCGAAGAGGAGATCGAGATCCCATCGCTCTACCTTGCATCTGAGCGCGAGGTGGTGGAGCGTGACGGTATGCTCTACGCCGTCAACGAGTTCGTACCACTGAAGTCGGGTGAGACCTCCCAGAAGCGCACCGTCCGCTACCGCACTATGGGCGACGCAAACCTCACCGCCGCCGTTGAATCTGTTGCCGATACGGTGGCGAAGGTTGTAGAAGAGATCGCCGCGGTGCGCATCACCGAGCGTGGCGCAACGCGCGGCGACGATAAGGTCTCTGAAGCGGCGATGGAAGACCGGAAGAAGGAGGGCTACTTCTGATGGAGGCCGACCTTCTTCGTTTTGCAACCGCCGGCTCCGTTGACGACGGCAAGAGCACGCTGATCGGGCGACTCCTCTTTGACTCAAAGTCGCTCTTCTCGGATCAGCTTGAATCCGTTGAGCGCGTCAGCCGCGAACGCGGTGATGAGTACACCGACCTTTCACTTCTTACGGATGGCCTACGCGCCGAGCGTGAGCAGGGGATCACTATTGACGTTGCGTATCGCTACTTCGCCACACCGCGCCGCAAGTTCATTATTGCCGACACGCCTGGACACACCCAGTACACCCGCAACATGGTCACCGGCGCATCAACGGCAGACGTGGCACTTGTCCTGGTGGATGCGCGAAAGGGGATGACGGAGCAGAGCCGACGCCACGCGTTTATCGCCACGCTGCTCGGTGTGCCGCACATGGTGGTCTGCGTCAACAAGATGGATCTTGTTGACTGGTCGGAAGAGGTCTTTGAGAACATTCGCCGCGAGTTCACCGAGTTCGCCGCGCGCCTTCGCTTGCGCGACCTCACCTTCATTCCACTCTCTGCACTTAGTGGCGATAACGTGGTGACGCGATCAACCAACATGCCCTGGTTTGACGGCGCGCCGCTGCTCAGCCACCTTGAGCGACTGCACGTTGCGAGCGACCGCAACCTTGTAGACGTGCGCTTCCCCGTGCAGTACGTGGTGCGCCCACAGTCGCACGAGAACCGCGATTACCGCGGCTACGCAGGGACGATTGCCTCTGGTGTGCTGAAGCCTGGCGATCGCATCCGCGCCCTCCCCGCCGGCCTCGAGACCGAGATAGCAACCATTGAGACCGCAGATGGCCCGGTGAGCGAGGCGTACCCGCCGATGGCGGTGACAATCACGCTGAAAGATGAGATTGATATCAGTCGCGGCGACATGCTCTGCCGGCCGAACAACGTGCCTGCGGTGATGCAAGACATTGATGCGCAGGTCTGCTGGATGGATGAGAGCGCACCGCTGACGGCGGGGAAGACGTATGCGATCAAGCACACCACGCGATGGGCACGTGCTGTGGTGAAGCAGATCGACTACCGCATCGACATCAACACGCTCCACCGCGTGGAGGGGGTTGAGGGCCTTGCTCTCAACGAGATCGGTCGCATCCGCCTCCGCTCCACCAAGCCACTCTTCGTTGACCCCTACCTCTCCAATCGCCAGACGGGGGCATTCATCCTTGTGGACGAGTCAACTAATCGCACCGTGGCGGCGGGGATGATCGTGCGGGAGTCAGGGAGCTAGGTAGCCGCCCTCCCTGCGTCAGGGTCCTCGCTCCCTCACAATCAGGGGATGATCCACCCCGTTCGAACGACGCTCGCCCTCCTCCTGGTAGCAGGGGGGCTTTCTGCACAGCTCGGAGCGCCAAGTCCTGCCCGCGCGGCGAGTGGAGGTTGGAAGGCTTGTGCCGCGCGCCCCGTCCCGCTCCCAGCGACACGGCCGGCTGACCCTGCACTTGCGGATGCGATTCAGAAGCGGGTGAGCAACTGGCAGCAGGCGCGGAGCACAAGGTACGCGGGCCTCTCGGCGGCGATTCGCTGGGACGATGGTCGTGAAGTCAGCGCGGTCAGTGGCAGCGCGGATAAGAGTAGTGGCCGTGCCGTCAGCGCGAACACACCCTTCGCGCTCGCGAGCGTCAGTAAGCCATTCACCGCGGCGATCGCGCTCCTCCTTGATGCATGCGGCATCATGCCGCTCGCCACGCCTGCCAGCTCGCTCGTTCCGTATGCCGACGTCCAGCCAGAAGCAACGATTGAGGATCTTCTCCGTCACGAAGCGGGGATGAGCGATTGGTTGACAGACAAGTACACGCGTATGGATTGGCTCATCTCGCATCCGAACGGGAAGGTGGGGCCGAAGACGGCGGTGCAGAATTTGCTCCCGCGCGGCGAGATTGGAACGTTTGATTACTCAAACTCAAGCCTCACCCTTGTGACACTTGCGGCGGAACGCGCAACAGGCGTCTCATGGGAGCAGTTGATGAGCGAGCTCTTGCTTAAGCCGCTCGGCCTCAAGGAGACCGGCTTCGGTCCGATTGCCGATGCGGCGCGGCCACACGCTTGGTCGCGCGGAGCACTGCGACCTTTCGGTCAACGCGGCTGGGGTCCGACGCGCTCTGTTGCCGCGGTGTTGCGCGGCGCTGGAGATCTCTTCTCTACGCCACACGACCTGGTGCGATTCGGCGAACTCCTTTGGGGTGACCGCTTGCTTGAAGGGAGCCAGACACAGCTCATCAACGGCATCGCCAACCTGACTGGGCGGCCGTGGTCGTACACGATCGGCACAATGATGGACCGCAGCTGGCTCGGCGGGCTGCGCACCTATGGACACACTGGTGGCTATAGCGGCGTCAGCACCACACTTCGCCGCATCCCTGAGCTTGGCGTCACGATTGCCATCACGGCGAACGGGATGGGAACACCTGATGGATACGCCGACAATCTTGCGATCAATCTGATTGACCTGCTTGACGTTCCGGCTCCTAGCTCGGCACAGGCGATCGGTGGCGTGAGTGGCACTGGGCTCACCGCCGCGGCACGCGCGAATCCAGAACCGTTCCCTGTGGTCGCCCCCGCGGCGCTTCTCGTATGCGGTGACGGCAGCGCGGCGAGCGGCGGCGCACTTGGCTGGCAGGATCTTTCGTCTGGCGGAGACGGCGATTGGTCTGGACGCGCCACTGCGCTCGCTGAACTCCCTGACGGTCGCCTCCTCGTTGGCGGCGTTGCGTTGACGCGCGCCGGTGGCGTCGCCGTGAAGGGCCTAGCAGTTCGTGATCCACAGAGCGGCGCGTGGAGCCCCTTCGCATCTCTGACGCGCGCAGACGGCACGGTGGCAACCGTGACGGCGATCAGTATTGACAGCGCACGCCAGCGTCTCTTTGTTGGCGGAGATTTCGTTGCTGTTGGTAAAAAATCAGGACGCACGGCGGCGAAGGGGATCGCGATGCTCAACCTGAAGAGTGGACGCTGGTCGGCACTAAGTGGCGGCATCCGCGGAAGCGTGCTGGTGCGCGCGATCTCCCTTGATCCAGCGAGCGGTCGCATCGCGGTTGGCGGAAAGTTCACTGTTCCTGGGAGCGCAAAGAGCGTCAATGTTGGCGTCTGGGATGCAGCAAGTGGTTGGACTCAACTCGTAACTACATCAAGCAGCACGGCACTCAGTGGCCTTGTTGAAGCAGTTGCACTCACCCCGTCTGGTGTGGTGCACGCTGGTGGGCGCCTACAGGTAGGTGAAAGTGAGGCGCTGGTTGCACGCTGGAGCACCGCCGCTGGAGGTTGGAGCGCGAGTGCAACGAGCTCAACGCTAGGTGATGCGCCGCGCGTCTTTACTGTTGACACAGGTGGCGCACTCATCGCTGGAACAGGAATCGGCTGGTATGGCAGCCCGCTCGTGCGCGAAAGCGCGCTGAGTGGCTACGGCTGGGAGCGCGTGGGTGGCGGACTTAAGCTCTCGCGCCGCACCGCATGGATCTCCGCGCTTACCCAGGTGCCAGACGGTCGCGTTGCTGTTGGCGGAGCGTTTAATGCGTCTGGCAGCACGAGCCTGCAGAACGTTGCGATCTGGGACCCAGCGAATCAGGGGTTCACTGCGCTCGGCGCTGGACTGCCTGCCGCGCCCGACGCACTCGCAAGCTCAACGCACTCCCCTGCTTACGCAACACTTCGACTCCGCAGCACCAAACCTGGCGGCACTGGTCGCACCTGCGTCACCGTATGGGCTGTGCCAGCCCCTGTCACTCCAGCAACCCCAACCCTCACCGCAACGCGCAGCCGCATCACCGTTCGTTGGGCCGCAACAGCATCTGGGAGCGCACCGACCGGATGGATCGCGGAGGCACGTGCAAGTGGTCGTGCCATGCGCTCGTGCGTTGCGGCTGCGCCGTTGCTTACCTGCACAATCAGTGGGCTCAATGCTGGCACAAAGTACAGCGTGCGCCTGCGCGCCTACACCGTTCCTGCTGGTCCTTCACCCCAATCTGTGGCCGTGAAAGTGACGACGAAGCGCTAGCGAGGTGCGCATCGTGCCAGCCGCAAAGGGTGAATGTGCACGTGATAGGTCAAATCAAGATCGCTGACAGAGCACCACGTCGTCGCAAGTGATCAGTTCCCGCGCAAGAGCGAGGTGGACTAGGCTGAGTCAATGCTCTTTACAAAGGTGATCAGTGCCCTCCTCTGCAGCGCCCTCCTTGCAGGGTGCGCTGGTGCGCCAGGCGAAGAGCCTGCTGCCGATCGCAGCTTCCGGATCGTAGGCTACGTAACTGCGGCAGCGGTCGTGGATGTGATTGACTTCTCGCGCCTGACACACGTGAACTACGCCTTCCTTCTCCCAAAGAAGAGTGGCGAACTCAAGACGTTCGGCTCACCAACTCAGCTTCGCCGTGTCGTGGAGATCGCGCATGCCACCAACGTAAAGGTGCTCATCTCTGTCGGCGGCTGGGGCTGGGATGATGAGTTTGAGGAGCTTGCAGCAGCGGAGGATCGGCGCGCGCGATTCGTGAGCGCAGTGGTTGACTTCGTTGCGGAGTACCAACTTGATGGTGCCGATATTGACTGGGAGTATCCAGATGCTGGTACATCAAGCGAGCACTTCGTTGCACTGATGCGCGAGCTACGTGCCGCGCTACCGTCTGGGAGCCTGCTGACAACGGCGGTCGTCTCCGATGCAACGCACGCCGACGGGATCGACCCCGTTATCTTCGAGATCGTGGACTTCGTCAACGTCATGGCTTATGACGGCGGGCCCGCCAATCATTCGCCGCTCAGCCTTGCGGAGCAGGCGCTCACCTCATGGGACGCTAAGGGCCTAAGAAAAGAGCAGCGTGTCCTCGGCGTGCCGTTCTATGCGCGTCCCGGGGACATCTCGTATCGCAAGCTCTTTGAATCTGATCCGGCGACGGCAGATGGTGATCGCATCTTCTATTTCAGCGAGGAGCAGAACTACAACGGTCCCGCCACGCTGCGCGCCAAAGTTGCACTCGCCAAGGAGGAGGCGTCAGGGATCATGATCTGGGAGCTCTCGCAGGACGCGCTCGGCGACGACTCACTCCTGAAGGTGATCTGGGAGGCGGCGCAGTGAGGCGTGTGACTGCGCGGCGAGGCGCAGCGCGCAACTCGGCGCTACGGCGCGTAACGGACTGGCACACTGCACGCTATGAGTAACCTGCGCGTCGCCCTCACCTTTGATGCGGAGCATCCAGATCGACCGCACCACCTGGTCGGGTCGGAGGATCGACTGCGCGAGACGCTCGGGTCACTTGAGGTGCGCGGCACCTTCTTTGTGCAAGGGCGTTGGGCTGAGGCTTTTCCTGATCAGGCACGACGCATTGCAGATGACGGACACCTGATTGGCAATCACTCGCACTATCACGCCAAGATGAATCTGCTGACAGAGGCAGGACTAGTAGAAGACATCAAGGCGGCCGCAGGCGCCATTGAAACGATCTGCAAGCGCGACCCTGCGCCATGGTTCCGTTCGCCGTTTGGGGCCGGTGCAAAGGATCCACGCGTGCGCGCCGCGCTCGAGCAGCTCGGCTACAAGCAGGTGCTCTGGAGCGCGTCGGGTGACGATTGGGACAATCGCGAGACGGCGCAACATATGGAAGACGCGGCGGTGGCGAGCACACTCGCCCACGGCGATGGTGCGATCCTCCTCTTCCACACGTGGCCTTCGTACACGCACGAGAAGATTTCACGCATCGTTGCGCGACTGCGCGAAGAGGGGGCGACATTTGTGACGGTTGACCAACTTGAGCCAAAAGAGATTCCAGATAACTTTGGTGAGGTCGACTGGTGACCCGAGCGGTGAAGCAACGAAGCGCAAGAGCCTCTGCGCTGATCGTTGGCATTGACGGCGGCAACTCCAAGACCGACATCCTCCTCGCAGATACAAGTGGAAAGCTTCTCGCTTGGGTGCGCGTCAGTGGCAGCAACCCACAAGGGATCGGACTCCTCCCCGCGGCAGCGCTGCTGCGCTCTGGCATTGACGCGGCGTTAGCGCGCGCCAAGCGTGGCGGTGAGCGACCCGCAGCGGTTGCCCTCTGTATGGCGGGGATTGATACGCCACGCGACGCAAAAGCGGTGCGCGGCGCGCTCGCCGGTCGCGGATCGGCGCGTATTGCGGATCACCTCTCTACGCGAAACGACTCCGAAGCGGGTCTCCGCGTGGCAACCACTGACGGCGTTGGGATCGCGATTGTCGGTGGCGCCGGCGTCAACGCGATCGGCGTCAACGAGAAGGGGAAGACGGCGCGCTTCGCCGCGCTCGGCGACATCTCTGGCGACTTCGGCGGCGGTGGCGGACTGAGCGTTGCGGCACTCGGTGCGGCTGTGCGTGCTGTTGAGGGCCGAGGTCCGCGGACGAGTCTCGGTCGCGCCATCTTGCGCACGACCGGCTTCCCATCACTCCGCGCACTCCTTGACGCGGTGCTAGAAGATCGAGTCCCTCACGGTGGGATTGGCACGCTCGGCCGTGTCCTTCTTGAGGAGTCGGAGCGTGGTGATCGAGTGGCGCGCGAGATCGAAACGCTGATGATTGATCACGCCGTTGCCTACGCCGTTGCGGCGCAGCGCCGCGCCCCGTCGCGCCGCAAGCGCATCCCAATCGTGCTGATCGGCAGCACGATCCTCTCGTCGCTCCCCGGGTATCGTTCTCGCCTCTACGCGGCGCTCATCGCCGCAATTCCAAATGCCGAGATGCGACCACTCCGCGAGCCACCGGCGCTCGGCGCACTGCTCTACGCACTTGATGAATCTGGTGCTGGTCCTGCTGCACGCACGCGCGCCGAAGCGTCACTGCGCGCAGCGATCAAGAAGGCGAAGCCCGTAAAGATTTAGCGCGCGAGGTTGTTAGCGCGCGAAGCGTGGAAGATTCGCTGCGTGCGCCGCAAGGAGCTCGCCGCCGATCAGCTCTGCAACGTCGTGGCTCGGCACGAGCGGATTCAGCGCAAGCGCGTCGATCGCCGCCGCGCGGTCGCCAGAAAGTGCCGCTGCAACAGTGGCCTTGCCGAAGGCGCCGAGCTTCAGGATTAGATCGCGGCGCGCGCCACCAAGCGGCGCGATCGGGATCGGCCGCGCACCAGTTGCGTCAACCTCGCTGAGCACCTCAATCACCTGATCACCTGGAAGGTCAGGGATTGCGCCGTCATTGCGGACGTTGACAACGAGTCGGGCCGGCTTTGCGCCAGTGAGTGCCGCGATCAGGTCGAGCGCCGCCGCGGAGTAGAAGGCGCCGCCGCGGCTCTCTAGAAGTTTTGGCTTCTCGGCGAGCGTAGGGTCCTTATACATTTCAAGAAGCTGCGCCTCAATCTTTGCCACTTCAAGTCCGCGCGTTCCAGCGGCACGCTGTTCAACGAGCACCTTCTCTGGCTCTGCGTAGTAGCGCAGGTAGTAACTTGGAATGGCGCGCTCTTCACGCAGCTGTGCTTCGCTCCAGCCGGTCATCTCGGCGAGCTTCGCGCTCTCGGTTGCAATAAGGTCGGCAAGTTTCGGCTGGCCATCCACGCGAATCTCGCGGTACCAGGCGCCATGATTCAGTCCCGCCGATTCAATCTCTACGCGTTCCGGTGCAACACCGAAGTGTTTCGCCGCGTTGCGCTGCAAGCCGATCGCTGAATTGCAGAGACCAACCGCGCGATGCCCCGCGCCGATCAGCGCCTGGCTCACCATGGAGACAGGATTTGCAAAGTCGAGGAGCCACGCCTTCGGGCTGCTCTTGGCGAGCGCTTCGGCGATCTCAATCGTTGGTGGCACAGTGCGCAGTGCCTTCGCCCAACCGCCGGGACCAACCGTCTCTTGGCCGAGGACGCCGTGGGGGAGTGGGATCGATTCATCTTTCACGCGCGCCGCAGATCCGCCGATGCGGTACTGCACTAGGCAGGCGTCTGGACCGTCAAGCGCCTCATCACGCGAAGTGGTGAGTTTCAGTTGTCCGCTCCAGCCAGCCTTGTCGAGCATCCGCTTCGCCAGACCGCCGAGGATCTCAAGGCGCGCGGGGTCAAGGTCCATCAAGACGAGCTCGTCCAGAGGCGTGCCGAGACGTCCCTCGCCGATCCCCTCAATGAGCTCAGGGGTATAGGTGCTCCCGGCCCCAATGATGCTGACCTTCAAAGACCCCCCTCTGCTGTGGTTCTGCGGCTGATTCTAGGCTCCCCCCACGCTCAGCCCCCCTCCTAGGTTGCGCCCGTCGCACCTCTCCCTCCGCCACCCCCTCGTGAGGCGTATTCATACGCACAGCAGGCACCCCCCGTTGGGGGGCGCACTCGCGAGTAGTAGGAGGGATTCATGAAGCAGAGGAAGTGGCGTCTCAGCGCGATTACCGCGGTGATGATGCTTATTGCTGTCGCGTGCGGCGGCTCGTCATCCTCAACCGAGCCGACTGAAGTCGTTCAGTTGCGCTGGTTCGTTGGTCTTGGAACAGGGACCGACGTAGAGACTCAGGTACCGGTGCAGCAAGAGGTGGTCGACGCCTGGAACGCTGCGCACCCAAACATTCAAGTCACACTTGAAGTGGTACCGAATGCAGATGCCAAGAACACGCTGCTCACCCAGAACGCAGCAGGTAACCCACCCGATGTGGTTGGGCCAGCAGGCGTTGCTGGATCAAACGGCTTCTACGGCCAGTGGCTTGACCTAACGCCGCTGATTGGCGACGCAAACTACGACCTGTCGCAGTTCCCAGCAGCCGCCGTTGAAGCGTTCAAAGTTGGTGGTCAGGGGCAGCTCGGTCTTCCGTTTGCCTCATTCCCATCGTTCATGTACTTCCGCCCATCCCTCTTTGAAGAGGCGGGTCTTAACCTACCGCCAGCAACGTACGGCGACCAGTACGAGATGCCAGACGGCACCATGGTTGACTGGAGCTGGGATACGGTTCGCGAAATCGGCATGCTCTTGACGGTGGACAGCGCCGGCAAGGACGCAACCGAGGCAGGCTTCAACCCAAAGAAGATTGTGCAGTACGGATACGCACAGCCATGGAACGGCGCGCCTGAGTGGGCGAGCTGGTTCAAGCCAGGTCAGTTCCTGCAGTCAGATGGCAAGACCCTTGCCATCCCAGACGGCTGGGTTGATGCATGGCAGTGGTACAACGACGCAGCGTTCAAGGACTACTTCATGCCAAACGCTGACACTTCCGCGCTTGAGGAGTGGGGCCAGGGAAACGCCTTCCCAACTGGCAAGATCGCCATGGGACAGTCGTACACTTGGTACACCTGCTGCTTGGGCGACGTACTTGGTGAGGATTGGAACATTGCTCCAACTCCATCAAATGGCGGCACCATCAGTAACGACATGAATGCGGACACGTTCCGCATTTCTGCCGGAAGCAAGCACCCGAAGGAGGCCTTCGAGTTCATGACGTATCTGCTCGGCGAGGCGTCGGCGAAGCTGCTCGTGATTTACGGCGGTATGCCAGCGCGCGCAGCAGATCAGGATGCATTCTTTGCAACCTTGGATGAGAAGTTCCCACAGGGCGTGAATTGGGACATTGCAAAGGCGAGCTACGCTAATGCATCAAGCCCAAGCGCTGAGGCGTACATCCCGAATTACCTGAAGGCTCGGGATTACATCTACAGCGACTTCACGCCGCTGTTGACCAAGAAGGCGATGAACGTTTCGGACTATGTGACGAACACGTTCCTCCCGGCCCTGCAAGCGATCGCAGACGAGTCTGAGTAACAGGCTCGGTTAGTTCGTTAGCCAAGGTTTAGGACGGGGCGGATGCGACACGGTCGCATCCGCCCCGAACCTACGATTAAGATCCCAGGCATAAAGAGGGGCGGGTACAAGTGAGCATCTTCAGGAACAAGATGGAGCGACGTGAGGCCCAGTGGGGCTTCCTCTTCATCTCCCCATGGATCGTTGGGCTCGCAATCTTTTACGCGTTTCCAATCGTTGCCAGCCTTCTCCTCACCTTCTTTGACGCCTCGCTAACCGGCGCAGAGCGTAACTTCACCTTCATCGGGCTGGACAACTGGGTTCGCTTCTTCAATGATCCGATGGCATGGAAGGCGCTCGGCGTGACCGTTCGCTTCACGCTGCTCACACTCCCAGTTGGCATCTTCGTTCCACTTGCGGTTGCGTTGGTCCTGAACAGTAAGGCGCTCGTTGCGCCAGGACTCTTCCGTGTCCTCTGGTTCCTTCCCTATGTGATCCCCTTTGTTGCCGGAATTATTGGCTGGCTCGGGGTCATTGGCCAGAATGGACCGCTCAACACGTTGATTGAGCTCTTCGGTGTTCAGGACGCGCCGCTCTGGACGAACGATCCTGGCCTGATTTATCCAGCACTCGTGCTGATGGGGATCTGGGGGATCGGCTCCGCGATCGTTGTCTACCTCTCCGGACTTGGAGGTGTGCCAACGGAACTCTATGAGGCGGCCATGGTGGATGGCGCCGGATGGTGGGCGAGCTTACGCCACATCACCATCCCAATGATCACGCCAGTTATCTTCTATAACCTCATCCTCGGCGTGGCGGGGAGCCTGCAGTACTTCCTTGTACCGCAGGTGCTCAACGGCGGCAACGGAAACCCAGAAGGGTCCACCCTCTTCTTCAACATCTATCTCTTTAAGAGCTTCTTCACGTATCAAGATCCTTCGTATGGCGCAACGCTTGCCTGGGTGCTCTTCCTCATCACCCTTGCGCTGAGCCTCATCCTCTTCGGGACGCAGAAGCGCTGGGTCTACTACGCCGGAGGTGATCGATGAGCGCAGCACAAGAGCTGAGCGTAGAAGCGGTCGTTGCCGAGCGCACGGAGTCGCGCCGCAGGATCAGCACGCGTCGACGCATCTTAGTGACGCTCGGCGTTGCAACGCTGACCTTCCTCTTCTTCGCGCCGCTCTTCAACCTTGCCGCCACAAGCGTTAAGGATCCAGATCAGGTCTACGCCGCTGGCGCTCCGCTGTATCCGGCGCGGCCGAAGCAGGTTGAGGTTGACGGGAAGGATCGCCCGGTCGTGCGCGTGCCGCAAGCAGACGGGACGTTTATGGAGATGGTGCTGGTCAAGCCTGGACGCCAAGAGAGCGTGCTGGCGGATCCAGCCGATGTGAGTAAGACGATTGTCTGGCAAGGCTCGTGGCGCACCCTTGAGAACGCCTGGGAGTTCTCCGCCACGCTCAACAACTACGGCGAGGTGTGGAAGTTGCTTGATTATCCGCGCCTGTTGCTGAACACCATCATCATCGCGGTGGTCGGCACCATTGGTACCGTTGTGAGCTGTGTCTTGGTGGCGTACGGGTTTGCGCGACTTAAATTCCCTGGTCGCGGCAAGCTCTTCCAGGTGATGGTCGCCACCATCTTCATCCCCGGCACTGTGACGCTGATCCCCACCTACATGCTCTTCTTGAATCTCGGCTGGGTGAATACGTGGCTGCCACTGCTCGTCCCAACCTTCCTGGCGAACGCCTTTGACGTCTTCTTGATTCGTCAATACATGATGACGATCCCGCGCGAACATGATGAGGCGGCGCAGATCGAAGGGGCAGGTCCGTGGCAGATCCTTCGCGACGTGATCATCCCGCAGTCGTGGCCGGTGATCATCGCGGTGACGGTCTTCCACTTCGTCTACTCATGGAACGACTACTTCGGACCGCTGATCTACCTCTCCACCAAGCCTGAGTTGCAGACGCTCGGCATTGGACTTTCGCGATTCTCGGATCAGTACAACGCGCGCGTTGGATTCCCTGAGGCCGCAACGATCATGACGCTCGCAATCCCAGTCGTCCTCTTCATTCTCTTCCAGCGCTACTTCGTCCGCGGCGTGGTGGTTACCGGAGTTGACAAGTAACCTGGCGGCACACGGCGCCCATCAAATCCGGCGTCAATTAGACGGGAGCTAAGGCTTCCTTGATGTCGGCGGACCAGATCTCATAGCCGGCGCGGCTCAGATGGAGATAGTCGGGCATCAGCGCGCGAATCACGTTTCCCTCTGCGTCAAGAAATGGCGCGCGGAGATCACGCACGATGAGCTTGCGCCGAAGTGGGAGGCGTGCGAGGAGCGAGTCGTTCGCCTTGCTCGTGATCTTGCGCATTGCTGAGTTTGGCCGGTGGCCACGCGGAAAGATCGGGTAAAGGATGATCGGCGCGTTCGGTGCAGCAGCGTCAAGAAGCTCGATGATGCGAAGCACCCCATCGGCAATATGCACTGGGTTGTCCCTACAGAGTCCAGCGTTGTTCGTTCCGGCCATCAGGATAAAAGCAAGTGGGTTGATTTTCGTCGGGAGCGCGCCGTTCATCAGGCGCCAGATGATCTGCTCGGTGCGATCACCGCTTGTCCCAAGATTTACGGTGCGGTACGGCTTCAGGAGTGCGGCGTGTCCTTCGGTCTGCCACGCCTGCGTGATGGAGTCGCCGACCAAGACGAGCGCGCCGCCGCCGCTGCGCGCCGATCGCTGTGCCGCAACCACCTGTGCCGCATGGCGGGCGAGTCGCCCCTCTGGGACGCCCATCTTTCCGCGCGGAGCGGAGGGGGTAGTGGTGCGACCTTTGGGTCGCGGCATTAGGCGACCCAGAAGTCGCGGCTGAAGAGCATCAGGAGGAGCGCGAGGAGCAGTGTGCAGCCGAGGCTCCAGATACGATCGAACCAGGGTCGCCGGCCGATGCCGGCGAGCCAGATTGGAAGTGCCGGAACGATCGCCATGTAGCGAATCGTGCTCTGGTGATCGCCGCTGAGACCACTCGCCGCAACGAGCGCCAAGCTGAATGCGGCGATCGCGATCTGTCGCTGTCGCAACAGTGCGAGTGAGGCGATCAGCGCCAAGATAATCGACACGCGATCCAGCACATACGTGACGAGCGCTTCACGTCCGTACTCCCACGCGTATGCGGCTCCCCCAACCCATGAGGCGAGACTGTTTGTGATGGAGAGGTAGCCGCGACCGAAGTAGAAGTCCTGTAGGCGCGCCCACCCTTCACCGAGGGCCGAGGTGCGCCAGAGGACGTGTGCAACGATCGGCAGCGCGATAGCAAGAAGCGGCAGCGCGGTGAGCAGGATCGGTTTGATGCCACGCGTACGCGCGTCGCTTAGTGCGGCGTTGACCGCGGCACCGCCCCCCGCGTTCCACCAGATGATCGCGAGTGGGATTGCAGTCAGCACGCCGTGCGCGCGCGTTAGTGCGGCGGCAGCGGCGAGCGCGCCAGCGAAGAGCCAGCGTCCCCGCATTGCGAGCGCGATCGCGCCGAAGGCGAGACCAATGAAGAGCCCTTCGGTGTAGATCTGCGCAAAGAAGAGTGCGCCGGGGAAGATCAGGAGATAGGTGGCGGCGCGCGTTGAGAGGCCCGTCGCCTCGTCGCCGCTCTGATCCGCCTTCTTGAAACGTCGTCGGATCAGGTCATCGAGCGCGAAGAGTCCGGCGAGCGTGCCAAGTAGCGTAATGATCAGTCCAGCGAGGGTTGCGGTGGCGATGGCGTTAAGGCCAATAATCGAGAGTGGTATCGCTGCAACGCGAATCAGTGCTGGGTAGAAGGGGAAGAAGGAGTAGTTGCGCGGGATCTCTTTGTTCGTGTCCGGATCTGTTGCGGTGCCTGCGATCGGATCGTCATAACCGCCCACCGCGATTCCAAGGTAGTACTCGCTATCCCATGCCACCTGCTGATTCAAGAAGTCTTCGTTCAGGTAGTCCTTGAAGAGGTTGTTGCCGAGCTCCGTCTCTCCGGAGCTCCACGAGACGGCATAGTCAGGCCGAACTAGGCGGACGCGCTCGGCGCTGATCGCCTGAAAGGAGATCAGCACGACGGCCCAGAGGGCCCAGATGGTTATCAGTGTTTTGCTGTGCCTGCTCACTCGGATTGATGGCAACTTCACGACGAAACCTCCTCAGTCTTACCGCTTGCGGCTGATCGGTACGCAGCCTCCATGATCGCAACAGCGGCAGGACCGCAGGTGTCTAGCAGGGACGGCGCGCCGTTCACTACCGCGACCATGTGCGCAATCTGCGCGGCGTAGATGAGCGGATCACAGTGGTCGCCCTTCTTCACCACAGGGCCAGCGAGTGTCTCGGCGGCATCGCTTCCGGCCCCTTTCACCACGGCGGTGGGGAAGAGGGTGGCGGTGCCGCGTTCGCCGTAGAGGCGCAGGCTCGACTCAAGACCATCGGCGAATGGCTGCCACCAGCCGGCCTCAACTTCGGACCAGCCACCAGACTCCCAATCAATGCGAATCGATGCGGTGTCTTCAACATCGCCTTTGATGAAGCGGCGCGCGGTGCGCGCCGAGACGGCGATCGCCTTCGGCTCGCCAAGAACAAAACGCAGCGTGTCGATCGCATGGATCCCCATGTCGGCAACGGCGCCACCGCCGGCAAGCTTCGCTTCGGTGAACCATCCAGAAGGCCCCCAGCCAACGTGCACGCCGCAGCCACGGCTTCGGTAGACCTCGCCGATCGCCCCCGCCGCGATCTGATCGCGCAGCCAGGTCGCCTCTTGGTCTACGCGCCACATGTGCGCCGTTGCGGCGTGCAGCTTGTTGGCGCGTGCGCGGTCTGCGAGCGCGTTCGCGTCGGCAAAACTCGTGGTCATCGGCTTCTCGACGAGCAGGTGGACACCAGCGTCGAGGAGTCGCAGCCCAACGGGGGCGTGCATCGTATTCGGCGTGCAGAGGATGGCAACATCAAACTCGCCACGCTTCGCCGCCGCAACGAGTCCCTCCTCGCCGTCAAGCCACGGGACACTTGCACGCTTCGCTAGCTCCGAAGCACTTCCGCTGCGTCCGGCGATCGCAACGAGCTCAGCGCCGGCGGTATCTGCTACCGCCTGCGCATGAATCTTTGCGATGTAGCCACCACCATGGATGGCGAAGCGGACGTTGTTCGGCATGTCCGGCGCGTCAGCCGGCTGCCATCTTGGCGGCGACCTGCTTCAGCGTGTCTGGGTGACGCTGCAACTTCAGCAGCGCCTCAATTGCCTGATCAACCCCCGCCTTCCCGGAGCGGAAGATGTTCTCGTCTAGGTAGATCTGCTCCTGCTTCGCCGCGCGATCAGCAACAGGGGTGTGCCAACTCTTTGGGTCCATCTGCTTGGCGTATTGCACTGGGACGGGCATGCGGGAGAGTGATGGCTGGAAGAGCTCGTAGTCGCTCATCGACTCATAGCCAACCCAGCAGCCGATCCCCTCGGCATCGAGTGCCTCGCACACGGCTGCGTTCCCCACGTTGCCGTACGCCTCTGGGTCGATCGCGATAATGAAGCGGTAGAAGGAGCGTCGCGTCACGCGGTCGAAGACCTTCAGTGCACGGACTCCTGTGACCTTAGCGAGCTGCTCTTCCATGTAGCGGCCGTTTGCGTCGCGCTCGGCACGCTGCGCCTCAAAGCGCTCCATCTGCGTGTTGAGGAGTGCCGCATGCAGCTCGCCGAGGCGGAAGTTCGCGCCGAAGGTGAACTCCTTTCCGGCGTCATCCTTTGCGCGACCGCAGTCGATCAGCGAGTGCGCGCGTCGCGCGAGCGTTGCATCCTTCGTCAGCAGTGTGCCGCCCTCACCTGCGGTGAGGATCTTGGACGACTGGTGGCTGAATGAGCCGAAGTCGCCGATGAGGCCAACCCCCTGGCCGCCCCACTCTTTGCCCTGGCTGTGCGCGCAGTCCTCGACAATGGCGAGGCCGTGCTTGCGCGCGATCGCAACGATTGCATCCATATCTGAAACAACCTGGCCGCAGTGCACGGGCATGATCGCCTTGGTGCGCGGCGTGATTGCCGCCTCAACCGCCTTCGGGTCAATCGTCCACGCCTCTGGCTCTACGTCCACCACAACGGGGAGTGCCCCTGCGGCGATCGGTGCGTATCCGGTAGCGGCGAATGTGAGCGCCGGGATGATCACCTCATCGCCCCAGCCAATGCCGAGCGCCTTCAGTGCCACCTCCATCGTAACGGTGCCATTCACCATCAAGATGCCGTGCGCTCCGGCTTTACCGCCGTTCTGGTATGCAGCAAAGGTTTCGCAGAATCGCGCGTTGTACTTGCCCGGCTCTGGGTAACCGCCCCAGACACCGCTGCGCAGCACCTCAAGAAGGATCGCCTCATCTTTGGCGTCAAAGTAGGGCCATGCGGGGTACGCATCAGACTTGACTGGACTTCCCCCTGCGATCGCGAGCTGCTCTGCCATCTCACCCTCCTCTGCCGCATGCGGCTCTTTTTTCACTGACTAAAACGATACCCAACCTGCCATGCTCCATGAGCCGCTGTCGCATTTTTTCTCCGTGCGGCTACTTGCGCACCCCCGCCACGCTGATGCCACGGGCGATCACCCGTTGCGCCAAGGCGAAGATGATGACGAGCGGCGCCAGGGCGATCGCACTCCCCGCAAGGAGGAGGTGCCACTGCCGCGCGAAGCGGGTGACAAAGCCGGCGAGGCCAACGGGGAGGGTGGTCGCGGACGGATCCTGCAGGTAGAGGAGCGGTCGCAGGAAGTCGTTCCACATGAAGATGAAGTGGAAGACCGCCACCACCGCAAGTGCCGGCGCGCACATCGGCAGGATGATGCGACGGAAGATTTGAACTTCTCCAGCGCCATCAACGCGCGCAGCATCGACCATGTCGCGCGGGAGGCCGAGCATGAACTGTCGCAGCAAGAAAATGTTAAACGCGCCGCCACCAAGGAACCACGGCAAGACGAGCGGGATCGGCGTGTTGGTGAGTCCCAACTTCGCCCAGACGATGTACTCAGGAATGATCAGCACCTGATACGGGACCAGGATGGTGAGCAGCACCATGCCGAAGGCGAGGCGACTGCCGCGGGCGCGCAGGACGGCGAAGCCGTAGGCGCAGAAGGCGGAGGTGAGCGTTGCGCCGAGAGTGCCGAGCACGGCAATGACCATTGAGTTTGCAAACCAGGTGGCGATCGGCGCGCGGCGGAAGACCTCGGCGTAGTTGCTCCACTGTGGGTCGGCGGGGAAGAGGTTGAACGATCCAGTGGCGAGCTCCGCCGGTGTCTTGAGGGAACCACCAAGCTCCCAGAGAAAGGGGAGGACGAAGAGCGCGGCGAAGAGGGTGAGGGTGCCGTAGAGCGCCAAACGCCCCGGCGAGATCATCTGTATCCCCCTCTGTGAACCAGCGCTCAGCTTAGTTGTCATAGAAGACCCAGCGCTTGGAGAGGCGGAAGTTGATGACGGTCAGGAGCATGACGACGAGCGTCAGCAGCCAGGCAACCGCGGAGCCAAATCCAAAGTCGAGATTGCGGATGAGGAGTCGGTAGATAAGGAGCGCAACGCTCATCGATTCGTTTGCCGGACCTCCAGCGCCGCCCGAGATCACGAACGGCTCAGTGAAGAGGGAGAGCCCACCGATCAGTCCGATGACGAGATTGAAGAAGAGGGTGGGCGAGAGGAGCGGCAGCGTGACGGAGAAGAATCGCCGAATGCGTCCAGCGCCATCGCACTCCGCCGCTTCGAGCAGCTCTTTTGAAATCTGCTGGAGCCCCGCGAGGAAGATCAGCGTCATCCCGCCGGTGCCAGCCCAGACCAGCATGAAGATGATTCCCCAGCGCACCGACTCAGGTTCATTGAACCAGGCTGGTCCCGCCACGCCAATCAGGTCGAGCGCCTTGTTCAGCAGTCCTTCTGAACCGAGAATCCAGGTCCAGAGCGCTGCGGTTGCAACGCCAGAGACAACGGTCGGTAGATAAAAAGCCATGCGATAGATCGCCATGCCGCGCACCTTCTGGTTGAGGAGCACCGCAAACGCCATACCGACCGCCAGCTGTAGTGGCACCGCAATCATCGTGATCATTGCCGTGTTGCTAAACGCCTTCAGGACGAGTTTCCCCTTCCCCTCCAGGTTCACAAGATCGGCATAGTTCTCCAGCCCAACCAGTTTCGGTGTGCCGCGCAAATTCCAATCCATGAACGAAAGGGCCAGCGAAGCGATCAGTGGGAGCAGCGCAAAGAGAACGAATCCTGCAAGGAACGGGGCAATAAAGAGCCAGAACCAGCGCTCCTCGTTGCGCTGCAGAAGTGGCAGTGGTGCGAAGAGGGAGCGAAACCGGCTCATCCGGCTCGCCCCCTCTTCAGTTCCTTGCATCGCTAGTACCGTCCCACGGCACGAACCGTTGCGACCACGCCCCTACTGGAGCGGTGCTGCAGCGGTGGACTGCTGGACGAGATCGTCGAGGAGCGCCTGCCAGTCGCCCTGCGTCTTGGCAGTGAGCGCACCCTCAAATGCTGGGGAGATGATTCCCCAGAATCCTTCGGACCACTCGCCCTTGATCGGCTCGAGCGCGATGTGCTCGTTGCCGATCTTGGTGATCTCACACTTGCTCAAAGGAAGTGCCTCTGACTTGCAGTAGACATCATCAAGAACAGCGGAGATCGGCGAGCTGTTGTACCCCGCGGTTGCATCGCTCTTCTGTCCTTCAATGTCCGTGAGGAACTTCACGTACTCCCAGGCCCACGCCTTGTTCTTGGATGTTGACGAGACGCCGAAGCCAGAGGCCGCCCCCTGGATCTTCCCGTTCCCTTCAACAGGGACCGAGACTGCGCCCCACTCAAACGCACCAGCAGAATTTTCGATGATTGCTGGAGACTCCCATGTGCCGGAGATCAGCATGGCAACGTTACCGGCGGAGAAGTTCTGCTCTCCAGCCTTGTCACCCTCTGGAAGACCGCCAAATCCTGCGCCGAGGCTCCAGTTAAGGACCGCTTCGCGGCTTAGGTCGTCAAGCGCCTTCATTGCATCGGCGCAGCCGGCACCGTTATACGTGTACTCGGTCGCGGCTGAGTCGTCGTTGCTCAGTTCGCAGCCGTACATGCGCATCCAGGCGACGTACTGCTCGTTCCAGGCGAGCGTCAGGCCGTAGCGCTTGCTCCCCTTGTCAGCCGTCTTGCGAGCGGCATCAACGAACTCTGCAATGGACCAATCACTAGTTGGCTCAGCCACGCCAGCCGCCGTGAAGATGTCCTTGTTGTAGTAGACGAAGTTGAATGGCAACACGCTGTTTGGCATGACCAACTGCGCGCCGTCAACCTGAAACGACTTCAGCAGCGCCGAAGGGTACGGGCTCAGGTCGTAGCCATCCGCTTCGATGAAGCTGTCGAGTGGTTCAAACGCGCCCGCAACGGCGAACTGGGTGAAGCCAGTGTCCGTGTCGGTCCAGATCACGTCGCCCACCGTTCCAGCGGCGATCTGCGGGAGGACCGTGTCGATGTAGTTACCGCTCTGCACCACCTCAACGGTGACGTTCGGGTGGAGTTCGGTGAAGTCGGCCGCCTGGGCCTGTCGGTACTCAAGTTCCGCCTGACCACCAGCGTTGAAGATCTGGATGGTGAGCGTCACTGGCTCAGTGGTGAGTTCGTTCCCTGCGGAAGGACTCTCGTTGCTCCCTCCGCATGCGGCTACAAGTAGCCCTGCGATGAGCGCGGCTGCTGCTGCGCGTCGCCATGACGTTGCCTTCATCTGTTCCTCCTCACATATGGCCCCATATGGCACTTACCACGGGGTACTACGTAGGTTCTCATAGTGGGGTGCTTGGCGACACGCCCTGTTCCGTGCTCCGTACCCTCGCGGACGGCTATCCTCACCTCATGAACGCATCTATCCACGACTCCTCGCAGCGCATTGAGAGCCTCACGAACCCACTCGTGAAGGAGCTGCGCGCACTGCGTACCCATAAGGGGCGACTTGAGCAGCGCCTCTTCTTGGCGGAAGGGGAACGTTCCCTGGCCGAGGCGGCTGCCGCAGGCTGGCGCGCCGAATACCTTCTCGTTGCGCCTGGCGCGGCGCGCGGCGTGGTGCCCGCTACTCGCGTCATTGACGTCCCACTCGAAGTACTGGAGAAGATCACCGGCCGCGATAACCCGCAGCCGCATCTCGGCGTCTTCGCTGAACCGGATGCTGCGTCACGGGATCTTGGCGTACTCAACGCACGTGGTGCTGCGCGCTGGCTGATGATTGAGGCGCCGCGCGATCCGGGGAACCTTGGGAGTTGCATTCGCAGCGCAGACGCTACCGCAGCTGGCGGTGTCATCCTTGTTGGTGATGCGTGCGATCCGTATTCGATTGAGTGCGTGCGCGCAACGATGGGGTCTATCTTCGCTGTGCCGATCTTCCGCGTGGCGCGTGATGAGGCGGTGGCACTGCTGACGCGCTGGCCTGGCGAGAGTGTGGCGACGGCTGCTGACGGGAGCGTTAATTACACGGAGATCGGATTCCAGGCTCCTGCGATGCTGGTGATCGGCACAGAGGCTGAGGGTCTCTCATCTGCGCTACGAAGCGCATGCACGAGCGTTGCGCGACTTCCAATGCTCGGCCGCGCCGAGAGCATAAACCTTGCAGTGGCGGCGGGGGTCTTCCTCTACGCCGCTGAGCGGGCGCAGCGATGAGTCGACCCGAGCGCGCCAAAGATCTCGGCATTACGATCGGTCGCTTTGCACACGGTCCGCGCAATGCGATTAGCGATGTTGCGGGCGTCCGTGTTGCGGCGGAGACGATCATCTCAGGGGACGGCGCGCTGCTGCGTGGGAGCGGACCGGTACGGACAGGTGTCACGGCGATCTTGCCGCAGGCGGTAGAGCTATCTGCGCACCCGCTCTTTGCAGGGACACACCGTCTCAATGGGAACGGCGAGATGACTGGCCTTGAGTGGATTCGCGAATCTGGCTTCTTGACCACGCCGATCTGCATCACGAATACGCACTCCGTTGGCGTGGTGCATGACGAGATGATCCGCTGGTCGCTGGACAACGTTCCAGGGACGCCGCCGTGGAGCCTTCCTGTGGTGGGAGAGACGTGGGATGGCGTCCTAAACGACGTGAATGGATTCCATGTGACGGCGAAGCATGCGCGTGCCGCACTCGATGCCGCCGCCGCACTCCCATCCGGTGCGGAGGTGCCGCGCGGCTGCCAGGGTGGGGGCACCGGAATGATCTGCCACGGCTTCAAGGGTGGGAACGGAACCTCAAGCCGAAAGCTCCCCGCCGAACTTGGCGGCTACACGATCGGCGTTTTCGTCCAGGCGAATCACGGCCGTCGCCATCGGCTCACGATCAGCGGAAAGGGCCTTGGTGCAGAAGGCGGTCCTCTCGATATTGCGAACTACCCACTGCCGTGGAAGACTCCGGCGCCAGTAGTTTCTCCAACAGATGATCCGCGCGGTGGCGCAGGTTCGATCATCGTGATCGTTGCGACCGATGCGCCGCTCCTCCCGATGCAGCTTGATCGTGTCGCACAGCGTGCCGTCATGGGGATCGCGCGTGTTGGTGGCGTTGGAGAGCACAGCTCTGGCGATCTGATCGTGAGTTTCTCAACGGCAAACGCCTCGCTCCCCGCGGAGAACCTTGATCCCGAGAAGCCGTACAGCGCGAACGTTGAGATGCTGATCAACGCGCACCTTTCGCCGATCTTTGAGGCGACCGCCGATGCAACAGAGGAGGCGATCCTCGACGCGATGATCGCTGCCGAGACGATGGTTGGAGCCAACGGTGCCGAAGCGCTCGCACTCCCACTTGACGTTGTGCGCGCGTCGCTGCGCTAATCGGTGCGCTAACCTGAACTGATGAACCTTCCGTCGCCAACCGACCCAAAGGCTTGGCCACCCTTCGCACGGCTCGTCGCCTGGGGCGCCCTCGCCAGCGCAGCGCTCCTGCTGATTGGCGCCGGCCTCTCACAGATTGCCGCCGTTGCAAGCGCCCAAGGGGGACTGCTGAGCGCCCTTGTTGCTGGCTGGCTTCTGGCAACACTCGCCGATGCCCCGATTGAGGCGCTCGCGCGGCGCGGCATGGCACGTCGGCGTGCCGTGGTGCTGGTCTGGGTGCTTGGCGCCGTACCAGTACTCATCATTGGTGGCGAGCTGATCTTTGCGCTTGCGCAGTCGCTCACCACAGTGGTTGCTGGCGATCCACCAACGAGTGCAGAAATTGCAGGACTGATTGAGCGCCCCGCCGCGCTGCTGGAATCAGTCGGCTTGAAGATTGATCTCCTCCCCGTTGCAACCGAAGTGATTAACCTCATCCGCTCAACAGCGGAACTAGTGCAAGAGAATCTTGCTGGCATTGCCGCTGGCGCCGTTGCGGCGCTCGGTCCTGTCATCTTGGCACTCGGACTCGGCGTGATCCTCTCCGCAAATCCTGGCTACCTAGACATCCTCACGACGTTCGCCCCCGCCTCAAGCGGTGCGTCACTTCATCGGTCACGTCAAGTGCTGGAGTCAATCCTGGCGCGCTTTATTGGCCGCCACATCTTGATGGGGCTGATTTACGGCGTGACAGTTGGACTCGCCGCGTCACTCGCTGGCGCTGACGCTGTACTCGCTGGAACACTCGGCGGTCTTGTGATGGCAATCCCATCAATCGGTCAGGGCCCCGCACTTCTTCCGCCGCTCCTCTTGGTGCTGCTCAGCGCTGGGTCAGCAACGCTGCTGAGCATCGCGTTGATCGTGGTGATCTGGTTGCTCTGCATGACACTGCTCGCGCCCCGCCTGCTGAACGGCGTCCTCCGTCTCTCTGGTGCAACCGTCTTCGTTGCGGGTGCCGTTGGCGGTCTCGTTGCGGGGATCCCTGGCGCCATCTTCGCACTTCCGCTTGTTGCTGCTGTTGCTGCCATTCGTCGCCCGCCAGTGCCGAGCGCACGTATATCCAAGCGCGCCACTACGAATAAGCGCCGCTAGTTTTCCAGACGTACCTTCCAGGCATGGAGGTGCACCATGGATGAGCTGCTCTTCGCTCGGGCCCAGATGGGTCTCAGCTTGGTCTTTCACATCGTCTTCAGCGTGCTCGGCATGGCACTTCCAGTGCTTATTGTTGCCGTTGAAGGGATGCATCTCCGCACTGGCGACAGTAAGTGGATTACGTTGGCACGGACGTGGTCAAAAGCGATGGCTGTCCTCTTTGTCATTGGCGCCGTCTCCGGGACAGCGCTAAGTCTCGAGTTTGGCCTCTTGTGGCCAACCTTCATGCGCCAGGCTGGCGGCATCATCGGCCTCCCATTTGCTCTTGAGGGATACGCATTCTTCACAGAGGCGATCTTCCTCGGCATCTACCTCTACGGATGGGACCGACTCACCCCGAAGGCGCATTGGCTTGTGGGCCTGCCGATTGCGATTAGCGGCATGATCAGTGGCGCATTCATCACTATTGTCAACGCATGGATGAATCTCCCAACTGGCTTTACAACGATCCAAGGCCCTGATGGTCCGATCATTGATCAGGCGAGCGCGGATCCAATCGGCGCAATGCTCTCGCCGATGGTTTGGACACAAGTGCCACACGTCATGCTCTCTGCCTTGGTTGCAGTTGGTGGTGGAGTTGCCGCAATTTACGCTTGGGCTTGGCTAAAGGGGCGCAGAAGTAGCTACAACAGCGCTGGGATGCTTGCTGGCGCTGCAATGTTGGCGATTGCAATTCCCCTGCAGTGGGTCTCTGGGCACCTCTCGACTGTCAAGCTTTATGACGAGCAGCCAGCTAAGTTCGCTGCTGCCGAGGGGGTAGAGGTTACTGGGCCAAATCAACCGATGCGACTTCCGCTCGGCATTGAGATTCCGGGTGGCGTGAGCTTCCTGATCAACTTTGATACCGATACCGTTGTCACTGGACTTGACCAGATTCCAGCAGATAGCCAACCAGGGAAGCCGGAAATCGTGCACCTCGCCTTTGATGCGATGGTTGCGAGTGGCGTCTTGCTGATCATCGCAAGCGCACTCTTCTGGTTTGGCGTCTGGCGTGAACGCCGTCGCGGGAAGCCGCTCAACCTTCCAAAGAGCCGCATCGTCCTTTGGCTTCTCGTTCTCTCCGGCCCAGCTGGCTTCCTTGCAGTTGAGACTGGCTGGATGGTCACGGAGTACGGACGACAGCCGTGGGTAATTAACGGCTACCTCACCACCGCAGACGCGGTGACCAAGCAGCCCGGGATTGGCGTGACGTTCGTTGCGTTCATGCTCCTCTACGCGGCGCTCGGGACAACGCTCGTCTGGGTCCTCCTCCGACTCAGAAGCGAGCATCCGGATGCGGCCGCTCGGGCTCGGGTGGCCGCACCTCGGAGTTCAGGGAGAAAGGGGCGGGGATCATGAACTACTACGCCACTGCACTCAACGATCTTGGGGATCCAAACGTGACCTCACTCGTTGCGGGCGCGCTGATCGTTGTTGCCCTTGCCGCATATGCCGTGCTTGGTGGCGCGGATTACGGCGGTGGCGTCTGGGATCTCTTCGCACGCGGACCACGCGCGCCGCGACAGCGCGAGCTGATTGCGCAGGCGATGGGTCCTGTCTGGGAAGCCAATCACATCTGGGTGATCTTTGCGGTCGTACTCCTCTTCACCTGCTTCCCGCAGGCGTTTGCCGTAGTTGGCGAAGCACTCCCTGTTCCTGTTTCCATTGCGATCGTTGGAATCTCGCTCCGCGGCGCCGCGTTCGCTTTCCGTGCGAGCCTCTGGGCGCCGAGCACATTCCGCGCGCGTATGGGAACAATCTTCGGCGTTGCGAGCCTCATCACGCCATTCGGAATGGGCGCCGCACTTGCAGCGCTCGCCTCCGGCGACGTGGAGGTCAACGGGAGTGGGATCGTCACGTCATCAGTGTGGGCTGGCTGGACCACCCCGTTTGCGCTCGGTGTTGGCGCACTTTCGCTTAGCCTCGTTGCGTATCTTGCAGCGACCTTCCTCTGTCTTGAGGCGAGCGGTGAACTTCGCGAAGATTTCCGTAAGCGCGCCATTGGCGCGGCAGTTGCCGTTGGCGCAGCGGCAACGTTAACGCTTCCACTTGCAGCATCGTCGGTCCCGTATCTCTGGGAGTCACTCACGGGCGGCAGCGCAACGTTATTTCTTGTGATTGCGCCGGCATTCGGCATTGCATCGCTCGTATCACTGTTGACGCGACGCCACCGACTTGCCGCCGCCGCTGCGGTCGGCCAGACGGTTGCGATCCTCGCTGGGTGGGGCGTTGCATCATTCCCGTATCTGATCTATCCGAGCGTAACCCTGGCTGGTGCCGCCGCTGCACCACAAGTGCAACTCGCAATCTTAGTTGGTGCAGCACTTGGTGCGTTGGTCCTCGTCCCATCGCTCTGGTTCCTCTTCAGCCTCTTTAAAGGGAAGATGCCAGGGATGCTCTCCGTGCCGAAGGCTGCAGCGAAGCCGCGTTCGCGCAGCTAGCGCTCGCACACTCACCAGAACGAGGGCGGCACGTTCGCGGTGTAGCCTGATCCTATGCCGCCACGTCGTGCCATCAGCGTTCGAGCCATCAAAGTGCTCCGCGCACCTGGCTGGCGCGGGCCATTCCGCCACAGAAATTATCGGCTCTTCTGGGGTGGCCAGCTCGTCTCACTCGCCGGCACCTGGATGCAATCCATTGCACAGGCATGGCTGATTACTGAGCTCACGCCAGATCCGGTCTGGCTTGGCGTGGTTGCGGCGGCGCAGTTCACCCCAGTGCTCATCCTCGGCCTCTTCGGCGGCGTGATTGCGGATGTCCTTCCGAAGCGACAGATGCTGATTGCTACACAGGTGGCGCTGATGGGGCTCGCCGCGCTCCAGGCGCTGCTTGTTGCAACAGGTGCAATCTCAATCCCGCTTCTATTACTGCTCGCCGTGGCGCTCGGCTCCGTGAACGCGATCGATATGCCAGTACGGCAGTCGTTCTTCTCGGAGATGGTGCCGGTTGACGAAGTGGGTCGCGCCGTTGCCTTCAACTCCGCCATGTTCAATGGCGCACGCATCATTGGGCCCGCCATTGGTGGCGTCTTGATCGGCGTAATCGGAGTGGCGGGATGTTTCGCGGTGAACTCACTGAGCTTCCTTGCGGTGCTGATTGCACTCTTACTAATGCGCGAGGTGGAGCTACATCCCGCACCACGCGGCGCACGACCACGCAGCGTCCGCGCGGTTGCGACGAGTCTTGCGGAAGGGCTGCGCTATGTGCGTAGCACGCCAATCGTTGCGCTCTGCGTCTTCGTCATTGGCGTCATCTCTGGCGTTGCGATGAACTTCAACGTCATCATCCCGCCGCTCGCACGCCTGACGTTGCAGATTGGTGCACCAGGGCTCGGTGCGCTGATGGCGGCAGTCGGCTTCGGTTCGCTGACGGGGGCGCTCACCGTTGCGGCGCTACGCGAGCCACGTCGCTCCATGATCGTGCTTGGCGGAGCGCTCCTCGGAGTCTTCAGCGTTGCGGCTGGGGCGGCTTCATCCAGTAGCGGGTCGCTCGCGGTGCCGCTCACCGGGCTTGCCCTCTTCGGCGCTGGATTTGGTGCGATCTCCATGGCCGCCACGGCGAACGCTTCAATTCAGATCACCACTCCAGCCGCGCTGCGCGGCCGCGTGATGAGCGTGTATACGACCGTATTCGCAGGATCTACGCCGATCGGCGGCCTTGCCACAGGTGCCGTGGTCGCCGCGCTTGGTGCCACAGGGGCGCTGGGAGTTGCAGGGGCGCTTGCCGTTGCCGCCGCCGCCTACGCCGCGTATCGCTGGCGGGCGACGATTCGCTAGCGCAGCGCGCAGCGCAGCGCCGCTTTGGAGTCTATGCCGCGTTCGTGCGCTTCGCGTCGAGGCGTTCCAGGATCATCGCCGCGGCGCGTTGTGGTCCATCTGCGAGTGCGTCGCGTGGGCCGAGATATCGCTCGGCAAACGCGCGCTGCTGTGCCTGATCAACTGCCGCGCTTGACCCCACTGCCGTGAGTGCCGCAACAGCCTCTTGAGCACTGTTCACGCGAGTGCCGATTGACTCGCTTGATCGTGGGTCAAAGAAGAGGCCTGGATCCTGTGCATAGGCGTCGGCATCAGCAACGGCGAGAAGGAGCGGTCGTTCAAGAAGCGACCAGAGGAAGATGGACGACGAGTAGTCGGTGAAGAGGGCATCGGCGATCGGGAAGAGTTCGTCAATTGGCGTGGCGGCATCCAGCGTGACGCAGCGGCCTGAAGTTGACTGTGCCCCGCTCGACTTCGCTGTGATTGGTACGAGTGGGTGCGCCTTGATCGCCACGATCCAGTCTGACGGGAGTGCGGCGGCAATCGCATCGGGGCTGATTGTCAGTTGTGTCTCGCGCTGTGCGCCGCGGCCGCGGAAGGTTGGCGCGTAGAGGAGCACCATCTTGCCAGAGAGCTCCGGATAACGTGTGAGAAGCGTTGTTTTACGTAGGGCAACACCAGCTGAGTTCGCGAGCCACGCGCCCCGCAGTGGCCCAACGGCGTGGACGCGATCGAGCGGCATGCGGAACGCCTCTGCATACGCAGGGCGAACGCTCTCCGATGAGACGAGCGCGTCGCTATAGCCGCTATGGATCAGTTCGTGGAGCGCGCCGTCAGCTCCACCGCTCGCCCCGCGCGCTGCATGACCGAATCGTTTGTACGCACCCTCAGCGTGCCAGACCTGGACGACGCTGCAGCCTGCACGCGGCGTGGTGATATGTGCAGGGAGCCAGGCGTTATCGATCACCGTCACACGCGCACGCTGCAGTGACCACGTTGCACCGATCAGGTGGAGGAGATAGGCGACCTTCGCGGCAAGGCCGTAGCCATACGGAGCGAGTTGCTTCCGCTGTGGCAGCGACGTGTCGGCCGCAGTGAGCGCTGCAGAGATCGCGGCGAGCTGTGGTCCAAGCTGGCGGTCGCGTGACGACGCGAAGAGCACCTCGCGCCGCACTGGGAGGCGGCGCGCCACGGCGGCAACCGCACCGAGGACGATCCGCGTGAGGGTGAGTTCGAGTGCCGTCATCCCTGCATCCTATACTCCCAGGATGGTGAACTCCCTCACGAAGCATCTTCGCCGCATCCTCCCACTCCGCACCATCGTCCGCGTCTTCGCGGCACGCGCAGGCGCCACCCTTGCACGACTTCAACCGATTCAGGAGCGCGTCTACATCGCCACAAACCGCGGTAGTTTGTTGCGGGGGAACCTCGCCGAGATTGAGCGCGCACTCCGCGTGACGTTTCCTCACTCCACGTTGCTGGTCGAGACGCAGGCTGATGATGAGCACCAAGGCTCCCAATCATTCCTGAGCCTTATCGCCTCCGTACTGCGGATCACCGTCCGTTCATATCGCGTGGCATCTTCACGCGTCGTGATCGTTGACGACTATTTCTTTCCGATTTATCCGGTGCAGAAGCGCAGCGGCGTCACCATCATTCAGGTGTGGCATGCATGCGGCGCATTCAAACGATTCGGGCGCGCCACACTGGAGGCTGAGTGGGGTGCCGACGAGATCTTTCTCAAGTGGGTCCCGATCCACTCCAACTACGACCTCACCCTGGTCTCTTCTGCATCAATTGCTCAGATCTACGCCGATGCCTTCGGCCAGCCGGTTGAGAAGATCACTGCCGCCTTCGGCATCCCACGCACCGACGCCTTGGCTCCATCTCCGCGACGTGATGCAACCGAGCGCGAGGTGCGCACGCGACTCGGCCTGACAGACAAGCGCACGACAATCCTTTACGCACCAACCTTCCGCGGCGCAGACTTGAAAGGCGCGGGAGCTCCCGAACTGCTGGATATCGCCGCGCTGTATCGCGCGCTGGGTGATCAGTATCGGCTGATTCTTAGACTGCACCCATTCGTCAAGTCGGCGATGCGCATCCCAGACGAGGCGAGAGACTTCGTTGTGGATGCATCGCGTGATCCTGATGTAAACGAGGTGATGCTTGCAGCAGACATCTTGGTGACGGACTACTCAAGCATCATCTTTGAGTACGCGCTGCTGAACCGGCCGATGGCCTTCCTTGCGCCTGACCTCGTCGCGTATGAACGAGAGCGCGGCTTCTTCTTCGAATACCGCAGCGGTGTACCAGGGCCCGTTGTAGAAACCACAGAACAGCTGATTACGTGGATTAACGCGAAGGCGTTTGATCTTCCACGAGTGGCGAAGTTTGCGGCGGCATCATTTGACGTGATGGACGGACGCGCCACCGAGCGGCTGGTAGAGCAGGTCGTCCTCCCCGCCCTGCGTGGCGAAGCGCTCCGCATTCCCGCGCCGATCACTCGCCAGTAACCGCTGCGGATCGGCTCGCCGAGCGCCGTACCAGCCCATGCAGGCGGTATGCTGCTTCGCGTGAAGAGACTCGGCATTATCCTGGCGGGCGGATCTGGGCAGCGCTTCGGCGATCAGATCCCGAAGCAGTTCATTCGCCTGGCGGGGGAGAGCGTCCTGCGCCGGAGCGTCGTCGCGCTCGCCGCTGGAGGCACCTTTGATCACATCGTCGTTGCTGCAAATCCGGACTGGCTCGACGAGACCAAAGAGGCGCTCAAGGGGCTGCTCGGCCCTGCACTCAGTGTTGTGCCAGGCGGGAGTAGTCGCAACGAGTCAACACGCGCTGGCCTTGACGCGCTGAAGGCGGCGGATGACGACATCGTCCTGATCCACGATGCGGTGCGCCCGCTCCTCTCGCGCGACGTGGTGGAACGCGTGATCGCGCCGCTCGTTGCGGGTCGCGCCGATGCGGTGGATACCACCATCCCAACGCCTGACACACTCGTCATCGTGGATGGCGATCGCATTACTGACATTCCGAACCGCAGCCTCTATCGACGTGGGCAGACGCCACAAGGATTCGTTGTTGGAACGCTGCGCACCGCGTATGTAAACACGCCGATCGGCTCGCAGGCAACGGACGACTGCACTCTGGTGCTGCGTCACGTTCCCGGTGCACGGCTGCTGCACGTTGATGGTGCGGAAGAGAACATCAAGATCACTACGCCGATTGACCTCGTCCTTGCCGATCGCTTGATTCAACTGCAGTCGATTCCACCGTCTAAGGCAACGACGCCGGCGGGGAATAGTAGCCACTGGAGCGGTCGCCGCGTGGTGATCGTGGGCGGAACCTCTGGGATCGGTGCGGCAATCGCAACGGAGCTTGCCGCCGCGGGCGCGCGCATCGCCGCCGTTGGCCGAAGTGCTGCAGACGATGTCACCAGCGCGTCAGGTGCCGAAGCGGCACTCGCAACCGCCGCCACCACGCTCGGCGGTGTTGATGATCTCTTTGTCACAGCGGGCGTTCTACATATGGGCCCACTCGCGAATCAGGATGCGGCTGACATTGTTGAGACGCTGGCGGTGAATCTTGCGGCGAGCGTCTATCTGGCTCGTGCCGCGCACTCATACCTTGCGAAGAGCGCCGGATCGCTCACCCTTTTCACTTCAAGCTCCTTCACCAAAGGTCGCCCGAATTACGCCGTGTATAGCGCCACCAAGGCGGCGATTGTGAACCTGATGCAGGCGCTCGCCGACGAGTGGTCGAGTGCGAACATCCGCGTCAACGCAGTGGCGCCAGAGCGTGCGAACACGCCGATGCGTCAGGCCGCCTTCCCGAACGAAGACCACACCGTGCTCCTCTCCGCCGAGGAGGTTGCCGCCGCCACGCTGCGCTTGGCCGCCTCTGGCCTCACCGGCCAGGTGCTGGACGTCCGCCGCTAACCCAGGCACTCTTCGGCACGGGCTGCCGCTCTGGCCGCTCGCCGAATCGCCGCTTCCACTCTCGCCGTCCTGAGAGATAGCGCGTCACCTCAAGATCCGCCGCCCGCACCGCGCGTGCAGGGAGGTATGTCCGATGGAGCTCAAAGCAGCGCCGTGCCCACGCGTCACCATGTGAATCACCAGTAATCAGGTGTGCAAGCTCATGCAGCGCCGTCCCCTTGTCATACGAACAGAGAAACATCTCACCGGTCTCGGTGATCACCCAGCCGAATGGATGCTGCGGTTCACGCCGCGTGCCAACGTGGTCATGAATGCGTACCCACTCCAACCGTTGGCGCTGCGCCTTTGCGGCGCGTGCGAGCAACATGAGAGTTGGTTTCCAGAGTGCCCAGGCGGTCGTGCGGAATCCCCGCGACGGGCGAACCTCAAACGGGAGATCAAGCGCCCAGCGCGGCGCCTCTACCCAGCGACCGGCAATCTTGACGCGCGAGAACTTCCCCATACGGAGAGGTTATCTCTTGGCGCGTACCGTCCGCTTACCCCGCGTACTTCCGAGGCGCTTGGCACCAGGCGCGCTGATGGAGCGGACGCGGCGGAGGAACTCTTTTGTCCGTGGGTCGCGCGGTGCGCCGAACATTTTCTGCGGCGTCCCCTCTTCAATGAGGCGTCCGTCTTCTAGATAGCAGATGCGATCGGCAACATCGGCGGCAAACGCCATCTCGTGGGTGGCGATCAACATCGTCATGCCACTGAGTGCGAGGGAGCGGAGCGTCTCCAGCACTTCGGCAACCAGAACAGGATCGAGGGCGCTGGTGATCTCATCAAGGAGCAGGACCTTCGGTTCCGTGGCGAGTGCGCGCGCGATTGCGACGCGCTGCTGCTGTCCGCCGGAGAGGCGATCCGGATACTCGCGCGCCTTCTCTGCAAGGCCGAGCGATTTCAGTAGCTCCTTGGCACGCCGCTCTGCAGCAACCTGCGTCAAGCTGAGCGCGACGCGTGGGGCGAGCGCAACGTTCTCAAGCACGGTGAGGTGCGGGAAGAGGTTGAAGCCCTGGAAGACGATGCCGAGCCTGCGGCGCGTCGCATCGGCGCTGCGATCCTCAAACGCCACACGTTCGCCCTCAAGGCTGATCTGACCAGCATCAATCGGCTCAAGGAGATCTGCGCAACGGAGCAGTGTGGACTTCCCAGAACCAGATGCGCCAATAAGGCAGACCACCTCATGCTCGGCGAGTGCGATATTGATCCCGTCAAGAACCAACTTTCCGCCGTAGCGCTTCTTGAGGCCCTTCAGCGCAAGGACCGGTGCGCTCTTCATCGTTGCCATCAGCGTGTCCCGCCCAACTGCGCGTTGCGATCCTTCGCTGCGAGTCGGTCAACGAGGCGCGTCATTGGGATCGTGATGATGAGGAAGATCAGCGCCGTGGTCATCAGTGGCGTGAAGTTGAAGCTCGCCGCCTTCAGAATCTGTGCCTGCTTGAAGGTCTCCACTACGCCGAGGATGGAGACGAGCGCCGTGTCCTTCTGGAGACCAATGAAATCATTCAGGAGTGGTGGAATCACGCGGCGCATCGCCTGCGGTACCACCACGTGGCGGAGTGCTTGGATGCGCGTCAGGCCGAGCGCGCGTGCTGCACGCTCTTGCGACGGATGGATCGATTCAATGCCGGC
>JACCDP010223636.1_pt1 | contig 36646 bp, 20 predicted proteins | sample 7445841 | NCBI WGS metagenome assembly JACCDP01 (sample SAMN15323441, study PRJNA562643) | freshwater metagenome | isolation source: river surface water | place: USA:Blue River Watershed | collected 2017-08-17 | reverse complement strand
CTGAGGCACTCAAATAAAAGCCAAAAGTTTTAAGTCAAAAGCCAAAAAATTAATTTAGAGATTTGAGGATGTGTGAATTTGAAAATGTTTTGAGAATCCAAAAAACTGGTGGCTGAGGCACTCAAATAAAAGCCAAAAGTTTTAAGTCAAAAGCCAAAAATTAATTTGAAGATTTGAGGATGTGTGAATTTGAAAATGTTTTGAGAATCCAAAAAACTGGTGGCTCAGCCGAAAACCACGCCTTTTTGAACAAAATGTAGCTCCAAAGCAACAATGCACAAAGGTATTGAAATTAAAAAAAAAGCAGGGTGTTGAAATGAGCAAGGGACTAACAAAACAAAAAACCCCGATAGTTATCGGGGAGTTAATTGATTAATTAAGCTAATTCAATTAGTCTACATTATCGTGTAGAAAAGAATTATTCGGGCGTATTTCCATTTTTTTATCGTCTCCTTCACTCAGCGTATACCGGGAAACAGATGATTCGGCAGAAGGCGTGTTATCGCTCAGTTTTATGCCATTTCTTTGAAAAGAAGGCTCTTTCTCTAATTCCAGCAAGCCTTCGGGAGTTTTTAATTTTAAGGAAATATCCTTTAGTTTTTTAATTCTTTCCTGAGCTGCTCTTATTCTCTCTTCCCGCTCAAATTTTAACAACTCCTCGGCGCTCATGCTGGCAGGATCTTTACCGTAAGTGTTTTCCACAGGTGTGGAAGTAGAGATATGGCGTTCAACAATTTCAATGGAAGGTACTTCCACCTCATTGTTTACGAAAGTATCCGTTTCCGCAGTAATGTCAACTGTTACTTCAGCTATCTCCATGGTCATTTCCTCTGCATCGGTATTTTCTTCTGCCGCTTCAATGTTTGTTTCCGTTTCATTCAAAGAAGAAAATAATTCTTCCTGTACAAAATTTTCAATAGGATTTGCAGGCTTCTGTGTGTCCTGTTTTTTAACAACGATAAAAGGTTCATCAGAAGAAGTATTCAGTTCATTTTTTTCTTCTGCCGGCTGAGCTTCTGATACTTTGTACGTTATGGCTTCCAGGTTATTGTGGGTGTTGGAGTGATCTTCCAGTAAGGTAATTGTTTTTTCCGCTTTCCTGGGAGGCTCAAAGCCTAATGGAGCATTGGTTTTAAACCCTGTAGCAATAATGGTTACACTCACATTGTCGCCCAGAGACTGATCTATACCATAACCGGTAATCAGTTCGGCAGTATAGCCACTTTCTTCCTGAATAAAATCAGTTATTTCGCCAAATTCATCCATCGTTATATCATCACTTCCACTCATAATGTTTAACAATACATGGCGGGCACCGCGTATGTTGTTGTCGTTGAGTAAAGGTGAATTCAAGGCATTTTCTACCGCTTTCAGAGCGCGTTTATCGCCAGAAGCTGTAGCAGATCCCATTATGGCTACACCGCTGTCTTTCATAACGGTTTTAACATCATTAAAGTCTACGTTAACATGCAGGTTAATGCTGATGATTTCAGCAATAGCTCTGGCAGCATTGGTTAACACGTTATCTGCATGGGCAAAGGCTTCACTCATTTTCAGGTTACCATAAATTTCCCTGAGCTTGTCGTTACCAATGACTAATAAAGTGTCTACGTATTTTTTCATTTCCTCTAAGCCCTGTTCAGCCTGAACCCTTCTTTTTTTACCTTCAAAGCTAAACGGGAGGGTAACAATACCTACGGAAAGAATTCCCATTTCGCGGGCTACGGATGCTATAATAGGCGCTGCACCTGTACCGGTACCACCACCCAAACCAGCGGTAATAAATACCATTTGTGTGCCATCCGACAGGTATTTACGGATCTCATCAATGGTTTCTAAGGCAGAGTTTTTGCCCATTTCAGGAAGTGAGCCTGCGCCTAAGCCTTTGGTAAGGTTAATACCCAATTGTATTTTATGTGGAACCGGACTTATTCCGAGTGCCTGTATATCTGTGTTGCAAATAATAAAGTCAACACCCGTAATTCCCTGACGGAACATGTGGTTCACTGCATTACTTCCACCACCTCCCACACCAATTACTTTTATAATTGATCCGGGCTCTTGTTGAATTTGAAATTGCATCATAGTCAAATTTTAATTTATTATTGCTTGCTTTTACTACTTTAGTTAAAATCGTTTATCCTTATTCTACATCATCCCTTAACCAATCGGCAACCTTGGAGGTAAAGGTTTCAAAAAATTTACCTCTTTTTTCTTTGGAATGAACAGCTGTTTTGTTTTTCTTTTCACTTTCTGTATGCACTGGAACTTCCTGAACCACTGTACTGGTATGTTGTTTTTTAATTTCTTTTTCAATCTTACATAAGCCCATCATCACCAAGCCAACACCGGTAGCAAACATAGGATTGGTAACATTTTCGGAGCTTTTGGCAACATGCTCATTGGGCGTGCCAATACGGCAATCCATACCGGTAAAATATTCAACCAGCTGCGGTAAATGCTTTAGTTGAGAGCCACCACCGGTCACTACTATGCCAGCCGCCAATTTTTTATCGTAACCCGAGTTTTTAATTTCATACATCACAAAGGCTAATATTTCTTCCATGCGGGCCTGAATAATGCTGGCCAGGTTTTTCACAGATATTTCTTTATGTGGTCTTCCCCTGAGGCCGGGAATAGAAATAACCTCATTTTCCTGATTTTCATTCGCCAGGGCAGAGCCAAATTTAACTTTTAGTAATTCGGCCTGACTGGTGATGATGGAACAGCCCACTTTTATGTCTTCCGTAATAATATTTCCACCTAAGGGAATAACAGCCGTATGGCGTATAATACCATCATAAAAAATGGCAATATCGGTGGTACCACCGCCAATATCTACCAATACTACTCCTGCTTCTTTTTCTTCATCACTTAGTACAGCGTCGGCAGAGGCTAATGGTTCCAGGTTCAGGTCTACTACCTTTAATCCGGAACGGTCCACACACTTGTAAATATTTTTTACAGCAGAAATTTGCCCGGTAATAATGTGGAAGTTTCCTTCTAAACGAACTCCGGCCATACCAATAGGGTTACGTATTCCCTGTTCATGATCTACAATATAATCCTGTGGTATTACGTGTATAATTTCCTCACCAGGCTGCATCACTAAGCGGTGCATATTGTCTATGAGGTGATCCACATCACTTTGTCCTATTTCATCTTCTACAGACCTGCGGGTAATCATGCCTCTGTGCTGCAGGCTCTTTATGTGCTGCCCGGCTATTCCTACAATTACTTCATGTAATTCAACTACCTGTTCCAGTTTAAACACCTGGTTCTCTCCTTGTTGATTATGTATGGTGATGTCTTTGGTTAATGCATCGGCAATAGCAGCCTTAATGGATTTTATAGTATCATCAATATTGGAAACAACCCCTCTTTTCACGCCTAATGAAGGAGCTTTGCCTACGGCAAGAATTTCTATTTTGCCGTATTCATTGCGACGGCCAACAATTGCCGCAATTTTGGTTGTTCCAATATCCAGGCCTACTACAAAATCGGATGCTTCCATATAACAAATTTTATTTTTTGGTACAAATAACCTGATCCTTATATTTTAAGTTGATGATGGAATACTTATTCCAGTTATCAATACTATTTAAACCTTCTTTGTAAAATATTTTTAGTTTATTAAACTTCTCTGCTACCTCTTTACCTTCTCCCAGTAAGATAATGTGCCCGCCTACTGCTGTTACCAATTGAATTTCTTTTTCATCGGTAACATAAATTTGCTGTATCAGTTGTGAAAGCAAACTATCTTTTACAACACAGGTGGCTACTTCAAAAATATCATCCAGCACAGAGTTCCTGTTCATCACCGTATCTGCCTGTAATTCCGGAATACGGTACTTGTAAAACTGAGCGTACTTTTCCTGTATGTTACCATTGGCTACTAATACCCTTGCCGTATAATTGGGTGAAAGGGGCATGAGCCTGGCTTCATCATCAATATAATAGCTCTCTCCGCTGGTTGTAATCAATCGTACAATAGGCTTACGCTGAATCAGGTCAATGTTTACTGCACCATTTACATCAACCGAAACATCCGCTTTGGAAATTACAGGGTGTGCATTTAATGATTTTTCCAATTCATAAATGTTCATGTGTGTAATGGGTTGCCCAATTACGGTATCTTTTCGCTGCTTAAGAAACAACTTCACATCATCTTCATCAATGAAATGGTTTTCTTCTTCATTGAGAATAGAAATGCTGACAGATTTTCCTTTGACTTTTTTTTGTTCAGCTTCTGCAAAACCAAGTGCAAGGGTAATACCAGCGGCTACAAAAATCCAAAGAACTATATTTAGTATTTTTTTAAATTTTTTCATTAGCTGTTACTCAAAATCTTCCTCAGAGGTTCAACCAGCTCGTCTATATCTCCTGCACCCAATGTCATCAATACTTCTACTTCGGCTTTGTTTTGTTCAATGTGCCTGATCACCTCTTGTTTAGTCAGTAGTTTTTTATCCTTTACACTTGCTTTGTTCAACAGTAAGGCAGCGTTAATTCCCGTTATGGGTTTTTCTCTGGCCGGATAAATCTCCAGCAAAATCAACTCATCTACTAAACTCAGGCTTTCAGCAAAACCATCTGCAAAGTCTCTGGTTCTGGAAAAAAGATGGGGCTGAAAAATCCCTGTAATTTTTTTCCCTGGAAACAAAGAACGCGCAGCAGAGATGGCAGCCTTTAATTCTTCAGGATGATGAGCATAATCATCAATGTATACCATACGCTCATTTTTCACCTGATAATCAAATCTCCTTTTTACACCTTGAAAAGAACGAATGGCCTCGCGGATATGCTCATGACTTACTCCCATAAGCTGTGCCACCGCAATGGCCGCAATTGAATTTTCTACGTTATGAAGACCGGGTAATCCAATTTGCAGACTTTTCAAATGCAGCGAAGGTCCCAGTACATCGTATTGAAATGTGCCATTGGCAATACCAACATTTTCAATAGAATAATCCGATTTTAAAGTTACGTCGTATGTAAGCCGCTTCGAATGAAGACTTAAAGTCTTATCAACATTTTTTTTAACAATTAATGTACCGGCTGGTTTTACCTGTTGGGCAAATAGCGTGTAGCTCTCATGCATGTAAGAAACATCACCATATATATCTAAATGATCTGCGTCTACACTTGTTATCACAGCAATGTCCGGATGAAGGGTAAGGAAAGAACGGTCGTATTCATCTGCTTCCACCACTACTACTGCATTTTTTTGCTCTTCATTACCCAGTAATAAATTAGTGTGGTAGTTTTTGGTGATGCCTCCCAAAAAGGCATAGGTGTTTATGTTTGCCGTTTTTAATATATGGGCAATTAAGGAAGAGGTTGTGGTTTTCCCATGTGTGCCGGCTACTGCTATGGTGGTAAAGCTTTGTGTAATTAACCCTAATACTTCAGCTCTCTTTTTTAATTCATATCCCTTGCCCAGCACATATTGATATTCCTGAAGATCGGAAGGAATGGCCGGAGTGTAAACAACCAGCACCTGTTCTTTTTTTTCATCCTCTAAAAAATTGGCTATAAGGGTCGCATCGTCGCTGTAATGAACAGCAATGCCCTCAGTTTCCAGCTCCCTGGTGAGCGGGGTTGATGTTTTGTCATATCCTGCTACCTGAATACCATAATGATGAAAGTAACGGGCTAGGGCGCTCATACCAATGCCTCCGATTCCTAAAAAATACACCCGCTTATAATTCAATACGCTCATTTCTTTTTTACTGTTTTCAGTTTTTTGCTTTGCTTAGTTTAAGTATTTCATCGGCTATTTTTCCGGTAGCATCCGGTAAGGCCAGTTTAGCAATGTTAAGGGCAAGACTGAGCTGTGCTTTTTCGTCTTTAAATAATTCTACTACCTGATCGGCCAAATGATGTTTGGCATCTTTGTCTTTTACTAATATGGCTGCCTTTTTCTGAACCAATGCCATTGCATTTTTTGTCTGATGATCTTCAGCTACATTGGGAGAAGGTACCAGCACACAAGGCTTTTTGGCAATACATAGTTCTGATATAGAACCCGCTCCGGCTCTTGACACTACGCAATCGGCTATTGCATAAGCATAATCCATTTTAGTGATGAAGGCATGAATTTTAACCGGGGCATTTTCATGTAAGGCATGCAAGTGATTGGCCTCTGCAATATAATTTTTACCGGTTTGCCACAGCACCTGAATACCCTTACCGGTAATTTTTGTCAAACCTTCTGCTATGGCCTGATTAATGCTTCGGGCACCCAAACTTCCACCAATAACCAATAACGTTTTTTTAGCAGGATCTAATTGAAAATACCGGTAGGCTTCCTGTTTTTTAGATTCGAGCTCCAGTATATCCTGCCGTACAGGATTACCGGTAAAACATATTTTATGTGCAGGAAAATATTTTTCCAGACCCTCGTAGGCTACACAAATTTTGTTGACCTGCTTAGCTAATACTTTGTTAGTAATGCCCGGATAAGAGTTTTGCTCCTGAATTAAAGCGGGTATGGATTTAGAACAGGCAACTTTAATTAAAGGCCCGCTGGCATAACCACCAGTGCCAATAACTACGGTAGGTTTAAACTCCTTAATGATTTTTCTGGCTTTTAGCAAGCTGGAGACAACTTTGAAAGGGAAGGATAAATTAGTCCAGGTTAATTTACGTTGAAGTCCGCTGATCCATAGTCCGATTATTTTATAGCCTGCAGCCGGAACCTTTTCCATTTCCATTCGCCCTTCAGCACCTACAAAAAGTATTTCAGCATCCGGAACCCTTTTTTTTATTTCATTGGCAATAGCAATAGCAGGGAAAATATGTCCCCCGGTTCCGCCACCACTCAATATAATTCTAAGCTCCTGCAACAATACCTCCTTCCTCCTGTTCCTCTAATTCTTCATGATCATATACTTCACGGCTTACACTTAAAATGATGCCAATGGCTATGCTCGTAAACCAAATGGAAGTACCACCCATACTAACCAATGGCAGGGGCTGACCAGTAACCGGAAACAGGTTAACTGCCACAGCCATATTAATGAGTGCCTGAAAAACAAGACTAAAACTTAGTCCTACAGCCAATAAGCCGCCAAACATTTTTTCGGATTTCCGTAATATTTTAATGCCCCTGAAAAAAAGCACCATGTATAAGAATAACAAGGCTAAACCGGTAATGAGTCCAAATTCTTCTATGATAATGGCATAAATAAAATCGGAGGCAGCCTGTGGTAAAAAATTTTTCTGGGTACTGTTGCCAGGTCCCACACCCAAAGCCCAGCCCTTAGCTACTGCAATTTTTGCCTGTTCGGCCTGGTAATTGCTTTGAGCATCGTCTTTAAAAAAGTTTTCTATACGTGCTTTCCAGGTTGCACCCCGTCTCAGTAAATCTGGTTTCAGCCAAATGGTAGTACCTACCAATAACAAAAACACCATGCAGGAACCAACTACTATTAATATAAATTTCATCGGAACCCTTCCCACAAACATAATCAGCAAGCAGGTAACAAAAATGAGTGCAGCAGTGGAGAAGTTAGCAGGAAAAATTAACAGGCAAATTAAGCCAACCGGGAGCAATAAAGATTTTAGGATTACTTTAAAATCCCCCAGTTCATCCTGCTTTACAGTAAGTACCCGCGCAACATAAACAATCAGCGCCAGCTTAGCAAAGTCAGATGTTTGAAAGGTTAAACCTATGCCGGGTATTTCTAACCAACGGTTGGCTTCACCGGCACTAACCCCTTTTAATAAAGTAAATAGCAATAAAGGAATAGCAATAAAAAAGGCAATTTGTGAGATACGGGAAAAATACTTGTAATTCCATTTATGCACTAAATACATGATAAAAAATCCCATCACTATTATCATGAAGTGCTTCACGAGGTACGCTTCCGTATTTCCCCCCTTAAATTTTTGCGCCAGGGCATTGCTGGAGCTATACACTACCAATAACGATACTAACGACAGTAAAAATACCACCATCCAAATTACCTTATCACCTTTTAAATACTTTAATATTTTCATTGTTTTAATACTTCCAGTTTTTTAACGGCTTTTTTAAAAAGTAATCCCCTGTTTCTGAAATTAGCCATTTCCTGCACACCAGAACAAGCCGGAGAGAACAGTACCACCTGTGAGGCACGTGCGGCAAAGCTGGCCGTTTGTACCGCCTCTTCCTCCGATGAACTACTCGAAAAGAGCATGCGGTGTTTGCCAAAAAATTTCAATACTTTTTCATGATCCATGCCCAGGTAAATAAAGGATTTTATTTTATCTAAGTCAGCATTCAACAAATGTTTATAGTCTGTTTCTTCATTTTTTCCTCCAATGATTAATACAATTTCAGCATCAATACTGTTGATAGAATCGAAAGTAGACTTTGCTGTTATGGATTTGGCATCGTTAACATAATCCACACCATTAATATTCGCAACAAATTCCATAGCATGTTCCGCACTGGCATCAGGCCTGGCTGTCCAGTAGGTAATTTTTTTGGCAATGTTCTGGTAGTTCATGGTGTTAGTTTTTTAGTGGTTTAAAGAGCCCTTACTGCTGTTTTAAATTGCATTCCCCTGTCTTCATAGTTTTGAAACAGATCGAAGCTGGCGCAGGCAGGAGATAATAATACCACGTCTCCTTTTTTACCCAACTGGTAAGCCATGTTTACTGCATCTTTTGCTGTGTTGGTTTCAACAATTTTATCTACGACTGTAGAAAAATTCTCAATGATTTTGGAGTTGTCTACTCCCAGGCAAATGATGGCTTTTACCTTTTCTTTAGCCAGGTCATACAATTGGGTGTAGTCATTGCCTTTGTCTACCCCGCCAACAATCCAGATAACCGGTTTGGCCATGCTTTCCAGGGCATACCAGGCCGAATTGACATTGGTTGCTTTGGAGTCGTTGATGAACTCAATGCCGTTGATGGTAGCTACCGCTTCCAGCCGGTGTTCTACGTTTTCGAAGTCAGACAGGCTCTCACGAACCACTTCTTTTCTGATGTCGAGTACCCTCGATACGATGGACGCAGCCATAGAGTTGTGCACATTGTGTTTACCCTGTAATGCTAATTCTTCTATTGTCATGGTGATGGGGTTTTGATGGATATTGATGTTTATGTTATTTTCTTTGTCTAAAAAAGCTCCTTCCGTTTCAATTATTTTTTTTATGGAGAAGGGGTAGAGTTTTGATTTGGGTTTGTTTTTCTGGATCAGTTCCTGGATGACGTTATCATCTGCACAATAAATAAAAGCATCTTCAGCAACCTGGTTATTCACTATTCTGTATTTAGAAGCCGCATAGTTTTCGAACTTATACTCGTAGCGGTCTAAATGGTCAGGTGTGATGTTGAGCAATACAGCCAGATCTATTTTGCACTTGAACATACCATCTAACTGAAAACTGCTCAATTCCAATACGTAGTAATCAAAATGTTCTCGTGCCACCTGCAGGGCAAAACTTTTTCCAACGTTACCCGCAAGTCCTACATTTAACCCTGCTTTGCTTAGTATGTGATAGGTAAGCATAGTGGTAGTGGTTTTACCATTACTGCCTGTAATACCAATAAGTTTAGCCTGTGTGTAGCGTGCCGCAAATTCTATTTCAGAAATAATTGGAATGTTTTTATCCTTCAGTAATTTTACCAGTGGTGCTTTGTCGGGTATACCCGGACTTTTAATCACTTCCTGAGCCAGAAGAATGTTTTCTTCACTGTGTTTTTTTTCTTCAAAGTCTATCTGCTCTTCTTTCAGTTGATCTTTATATTTTTGTTTTATTTCACCGGCATCAGAAACAAATACGTCAAAGCCCCTGGCCTTTGCCAGAATGGCTGAACCAACACCACTTTCTCCACCTCCCAGTATGACTATTTTTTTCTTCATTTTGACTTAGCGTAATTTCAAGGTTACAATCGTGAGTACAGCCAACATAATACCAACTATCCAAAACCTGGAAACAATTTTAGATTCATGCATTCCTGATTTTTGGTAATGATGATGCAGCGGAGCCATTTTAAACAAGCGGTTAGCTCTGGCGTATTCAATGCCGTGTTTTCTTTTTTGGTATTTGAAATAATAGACCTGCAAAATCACGGAGAGTTCTTCAATCAGAAATATGCCGCACAAAATAGGAATCAATAATTCTTTGCGGATAGCTATGGCAAACACTGCAATAATACCGCCTAAAGCCAGACTTCCTGTATCGCCCATAAACACCTGGGCGGGAAAAGAGTTATACCATAAAAACCCAATGCAAGCACCTACAAAAGCAGCAATAAAAACCACTAACTCTCCTGAATGAGGTATATACATGATGTTGAGGTAATCGGCAAAGACGGTATTACCTGAAACGTAAGCTAAAATACCCAGGGTAGTTCCGATAATGGCAGAGGTACCGGTAGCCAGTCCATCAATACCGTCTGTTATGTTGGCTCCATTCGAAACGGCTGTAACAATAAGAATAACGATAGGAATAAAAATGAGCCAGGCCCATTTAATATAATCCGGAGAAATCCAGGTGATGAGTTGTGAATAATCGAATTCATTATTTTTCACGAAGGGAATGGTTGTTTTTAAGCATTTAGTTTCTCTTACCGAATAGCGGGGAGCAGAATAAACCGTGTTTTGATTGAAGGCAGGGTCAATAGACTGTGCATGCGATCCGCTGGTGAATACCCTTTCTTTAATAACCACTCCATCATTAAAATATAATGTGGCTCCAACTATTAATCCAATGCCTATTTGACCAATTACTTTAAATTTTCCTTTCAGTCCTTCTTTATTTTTTTTAAACACTTTAATGTAATCATCCAGAAAACCAATTGCTCCCAACCATAAAGTAGACACCAGCATGAGTATGATGTACACATTATGTAATTTGGCAAAGAGCAGGGTGGGAATAACAATGGCGGAGATGATGATAATTCCGCCCATAGTAGGGGTTCCTGCTTTTTCGTTTTGTCCTTCTAAACCCAGTTCCCTGATTGTTTCTCCAATTTGCTTTTTACGGATGAACTGAATGATGCGTTTGCCAAGCACCATGGAAATCAATAATGAACCAATAACAGCCATGGCAGCCCGGAATGAAATATATTGAAATACCCCGGCACCAGGGATGTTGAACTGCGTATCTAACCAATGAAACAAATAATACAACATTATATTCCGTATTCTTTTAGTGTTTGTTTAAGTATTTCCAAATCATCGAAAGGATGTTTCACTCCTTTGATCTCCTGATAGTTTTCATGACCCTTTCCGGCTATCAGTATAATATCTCCGGGTTGTGCAAAGGAGCAGGCAGCTTTTATGGCTTCCTTGCGGTCAGTAATTTTTAGTACCTTTTTATGATCCGGAGCTTCTACTCCGTTTTGCATCTGGTTAATGATTGTTTCTGGGTCTTCACTCCGGGGATTGTCAGAAGTAAGAATAACCCTGTTGCTCCACTCACAGGCAATTTTAGCCATGATGGGGCGTTTGGCAGCATCCCTGTCGCCCCCGCAACCTACCAGGGTGATCACCTGCTCGTTTCCGGTTCTTATGGTTTTTATCGTGTCTAATACATTCTTTAAAGCATCGGGAGTATGTGCATAATCCACAATTCCAATGATTCCAGTTTCAGATTTTATATGTTGAAACCTTCCTTCTACCGGGTTGAGTGTGCTTATTGCTGTAAGTACATTGGTTTTATCCTGCTTCAGCAACATAGCTGTGGCGTAAACCGCTAATACATTGTATGCATTAAAACTTCCGATTAATTTTACCCATACTTCCTGCCCGTCAATATTTAAGAGCAGGCCATGTAAATGGTTTTCTATTATCCGGCATTTAAATTCCGCAACAGACTTCAGGGCATAGGTTTTTTTCTGTGCTTCGGTGTTCTGCACCATGATCGGGCCATTGGCATCATCTTTATTAATTAGCGCAAAAGCTTCATCGTTCAGCTGATCAAAAAACCCCTTTTTCGCTTTAATGTATTCATCAAAGGTTTTGTGATAGTCTAAGTGGTCATGCGTAATATTGGTGAAAACAGCTCCTGTAAAATCGAGCCCGGCAATGCGGTGCTGAACCACCGCATGAGAACTTACTTCCATAAAAACAAACTGGCAGCCTTTGTCTACCATTTTTTTAAGAAGTTCATTCAATGCAATAGCATCTGGTGTGGTATGCGTTGCCGGTATTACCTCATTGAGAATTTTATTTTTCACGGTAGAGATCAGACCAGCGTTATATCCCAAAGATTTAAATAAGTTATACAACAGGGTAACGGTGGTGGTTTTTCCATTGGTTCCGGTAACACCAATTAGCCTGAGCTTTTGTGAGGGATTTTCAAAAAAGTTAGCAGCAATGATGCCAAGTGCAAAGGAACTGTCTTTTACTTTTACGTAGGTGATGTTTTCCTGCAGGTTTTCGGGAAAATCTTCACACACAATAGCGATTGCACCTGAGGCGATGACACTATTAATAAAGTGATGCCCATCTGTATGAACGCCTCTGGTGGCTATGAACAAATCATCCTTTTTTACCTTACGGGAATCGAAAGCAATTCCGGCCACCGCAATGTTGGTAGTACCGGCTATTTCAACCAATCCGGATTTGTAGAGTATTTCAGTTAAAAGTTTCACTGCTTTATCCAAGTATTAAGGTTATTTGTGATCCTTTTGCACATTTACTTCCTGCTTCGGGCAATTGTTTTTTTACAGTTCCCAGGCCCAGTATTTTTACATTCATTCCTTTGTTTTCTAAGAGGTACAAAGCATCTTTGGCCGACATGCCCGATAAATCAGGGAGCAACTCCTGTTTCAACGACTGTTCCGGCGTAAGGCTAATGAGCTGTATTTTTGTACTGTCGCTTCCTGAATCACCTGCCCAATCGCTTTTAGCACTGAGCTGATAAGGTATTTCAAGAGAGGCCAGCAGCCCAGATAATTCGGAGGTTTTCCCTTTCATTAATACCGGGGCTTTGGTGAGCAGGTTTTTTTTGTAATTAATTTCCTGCTGGAAGTCTATGCTGGATGAATAGACTTTTTCGGCAATTTCTTTAAATACAGGACCGGCTACTAAGCCCCCATAATAAGTTCCTCTGGAAGGATTGTAAACAATAACAATGCAGCTGTATAAAGGGTTGTTGGCCGGGAAGTATCCTACAAATGAAGCCTGATAAGTTTTTCCTCCCGTTTTATAGTCACCACCGGCTTTTGCAATTTGGGCAGTTCCGGTTTTACCGGCTACTTTAAAAGCAGAAATATTCAGGCCTTTTCCGCTTCCGTTTTCTACTACACCTTCCATCATTTTTTTAGCTTTCTCTACAGTTGAGGACTGAACAATTTTTGGATTAAGAATTTCTACCGGATAGTTTTTAATGATAACGCCATTGTTTTTTACCTGTCGTATAAAACGAGGCTTTACCATAACCCCGTTATTGGCAATGGCGTTATAAAGCGTTAAGGTTTGCATGGGGGTAATTAAAGATTCATATCCAATAGACATCCAGGGGAGCGTTGTACCATACCAGTCTTTATTTTTTACATTTTTAATTCTCGGTGTTCCTTCGCCTGGCATACCTAATTCTAATTTTTTATCGAGGTGAAAGGATTTTAATTTGTTGACGAATTTTTGTGGATCCTTGGCGTAATATTTTGTGATTATTTTACTTACGCCCACATTGGAAGAATGTTCAAATATTTCTTTAACACTCATTTCGGGTTTGGCAGGGGCGTGGGCATCAACCATTCTTCGGTTGTAATAATAGCATTCTCCGTTCTCCAGGGGAAATTCATCGTCAAGGTTCACATAGCCATCATCTATTGCAGCCAGTAAAGAAGCTAATTTAAAAGTAGAGCCGGGCTCAGTCGGGTGCCCCATGGCGTAATTAAGTCTCTCTTTGTATAAACCGGAGTCTGTGCGGGTTAAGTTGGCAATGGCCTTTATTTCGCCTGTCTTAACTTCCATTAATACCACACATCCGTGACTGGCATCGTTCTTTACCAGCGTTTTATACAATGCGTTTTCAGCTACATCCTGTATGTTAATGTCAATGGTAGTATACAGGTCATTCCCGTCTTTGGGCTCAATTTCATTTTCATCGTTAATCGGCCTCCACACATCAGCAGCTACTTTTTGCATGAGTCGTTTTCCACTAACACCTTTTAGTGTAGAGTCGTAGGCACCTTCTATTCCTACTTTAATTTTATCGGTAGTGTAGCCAATGGTACGTGAAGCCAGCAATGCAAAAGGCCGTTCACGGTGATTGGTTTGTAAATACACCAAACCACCCCGTTTGCCTTTTCTGAGCAGGGGAAAAGTTTTTAATTGTTGTAATTCTTTGTAGGAAACATTTCTTTTCAAAACAATATAGCGGTCATGATCCTTTCTGGCTTTCTTTAATAGCTGCAGGTATTCTTTTTTGCTTTTGTCTTCAAATAAATCAGAAAGACGATAGGCTAAAGAGTCTGCATATTTTTTAAAGGTGTCTTTGAATATGGATGGGGCATTTACATCCATCCCTACTTCGTAATAGGGCAGGGAAGTAGCCAGGAGGTTTCCGTTGGCATCAAAGATATTTCCACGTGCAGCTGCAACGTCTACGTACGCTGTGGTTAATTGTCTGGCTTTCTCCCTCCATACATTTCCTTCAACAAATTGTACAGTGATGATTCTGTACAAAATGGCAAAGGCAAAAATTACCATGAAAATGTAGACTAAGTAAACACGCCACAATATGTCTTTTCTGTACTCCATTTGTGTTGATTAACTGCCAAAGGCAGACTTTAAAATGATTAACTGCATGATTATTTATGAATAGAATCGTTAATGACAATTTTCATAGGCGGAACAACGGGCTCTTTCAAACCCAGTTTTTCTGCAGACCTGGCTACCTCACTTTGTTTGCTGATGAACATTAAGTCTGACTTGGTAGAAATGTATTCGCTTCTGAGTTCCTTGAGTTGAGCGGTAATACGGTTTACCTGGCGTATTTTATCATCTGCCCAGTAACCGTTGGCGATATAGAAAATAGCAAGTAGTGAAAGAAACAGTATAAATGGAATGTGCTTAATAGTTTTTTCGTTACTGAGAAAGGTACCACTGAAAATTACGGTAAGTGATTTGATGAGTCCGCTGCTTTTCTTTTTTGGGGGTGCCTGGGCTGGCTGAGTGGCTTTCTCTGCTTTTACTTCTTCTGTATGTTTTGGCGGCTCTTTAAATTTGTTTGCCATTTTTTATTTTTTCTGCCACTCTCAGCTTTGCGCTTCTGGCCCTGGTATTTATTTTTATTTCTTCTTCATTGGGCACTACAGGTTTTTTACTTATGAGTTCAAAAGGCCTGTGTATATTTCCAAAAAAGTCTTTTTTTATTTCTCCTTCTACATTTCCTGTCTTCATAAAATTTTTTACAATCCTGTCTTCTAATGAGTGGTAGCTGATAATTACCAGCCGGCCTTCTTCCTTTAATACCTCTATCGACTGATTCAGGAAGGATTTAAGTACTTCAGTTTCCTCATTTACTTCCATTCTTATAGCCTGAAATACCCGTGCTAAATATTTATGCTCCTGAAATTTGGGTATGCAAGCGGCAATAGCCTGTTTAAACTCAGAAATAGTCAACAAAGGTTTGTTTTCTCTGATTAAAACAATGGTTCTGCCAAGTTTCCCTGCATTTTCCAGCTCCCCAAAATTTCTAAACATAGAAATCAATTGCGCTTCGCTATACTCATTAATTACCTGCGCAGCTGTTTTGGGAGCTGATTGATTCATTCTCATATCCAATGCACCTTCAAAACGAATGGAGAACCCACGTTCCGCGACATCAAACTGATGAGAAGAAACCCCAAGATCGGCCAGGATTCCGTCTACTGCTGCTATACCATACATCTTCAGGAAATTTTTCAGGTAAGAAAAATTTTGAGGAATGAAGGTTAAGCGTGAGTCTTCCGGAACATTTTTTCGCGCATCGGCATCCTGATCAAAGGCAATCAATTTTCCGGTTGCAGAAAGTTGTTTGAGTATTTCCTTTGAATGGCCTCCGCCGCCAAATGTTACATCCACATAAATGCCGTGCGGATTAATTTTCAGGCCTTCTAAACATTCTTGTAAAAGAACAGGTTGGTGATAGAAGTTATTCTCCATCATCCGTAAAATTTATTCCACCCAACACGTCTTCTGCTAATTTTTCAATGTCCACATCCTGATTTAAAAACTCTTCATATAATTTTTTATCCCAGATTTCTATCACATTATTACTGCCTAACACTTTAATGTCTGCCGCTATTCCCGCATAATCGGTAAGTGATTTGGGTAACAGTATCCTTCCGGTTCCGTCTGCCTCGCACGCTGTTGCACCACCTGTAAATTTTCTAACAAACACATCATTGGCTTTAATTAGCCGGTTCAGTTTGCTGAGTTTTCTGTTCAATTTTTCCCATTCTCCAATCGGATACAGCACTAAGCATTTTTGATGAAGGTTGCGGTTAATCACAAAACCCTTTTCAAACAAATCAGTCAATTGTTTTTTAAGCGCAACAGGAAACATAAAACGCCCTTTTGCATCCACTTTACAATCAAACTCCCCTATAAGCCCTGTCATTGTTGATCTTGAATGATTTTTTCAAAAATAGGAAAATTTTACCACTTTCTACCACAATATACCATTTTTTACCACTTTTGTTGAAAACTTTCAACTATAAAGCGTTTTGGTTTTATTTTTTTACAGGGGATTAACGTGTGAAAGTGCCTGAAACATTGATGGAATGGCACATGAGCAAGAAAGTTTTAAAGTTTAGGTTTGGAGGAAATGAACAGGTTACAAACAGAGGGGTATATGTAAGTCAAATACTTGTTTCAGGTAGTAAGGAGGTGAGAAAACCAGGATGTAGGAGTAAAATGCGCGTAATAAAATGGCTTAAAGTATACTGCTTCCTATGTATAGCACCTAATTGGGCTTATGTTGGATGCAAAATAAGATTTATACAAATCCGAAGAATCGAAATTTTGTAGAGATGAAAGGGGAGGGGAATGGAAATATGCGAAGGCTCCTTGCTTAACTCAGATTAAGAATCGTACAGATTGCCAGGCATCCTTAGTTTTCTCTTTGCCATTTCGTAGAATATAACTTGATAATTAACGATTTAGGTGCTTTTTGTGCCGAATAGTGACATTATATTACGTGGGGCAGAATGTTTTTTTATACCTTTGTATGTCTTAAATTGTCAAAATAATTTCTTTAGTATGCAATCTAAATCTATTTAATGTTTTGATGAAGTATTTGCCCGGTTATTATAATGTAAGCGTGAATAGGCGTAGCAACTGTGCATTGGCTATATGTTTCCTGCTGCTTTGTGGCTTTATTTTTCAATCAAAAGCAGATTGCCCAACCATCAATACTTCTTTTACTACCACTCCATCTACTATATGTAATGTTGTTTCAACGGCAGTTTCTTTTAACAATACGAGCACCGGAGTCGATGCCCCCACTGCTGATTACACCTGGTATGTAAACGGTACTTTATTTGCTTCTACTACGGGTTTAACAGCTCCTGCACCACATACCATAAATACGGCAAACGTTTATAATTTTATGCTGGTAGCTTTTAATCCGCTTACCGCATGTTATGATACTTCCTGGTCTACTGTTGTAATGGCTCCACAGCCAACCGCAGCATTTACTTTTGATAATAATAATCAATGCCCGGGCGCAGTTATTACCTTTACTAACGGAACAACCAATACAGTTCCTTTTACTTCCTATGTGTGGGATTTTGGGGATGGCTCAACTTCAACAGCACCTAACCCAACTCACGTATATGTTTTAGGGGGTAGCTATACAGTGAACTTACTGGTTACTAATGCCTCGGGCTGTACCAGTACAATAAATCACGTGGTTACCGTTTTGCCCAAACCCCAGGCATCGTTTCTGGGTGAGGATGCCGATGGTGATTTAAAATATTGTGTTCCACCCGCCATGACTTCTCCTACTGATCCTGTAAAATTTACCAATAATTCCATAGGTGGTACAACGTTTGACTGGACATTTGGTGATGGGGGTAGTACAAGTCTCGCGAGTACAGCCGCTGTAAATTATACCTATACCAGTTTGGGCACTTATCCCGTTACGCTGACAGTTACGGGTGCCAATGGTTGCACTGATGTAAAAACACAAAATGTTATTTTTATTAAGTATGTGGTATGGAAGGTAGAAGTGCCTATTGCTGAAAAATTTGGTTGTGTGCCTCATACCGTTCACCCGGATAACCTATGTGAGAATGCAGAAAGCTATATTTGGGATTTTGGGGATGGCAGTCCCCTTATTAACACAACTACCAACACTGCCCCTACTCATACTTATGTGAATTCTTCCAACCCAAGTTATATGATAACGGTTACTGCAACAAATGCTTGTGGTCCCGCTGTTACCGGCGTTGGGCCTATTATAGTTTCTCCTAAACCCAATCTTAATTTTACCATAAATCCCGCTGCACAAGGTTGTGCCAATCCGGCTTATTCGGTTACCTTTGTAAATAATTCTACTGGCGCATCTCCTGCAGATAATTACGACTGGAATTTTGGAAATGGGGTTATTTTATTGGATTCAAAACCAGCTCCCGGTCAAACCTATCCTTACGGTACCTGGACGGTAAGCCTCGCTTCCAGCAATGGCTGCGGCTCCGATACCTTAAAGAAAACAATTATTGTAGATACCATACCGGTAGCGAAAATTTCTGCTTCCATCCTTGAAGGTTGCACCCCATTACCAGTTTCTGTTACCAACACATCAACCGGAGGAAGCCTTACTTATCAATGGTATGTAAATGGAGCCCTGGTTTCTACTGCCGCTACTTTACCTGCTCAAACACTTACTGCGCCTGCAGGTAATGCCGTACAAAATCACACCATACGTTTATTGGTTACAAATGGCTGCGGATCTGATGATACTACCATTACTGTTAAGGTTCATCCGCTGGTTACTTCTTCTTTTTCCCTTAGTTCCTCTATTATTTGTACCGGAAATAGTGTCAGTTTTACACAGGCTTCACAAGGCGATCAGTTAACTTACCAGTGGAATTTTGGCAATGGAAATACCTCTACCCTGGCCAATCCACCGGCAGAAACATACACTACCGCCGGTAACTATACCATTACATTGCAAGTAACAGGCTATTGCCCGGGCCCGGTTACTTATACCCTCGGTTTAACAGTAAATCAAACACCTGTTGCACCAACAGCTGCAGATCAAACTATATGTTCAGGAGAAACAGCAACCTTAACAGCCACTGTTTCCGGAAATACTTACGAGTGGTTTAGTACGCCCACTGGCGGAACCATGATTTCTTCAGGCTCTGTTTATATTACTCCGGCTTTAACCAATTCAACCGATTATTATGTTCAAACGACTATACTTAACTGTACCGGCCCACGTACCAAAGTGCAGGTACTGGTAAACCCCATTCCAGCCACCCCCTTTGCCAGAGATACGGTGATTTGTGTTGGTCAAACGCTCACTTTAACGGCCAGTGGTTCTACTGGTTCCTATGCCTGGTACCTTACTTCCACCGGCGGAACACCTTTGGCAACTACAGCAGCCTATACTGTGAGTCCTGCTGCAACTACCGATTATTTTGTTGAAACTACCGTTCTCGGTTGCACCAGTCCACGCAAGCAGGTACATGTTACCGTTAACCCGGTTCCGGTAGCGGTTATCGGGTCTGCAAGTAACATTTGCAAGGAAAGTGTCACGGCCTTTAATAATCTGACGCCAACTCCAACCATTTCCTGGCTCTGGGATTTTGGTGATGGAAGCGCAACTTCTGCATTAGAAAACCCTTCACATACCTATAATCTAACGCCTTTTTCAGCTTCAACCTACACGGTGAGCTTAACCGTTTATGCGGCAAGTAATTGTTCTAATACAATAACTAAAGTAATAACGGTTAATCCGGTTCCTAATACCTCCTTTACCTATACCAATAGTATTTGTGCTAAAGACAGCGTTAAAGTAACCAGTACCACACCCGGTAGCCCAGATACGTTTTCCTGGGACTTCGGTGGCGGCATCATTAATAATGGTAATCATGTTCAATTGTCTCAATATTACGGAATCGCAGGAACCTATACCATTACCTTAACAGCAGGATTTAGCGCCACAGGTTGTACTAAAAGTACCAGTCATACAGTTGTGGTAAACCCAAGAACCAATCCTGATTTTACTGCCACTACCGCCTGTTTAAAGAGCAATACAACCTTTACCGATGCCAGTACAGGCAACCCCACTCAATGGACATTGAATTTTGGGGACGGAAGCCCTACTGCCAATACAGCCAATACCAACCATACTTATGCCAGTGCCGGCACTTTTACCGCAACCCTTTACACACAAAATACCTTTGGATGCCTGGATTCGGTAAAGAAAACAATTACAGTAAATCCATTACCAGTGGCGGCTTTCAACGCAGATTCTGTGTGTTTAAATACGGCTACTACTTTCACTGATGTTTCTTCATCTGCAACTTCCTGGAATTGGAATTTTGGAGATGGTACAGCTCCAGTTACCATCAATTCTCCGCAGCATACATACGCTAATCCGGGAACTTATACGGTTTTATTAACGGTAACAAATCAGTATGGTTGTCAGGATACAATTTCTCATAAGGTGAAAGTTTTTTCTATTCCACTGGCATCATTTACTGCGGCTAATGTATGTTTTGGCGATTCTGTAAAATTTCAAAACACCAGTACCAACGCAAACAGTTTTTCCTGGAGCTTTGGAGATGGAAGCCCGGTTTCTTCTTTAACCCATCCTGCTCATTTGTATTTAACACCCAACACATATACGGTTACTCTGGATGTATTAAATGCAAAAGGCTGTACAGCTAAAGCCACTAATCAGGTTACAATATTACCTAAACCAAAGGCAGACTTTACTTCGTCAGGATTTTGTGCAGGACAGGCAACTCAATTTACAAATACTTCTACCGGAACTGTTGCTTCCTGGAATTGGGATTTTAATGATGCCGGCGCCACATCTACACTTAAAGACCCTGATCATATATATACAAATGCTGGTAGTTATACAGTTACATTAATTGCGGTTGGAGCCAACAGTTGTAGAGATACTGTTAAAAAGAATATCACCATCAATCCTGTTCCGGTTGTTGAGTTTACTTATGCTAATGCCTGTACAAAAGATTCGGTTAAATTTACCAGCACCTCTACGGGTACCCCTGATATTTTCTCCTGGAATTTTGGTGATGGAACTACCAATACAGCTAACTTAAGCGCTGTTTCACATCCCTACCTTAATCCGGGGAACTACACCGTAACACTCACTGCCGGCTATGTAGCTACAGGCTGTACAAATACGAACTCACATACCATCACTGTTTATGGGCGCACAAACCCTGGTTTCATCAGTGCTAATGTATGTTTAAGACAAACAGTGAGTTTTACAGATACCACTAAAGGAAATCCGGTAAGTTGGCTGTGGGACTTTGGAGATGGAAGTATAAAAGAAACCACTCAAAATACAAACCACTTGTATACTAATCCGGGCACTTATCAGGTACAACTCACCACCAAAAATACAGAAGGCTGTACCGACTCGGTGAAGATTCCAGTTGTGGTGCATCCATTGCCAATACCAGGATTTAGCATTAATAATATTTGTGCGGCTAAGACAGCGGTGTTTACTGATCAGTCTACCGGAGCAGTATCCTGGCTGTGGAATTTGGGAGACGGAAGTCCTAATCAATTTACTTCAAGTGTTCAGCATCCTTATAATACCCCTGGTACCTATCAGATCAAACAGGTTGTTACTAATCAATTCGGATGTAAAGATTCAGTAACCAAGCCGCTAACGGTGCATCCTAACCCGACTAATTCTTTTAGTGTAAGTTCATTTTGCCTTTCATTCCCAACAAATTTTGTATATACCGATCCATCTGTTCCTAACCTGAGTTGGGATTTTGGTGATGGTCAAACGGCCACTAATACCGCATCGGTTAACCATATTTATGCTTTCCCCGGATTATATTCTGTAACCCTAAAAATTACGAATAGCTTTGGCTGTAAAGACAGTACTACCCGAACCATTGAAATAATTTCCAAGCCGGATATCAATTTCAAATTTAATGATGCCTGCATTCGAAGAAATATTCAGTTTAATAAAATAACTACAGATATTAATATCATTTCTTACGAATGGAATTTTGGAGACGGAGGCACGAGCACGCTTCCTGATCCAGGTTACACCTATCTTTCAGGAGGAGTTAAAACAGTAACCCTGATCGCAAAAAATACAGTTGGTTGTTCAGATACTATAAGAAAAAATGTAACTGTTTACGATTTACCTAAACCTTTGTTCTCTGCCAATTCAGCCTGCCTGGGAACCGCCACCAATTTTAAAGATCTTTCAACAGACCTGGTGCCCATAAAAAATTGGTTTTATGATTTTAATGATGGGAACAATTCTGTATCTGCAAATCCTGCTTATATATATGCAAGTGCCGGATTGTATAATGTTACCTTAACGGTTACCAATGATAAAGGTTGTGATAGTAGTGTTACCATTCCGGTAAGGGTAAATCCCATTCCGGTAGCTAATTATACAGCAGATACCGTGTGTTTGGGGTCGGCTACTACTTTTACCGATTTGTCTACCGGAAATCCGAATTTCTGGCAATGGGATTTTGGCGATGGCTCCGGTAGCACAGTGGGTCCCGTTACCAGTCATATTTATGCGGCAGAAGGGGTTTATTACACCAGCTTAACGGTTAAAGTAGATTCATTATGCGCTGCACAATTCATAAAGCTGGTAAGGGTAAGCGGAGAAGTTAAAGCAGGCATAAAATCAAACAAGAGAGTCTGCGTAAATACATTGCTGCAATTAGTGGATAATTCACAGGTTACTTCCGGAACTATCGCCCTTTCTTCCTGGGATTTTGGAGATGGATCTGCAATAGAGCAGGGTTTGGCAGTTGATCATTCCTGGTCACAACCCGGAACTTACATTGTAACACACACGGTAACATCATCTGCGGGATGTGCAAGTGTGATAAAAGATACGATAAAAGTTGTGCCATTACCAAAAGCTGATTTTACGTTTACAACCATTTGTGAAGATCAGCCAGCTAAATTTACTGATCAATCATCGGCGGCAGCTACCACCTGGAATTGGTATTTTGGAGATGGTACACAAAGTGTACTCCAAAATCCTGTTCATCATTACACTAATCCCGGAACCTATACCGTTAGTCTGGTGGTTGGTACCCCCGAATCTTGTTTCGACTCTATTGCCAAAACAATAACCGTTATTAAAAAACCAACAGCCTCGTTCACATACAAACAATTCTGTCTGGGCGATACGGTGAAGTTCACCAACACGTCTACAACAACTACCGGAGTCATTCAGTCATATAACTGGAATTTTCATGATGGCAATACTTCAACAGTACTTAACCCGCTTCACTTGTTTACGGCAGTAAAAGATAGTTTTGATGTAACCTTGATTGTTGTTACAGATATGGGTTGCAGCGATACCTTAAACAAAAAAGTGGGGACTTATCCTTTAACCGTATTTAATTTTGGGCCATTACAGGCAAGTGGTTGTGAAGATTACACCGCCAGCTTTCAGGACAACTCCACTGTTGCTAACGGTGCTATAGTAAACTGGCTGTGGGATTTTGGCGATGGTAGTTCTACCTATTCTCATAACCCAACACACACGTATACCCAGCCCGGTAAATTCTTTGTAGCACTTACCCTTACCAATTCCTATGGTTGTGTGATGAAAGATACCCTTAACTTTCCGGTAATAGTGTATCCTAAGCCGGTTGCAGGTTTTATTCCTTCTGTACCTGATGTTTCTATTTTTACACCAACTATTCAATTTCAGAATAGCTCTATTGGTGCTACCATGTGGGATTGGGATTTTGGAGATCATTCATCCAGTATTCTTGAGTACACAGAACATACGTATAACGATACAGGATATTATGTTGTAACACAAATTGCCATTAACCAATATGGTTGCAGAGACACCATGAAACAAAAGGTTCATGTGCATGGAGAAATTACTGTTTATTTCCCTACTGCATTTACTCCTGACAATAACGGATTAAATGACTATTATGCCCCTGTTTATGATGGAATAAAAGAAATGGAAATTATGATTTATGACCGCTGGGGCCAACAAATTTATAAAAGTGCTGATATGACACATGGATGGAATGGGAAACTAAATGGTACAGGAGACCCCGCTCCAATTGGGGTTTATGTGTACAGGGTTACTACAATAGATATTCTGAACAACACCCGCACCCATACAGGAAGTTTTACATTATTCAGATAATCGCAAATTTCTGGCTAAGGTATTTTAAGAATATATTACCTTTGTGATCATTCATAAAAAATTTTATCCTCATGAGAAAAATATCTTACTACGCCTTGTTTGTATTTTTAGTGTACACTGCTTTTTCCTGTAAAAATTCGGTAGAATTAGTGAAAAGGAGGTACAATCACGGGTATTATGTGGCTAAACATCATAGTAAAACAGTTTCTGGTAAAACAGAAGAATTAACTTACCACAGCAAGGAAAAAACAGAAGTTGCCCCAACAAAATCTTTGCACAAAATGAATCAGGAAGAAGCCAAATTAATGGTTGCAAAAACGCAGCCAAGGCCTACTTTACTGTCCATTGAAAAATCGAATAAGAATGAATCAAAAACAATGAGAGGTGTTGTAGCATCATCAGGGAGATCAAATGATTCGCCGGTAACCCTGAATAAATCAGACCAAAACCATTCAGAAACAATAGTCATAAGTAAAAAGGAAAATAAACTTACCGAAAGATCCAGCAGTAGTGATGATGATGTGATGAAAGTATTATTAATTATCCTCGCTTTTTTTCTTCCTCCCTTAGCTGTATATCTTAAAGATGATAGCACGTCCAAATGGTTTTGGATTACCTTTATCTTATGTGTTTTTGCGCTATTTGGCTGGGCGTGGGTATTTGTATTTTATTATTTCCCGCAATTGCTATGGTTAGCCGCGGTGATTATCGCTATTCTCAGGATATTCGATAAAATATAATTTTCCCTTTTTTGATTTTTTCCCCGCTATGGTTAATAGCGGGGATTTTTTATGGCATACTTTTGGTTTTGTTACAACCGGGATGTTGGAAATATTTAAATAAGTGATTGGATATAAATGGTATATTTACCAGAATTGATAAATGTACAATTTTCAATCGTTTCAAATCCCTTTAATTAGCTCTTAAAAATAATTTTAATCTGCATGTATTTCAAAAAAACACTCAGTATTGTCCTTGTTAGTTTAGGATCAATAGTAATGACAGCAGCTTTTTTCAGTAATACTTATTTTAAACAAAACAGTATAGAAAAAAATAAACGGGAAGTTATGCAGGATTTTAAAAAGGAATGGAAGAGAATAGACTCTCTTCTGGATGCAGGCTTGCCAGAATCAGCAGCACCGCTCATTGATAATATTTATACCAAAACCAAAGCAACTAAAGATGTTCCTCAATACCTGCGTTCGGTGATGTACCGTTTGAGGCTTATTGAGATGAAAGAAGAAGAGGCAGCAGAGAAATCCATTCAGCTTTTAAATAAAGAAATTAAAGTAGCCCCCTTTCCTGCAAAGCCCTTGTTGCAGAGTTTACTCGCCGATGTGTCCTGGCAGTATTTTCAGGCTAACCGCTGGAAGTTTCATGAAAGAAGTACCACGTCCGATTTTGAGCCGGAAAATATTGCCACCTGGAATTTAAAACAACTCTTAGACTTTTGTATTAAAAATTACAAAAGCTCACTTTCAAATACCGATAGTCTTATGCAAACTAAAATTGATGTATACGACTATATTCTTAAGAAAGGTGGAGCTGAAACAAGAAAACTAAGACCTACGCTTTATGATTTTTTGGCGCACCGGGCATTACAATTTTTCAGGAGTGCTGAATCAGACATTAACCGGCCTGCTGCAACTTTTGATTTGAATCAACCACAATTACTGGCTAACACGAATGATTTTTTAGCAACAAAACTTAACGCACAAAATGATAGCCTGCACTTAAAGTATTATGCTTTTCAGCTGTTTCAGCAATTGGCCAAAATGCACCTGAATACTAATAATCCGGATGCATTAATAGATGTTGAACTGGAAAGATTAAATACAGCCTGGGCACTATCTGGCCATCAGTATAAAGACAGCTTATATTTGCAATCACTTACCCAATTATCACAGTTGTTTCCTAAAAATCCTGAATCTGGACGGGCCATGTATGAGATGGCACAGTGGTATTCTAACAAGGGTGCAGAATACAGACCCTTGCAGGACGAACAATATAAATGGTATAGAAAAAAAGCAATGACCATACTCAGCGATGTAATTAAAAAGTACCCAGCTTCTTATGCCAGTTCCTTATCAAAAAATTTAGCTAATCAGATTAAGGCTAAGGGTTTTTCTATGAATATAGAGCACGTGAATGAACCCGGTAAAGCATCCAGGGCGCTCGTTACCTATAGGAACAATAGCCGTATGTATTTCAGGTTGGTGAAAAGCACTTTCCAAAACGATAAAGAATGGAGGAAAACACTATGGGGTGAAAGCCTGGTAAAAAAATACCTTCAACTGAAAACAGAAAAACAATTTGAATATATATTGCCGGATGACGGGGATATGAATGAGCACAGGGTGGAGGTAAAAATTCCTGAACTCGCACATGGTTTTTATATTTTATTAGCTTCTTCTACACCGCAATTCGATTTTTCTAAAAATACCGTAAGCCATATTCCTTTCTGGGTGAGCAACCTGGCCTTTACCAGCCGCCGAATGGAAGACGGAACTTATGATGTGTATGTTATGAACAGGCAAACAGGCCAGGGTTTAAAAGGAGTTAAAGTTCAGTCCTGGATAGATAAATACGATTATAAATCAAGAAACTATTTAACAGAAAAGGGCAGTTCTTTCTCTACTGACGATAAAGGGTACGTAAATATTCGTCAGGAAGAACTGGAAAGAAATGCTAATTTCTTTTTAGATTTTAGTTTGGAAAACGATTACCTGCATAGCGAGTCTGCTTTCTATACCTATAAACCTTATGAAACAGAAAGGGAAATGGCAAGAACTTTTTTCTTTACAGACAGGTCTATCTACAGGCCGGGGCAAACGGTACACTTTAAAGCCATACGTATTTTAAGTAAAGGAAAAGAAAATCAATTACAAAAAAACACACAACTGGTAATAGCCCTGCACGATGTAAACTATACAAAGGTGAGCGAAATAAAATTACAAACCAATGAGTATGGTAGTGTGGCTGGTTCATTTGTACTGCCCATGGGTTTACTCAATGGACAAATGACCATTACCGACGGGCAAAGCTCAACTACCATTGCAGTAGAAGAATATAAAAGACCGAAGTTTGAAATAATGTTTAATCCATCAACAGAAGCCTATACAGTAGGAGATCTCGTAAACATAAAAGGAACGGTTAAGGCCTTTGCAGGTTATGGAATTTCTTCGGCCAGCGTAAAATACCGTGTAGTTCGGAAAATGCGTTACCCCTATTGGTGCTATTGGTACAAGCCATATATTACCAGCAGGGCAGACGTGGAAATACAAAATGGTGTGGTGATGAGTAATGATACAGGTGGCTTTCAGATAAACTTCACGGCCCTTGCGGATGAAATGGTTTCGGACAAAGATGAGCCGGTGTACACCTATGCAGTTATGCTGGATGCAACAGACATAAACGGAGAAACACACAGTGCGGAAACCAGCCTCTCTCTTTCTTATAAAGCTATGCAGCTAACCATAGAAGCGGAAGAACAAATGGATGTGGCGGCAATGAAAAAGATAAAAATCATTCCAGCTAACTTTAATGGATTTCCTGTTAAAGCGAAAGGTAATTTAACTGTTTACCAGTTAAAGCAACCGGAAAAAATATACAGGCAACGCTTGTGGCCTCAACCCGATAAATACCTGATGAAAGAAGAGGAATATGCGAAGCTGTTTCCCAATGACCTGTATGAAGACGAAACCAATAAATATAAGTGGAAAAAGCAGGATATGGTAGTGAATTTTAGTTTTGATACTGACCTGAGCAGCGAGATAGACCTGGCAAGAATGCTAAAAGCAGGCACAACCCCCGGAACATATTTAATTGAAGCTGTGATTAAAGATAAAAAGGGGATGGAAGTAAAAGGATTGAAATACATTACCCTTTATGATAGGGCTGTGAATGCAGCTACCCCGGAAAGGGTGTTCGACTGGTTTAAGACAATAAAAAATGAGGCAGAACCCGGAGAAGAAATAACCTTTGTTCAATCGTCGGCAGTTGAATTGAATTATTTACTGGAAGTTGAACATGACCGTAAAATTGTGTCTAAGGAATTTAAAAAGGCAAGCATGAATGAAGTGGTTATTCCGGTAAAAGAAGCGTACCGGGGTAATTTTGTATACCACATCAGCTTTATTCAACAGAATCGCTTTTACAGCCGATCCATTATGGCTACAGTTCCATTTACCAACAAGGAACTGGAAGTAGCCTTTGAAAGTTTCAGGGATAAGTTACTTCCCGGACAGCAGGAAGAATGGAAACTCATACTGAAAAATAAAAAAGGTGAAAAAGAAATAGCAGAACTGCTAACGACTATGTATGATGCTTCTTTAGATGCTTTTAAAGAAAATAGCTGGTTTCTTGATGTTTTTTCTAAATACTATTCTTCACTTTACTGGAGCTCCAATGTGGGCAATATTAACAGTTCTTATACCTGTGGTATTTCCCCACAGGATAAGGTTGTGCTAAAAGAGCGGATATATGACCTGCTCAATACCTTTGGCTGGCAACTCGCAGCAACAGGCGGTGGAGGAAGAGATATTATGATGTATAGTAACATGGTTAAAGGTGAGGCGGCAGATGAGGCACAGGCGCCTGCACAAACAGCTATGCCTGGTAAAACATCGGAGGTTAAATCTAAGACAGGGCTTGAGGGGTCATTGGCTGGAGGAAATACAGGGGCAAATGAACGTAAGGACGCAGAACCCGTTATTAAGGCCAGAAGCAATTTCAATGAAACGGCTTTTTTCTTTCCACAGCTGCAAACAAATGAAAAAGGAGAAGTAGTCATTAAATTCACAGTACCGGAGTCTATCACCAAATGGAAACTAATGGGTTTAGCTCATACTAATGATCTGAGGATTGCAAAATTCACCAAAGAATTGGTAACCCGTAAAAACCTGATGGTACAATCCAACACGCCGAGGTTCCTGAGAGAAAATGACAAAATTACACTTAGCCCCAAACTCATTAATTTAACAGAAGAAACAGCCTCGGGAACGGCGGAGCTTCATTTGCTGGATGCGATTACCCGTAAACCGCTGGACATAGAGTTTGGTAACAAAATACCTGCACAGACTTTTTCACTCACAAAAGGGCAAAGTGCTGCGGTAAGCTGGGATATTCTGGTACCTTCAGGCATAGATGCGGTGATATGCCGGGTAATAGCTAAGGCCGGAAACAACAGCGATGGAGAAGAAATACTGATTCCTGTGTTGAAAAATAGTCTGTTAGTTACCGAAAGCCTTCCTTTTTATATTAAAGGAAAACAGGAAAAAGAAGTGAAATTTGAAAGGTTTTTAGCACAAAACAATAATTCTTCCACCTTAAGAAATCACAGCTATACCATTGAGTTTACAGCTAATCCGGCCTGGTATGCCCTGCAAAGCCTTCCATATATTATGGAGTACCCTTATCAATGTTCTGAGCAGGTGTTTAGCCGATTTTATGCTAACAGCATTGCTTCTTATATTGTTAATTCATCTCCTTCTATTAAACAGGTTTTTGAAAGTTGGAAACAGCAAAGTCCGGACGCATTTTTATCACAGCTCGAAAAAAATCAGGAATTAAAAAACATTTTGCTGGAAGAAACTCCCTGGGTAATGGAAGCTAAGACAGAGAAAGAAAGAAAAAACAGAATAGCCTTGTTGTTTGATTTAAACAAAATGGCCAGCGAAAAAGAAGAGGCCCTGAACCGTTTAATGAAAATGCAATTACCCAATGGAGCCTGGGCCTGGTTCGACGGAGGCCCGGATGACTGGTACATTACCCAGCACATACTTACTGGCCTGGGGCACATGGTAAAAATGGGTATTTTAAAGGAAAATGAAAATACCGAAACATCAAAAATGATAGGGCGTGCATTAAAATATTGTGATGAAAGGGTGGCAGACACTTATGAGAAATTAACTAAAAACAATAAAGATCCGGAAAAGGGAAATAACCTGGAGGCTAACATTGTGCAATACCTTTACCTGAACAGTTTTTTTGCAGCTCAAACGAAGTCGGCAGCCACAAAAAGGGCAATCGCTTATTATACCAGACAGGCAGAAATTAACTGGCTAAGTCAGGGGAAATACCTGCAGGCCATGATTGCTTTGGCCATGTACAGAGCTTCAAATACCAAAACAGCAAATGCTATTCTTAAATCATTAAAGGAATGTGCCCTGAGTAACGAAGAAATGGGCATGTACTGGAAAGAGAACTATGCGGGTTACACCTGGAGCGAGGCTCCTATAGAATGTCAGGCACTGATGATTGAAGCTTTTGATGAAATCAGCGGAAATCAGCAAGTAGTAGACGAACTGAAAATATGGTTAATAAAAAGCAAACAAACTCAAAACTGGCAAACCACCAAGGCTACCTGTGAAGCCGTATACGCCTTACTACTGAAAGGTACAAATTGGCTGAGTACAGAACAAAACACAGAGATAAAAATAGGGCCGGAAAAATTAAACCTGCTCTCGGATCCGTTGTTAAAGGCTGAGGCAGGTACCGGTTATTATAAAAAGACTTACTCAGCGCCGGAAGTAAGTACTAAATTGGGGAAAGTTAAAGTGAGTAAAAAGGATGAAGGAATAAGCTGGGGAGCCTTGTACTGGCAATACTTTGAAGTACCTGAAAAAGTAACCTCTTCCAGTAATAAAACTACCGCCCTTCAACTGAACAGAAAACTCTTTGTTGAAAAAATGACAAGCTCCGGACCGGTGATGGAGCCACTTTCAGACAACATGAAAATAAAGCCTGGCGATAAAATAAAAGTAAGAATTGAATTAAAGGCAGACAGAGATATGCAGTATGTTCACCTCAAAGACATGCGTGCTTCTGGTTTTGAGCCGGTAAATGTGCTGAGTTCCTACAAATGGCAGGATGGTTTGGGATATTATGAGAGTACTAAAGATCTATGTACTAATTTCTATTTTTCCTGGCTGGGCAAGGGTAAATATGTTTTTGAATACCTGTTATTGGCTTCCCATGCAGGAAATTTTAGTAATGGTATTTGCAGCATTCAGTGCATGTATGCACCGGAACTGGGTAATCACAGCTCCGGCAGCAGGGTAGAGATACAGAAGTAAGAACACAGTCCATCACATTCAGTTTTCAGATGACATAATTGGTGTTCATTTGTTGCTACAATACTTATATAACATCTTAGTAATTAGCTAATACCGGGGTCAAAAAACTAAACCAGGTTCAGGAGGTGTTGGGCAAAATTGACATACCTTGCAGCAAACCCAATCAACTACCAAATGAACAAGAATGCGCTCATCAAATCGGTTTGCACCCTTACTTTCCTTACAGGCACTTTTTTAAACTATGCACAAAACAAGGAGCAACATATTAGGGATGTTCAAATCATATCCTACAATACAGAAACAAAGCTCCCGGAGCTGATGAAATTTACTGCTGAAAGCAGCGTTTCAGAAAAGGATTTTGCAGCATGGATGAACACGCAGTTTAAATTTAAGGCAGGTATCGAGCTCAGGGAATACCAATCAGAACAGGATGAGCTGGGGTTTAAACACAAACGTTATCAGCAATACTGTAATAACTATCCCATTGAAGGGGCTACACTAATTGCTCATAGTAAACAGGGGCAGCTGGAATCTGTAAACGGGGAGTATTATTCAGAAATTACTGCCCCTGTTCAGCCGGTATTATCTGAAAAGCAGGCATTACAAAAGGCCTTGAATAAAGTGCAGGCCAAAAAATACATGTGGGAAAATAAGGCAGATGAGCAACTCATGAGAACGGCATTTAATAAGCCTTCATTTACATATTACCCCAAAGGAGAATTAGTAATTGTAAAAAATACAGAAAATAAATTTTCTCTGGCCTATAAGTTTAATATCTATGCAGAAGAACCCTTGTACAGGGCTTATGTTTATGTTGATGCTGTGCAGGGAAACATTATTGGGGAACAAAGTATATTATGTACCATTGACACCCCGGCCACCGCAGATACCAAATACAGCGGGCAACAAAGTATTACTACCGATAGCTATGGTACGAGCCAGTATAGGTTAAGAGAAAGCGGAAGAGGTAACGGAATAGAAACATATAATTGCAATAGCACAACTTCTTATACCAATACTGATTTTACCAATACTTCCACCTCCTGGACAGGTGCCGGAACCAACCAGGCAGGAACAGATGCACATTGGGGAGCAGAAAGAACCTATGATTATTTTAAACAGACTTTTAACAGAAACAGTATAGATGATAAAGGATATAAATTAATGAGTTATGTGCATTACAACAAGAATTTTGTGAATGCTTTTTGGGATGGACAGCGGATGACCTATGGAGATGGAGATCCGGCAAAAGGATTTGGTGTGATGACAGGTTTAGATGTTTGTGGACATGAAATAACTCATGGGCTTGTTTCCAATACTGCTTCTTTGGGAAATGGTGAGGCAGGAGCATTAAATGAGAGTTTTGCAGATATTTTTGGTACCTGTATAGAAAAATTTGCCCGCCCCAATAACTATGATTGGAAAATGGGGCCGGAATTAATGACCAATGGTAAAGGAATCAGAGATATGTCTGACCCAAATTCTTTACAACAACCGGATACCTACAAGGGAACTTATTGGGATGCCGGAGGTGAAGTGCATATAAACGATGGACCTTGTAATTACTGGTTTTACCTGATGTGCCAGGGTGGTTCCGGAACAAATGATATTAATAATGCATATAATGTTACAGCTATTGGCATGGAAGATGCAGCAAAAATAGCCTACCGGGGTTTAACGAAATATTTTACCTCTTCTACCAATTATAGCTCTGCCAGAACCTACACCTTAAAAGCTGCTGTTGATTTGTTCGGAGATTGTTCACCTCAGGTGATTGCCTGTGCTAATGCCTGGTATGCAGTGGGTGTTGGAACACAATATAATCCTGCTGCAGTAACAGCGGGTTTTAGCGCCGCACAAACCAATTCCTGTACTTTGCCTTCAACCATTTCCTTTACTAATACCACTACCTACGGCGCTACTTATCAGTGGGACTTCGGCGATGGAACCACCAGCACGCAGGTTAATCCAAGCCATACCTATACGCAGGCCGGAACGTATACTGTAAAATTATCGGCTGTAGGATGCACAAACACACAGGATCAAATCGTAAAAAATGCTTACATCACCATTAATCCGCCTGCTGCACCAACCGCTACCGATGGCTTGCATTGCGGGCCAGGTGAGGTCTTGCTTTCTGCAAATGGCGCTGGAACCCTTGTGTGGTACGATGCGCAGGGTAATCAGGTAGGTACCGGAGCTACTTATACCACTCCTATATTAACTACTACAGCAACCTATTATGTGGCTTCATCTATTTCACAGGCAGCTGTAACTGGTGGACCGGCCACTAATACAACCCTTGGAGGCGGTTCATACCTCAATTTTACGCATTACCTGGTTTTTGATGCCCTGGACGGATTAACCATAAAAAATGTGGATGTGTACACGCAAAGCGCAGGCAACAGAACCATTGAACTGCAGGATGCAAATGGTACCATTCTCTTAACAAAAACCGTTAACCTGACGAATAGTGGTAAAAATACGGTGGCTTTGGATTTTCATGTCAATTCCGGGATTGGCTACAGATTGGCTGCAACCGGTACTACTATTGATATGTACAGAAATAATGCTGGTGCTGTATATCCCATAGCTGTTGGTTCATTAGTGTCTATTACCGGAACGGATGTAAGCGCAAGCAACCCTGCTTATTACTATTACTTCTACAACTGGGAAGTTCAAAAAGACCCTTGTGTAAGTGCTACTGTATCGGCTATTGCCACAATAGACCCATGTATAGGAATAGGAGAACTATCACTTCAAAACATTCAAATCATGCCAAACCCGGCTGCAGATATTATTTACCTGAGCAATTGCCCTAAGAACATGCAACTAAAGATAATAGATCAAACGGCCAGATTAGTACAACAGGAGAGCACACAAGGTGTTGAACAATATAAATTGGATATTTCAGCTTTAGCTAATGGAATTTATTACCTGCAGCTATTCTCCGACTCTGGCACTATTACTAAAAAAATCAGGGTTCAACATTAATTTAATTAATTAGCCACACGATAGTTTCGGGGTAACTGATTATAGCTAATCAATAAATCGACTAATTGATAGTGGGTTTCCTTAATATTTTAAAGTTCACACATTTCAAAAAACCGGTGGCTGAGCGGTTCGGTACACTCACCGTATCAGCTCTCGAAGTCAGCGGTTTTGGGAGCCTGTTTAATAGACTAATCAATAAATCGGCTAATTGATAGTGACATTTCACTATATTTTCAAATTTCCTTTAAGAACTTCGGATGGTATATTTCTTCTCCCCAACTTTTTCAGTTGATCCCTTCTTAGAAATAATCCAAGTTTTACAGCGACAAAGAACAGACATAACAATGACATTTTTTTACAATTAAGATAAAAACAGGAAGTATATGGAAATAGTACAAAAGTAGTATGTATCTATAGATTATATAAATTCAACTATGATAATATGAAATTCATCGAAAACAAGACAACAGGTGTTATACTTTAGACCAAAGGTTTTAGTGTGTGCGGTGTTTAAATTAATTTAGTCAAAATCACCCACACCACATGAACAAATTAGTAGGAATATTAATCTTAACGCTGGCCTTTGTGTACGCACTCCTTACTGGAGAGCGTCCTACAGAGTAGTGTAATAACCTGATATAAAAATCAGGTTAAACGAGTTTCGTTTTTTTATATAACAAACTCGTTTAGGGCTCTATAAATAGTTTCATGTAGAAACAACAAATGTAAACACGCTGAAGTTCTAAGGCTTCTGGCTGCTTCTACAGGGCATTTATTTTCAGAATACCTAATTCATGACCAACTTTAATGAATGCTTGTATGGCCTTGTCTAAATGTTCCTTTTCATGTGCAGCAGAAAGTTGTACCCGGATGCGAGCAAGGTTTTTAGGAACAACTGGATAAAAGAAACCGATCACATAAATCCCTTCCTGCAACAATTTATCTGCAAACTGTTGTGCTAATTTAGCATCGTATAACATAATAGGTACAATGGCCGAATCACCTTCACGTATATCGAAACCAGCTTTTTTAATTTCTTTTTTGAAATAATTGATATTCCATTCTAACTTGTCTCTTAAGGCAGTAGTTTTGCTGAGCAGGTCAAATACAGCAATGGAGGCTCCTACGATAGCTGGCGCCAGTGAGTTGGAAAATAAATAAGGCCGGGAGCGTTGACGCAGCATTTCAATGATTTCTTTTTTACCAGTGGTAAACCCACCCATAGCACCGCCCAACGCCTTGCCCAGTGTACCGGTAATAATATCTACACGCCCCAGTACATTTTTTGCTTCAATGGTACCTCTGCCTGTTTTCCCAATAAAGCCGGTGGCGTGGCTTTCATCTGCCATCACCAGGGCATTGTATTTTTCGGCAAGGTCGCATATTTTATCTAAGGGAGCTACAAAACCATCCATAGAAAAAACCCCATCAGTAACTATAATTCTGAAACGTTGTTGCTGAGCTTGTTTTAGTTTTTCTTCCAGATCCTGCATATCGCAGTTTTTATAACGATAGCGCTGAGCCTTGCACAGTCTTACCCCGTCTATTATGGAGGCATGATTCAATTCATCAGAAATAATAGCATCTTCTTCGCCGAAAAGAGGCTCAAATACACCGCCATTAGCATCAAAGGCTGCTGCGTATAGTATAGTGTCTTCGGTACCCAGAAACTGAGCAATTTTGTTTTCAAGGCTTTTATGAATATCCTGGGTTCCGCAGATAAAACGTACGGAAGACATGCCGTAACCGTGGCTGTCCAAAGTGTTTTTAGCTCCCTTTATCACTTCGGGATGTGAGGATAAGCCCAGATAATTATTTGCGCAAAAGATGAGCACTTCTTTACCATTTACCTTTACGGCAGCACCCTGCGCACTGGTAATGATTCTTTCACGCTTAAATAATCCCGATTCAGATATTTGATGGAGTTCAGACTCTAAATGTTGCTTAAAGTTTCCGTACATACTTTTGGTTTTAGGACTCAAAATTAAGGATTTATTTGTGAGACTTTTCGCGTAAGCGAAATTAGTCCCCGTCTGCCTATGCACCAGAACCTGTGGGCGGCGGGCAGGGAACAATCCCGACCACCGAAGCTGCGTCGGAAGGTATAAGGCTCCGCCTCTTGAGGTGCAATAAGGGTTCAGGGCTTGTGCTGGGGTTAATATCTGTAATGGAAATGGATTATTTTGAAGAAAAAAATTTTACAAATAATGATTTAAATAGTATATTTGTGCCCTGTTCTTTTAAATTTGGTAAAAAAGCGCATGT
>JACCDP010507365.1_pt1 | contig 36648 bp, 31 predicted proteins | sample 7445841 | NCBI WGS metagenome assembly JACCDP01 (sample SAMN15323441, study PRJNA562643) | freshwater metagenome | isolation source: river surface water | place: USA:Blue River Watershed | collected 2017-08-17 | reverse complement strand
TAGGATACCAAGAAGAAGACTTTTCCTTATAATCATATAACTGTACTCCTTGTGCAAATTGAGGAAATAGGTTGGGAAGTTTATCAAGAAAGGATTGTTTAACAGCATCTAAGCTTTCACGAAAGATGCCAATCTTTGCACCAGGATAAGTTTGTGCAAACATAAAGGCGTCAGCCAAAGCTCCTGCTGACTTACCAGAACCACGAGCGCCACCATATAAGATAATCCACAAATCGTTATAACTTACAGGTGCGTTATGCAACATTAATTGTTTTACGTGCGGTTTATAATTAGGCCTTACTGTAATTGTATTACTCATTCTTACCTTCCATTTCGCTCTTTATATCATTAACGGTATACCACATAGAACGGTAGGCTTTAAATGGATCTTGTATATAACGTGATCGATAAGGCTTGTAGAAAATGTTCTTAGTATCTCCATAACCCATGCGGTTTTGTTGGTAGTATCTTGGAACGTATTTTGGTTTATAGCTTGATTCAATATTTTGTCTGACAGATTCTCTTATTGGATTAATCCATGGGAAGTTCTGTTCTTCGTAGACAATAGCTCTTTCAATAATTTCTTGATCAGCATCGTCTAAAGTATCTAAGAATGAACCTAAATCATCAACCTTGGATAGTTGTCCAATGATTGTTGTATTATTAAATGCACTTCTTACTTCTTGGTAGGTACCACCATTTTCTAAGAAGTTAGTAAGTATTACATAAACTTTACTAAAGTCGGCCTTTTCATTAAATAGTTTTCTCAACTCGGTCTTTAAAGAACTATATCTGTTTTCGTCAAAATTTGTAGAACTAAAAGAGTTAGGATTTAAAACGTTATTAGAGTAATTAAATTGTTTAAGTAAGGATAAAGCTTTGTACCAGTTTTTTACATCAGCTTTATATTTACGGGTATTGCCAAGCTCTGCGTAAATTACTGTAGTTAATCCTTTAAAGAACAATTCAGCGGTGTCGCCATTTTCAAATGGAAGGTTTTCAATATAACGACCAAGCGCTCTGCTTCCCGAAGAACCAAAAATATAAGCACTCATTTTGCGAGTAAAGTTTTCATAACCAGGTCCATCTTGTAAATAAACACTATCACCTAAAGAAGAAACATCCATTAATGTTTCAATGGGGTCACGGAACAATGGGTTTACTTTACCCCAAATGTTTTGAGTAAGCCATTTAAGGATGCCGTTACCACGAGTAAGGTTACCATCAGATGAAGGTCCATACAAAACATCTTCTTTACGTTCAGCTTCAGCTTCTAGGAAAGGTGCATAGGTCATTTCTGATAATAACTTAATCGGGTCGGCAGTGTTATAAACGTCCATAACAGGAGCACCTTGAATTAATGTAGCAAAAACATCTGGTAAAGCTTGTTTGTCATTCCATTCTTTTTCTGTTTCTTCGTCTACGTTATAAATATTAGCAATTAAACTAATAATAAGTTGAACCATTAAGGCTGAAGCGGCAATGCCACCACCAGAAACTGCAAGCCATCCCAAAGCAGGAAGGCGTTCTCCTTCAACAAATAGGTTTTTGGCGGCGGTAGCTAATGAGAATGCTTCGCCTTTTGCCCAACGAACAAGTGCTAACGGAAATGTTGTAAACATAAAGATACCATTTAAGTCTTTAGCTAATAATGGGAAATCACCAGGAGCACCAAGTTGTTGAGCCATTAAATAGGCTGCTTTAACTTCGTTTGCAGAAGCAAGTTCGTTGCCTTTGTTATCTTTTAAAGATTCCATCTTATCAATAAAACCTTTTTTATAGTAAGCAGAACCATAAACAATCTTTTTGTTTGCGTTAAGGTCTTGAACTGTTTGTAACCAATAAGCTAATCGAACAAGTTGAGTTTGGAATTCAAATGGTTTACCTAATGATTCAAAGTACTGAGAAAAAATATTTCCTTTTTTATCATAACCATCTATGTCGTTAAGAACATAATCAAAGTTAGTTTTGTTTAAATTAACACCTTGGGTGTTTAAATATTGTTTAAGTTGAGGGTCAAGAATAGCACCCTTAGATTGGATGTAAGCACTTAGCATTTTCCTTGCGTCGTTTAATTTAAACATAGTCTTTGGGTTGGCGGCTGTCATAAATGTTAAATCACTTAAAGTATATTTAAGAACGCGGTCAAGCGTTTTAAACGGATTTGACATAATTAAAGCCGTGGCTATAGATTGAACTTTTCTTATAAATGAAGTTAATTTAGCAGGGGCTTTAGTTGTAAAGAAATATTTCATTAAGTGGTCTTGTAATTTTTTATCAATGACATAGATATCACCAGCAAAAGCTTTCGTAACTGTGTTCTTTTTGAAACCACCAAGTTGTGTAATTGAATTAGATAAAACGCTAGAGACCCATTCCATAGAAACTTCTGTTAAAGGGCGAACGTCGTTAAGATTGTCAGATATTTTTCTACCATAACGGTCAGCTAATGCATAACCTTTAGAACTTGCATATTCACTAAGTGCATTAAATAAATATTCGGATAAAGAATCTCCACCTAAAAGGTTATTAACTTTGGCAAGAATGTCATTAGAAAATTCGTGTAAGTTATAAAGGTCTTTGGCTTTATTGTAACCAATTGAATCTGGAGTTTCCAACTTCATTACTGCTGAAAGCTGTGATTGTGATCTTCCATCTTTACCAATAACTTCATCAATTTTATTCTTCAATAATAGATAACCTTCAACAACATTAAAACTACCTCTGTTAGTAATAGGAATGTAGATGTTTGAATAGTCGGTGTTACCACTAACGAGGGTGTTGCGGATAGTTTCTTGAAAAACATTAAATGTAGTTTTTTCGTATGGTTTAGAATCAAAGTCTTTAATCTTTTCCTTAACGCTAGGTTGAGATAAAAACTCATACATTTTATTTCTTAAAAAATTAACAACGGGAACATTTGCTAATACGCCTTTTGCCGCGGCACGTTTAGAAAAGTTTTCGTAAGCAATGTGTTTGGAAACCATTGTCATAGTAGTTTCAAAGCTTCTAAAGAAATCATAGGCAGCAAACGGTACATGACCACCTGAAGTAAGACTTCTTTCTCTTGGATTTAAAAGATAGTTTTTAGCAAGATAGAATTGTTCTCTTTCAGTTCCTGCTTTAAGAGTTGGTAAAATTAACCAATATAGATCAGGTACTGGTTCGTCGGATTCTCGGGTTACCATGTTTTGAGCATTATAGGCATCGGTAACTATGTTATTAAACTCAACAGCAACTTCACCATAAATCTTTTCAAATAACTTAATTTGTTCTTCTAATTCAAATTCATTTTTAACATTTAAAGAACTAAAGATATTTTGTAATCTGCTTTCCATTATTCCTTTTTTAGCATCGTCTGTTTCTTGGTTAATTTGTTGGCGTAGATAAACAATTTCTGCAATGTGTCCTTTCTTCCATGAGTAAGTTGTAAATTCTTTTTCAACGCCAAATTTAAATATTAAACTCTTTAGGTTTTCAAGTCTAGCCATAAAGATACCACGAATTGCAGTGGGTTCTTTTTTTAACGTGGTAACAATTTGTGAAACTTCAAATGATCTAGCGTCATCTTCACTTACACCTGATGAAGTAAGTTTAAGAGGATCGAGCTTAATAACATCATTAGCTTCTAAATCTTTTTCGATAAAGAAACGGTGCTTATTACTTACACCAAAACCAACAGTCTGTGGTTGATTAATAGGGTTTTTATCAGAGGTTGCTGTAAAAGATTCTCTAGTAGCAAACCAATTTCTAGACATATCTCCACCAATATATGTTTTAAATGTATCGTCGTTTAAATAATCTTTAAATTGAGCAACCATTTCTGCTCTTGTTTTTTCTTTGTTCTTATCAAAGATAACACGTCGTTCAATAAATTGTTGGAAAGCGTCTAAGTATTCTGGTTTTTGTTTAGCAGATTTTAATGCTTCTAGAGCGTCGATGTTTAATTTGGTAGCAATAATACCGTCATAGATTTGTTTATATCTATTGAGGTATTCTTTTTTCTTTTCAACAGCTCTGAAGTGGTGATAACTACCAAGGGTTTCTCCCAATGTTTTTCTTAAATCTTCAATTTTACCAGCACGTTTAACGCGATTAAATGAAATCTTGGTAACACCATCTTCATTTTGAAATCCTTTAATATCATATTGAAGAGCAAATCTTTCAAACTGACCACTAAACTGACTTATCTTTTCTTCATTGTTTGAAGCATTCTTAAGAGTTCTAGTTAATAAAGATTCAAGAACTTTAGAAGAGTAATCCGAATAGAATTTAGATTTATTATCATCAAAAGACTTTGTAAGTTTATTCCAAGTAAAGAATTCTTGAACTCTGTTTTCACTAGACATGTCGGAAAAGTCATCATCGCCGTAAATGCGTTCGTCAACAGTTTCTCTTGTGCTTATCATTGGGCCGGCAAGAACATCTCTATTAAGTTGAACCAATGGAGCTACCACTTGGTTTCCAAGTTTAACGTTGGTTTGACCACCTTGTAATGTGTCTGGATTATTAAGATAACCGTCAGATTTAAGGACAGGACCGAATCCAGTATTAAACGGATTGCCAAGTTTGTTTCTAGCATTTAAAACCGAAGCAAGGTTGTTGATAGTGTTTTTAAAAATAGTTCTGTCTTTTTTATTACCGTTTAAATAGTTAAGTAATTCAACAATTCCAATAAAACCATAACCATCAACATAGACGTTTTTACCAAGACGTTTAAAAGCATCGTAACTGTGTTCAGAGGTTTGTAATGTTTCAACACCAATATCAGCACCTAATAGGTTTTTGTTGATACTATCTGCAACAGCATTGTTTTTTGATCCAACACCTTCAATATCTTTTTTAATACGAAGATTGGTAGGTACATAATTAAAAGCTCTGTAAATCCAACTACGATTAAATAATCTAGATAGAATAAGAGAGCTATCTCTTTCTTTTTTCCAAGCTTCTTTATCGCTTTCTTCTTTGAATAAAAAAGTAAATAGTTCATCAACACCTTTAAGACCTAGAATAGAGTTAAGGTCTTTTCTGTGTATAAAATAATTAAACAATTTATCACGTTCGGTTTGAGAAAGGTTGTGATTAGAACTATAAATTAAAGATTTAGCCATAAGAATGTGGGCTAACCTTAAGCCATTGTTTTCTTCAACACCACCAATATTAATTTGAGATAAGTGACTTTGTAAATCAATCAGTTCATCTGAGTCAATTTCAGCTTTAATAACACCAGCTTCGTTTTTAACTTTAATTGCTCTGCCTAAAGAACCACTCCACAAGATTGCTTCAGGGTTAAAGGCGTTATTAATAATTGTACCTTCATCAAAGTATCTTTCTTTTAATCTGTCACTTGTCCACTCAACGGTGTATTCTGCTACAGAAAGTGGTGTACTTTCAACGGCGTAAACAACATCATTCTTTCTAGTTTCAAGATCATCAAAGTTTATTTCAATCATGTCTTTATCGTAAAAAATAAAACCTTCACGTTTTAATGCTGCAAAAGTATTTGCTTTTTTAAAGGAATCATCTAAATATCTAAAGAACTGTACAGGGTTCTTTGGATCATTAATGTAACCAATGAATGCTTTGTGGTTTAGACCGGCGTCTTTAAAGTCTTGTTCTAAGGATTGATTGTATCTCATTTCAACAGAACCATCTGGTAAATTAACAAACTCTGCTTCAAATTGTCCTGGAGCTCTTACTAAAGTGGATTTGTTTTTAGCAGAACCAGTGACTGTAAGTTTGGTTTTGTTCATTGTTGAAACGTCATTTATTCCTCTTAATACTCCGATAATAATAAATTGTTTACCAGCATCGCGAGAATCGTTAAGGTAGTTTGGATGAGTCTTGTGAGAAGATAAAAAAGTAATATTAGAACCAGCGGGCAAAATTACCCCGTCTTTGATTTTTAAACCTTCATCTCCAACTTCAATAACATTGTTTAGTTTTAATTTATTAACATCAATACTAAACTTTTCACCTTCTTCTAAAGTAATAACCCTTATGGTTGTTGTAGAAAGTTTAGAAGCGCTTGGCAAAATATACATAGAGTCTTCGTTAGCAAACAGATTTGGTATAGATTTAAAAGAATAAATAATTCTAGCTTGTTTGTAATTTGAGTAGTCTGTCATATCATCGCCAATAGTGTTTTTAATTAAAACAGAATTGTTATTAAAACCAGCTAAAGCATTAAGAAGGAACTTTTGTGCATACTTAACAGATGGATTAGCAAACCTAATTTCTTCATTAATATAACCATCATTAAAGACCGCTCTTAATAAATCTGGTAAAGATTTAATAAACGACCCTTCTTGACCCACTTTACCCATACTAAACAAAATAGTTTCAAGGGCATCAAACTGTTGCTTTTCGGCAGCAGCGAGGTTTTTAATTTCAATCGAGGACTGTGCGTTATCTATTGCTTCTAATAAATCTTTTTCATATTGATCGCTAGATCTAACAACTAAATCGTAGACTTCTAAGAAAGATTCAATAGATTGTTCTATATTACCAATAATAGCTTTATTATCTTTTAAACCAATTAAATATTTGGTAAGATAATCTCTTGCTGATAAAGAAGTACCAGGCATTTTTACGCCTTCTAATAAAGTGTCGGAAGAAATCTTGTTAATAAGTTCATTAATAATATCATCTGAATATGTTTTAATATACGACAAATCAGCTTTAGATAAGTGGACGCCAGTAGCATCAAAAAGTTCACCAAATCCAGCCATCTTTTTGTTGCCAATGAAGTTGGAACGCTTGGTTGCAGAGTAAGCATAAAGACCAGTTACCGAGTCAATTTGACCAAAGATTTTTTTGTTTAATAATTTAACAATAGATAAGGTGTTTTCATTACGAACAGACCAATCTTCTTTTCCAAGGTATTGATTTTGAGTGGTATAGATATTAGTTCTGCCAGTTTCATATTCACCTAAACCAGCAATGTTATTTTCAACTAACCAAGAATATTTAAGAATATCTTCTGCTTCTTGGTAAAGTTTACTACCTTTATCATTAATATCAAGGTTTTTAAATTCTTCAACTTTGCGCTTGATGTATTCTAATACTTCGTTTTTTACAGATTCGTATGTTCTTTTACCATTAATAATGTCTTCATAGTCTTGGGGAATACGATCCTTAAAGATTTTAGAGAGTCTTTCCACAACTAAAAGGTTAGTTTGCGATATAACTGGAGGTTTATTACCTGAAGAAACAACTTTAGATATAGCGCCACCAATAAGATTTAATGCTGCTCTTTGATAAGGAGTAACTTTATTTGCTAATTTAGTAAGAGTCCAAGATGGTTTAAAGATAAATATTTTATCACCATCAACGTCACCTGAATGGTTACTCTTTAAGGATGTAGTAGTAAGAGTTCCGGTAATACCAGTAGAAACTTTATCAATAATTTTTATTTTGTAATTATGTAAAGTGTTAGCTTTATCGGAAGGTTGCCGTAAGATAGAAACATAAAGATCTTCGTTTGGTTGTAAAGCAAGATGCTTTCTTACGGTTTCTATAGCAATCTTAGGATTATTAACAAAACTTTTAGGTAAACCAAATAGTTCTACGAAATTATCAATACTCATATAAAAAGAATCGTTACTTGGTTTTTCAGCAACAAAGTTGTTTGTGCCAACATCAAATACAGGAACCGTATCTAATACTGATAATGATTGTGCCTGAGACATTAAGGATGCATATGACCTTGTACTAGGAGATAACTTTTCAAGTAAAACAGCTAAAGCGCCTTTGTCGATGTTAGTAAGAACTGACTTTTTACCAAAATTAAAAGTAGATTGTTCTAAACGTGGATCATCAAAGTCATAAGCGATTATAGTTGTAAACTCTTTAAGTAGTTTGTTTCTTAGTTCATCGTTTTCAATATTACCTAAAGATCTTACAAGTGGTTCAATGGCGTTATAAAAAGAAGATAAACCAACTTCAATATCTGCGGTTTTTGCAACACTGTTTGTATCAATTTCATTAGTAGCGTATTTGGTAAACTCGCTGACAGCGTCTGGTAGTTTTTGTTGGTTAGCAAGATAAGTGTCAAAATCTAAAAGTGTACGTTTGATTTCTTCACTATCAATTTTAACATTTAAAAAGTAAGAAGAGTTTTGGAAGATATCTAAAAAAGCTTGAAGAATTTGCTTAGGTTTTAATTCTAATTCTTCATTAGTTTCATAGGAAAGATATTCCATTCCTTTTCTCATAATGCTTGAAGCATCTAAAGAATCATCTTTTTTAAGAACACTTCTAAAGGCGCGATAGAAAATATCTCGAACCGTTGTGGTTTCCTTACCAACACGTACGGTGGTTTCAAATATTTCTTTAATAGTTTTTGCAGAAGATGTTGGTTCTTTAAGTGTGTTGTAAATAAACTTAATCACATAATCAAAAGCAAATCCAACATTACGTCTATAATTTTTATTATTCACTTTAGATATAAATTGACTTGTTTCTTTATCAACAGAGTTTCTAACTTGATCTAAAACCGACCAGTTTTTTGCCCAGGTTTGATATCTAAATAAAGCTTCCAGGTCTGTTTGAAGTTCTTTTTGAATGCTAGCAAAGAATGGTTCATCGTTTTTAAATAAGTCGGAATAGATCTTTAAAAATTCTAATGAGTCTTTTGAAAGTTTATCATTTATATTTAAAGGTTTAATGGCGTTGTCAAGTTGAGAATCAAGATTATTAATATCTTGTAAATCAAGTTTAAGACCCTTAACACCTAATCTCATTTTAAAATCATTAAGAACATTTAAAAGTTTAGTTTGACCGGCATTAATATTTATTAAATCTGTGAATTGATTAAGAGCAAACCAAAACAAGAAACGACTATCAGCATTAGAGTCGTGGCCTTCACTTTCAGAATAGCCAAAAGCTTTTCTGTGGAAGTCTAAATTATCTTCATCTCCAAGGTTGCTATTAGAAAGTTTTCTTCTAACGTCATTAAGAATATCAATGTTGTTTTGAGCAAGCAAAGAAGATGAACCTATTAAAGAATATCCAACATTAAAGCCTTCGCCTTTTAAAACAGGAATATCGTATTTAGAACTGTTGTATCCAAGGATAGTTTCATTACCATTTAAAACATTAAGGCGTTGTAACTCTCTATCTACATAACCATCCATATAGGATTTAAGTTCTGACTCAGTAAGACCATCACGTAATAGAGGGTTTTCTTTAATAAATTTAAAGTATGAAGACAATTGTTTAATAGCTTCTGTTTGACCATATCTAGAAATAAAATCAGAATAATGTTTATTAACATCTTCAACGTTTCTAACTAAAAAGTATTTTCCTTTTAATGAGTCGTAATAATAACTTGGGATAAAGATTTCAAAAGAAGATTCAATAATATCATCAAAAGCTTTTTGGTTATTCTTCAAACCGCTTCTTTGGCTGACATCTGTAAATGTTTTAATTTGTTGATCGTTAAGTTTTTTAAACTTAGTAACTGTTAAAACAAATGGCGAGGTTCGTCCTTTATTGGCAAACAACGATTCAATATCAAATGTAACAATGTTTTCGGTTTTAAAAAGGTCAGTATATTTTTCACTAAAAGAAGGTTTACTCTTTTGTTCAAATAGTTTGATTAACGCTTTGGGATCTAAAAACTTTCTTAAAAGTAAACTAACGGCTTCTGCATTTTCTGATTCAGTAATATAACGAAGTGCAATTTCATCAAAAGTTTCCTTTAAGAAAAGATCATATTCAGGAGTATCAATACCATATAAAGCTTCCGCAAGAACAAGAAGTGAATCAAAAGAAATATTTCTATCTTGGTTTTTAATAATATTAGAAATTAAAGTTTCTCTAAAACCAAAGACTTCAAGTTGTGCTTTATAAGATTCTAACATTGATGTAAACAATGTTTTTTCTTCATTTAAAGAAGAAAGTTCTCGAGAAAGGGCGCTTTCAAGATCTTTAAGTTCTTTTTCTTTTTCATCAATAAGTCTTTGACGTTCTTCAAAGCTTGAGTCTTTAGAGGAAACAGCTATAAAAAATTCTTTTCTTTCAGCTCTAAGTTTTTCCATTTCAGCAGATACTTTTTTCTGAGCGGCCTCGGCTAAAGCAATCTTTTTGTTATACCTAATAGGCTCAAATGTTTTAAGGAAAGAATGGTAATCATTGATAATTTGTGAAAGTTCTCTTCGTAAATTTCTGTTAGTAGCAGTGTTTCCGGCTTTGGTAGCAAGTTGTTCGTCAATGTTTTTTCTAACAGAAAAAAGAGTGGAAAAGAATATCTTAGAAGAAACATAATCATATTTTGTAAGATTGTCTTTAAGTATGGGAAACTTATTAATAATTTTTTGATACCATGCCGAAGAAAGAATTTCTTTGTTTTTCTTTTCAAATTCTAAATCTGCTTCAAAATATGGTGTAAGTTGCTCTTCAATATAATTTATTTTGATTTTATATTCATTATTAAACTCTTCTTTAGAACGAATTACTTTAACAGTTTCAAAGATTTTTTTAGAAAGCTTTTCAATTTCTAGTTCAAATCTAGAAACAATGGATTTCTTTTGGTTTTTAAAAGTGTTAATAGCTTGGCGAACATCTTTTCTGTTTTGTTTCAAAGCTTCTTTAGCCTGGGCAATATTGTCTTTTGTTTCATAAATACCTTGGAAATACAATCCTCTAATGCTATTTCTAACATCACCAAGTAAGTTGACAATATCGCTATCTAAAAGTTTAGCATCAACAAAGAAAGTTAGAAGGTTTTGAATCTTTGCATCTCTAGCATTTAAACGCTTTTCAAATTCGTTATAATCTAAAACTTCGTACTGCATTTCACGGTTTTCAAACATTTCTAAAGTGGAATAAGTTCCGTCATTGTTGTAGGTAAAGTCAATCATTTGACCTAATAATGCTCCACCGAATTTCTTAAATTGAGGGTTTTCAGAAATTTTGTTCCATGTATCGATGATTGCTTTTTCATAAAACTTTCTAGTAAGTGAGCGAGAAAAAACGGAGATAAACTTTTCAGAAAATTCAGCATTAGGCTTAAAGTCTTTTTCATTCTTGTATTGTTCTTCTACTAAGTTAACAAGAATAGAAACAAATTCGTTTTTATTAGATTCGTTAATATTAAAGTAAGAAAACTTTTCATTAGACAAACTGCCTGCACCAGTCATCATGTTTTTATTAAGTTCTATAACAAGAAGATTGGGCTTGGGTTTATTAAGGTCTTGAGAAATAGCAACAAGGAAATCGTTTAAATACTTAGGGTCATTATCTGAATTAATAAGAGCCGCGGTATTTACAATCTTTCCTGTTTCTGGATCAATAATTAAGAATCTAGAAAGTTGACTTACAAAGTCTGCACCATCAGTAAGAACCATCATTGTTTCGGCAATGCGAACTGCAGCGTCAAGTTTTTCTTGTTTAGAACCTTTAAAGTCGTTTAATAAATTATCGTGAATGTGAGTGGCAACAGCAGATTGATTAGAAATATATCGACCAAGCAAATCATTCCTACGAAGATTTAATATTAAACGAGAACCAACTGTACTATTTTCACCAAGTCTACCAAGATCTGATTCAAGACGATTGAGGAAATCTTTTTCTCTGGCAAACATAGGATTATTAAACATAGTATTTAAACGATGACGATTGGCTCTTTCAATTGTAGATGGACGTTTGTTCTTCATCATTTCTAAAACAGTTCTAATCTTAGGATCATCTGCAGTTTCTTTAAGTCTAGTTCCGGTGTCGGTTTCTTCAACTTCTGAAAAAACCATTTTGTCTGTTACAGCAGCGGGCGCTAAAGGTACACCTACTCTTTCAGATGTTGGTCCTGTTGGACGAGGTGGTAAGACAGAACGAACGTAAGCAAGTTTTTCAGCAAACATTTTAACCGAAGCTCCGCTAAAGAATTTAAGACTATTAATAATATTTTCTAAAGCAATCAATTCACTTTCTGTAAGATTAAACATACCTTCAAGATCAATTCTCATAGCTGGGACAGCACCCTTGGGATTATAAAGTGCATTGTTTGTATCGTTGGAATAACCAATAAGTGTTTTTATATTAGTAAATGGGTTATCAATAACTTCATTTTCTTCTGGAGAAATAAATAGATTATCTTCAACCAAGTTACGGAGTGTTCTGATTTCGGCTTCAGTAAATTCATAGGGTATCTTTTTGTTCGTAGGGTTATAAGTTCCAATAACGCTTTGGTTTATAAAGTCTTCATTGTCTTTTAAATAAGCTTGAGGTAAAGCTGAAACACCGGTTCTTCTAACATTAGATAAAACAAAAGTATCGCTATTAATAATTTTATTAATTTGGGTTTTTGTTTCTAAATCAGTTAAACGACTTCTTAAAACCTGAGCAATTTGTAATCTAGCACTTGGGTTTAACAAAAGTTTAACGGCATTAACTGATAAGCCAAGGCGAGAATCGCCGGCAAGTTCATTGAGAACAAGTTCTGACAAAGCCTTTGAGTTGCTAAGACCAATAGCAATCATTTTTATAAATGGATTTCTAGTAGTATTAATTAAAGCAATCACATCTTTAACAGACTTTGGCATGTTTTTAATTTCGTTTAAAGAATCTTTAGACAAATCAAAATTAGTTAAGTCTAAAGCAATACCATTTGGATTAAACAAAGTATTAAATTCTAATTCTGAAATAGAACCAAATACTCTATAAAAGGCAGAGAATGGAGATAAACCTGTACCGGCTGTTTCAGCTCTACCAGGTATAACGACACCACCAATTGTTGGAGAGGTTCTTTCGTTATCTACTTCGGATAATTTTAATTCTGGAAAAATAAGGTTTAAGTTTATTACACCTTTTTTGGCATAGTTTACAAGAACTTCAAAAGGATCAGTAAACTTGGCTAAGTTAAAATTAACCAAGAATAAATCTTCACCGGCGTTATTCTTTTCGTTAAGTGGTTGTTTGGATAAAACCCATAAACCGGTAGATTCATAAGCATCAATATCTTTTTGAGTCAGTCTATTTAAAATTGGTTTTTTAGAATCCTTATCACTTTGATAAATCCTAATGGCTTCTGCAACTTTTCGTAAAACTTTAAAAGCATAAAGATTTGAATCGCGTTGATTAGCTAAACCAAGTTGAGAAGAGGCTAATGAAATAGCTTCTGATAAACCTCCAAGTTTACCAAACTTAATAACAAAGCTTGATTCTGTGCCAGTAGTTTTTCTAAAAGAGTTGCGGACTTCGTCAAGATTAACAGCTGTCAAAAGTTTTAATGAACTAAATACGAGACCTTCAATGTTGGATGGATCAATGACAGTATCGTCATCAATAAACATAACGTTACCAAATCTAGCATTAAGTCTAAGGTTAAATGATTCTTCAAATAACTTTGGATTTTTCTTTAAAGCTTCTTCAACAAACTTACGTTCTTCTTCTTCAATAAATTTTAAAACAGAGTCTAATTGATTAATTCCGTTTGCAAATGTCATTTCAAGTACTTTAATTGTTGAAGGGGCATCAGGTCCACCAGCATATCCAAAAATATTAAATTGTCGTAGATCGTTAGCGCTTGTAGCTGGGTTAATACCTAAGCCTTCAAGAAAGGAATAATATTCTTTACTTCCAACTTCCAACATTAAAATACCACTTGGATTTTGTTGTTTTAACATTTGAATGAAAGAGGCTTCTTTACCAATTTCAGAAGCAAATTTACCTGGAGAATCTAAACCAATTGTTTGAAGAATTTTTTCAGGCTGTTCACCACCACCCAAGGCTCGATGAACCGGAGCGCCTTTAGATTCGTCTGGAGCGTTAGCAATAAAGCGAGCAACTCTAACGTGTGCAGGTCCCATTACAGTATTCAAGTTAATATAAATCTTAGATGGTTTTTGTACATCTAAAGTACCTGATGAAAGGAACAGCATAAAGTTACTCATTAGTTGTTTAATATCAATTGAAAGGGATTGATCACCAGCGTTTCTTACAAACATTTTATATTGCGGATCAATATCAAGAAGTAGATTGACAATCTTATCAAATTCTGTCCTTGGATCAAATTTAGAAATCTGTGGATTAATATAAAGAAGAGATTCGTATTGATTTAAAATATATTCTCTAAATAATTCTTCACGTTTTGTTAATTTTTCTTGATCGGTTAGTGTTGCAAGTGAGGGATTTATTTTTAGTTCGTGTTCAAAATTTAAATCCTGTACTAATTGAATTTTAAAGTTTTGAAATAAGCCATACAAGCGATCAACTTCTTCGTTAGATAAACCATTAAAAAGTAAGTTACCGCTACGGTCTACAATAGATCTAAAGTTTTGAAGATTATAAGTAAGAACATCGTCATTATCAATAATAAGACTAAGGAGTTTATTAAAGAAAACACTTTGATTTGTTCCTCTACCGACGGTTGTAAAACGTTCCATGCTTGAAGTAAGAACCCGTTGGAAAGTTTCAACATCAGTTCCCTTAGTTGCAAATCTAAAAGACTTACCGAGGTTCTGAATTATTAAATCAATTACCGCCGAAGATGTATTTGATGATTGGTTTGAGGTTCCAGGAAGGTTTTGTTTTGCTCGCTGTTTTAGCAACCCCAGGAACCCTAATGCTTTTTTTAATGTTCCTAGACCTCCAAATTGCAATGCAGAAAGTTCTCTGATTATTTTATCATCAATCGGTGTATATGTATTAATAGCCTTTTTAACATTTTCGGGGGAACTATTAAAGTATTCGGTAAATTTTTGAATGTTAGCAATAAATTCAGGAGTGGCTTTACCACCAAGTGCTGCGTTTTGGTTTTGCAGATCTTGAAACATCATAATGGTTTTAAAATATCTTTCAATACCAGTAGCATTAGGATCATTAGTAGCATACTCTTGACGATAAGCGTAAGCTGCTTGTTCAAAATTTAAAATACCAAAAGTAATTAAATCATTAATTAGTTTATTTAATTCAATCTTTGCATCAGCAGAAACCTTAGCATCTGTGCTAGTTAGCCGTTTAGCAAAGTCTCCAGGATTTCCATCTGATAAAATATCAGCATAAAGATACAAAGCATCCTGAACAAACTTAGCATCTTTGCCAGCATCGGCGGCTAAACGCATGGCGGTTGTTAAACGGAAAGTGGCTCCAATAAGGTTAACAAGAGAAACGGTTGGATACGCTCTAGTGTTCCCGAAAATAACATATTTGCCTTCTGCAATTTTGGTAACCATTTGAGGAGCTTGTGGATCAACCTTACGATATTCAGCATCGTATGAAGCAATTAAATCTAAAACACGAACGAGTGCTTTAAAAGATAAATCTTTATCGGTGCCACTACCAGTTAATCTAATAACAACTCCACCTTGACCGTTTTCTGGAACAAGATTGTTGTCGGTAGCAACAGCAGTACGAAGTTGATTAAGTTCTTCTATTGTCAAAGAAGTAAGAGCAAATTTAACAAGAGCTTCTTTAGAAGCGTTTGCGGGTAATTGATTTTTACCTTGTGCTGCTCGACGTTCATTAATACGTTTAATAACTTCAGCGGTGTTAAGTTTGGTTAAATCAAACGTACCAGAAAGAGCGTCAATTTCAATTAGGCTTGAAAGATTTTCAACTGCTTTTTTATAGTCAGGATTATCTTCTAAAAGTTTAGAGTCTGCTGCCGCAATTAAAATCTTTTGTTGTAAAGAAGATGTTTGCAGGCGTTGAGCAAGTCTTTGTCTTAAAGCGTCACCAGAAGCACCTTTACCAATTTCGTTTTGGACACGGCTATAAATTTGAAAACCTTTACTCATGAGAGCTCTAAAGCTTTCTGGTTTCTTTGCAAGATCATTAAATGTTTTACGATTACTTCTTACATAAGAGTTATATGCACCATAAACAAGGTTAAATTTAGCAAGAGTATATTCAACTACTTTAGCAGTAATAGCCTTCTTCATAATGTCGTCAACGAAGGTAGAAGGTTTTTCGACTAAATTAAATTTAGATTGAGCGTCTGTTTTATCTTGGAAAGTACGGTGCAACCACAAAACAGCCATTGCTTCGCTAGCGGCAAGATCTTGAGTTGGAATAAGTTTTCCGTTGGCATCGGTTTTAGCTTTGACACCAATAATATCTCCATTTTTATCTAAGATAAATTCGTGTTCATATTGACGTACATCATTAAATTGTTTTTGAATGACCTCAAGTGATGTTCTTTCTGTAGGGGTGCCGTTAATCATTCGTTGTCGTAAAGCAACGTCAGCTTGTTCAGCAACGTTATGAACTTCACGAAGTGCCATACTAACATCTCGGGTTGCTTGACCAAAAGCACTTCTGTTTAAAGGGTTAATTGAACCTCTGTATGTTTGAACACCTTGAATTAACTGAGAAGCCATTGCACTAGGACTATTCAAAAGAGCCTCAGCACCAGTTAAAAAATTAGTAAAACTTTCACCGGGTGAATAATCGTCCTTAGCTAAAACAACACCGGTGTTCATAGCCATCGTAATAAAGTTTTCAGTCATATCAGCAATTGTATTAATTAAACCGGTGGCAGGAGTAAAGAAAGTTTGGTATCCTTTATAGACACCAGTCTGAACCATCTTTTGCATTGTTGATCTATTAATAGCTTTAGAGCTGCCACCAAACATTAATTTAAAACGATCAATTGCACCATAGTCATCAACGGATCTAAGAGCAAAAGAAACCGCTGCGTTGACAGCAGTCATTTCTAAAGACCTAGCAAAAATGTCTTCATCCGTAATACCATCAATTTGTTTACGAGCAGACAGTTCACCTGCGGTAGTTAAGAAATCACGAACGGCTAAAAAGCCAACTGATTCTAAAGTCCGTGCAGTAACACCTAGTGTTCGAGTAAAAATAGGAGTACCATTTTTAATGGCAGAAAGCTTTGAAATAGCACCACCAACACCAACTAAAACTTTTGGAATAAGGCCTTTAGTGGCTTTAATGGTAATGTCAGCAGCAGGAACGGCAGCGGATACACCACCCGCCAAACCCCCGAGTTTAGTAATGCCGGCACCAGTCCAAGCAATACCAATCATACCAGCAACCATACCTACACCTTCGCCGACACCTCGAGCAATATTGCGCCATTCAAGGTCACCGGATTTATCTGTCCATGAACCATTCTCAACATAGAAATCATTGGATAACCATGATTGAGAGTTTTGATACTTCATAGACCAAATAGAATAATCACCAAGTTTATCTAATTGTTTATCACCTGTAAAAACATATTCAAGACCATCAGCTAAACCCCACACAACATAACCCAAAAAATCTGGAACACCAGCAAGTGTTTTTAAAACTGAAGTTGCAAATGATTCAGTCGTACCAAAATCAGCAGTCCATGCACCTGGTAAGAAAATTTCTTTGACGGTTCCATCACCGTTATAAAATACTTTTGCTTCTTTACCAGTGGCAACACTTTGTTCGGCAGTTTTATACAAACGACCATTTGTGTGCAAGTAGTAATCAATATTACCGTCGCCATCAGTATCAATATAAGGTTGGAATTCTTTTAATTGTCCAGCCAAAAATAAATCCATGATCTTAACATCGCTATCGATTTCATCATCGAGAGCTTCAAACAAACCAGGAAATAACTCACGCATGAGTTCTGGTTTAATGGGTTGGTCAGATAAAACTGCACCTTCAATTTCGGTTAATAAATTTTCGTTTGACTCACGATTCCAAGATTCTTGAATATATTGCGATTCGGCAGAACGCAAAACAGAATCCATATAAGTTAGATTATCTTTAACGCTATCAAATAAACCATTCTTGCGACGATTATACCAATAGAGTGTAGAATCAAAATCATGACCATTCATTTTAAGAATGTCTTTGCCGTAGGCTTTATATAAGAAAGTATCGTAACCCATTTTGCCATCTAGCATTTGAGTTTCGAGTGCTTTAATTTTTTCTTCTCTGAGTAACAGCTTAGCGTCTAATTCAAATCCAGCAGGAATAAACTTATTCAGTTTATAGTATTCGGTAAATGATTGTCCTGGTTTTAAACCAACCGCACTTCTTAATGATGCATAACGGGTAACACCTAAGTTCTTTCCGTATAGCCACGTATTGTTTGCGGGTAATTGATAATCAGGCGTGTCAATATCGACTTCGCTGGATGATGCACGCTTTGGCCGATCGAGTTGAGGTCTGATGACTCCACTAGCGAATTCGGTAGCCCCAGTTTGTTCAGCAAGACTTTCTTGTTCGTCAATAAGGTTTTCTTTTTTAAACCAACCTTCAGATTTAGGTTTGATTTGTTTATCAATTAAACCTTGAATAAACGTATCACGAGGATTAGCAACAGCTGGTTTTGTTTCAGCTGGCTTAATCAAAGAAGCTTGTGTCCCAAACTTGGGGTCAAAGTTTTGACCATCCATATTATAAATTATCCTCCATCTTTGTATTATACACTATTCGTTTGTTTTCGTATAAGAATGTTGAACGAATCTAAATCGAATCTTGTTTTTGTTATTTGGCTTATCGTTTACATCTTTACGACTGATGTATCTCCGAAACGATGAGAGAGATATATTCAGTTTATCAGCAGCCTCTTTAAGAGTTGGGTAGCGACGCCATCGATGTTGAATAAGAACTTCAATTTCTTTTCCGCGATGGGTTACCCTCTTGTGACTACCGGGTGGGATAATTTCTAAGTTTTCAAAATTACAGTTCGTAATCTTCCCATCCTTATGCATAATTCTTGAACCAGGTTTCCATATCCTAGAAAAAGTAGAAGCGACCAATTGTTTAACGGGATAGCGACGATGGTCAATAATCACAGACAAGTATTCTTCATGTTTATTTTTTTTATTACGTTTATAAAGCTGGGCATTTACTTTTGAGAAGAACCAGAAGAGGGGACCTTCTTCATCTAAATCTTTTTTTGCATATTTCTCGACATACCCACGGCTATGAACATAATAAAGAAAAAACTTAGTTTCTTTAAACAATCGGTGATAATGTTCCCAATAAGTTAAGCGATGCGCTTCCAATTGTTCAGGCGTTAATAATTCAACAATATTTTTTTCATTAGTGTCATTCATAATTTCATTATAAGCATAAAAAAAAACAGTTGTCAACTGTTAGTGGACAACTGAATCGTTCCGCCATACTCATCATGTTTCTCTTCGACTTCGTAAAACCAGTTCGACATAAACATCGCGGCAGCTTTGAGACGATGTCTCGACGCGAAGCGTCCGGCGAATTTAGTCCGACCATGTCGATCGATTTCGTACAACGAGTAGATCTTAATCTTCTTGGTGTGCATTGTGTGTGTTCACCTCCTCAAGAGATAATCTAACACAAGCCCACCCGAGGTTAATGTGTAAAACGCTTACATTTTCCTGAAAGCCGTTTCAGAAATTCATCGTCACGGTTTTCTCGAACAACGCTTTCTCTTCTGGCTTATCCCACTTGATCATCAAGTTGGTACGTAGTTGGCCATAACGAGCGGTCAGATGCGTCTCTTCATCAACAAAGTTCAAGCCGCCGTAACTTCTAAATCCCGATAAAGCTTTATTCACTTCGCTGACAATATGCTCCGGCGAATGCCCGACTTGAATTAACAAGTCATCCCGAAATAAATAAAACATTATTTACCTTCCTCTGGCAAGTCAGCTTCTTTAATAAAGACACCGTTCACCAACTTACCCTTACGGTTTCTAATCTCGCCGTAGGCGAGGTCGACGCAGTCTTCAAAGTTAATCCCGAGTTGAGTGCAAAGCACAATCAGTACCACCGTAATGTCTCCAACCGAATCCTTAATCTTTTCCGAATTCGACTTTGCAAGTCCGGCAGCAAGCTCTCCGGTTTCTTCCATCAGCTTCAGCATTTGTTTCGCTGGCTCAGCTTTATCAAGCCCACGGTCAATCGCCCATTGGACGATCTTATCCACGATCGCTTTCATCTTACTTACCTTTGCCTTTACCGCCAACCTTACATTCCTCACATTCTTCATCCAGGTGTTCGAGTCCCTCAGCAAGATCAGCCGGCAACGCTTCGCCGGTTTTTAGTTCCTGCTTAATATCTTCCCAGGTTCTTAACCCTTCATATTCTTCTTCGACTAATTCAAAATAACTACCGTCATATTTCGGATGAGCAAAGGTTACCGTGTACGACAGTTCATACGAACCGCCTACTTCGGTTTGATGTATCTTTTCTCCATCGCTCGTGATCTTTACTTCGTAGCCGGCGGTTACCAAGTGCTTAGCAATTGTATTCGCAGCTTCCCATCCAACGACTGAAATTTCTCCGGACATATTTAGTCCTCCTCTTTATCAAGATCATAATACTCTTCAATCGGTACAAAGTCAACAAGTTGCCAATCTGCTTTATTGCCAGCATTCATATCATGTGCGCACTTATCGCAAAAGGGACTAATCCAGCCCTTCGATATTTTGGTAGCTTTCGCACCGCAGCGAATACAAATTAACCGACTAAGTTGTTCATATCGAAAAACAATCCGATATGTTTCTTCATTACCGTTTGCATCGTGCCAACGAAGTCCGCCAAACTTTTCTTTGATATCCATAATCTGATAGTGCTTAGCTTGCTTACCAAGTGCTCGACTAAGTTCGTCAACAAGCAAATCGCCAAAAGCAAAACGCCAGCCATCTGGGATCCAGTCAAGGTACGTACGTTTATAACCACGCGTCATCTTACCGGTCATTGCATTACGGATTCTAAGGAACGGATATTTTTTAATAAGTTCTTTGTTTGTCATAGTTACATTGTACTACAAACCAAACAAGTTTGCAAGATGTAGTGTAAAGAAAAAAAGATAATTTAAATTAAAATAGAAAGCCTTATAAGTCAATCCCCTAGCCCAAAAATTCGGTGGGGTCTGCTAGTATTATATATTGTTGTAGTAGATGTCCATTTGTGTTGTGTTGTGTAGTAGATGTCCTTGTGTTGTTGTTAGGGGGGGTATTCAAACTCCCAACCCACTCATCAACTTCATTCCACCTACTCATAACTACATAAATAACAACACATAAAGTACATATCATATATATACCTCCATACATATATATATACCCCTCTCCTCTCCCTCCTCTCCCTCCTCTCCCTCCTCTCCCACCCTTCCCTTCCTACCCAATGACTTCGATCGAAGCCCTAGTGGCGTTTGAACGACAGTGTTAAAGAGGGTAAGATTAGATAGGCACGATCGGTAGAGCACTTACATTTGTTTCCCTGAACATGGGATGACATTTGCCTGTGCAGAACCGCTTGCTAGACGCCCCCTGGTTTTTGGCTAGGGAGGTGATGGTAGCTCCCCCTGCCTCGTAATAACCCGTTATCCCACCCTTCCCACTTAGGGTTCACCCCTATTTCCCTCCCCTTCCCCCTCTCTCCCCCTACTCCCTATGTACCTTTTGGTACTTTATGTTTGTTATTTAGCATATTACGTTATGCGTACCACGATGTGTGTGTGCGTGCGTGTGAGGTAGTGTGTTAGTAATTGCATTTCCATTTAGGTATCTTGGGAGTCGTTTTACATTAGACTATCGCTTTGTAAATTATATTAGAAAGTGAACCTTTCTACTATAGGGTCTAAAAAGTTTTCCTATACACCGATTTTCAGGGGAACTTTGATACAAAGCATTAATACACTTTATCACAATTATATTACACTTTATTTAGTGTTGTGTATCTTGGTTTTGTATGAGAGTTACATTTTGCAATTCTACTTTTGCGATTTTAACTTTGATACAAAGCTATGATATGCTCCATTTGTGTAGTGTATTGGTGTATTATTACAGTGTATTTACATTGTTGCATTACTCCGAAAAGAAGGTGTATTGTGATATTGCTTTTGTCTTTGGGAAATAGTTTTTCAAAGGGCCTGAGTGCTAACGCCTCGGGACTTTTGATGAACTCTTTTATAAGGAGGAAGGGTTCTATTATTCTATAAGTTTATTGTTATCTTCTAAGTCACTGCTCAAACAGGACTTAATATTCCTAAGGAGGAATTATTAGTATGGACTATCAGTTTGTCAATCGTGGATCGGGTTCATTCCCGTTCACTGTCAAGTATGCTTTAGATAATGGTCTCATTGTTTCCATTATCTGGATTAACGGTTTTGCACATGGTGATAAAACTGTTAAGTTTTTTGAAGCAGGGTTATTCTTCAACGATGACATGGTTGAAGATGTACAACAACAGCTCGACTTTTTAGAGGTTGCTACGCTGATTCAAAATGCCGCAAAGCTTGACTCTAAGATTATACCCCAACTCATTGCAGATGGGTCTATTTGGTCGAAAGTTATGGACGGCGTTAAGCCGTTATAAATAATCTTCTGAAGCCTACCTTTATTGGTAGGTTTTGGTGGGGTATTTACCCTGAAAGGAGAAGATATCATGAGAACACATAAGGTTAGTGGTTTCTATGCCAGAGCTTATCGTATTATCGATAAGTCTTGGATGAAGAAGCCAAGCAAAAAGAAGTAATATTCTTTCTGAAGTGCATTAGCAATAGTGCACTTTGGAGAGGTATATTATTGGGCTATTTAGCAAGGCTGTTCCTTGCCAACCCTTTATATCTCTTGACGTTAGGTATACGGTGATAGTATACCGACATATATGTGTTTGAAAGGAGGCACATTTATGATTATACTTTTTCTTTTAGTTGTTAGTCTTTTGATTCTGGTATTTTTACCCGAACCCAAGGACACTGTTGTTGATACGCAAGTAACCTACTTGCCTATCTATGACACCGTTGAAGAAGTTGATGTTGTTGTTCCTCAAGCTATTGAAGTTTCTGATATGCTTGATGAACCTACATCTATTTCTGGTTCTTCTTTACCTGAACGGAATTACAGGATACCTCGTCCTGTTAATGAAGAACCATCCTTACCCTCGACTAAACTTCGTGGTAAGGTTTTACATTCTAAGTTTTGTCGTCATCTTGATGAAAAAAGACTTGGCGTTATACGTAAGTATGGCGTGACAAAAGGTCATAAGAGACCTTATCGTTTTGATCGTCAAGACCAACGCTCTTTTAAACAAAGTCAACACGATTATCTATATCTTAATATAGAAAATGACGGTGATATTGTTGAACTTTGTGATTTAGATGATACTCTTACTAAAATTTGGGGTTAATTTTAAATAGCCTTCTGAAACCTATCACCAATGGTAGGTTTTGGTGGGCTTTTTTTAGCTCAAATTGGCTGGCATCCTACTGCCAAGGAGGAACTCTATGAATAAGAGTTCTTTATTGTTTACGGTCTCATTGAAGACCAACTTTATGGGGAAGGTGGTTTCTAAAGCCACCTATAGGTCTGCCCAAGACATGGCTAAATCGCTTACTGCGATTGGGCTGTCGATGGCTGACATCAGGAAACTTGCTACCTCAAGACGGGTAAAGTTTAATGATTGGCATTTAAGCCTCTCCATTAAAGCGGTTAAGTCTAGTCCATTTAATTTTCTTTTAGATTCTTTAGAAGCTTTATAAAGCTTTGGGCCTGAGCAAGCCCTCCAAAACTACTTGTAAGTATATGAGAATATGCTTGCACATTTAGGGGACCTGTGACACCTCGACCAGGCATGGTTATGCGATTGTTATCTTATTCTTTTTCATAAGGAGGAAAAATATGAAAAAAGCTACGCCATTGAAAGTCAAGAAAGATCTTAATAAAGTTTTACGCCGCATTCGTGGCACTGTAAAACTATTTATTTCTTTTCTTAATGAAGACTTTCCCAATATGTCTCAATCGCAATTAGAAACAATTGAAGTTCTTAAAAAAATTTCTTTAATTTCTTATACTTCTGTTGTTTCAAATCCAAGAGATTTGCGTTCACAAATACTTCATGCAAATTATTTGATCCAAAAACATTTTTGGTGGGAAATTTCCCGTGCTTTAGTTACGGTCCTTCGAAGACTGGATGGCCATCTTGGCAGAGAAATTACACGTCACGAATTGTTTGGTCTTATTAAATAATTTACATGGCCGATAGTGTAACGACCAGCCACAAGGCGAAGCTATCTTCTTTGTGAAGTATTGTTATCTTCTTTGAGTTATTTTTATGCTCATTCGCATATTTAATAATGGTGCTAGGCAGCATGCAATCATATGCAAGTTGCACAGGTAGAATTGAAAGGCTACCCTGACTGTTATGTCAAAAGGAATTCATCATGGGTAATCTCATGAGACTTCTCTACGTTGTGGCCAAAGCGCCCAACTGGATGCTATCGTTAGTACCGCAAGGGAACGATGTCTTGGGTGTCACTATCCAAGATAACAGTAACGTTTTAACCAAAGACGCTACTGGTAATAGTAAAGGAATCATCTTTAAGAAAGATGCAACGTTTACTTACATAAAATTTCCAGTTAATGTTACCTTGACTGAAAAGGAAAGCCTTGAAGGTTATTCTTTTTTACTTAAAGCTAAGGTGATGGCTGCAAAGTTGTCTCCAATCTACGTTGAGAAACGTAGCAACCGCAAGGTTGGCTTTGGATTCTACGAACGTACGCTAAAACTTTTTAATGAATCTGGCATTTACGTTGATCCCGATTCACTTGTTAGTTCAACTCCTGTTGTTTCTAAATCAAAGAAGAAACAGCAACGTATTCAAGACGAAGTCGATGTCGTTGACGAAAAACTTCCAGCTTATCAAGCTGATGGTTTTGTTGATGTTGGTTTACAACCAACTCAACAAGTTTATTCTTTGCCTACTGACGAACAACTTATCGATATGTATCTTGATTCACAACTTTACGTTGCTGATGACGAAGAAGAATTTGAAGAATACTATTCTGAAAAGAAAGTAAAATTCTTTAAGAATTCAAAAGGTATATCTAATGAATAAACTTTTAACCTTTCTTTCTTCTAATCAAATTAAATTTTCTATTGACGTTTTTCTGAAACTTGATCACGAAATTTATCGTGATGGTTCTTTTTCTTTTTTTGACCGTCTTACTTTTACTCCTCTTGATTTCACTAATCAATGGTTGAGAGTTAGATTTTCTTCAGACGAAGATTTTGATCCTGAAGATCCTATCAATCTTTTCGTTTCTATTGATTGTCTTCCTAATTTGTTTCCTAATGTCGTTCAAAATAAGTCTGAGGAATAGTATGGTTTTACATTACAACTTTGGTGGACCTAATAAAGAAAGTCCTTTCGACTTCTACATTAGTAACATGCTTGCTTTAAAAGTCTTACTTGATGACGGTGTTATCACTCGTGAAGTCTTTGAAGAAGCTTCATACAATGACGTCGATGTTGTTCTTGAAGACAATGAAGAATATCTTCTTGACTACTATGAAGAACAAGCACGAGAAGAATATAACGACTGCGAACAAGAACGTAAGAACCCTTACGCTTATCGGGGTGTTAGTCCAAAGGACTTTGAATAAAATGTTCTTCACACGTGACCGCGATGGTAAGACCTTTGAGTCTACTGAGTATCCTTTTATTACTGAAGTTTCCCACAATGAAGAAACGCATATCTTATCTTTTAAGATTGCTGTTGGTTCTAAGTCAGAACGAATTGTCTTTGCTGGTGTTTATCTTAACTACATACCAAAGGCAAATCTTCTACCTATTGATCCAACAGTTAACGTTCTTCGTGTCGCTCGACAATTTATCTTTAATGTCAATCGTACCTCAAACTTTAAGTTAGAGTATGTTCGACACAAAATACAATCACCTGCTCTGGCTGGTGGTTTTCCTACAAAGTTTAATTACTTTTATGGTAAACCATTTACGGCGAGAGTAAGGTTTGAATGTAGCTTGTATGAAGGTGGCACTGGCAACATTGACATTCTTCTACAAGACTTTGACGAAGCTTCGATTGCGAATACAGCTGAACATGCTGTCCGTAATCTTCTTGAAGCTCTTCATCTGTCGTTGTCTTATGATTATGGCTTAATGTATTACATTAAGTAAGGAGAAAACATGGCTAAGTTTAAAAGACTTCTACATGATTTTACTTCTCTTGCTCAATCTAAAGATTGGGTAAGACTGCTTAACGTAGAAATGATTATGTTGAAAGAGAATCTCTTACAACAAAAATTAATTTCTTATCTTAAGCAATTAGGTTATCCAAAGATTATCTTCCATGAAGATTCTCTTCAACCTAAAAACAATTATATCTTTGCTGAAGGTACTGAGCCTTGGTTACTTGTCGCTCATACTGATACTGTCAAACCTACACCTGAAGAACTTTTGTTTACATTTAGTTCTAAGGATGCTAACCTTCGATACCCTAGATATATTAGTGGTGTCGGAGGACTTGGTGCAGATGACCGCAGTGGCGTGGCAATGGCCGTCCGTTTATTACACGATGGACATAGACCACACATTTTTTTCCCTAGTGGAGAAGAATCTGGACTGATGGGCACGAGGACGTTTATCAAAAACTTTGATGCATTTCTTGAATTGAAAATCAATTTTATGTTTCAATTTGATCGTCAAGGTAACACTGACATTGTTAACTATGATGATTCAAGTAAAGAACTCGTCAATCATTTTACACAAAAACATTTTGTGTTTACTGATATGTGTTCTTTCACAGACATTAAAGACCTCATGCCTTTCTTTGGTGTGAGTGGCGTCAACTTTAGTGTTGGTTATACTGGACAACATTCTGCTAATGAAGTCCTTGACCTTCAAGGATTTTATAATGTGTATGTTTCTTTTACTGAAATGTTTGCTACCCTTCCTAAGGATAAAACATTTACGTTTACTACAAAGAAATATACTTACGATACAATTAGTTTATTTGACAATCCATATCCTGTTGACAACAAGATTCTTTCTACTTCTGAACTTTCTAAGGTTAATCAAAAACTTAGAAAAGAATCTGATTATGACATTGAAGACGACGGCACTTTGAAGTGTAGTATCTGTGATGTCTCTCATCCGATAGAAGAAAACTTTATTCTTGATGGTGAACCTACATGTGATATATGTTTTAATGGTCTTACTAATATGAACCTTTTCTTATGTAACGATTGTGGTTCGTTTAGTTCTCTTAACTTTCTTTCTGATTTTGAATTCGATTATAAAAAGGAAACTCTCAGACCTTGTTGTACTGAGTGTATGTCTGACGATATGGTTCCTTTTGGTGATGAATCAGAGAAGAAAGATACTTACAATAAGTTGATGACTGCCTTAACGAAGGTTAGCAAAAATGAAAAATAAATTACTTGATTTTTCAAATGTTGAAATACCTCAACACATTTACGCCAATCTTTATGATGACATGAAACTCATGCCATTGTACACTAATGTTGGTCTTGTTGAGTTTAAGAAATTTTTTGCTGGTATTTCTAATCGTTCTATCTATCAAACTCTTTTTAATAATTATTCTATTGTTGATTTGACTACTGTTGAACGCTATCTTAATGGTTTACCTTCTTCTCAAGTGAATGATCTCGATGGTTATTCTGATACGATCAAACAAATTTTAGATCAAGCACTTGGTCTCTTTCTAGACAAACAATCTTTTGATTCTTTTGTTAAGTCATGGTGGAAACATAAACGGAATTTTTACTCTGTTTTGTCTACACTTGATGGTTGGAATGAAAAGAATCTTGCTGTTACTATATCTCAGAAGTACAATACTTCTATTGATTGGTATACAGCTACTGTTATTTTTCTGTCTTTGGTGTACAAACCTTGGCACTCTTCGCCTCGTGGTTTAGTACACAAAAATTATTCTCACAGTAGTTATGCTCCACCCATTACGGATTTTATTCGTGATATTATTATTGAAGCGTTTAGATTGCTTGTCTTAGATGATATTAATATTCCAAAAAGAGATGTACTAACTAAAGATATTTTTTCTAGTGTTGGTGGTGATAAAATTTGTTATAAGTCACAAAGACAAGTACTAAAACACCTTCAAGAATATCCTGTTAGTATACAAACTGCTGACGGAAAATATGAAAATGTTTTTGAGTCTAAGTTTGGTGTATCTTTTTCTAAAGTGTCTGAAATATATTTTAACCAAATTATTTCTGACTTATTATATTGCGACAGAAGTTCTCGTTCTAGTAGCAATCTTAAAGTTTATGATTTTTTTGCTTCTAATTTTCGCAGTCATGCTGATTCTGCTAATGAACTAGTTCCTATTTTTACTAGTGCTTTGTATTCTTTTCTTGGCGCTCATAAGCCAGAAACAACAAAGCTGATGGTTGTTAAAAAGCTATTAAACTTTTTTACACCGTTAGCTTACGGCAGTACGCGTGACTATGTTGATTCCAAGTTTCCAAAATTTCAATCAATGTCTTTTGTTGAAAGAGTACAGTTGATTGAGTCACCTGCTCTTTCTTTTAAGTCTGTTTCAGAATATACTCTTAATGAATCAGATGTTGCTAAAAACTTTAGAGTTCCATTTAAAGTTAAGCTAAGAACACCAGATAATACTGGCTTTGTTTTTGAAGAACAAGGTTCTTACAATCAACTCTTTGCTAAACTGGTAGAATGTTTTTCATCTACTGTTGTTAGTGATGATTATCTTATCTCACTACATCCGATGTCAATGTTCTTTAGTAGTTATGGTACAACTTTTACAAGTTGTCATAACGTTTTGACCTTTACTTCTAACAAACTCATTGACAAGTATCGTAGACCTGACAACACTGGCAATTGGTTTAAAGGTAACTACGAAGCTGCTGCTGGTGGCGGGTTTGTTGTTGTTGTTCCATCTGCTTACTTACCTGAGAAGCAATGGTCTGTTCCTAGTCATACTAGATTTGCACTTTGGATGAGTGACAATCTTGATGTGATGCGAATGCACCTGAGTTATCCTGGTAAGCCAACTGATGGTGAAGCTAAAGCAGAAGCTAAAGCCATTCGTGTTATGATACATGAGTTGCTTGCACCATGGCATGGTGTTGGCACTTCCGCATGGAAATCTAAAGACATCAACGCTGATGTTCGTGGTTTCCGTGATCGTATTGATTTGTCTGATGACAAGTATGCATCCGATGTTTTGTTTAATATGGATGATGAAATGATTGACCTTGCTAGTTACACTGGCTATACTAGCGAACCTATTTGGTCCTATTCTTATTTTAATGGACCTGGTTCTCCATCTCATTATCCACTATGTATAGGTGTTCAATCACCACCGCTCAATAAAAACTTGAGTCGGTATCATGGTTATTACTATACTACTACGTCATCATATTCCGAATCTTCTTACAATATTGTTAAGCCAGTCTCTGTTGTCATTAATGGTGAAACGATATTGCTTTCTTCAAAAGACCTTGCATTTGCACGTGATGCTTCTAGGTATGTTCTATCGCCTAAGACTTTGCATCTTTCTAAATACCATTCAATATTGGTTAGTAATCTTGATGGTTATCATCAATGTAGTTCTTGTAAGAAACACTTTGTCAATGATTACATGAAAGATTCTACGTGTCTTGACCACGTTCCTACTGCTACAAGCAATATGTTTAGTTCATTAGTTGCTCAACCAGACGTTGACGTTTACTTTAGTTATAGAAACAAAGACGAACTTATGGGTTTCTTAATCAACCTTAATAAGTTTGATCAAAATATTAAGTGGAAGAACTCTTCTTCCCTTACATCTTTTGTACCTGATGGTAACTTTGTTTTGTCTTTGGTTGGTAAATATTTGGTATTAAAAATGCCAAACTTTAAACCTCAATCCAAAGTATATAACGTTGTTGATGTTGTCTTTTAAAGGAGGTACTATGATTTACAAAGTACAACCATTGCAATCTGATTTTCCTGGCGCAAACATGGATGAGAAACTAAACTATGTATTGTCTCTCCAATACAACGTTCTTTCTACCATGTCTGATGGTGATTTGTTAAAGTGTTTTGCTTTGCTCTACACGAAACAAATGAACCTTTCTAAAGTTACTCTTGCTTCTGAGTTACGCGCTGTACGCAAGCCATATGATTCTAAAGCAAACGAAATTAAAACTTTGTTTTCTTTTGATGATATGACTGTTATGTTTTTGATGACTGACTTTGATTTAGGAAACTTCACTGTTAACTTTTCTATTAAGAAAGTCTATAACATTAACACTGTTGTTGACCCACTGAAGTTGATTGCTTTTCTACCGGAACTTAAATCTTATCTGTCTTTTAATTTTGAAAAGTTTAATAAAGACATTACAGCTGGTCATATTTCTAATGAATTTATTGAGCAAGCACGAACGCTTCTTGGTGTTCCCATTGTGACAAGCTCAGGCGAACCTGTGATGTCTATATCTTCTAAGAGTTTTGACGTTGCCGAATTTAGTTCAGCGATTGAGGTAAAGTAATATGGACTTTAACAAAGCAGATAATCTTTTGTTTTATGCAGCCTACATTGTCGACAAATTACAAGTTGCTTTCAAAGACTTTGGTGTTTCTGTTTATACCGTTTGTCCTCCAAGTGTTGATTCACTTGAAGACCTGAGCTATCTCAGGGCTATTCATTTGAATCTAAAAGTTGTTTCGAATTATACTCATTATTATCTTACTTTTAGATACACTCTTCCTTATCGTGGTCCCTCTAAGTTTAGTTCGATTGAAGTTCTTAACTCTAATTATGATTCTGTTTCTAAGTTTAAGTTGGTGGAAGGTGTCCTTCTTTCTACTTTGCTTTTAGAATTTGAAACATTTATAATGAATTGGACTAGAACTTCTCACATGACTTTGCCTAATGCTGTACTTGTCGGGAGTTAATATGGATTTTCTTAATCTTGTTTTAATTTTTATGCTTGGTTCATCTGTTTCTATTATTTTGTCTTTGAGTTATCGCGTTACTTTTTTTAAACGTGTGATTTCTCAACGCAAAATATTTGTTGATAAGGTATTTGAAATACTTTCTCAACGTTATGATGTTAATCTTCAAAACATTATTGACGAAGCTATGTCTATTGTGAAAGGAGGTGATCTTGATGCTTGAAATCTTACCTGGTGATGAAACTGATTTTTATATTGAGTATTCTATCTTTATAAAAAAGGTTAAGCCTTGGGATTTGGTTTTACTCAAAGGCGTACCAACTCTTCAGTATTATGATAGCCTGATGGATACTAAAAAAATTGTATCTTGGCAGTCGCGTTCGACCGGTTTGTTTAAGTTTGTCTTAGAAGCGAGGTAATTATGGTTTTATTTTTAGCATTATATTTTGACAAGCCATCTTATGTTTCTGAATTTCTTCTTGATATTTCTTTAGATCAAGCAAAGAAACTTGAAGCTGATATTGTTACTCAAATGATGAAGCTTGATGAAACAATTGTTGATGGTATGCTTTATACCAAAAAAGAATTTGATAAGAACAACTTACCAAAGTCATTGCAGGATATTCCTGTTTGGCATACATCCTTTGCCGATACGACGCTTCCTCCATCAACTATTGAAAGGGTTGATGTGAAGCCAGTTGTTAAATCTGTTGCTGTTTGGGAAGACTAAAGGAGTTACTATGCAATTATATATTAAATCTCTTGCATCTGAAATAGGTACACCTTTTTTCGTTGTGTCATTTGAAATTCGCGAAGGTGCTTTGTTGCACTGTGAAATGAAGATGGCTCTTCGTAATGCTTGGTTATCTAAGGACATTGCTCATTTGTCTAACAACGAACTTAAGGTTGAAGTTTTTAAGCAACTTGTTAACTATCTAAACTCTATTGGTAAGTTTGACATTGAACTTTCTTCTCAAGTTTTTTTTTCTTCTGACTTAGTTATTGGAGGTTAATATGGACAATAACAATAAAAAGTGGTCTGCTGCTGATGTTATGTTGGCTCTTGCTGTTAAATATAATGGTGACTGGAATAAAATCTACACCGCCATTAAAGAACGTCAATACTTTTCTGATACTGAATTTGATAATGCTCGCGCTATTTTGGACAACGGCGTTAATTTTGTTTCCATTATTAGCCCTGACTACCCTGAATCTCTTAAAAAGATTTACAAACCACCATTTGGTTTGTTTTATAAGGGTGATATTAAACTTTTGTCATCTAACGCTGTTGGTTTAATTGGTGATAGACTTTATACCAATCACATTGACGTTGTCAACGATGTCTTTACTCTTGCCTCTCGTTCTGGTACTCCACTTGTTCTTTCATCCAACAATCCTGACGACATGGTTAATCGTGTTAACACAGGAAACATTATGGTTTTACCCGACAACTTAGTTGGTTCTAATCTTAACAACTTTGGTCTTGTTGTTTCTGAACGCCCACTTGTTGCTGACAGTACTGAATCTGCACCATGGATGATGCGTGTTCAGACAGGTCTGGCTACTAATATGTTGTTTACTGGTACTAAAAAGAAAGGTTCGCCCTCTCTTATTGGTGTTGGATACGCTCTGTATCTTGACAAGACTTTACAAATCTTGCCTTCATCCAAGGTTACATCTACTAACACTAAGTTAATCAGTGATGGTTCTCCAGTGTTCACCAACCCAGACAATCTGTTTAAGTTTGACGCCGCTTCTAATGACACTAAGTCTTTAGATGCTTAAGGAGTATTTATGAAACTTTCAACCTTTATTGCTTTGCTTAAAACCTATCCTAAAAACGCTGATGTTTCTCTTCTTGGTCTTGATGATTTTTATATTTACTATGTTGTTGAAGAATCCAAAAAGAAAAATTATATTTTGTTGGATACAGAATCTCTTGAAGTAGACCACGTTAAGATTCTTGACACAAGATTAATTGCTCCTTCGTTTGAAAAGGCTGTTGCAGATGCAGATGATCTGGATGATCAAGTTAAGATTGCTAAGTCTTTGTTGAAGTTGTTAGATGATAAGGATGGTAAGTAACATTATGAAAAACTTTTTAACTGGTGTTCTTATTGATGTTTCATCCGGGCTTCCTGTTATAAAAGACGGCAGCTTTGATGCTAACGATTTTAAATCTTTGTATCCTTTATTAAATTGCAGAGTTTTTACCATTGCAACTCGTAAGATTGGTGGTAAGTATTTTGATATTTACTTGGATGATGAAGGTTTGTTGAAAGATGGAAACATTGTTTCAGCTATCTCCATTGACAATTCGGAAGTTTTAGTTGGCAATATCCTGGTAGTCAAGCACGACGATGATGGAGGAATCGTTGGCTTAGACAAAGACGAAATGAAGTTTGTGAAGTTGTCTATGTATAGTGGCGTTTTACGCTACAAATTTTAGGAGGCTTTATGCCAAACTATTGTGATTGTTTAGTTCATGTTTATGTTCCTCATGACGACAAGAAGTCTATTGCTAATTTCAATAAGATTGTTGCTGTTCCTAATAAAGCCAAGCTTTTGAACACTCTTTATCCTATGCCTAAGCATCAACCAGATCCTTATAAGCCTAATGCTTTCTTTGCAAAAGGTAGTATTGGTGTTGAACAAGAAAAGTTGTATGGCAAACAAAATTGTTGGTATGACTGGTCAGTCAATAACTGGGGTACCAAGTGGGACTTCATGCTTGATGACGCATCTGTTGATCACAACTATCGACCAGGTGTTTCTAAGTACACTTTTATTGGTACAACAGCCTGGAGCCCTTGTGTTTTAGCCCTTCAAAAATCTAAGTTTGATTTTGTGATTTACTATGCTGAAACAGGCATGGGATTCTGGGGTTATGCTGATAGGATACTTGGAGACATCTCTTACAACGGTGATGAAGTTGACATTGATGATTATGAAACCTATGTTGAATACAAAAAAGCTTGGAATGTTTGGTTAACTAACACCAACTTACCCCAAGATTTGTTTGATCACTTTGATGTACCTGCTTACTTCGGCTCCTGGGAACCAGAAGACAAACCTAAATGGTTTGAAGGATCAGACTTATAATTTTTTTGTAGGTAATATTAAACCTGTCAAAAGGTTTAAGGTTATAGCTGTTGCCGTTGACGATTCTATTTAGGAGGTCTTATGTCTAAGTTTACTAAAGATTCTTTGCTCAATCGTATTGTTATGAAGATTAGTCTTTATAACCCCGACTATTTAACCAAATGGATGCCTCGTCTGAAGAACTTCGATATCATCCAACTTATTGGTTGGGCCATTGACAATGACGTTATTGATGCAGGATCGCTGTATCAATAGGAGAATTATATGAACATTACCTCTGATGCTTTGTTTACTTTGGTTGCTAACTTAGTCCAAGAACTTATTGACTTGGGCGTTGATCAGAACGACATTATCTGGATGCTGTTACAATCTGGCATGACAGATAAGTTTATCAAAGACAATTACGGCTTGCCTTTTACTATTGACGTTGATGGAAATGAGTAGTAATCTATGGAAATCAAACCCTTTTTTATTAACAACTTCGAATGTTTCTTTGACAAAAGTATTTTGAATCAATCTTTTTCTTTGCATTATAAAAACAACATTGAAAACATTGACTTTGAAGTTCAGACTATCCATTACATTACAGAAGAAGATTTTTCTGAAACTGTTAGCATGTCGTTCTTTCATATATACGAAATACTTTTATCCTACAATTTGTGGGATGATAAGTATTTAAACTTAACTGTCAAAAACTTTCTTGAAACTATTGATTCTGAAGTTATTAACGATGCTTACGCTGATGAAGTTGCCGACACTCCACTATAAAAGCTTATTCTTTTTTAATTAAGATGTAGGCTCGTAGGTAGTTGGCTGCAATGGAACTTGCGTTTACTAACGACGTTTCAATACTGGCATAGCTATCTACGATGCCTGCTGATTCCAGATCAACTACTTTGTTTGTTACTACATTTAAACCCAAGCCGTTTTGTTCTAAGATTTCTTTTGGTGTTTTATATCCAGCGTTACGTATGATGGTTTCTAATGGCGATCGTAAAACATCTTTAATTTCTGGCACAGTATATGATACATTGTATAACGCTTTGCCAGCTCCTATCGCAATTCCTTTTTTAGTAGCAACCTTAACGGCACCAATCGCATCATCAAGTTTTAGTTTGATGGTCATGTATTCTGTAACCGTGGGTGCGAAAATTTTAATCTTCGTGATTCCTGCTTCTAAGTTGGCTAGCCGTCTGGTTATAATGTTTGCTCTGTTCATTCCAGTTGTGTACGCTTTGTCTTCTAGCTCCTTCTTATATGATTTAATTCTTTGAAGGAGTGCCTTACCGTTTGGTGCGTCTGCTACCAAGATCGTTTTGTTCTGTTCAACAGTGACTGACTTGGATCTACCAAGTTTGTCAAACGTATAATCTGTACCGTTAACTGCATCTTGTGCTACTCCGCCAGTGTAAGCAGCGATGTCTAAGAATAGTTCTTCCTGAGCCATGTCGTTAATAAACACAAACTGAAACTTAAATTTGTTTTCTGTTAGTGTATCTAATAATAATTTTAACGATTCTGGATTAAATTTTGAGGATACAACAAAGACAAAAGGATTGTCCACCTTGTCTTGAGGGATTGAACTAAAGAATTTTTGAACATCTAGCTGTGTGAATATTCCTTCTTTAAGAATTGCTATGTAAGGAGTTTCGTAAACCGTTTTGTCTCCTTCGTTGCATAGAACTTTTAATGATTCCGTCATATAACCTGCATCGATGGTCATACCCGATGTATATTCTACATAAGATTCTTCTTTGACACGTTCGTGTTCTGTAATGACGTTCATCGTACCCGAAGACTTGCGATAAGCTTCCGCAACAAGTGCTCCGATTGCGGGGATCTTTGTAACGATTGTACTTAGGTTGGCAACTTGTTTTTCAGTAAGCTTGATGCGGTACTTCTTGAGTTCTTCTTTGGCTTTTGCCACGAGCTCAAGGAGTTTATCCGCAGCAATTTGCGGGTGCATACCTTTGCTTATCCATTTTAATCCTTGTTTGTATAACTCATTGGTTAGTAACACGGTTAAGGTTGTACCATCAAACGCCGTCTTCTCGGTATTGTTTGCAGCTTCAATCATTGATAACGCTACGATCTTTTCGAATCCATCAAATGATAACGCTTGCTTAGCTACCGTGACACCGTCATCTGTTAAGATGGGGCGGCTGAACTCGTCTTCAATAACAGCCATCTGACCTTTGGCTCCCATCGTTGGGACTACCATGTCGGCAATCTTTTGGAATGTGGCTTTAATAATTTTAATATCCGATGTTTTCATTTAGCTGGTCCTCCATATAGATAGGTGGTTTTCTTCTTAGCACCTTTCTTTGGCATTGGCGCAGCTAACTTACGTTTAGGTTGTTTCTTCATAGGCTTTTTAGCCTCCTTTTTTTTTGGATTATAGTCATCGAATATAAACTTGTCGTACTCTTCGTCGATCTTTTCTACATACTTAGCAGCTACTTCTTTTGCAATATGTTGGATGCCGTCTTTGACAGACTCCTTTGTTGTATATAAGAAGTTGTCTGAATCTTCGGTCATCCACTTGTCGTACTGTTCACAACTGTACTCTTGTGTGTTGATTTTCCACGGTTTGCCTTCGTACTTCTTCGTCACGAAGCTTGGCTCATACCACTTAATGATTCGATTGTTAGGCTGGAGTGCAAACAGTCCATTGTCTAACATGATCAGGTGGTGAGACTTGTGCTCTTGGAAATCCTCGGCTAATGTTAGATCGATCCCGGTGTTCTCATTGCTACCCCATTGAAGAGTTAACATGTATGTACCACCTAGTGTATTGCCGTTCTTCATTAACACATCTACATTTGCATTATAGACGTAGTTTAACCCAACCAGGGTAAACACCTTAGAGAAGCAATCCCAGAGCTGTAATGAGTGGAAAGGATATGTTTTCCATACTTCCTCT
>JACCDP010212311.1_pt1 | contig 36669 bp, 28 predicted proteins | sample 7445841 | NCBI WGS metagenome assembly JACCDP01 (sample SAMN15323441, study PRJNA562643) | freshwater metagenome | isolation source: river surface water | place: USA:Blue River Watershed | collected 2017-08-17 | reverse complement strand
AGGACCTTCCACATTGTTCGCTTTCTTAGCAGGAGGACCTTCCACATTGTTCGCTTTCTTAGCAGGAGGACCTTCCACATTGTTCGCTTTCTTAGCAGGAGGACCTTCCACATTGTTCGCTTTCTTTGCTCCAGGACCTGCATTGTCTACCTTCTTTGCTCCTGGACCAGCATTCGCAATTTCGTTGATTTGTTTTGATGCTTTCTCAGAAGCCTCTCTGGCTGCTTTCTCATAAGCCTCTCTGGCTGCTTTTTCAGAAGCCTCCTTAGTAGCCCTTTCAGCAGCCTCCTTCGCAGCCCTTTCTGAGGCTTCTTTTGCACTCTGTTCAGCGGCCTCCCTCGCAATTTTATTAGACGTGGCTTGTTGTAATTCTGCTTGTGCTTTTGTTGCGGCCTTTTGTGTATCTTCAAATGCTTCTTGACTGCCATCACGTATTCCTTTTTTTGTTGACGCATCAGTAGCAACATCTGAAACTCTTTTTGAACTAGCAGCAATACTTTCTTCAGCAGCCTCTTTGGAGGCTCGTTTTGCTGCTGCCGTCTGAACGGCTTGTTGTAATTCTTGTTCTGCTCTTTTTACCGATTGTTCCGCTGCATCTTTTACTCCCCTTTTAATAGCCACATTTCCTACAGCATCAGATAATTTATCATTTGCTTCTTTCAATCCAACATCTGCTTGATTTTTTAACACCCTTTTTTTTGCTAAATCATCTGCTTGGTCAGAAAATTCCTTTTGTGCTTTTTTTAAGGTGTCGTCAGCATTTTCTTTCGCTAATTTTTTAGCGGCCAATTCTGCTTCTGCTTTTTGAAGTTCTTTTGAACCTTGTTTGAGTCTTGCTTCTGCCTGCTTTCTTGTGGCGGCTGCTAATTGTTCATTTGCTTCCTTGGCAGCCTTTTCTGCTGCTTCTTTTGAGGCTTTTTTTGTTGCTTCCTTAGAAGCAGCCTCGGCTAATTCGCCTTGGGCCTTTGCTGCCTTTTCTTGGGCTTCTTTTCTCGCTTGCGCAGCAACTTTTGCAGTATCATTTGCTTTTGCCAGTTCATCTTTTGCATTGTTCAATTTAACTTCTGCTTCTTGTTTTTTAGTTGATTTCAAACTAACATCTGGATATGAATCATCTATTTTCTTTTCTAACTCATCAATATCAGTTTTCGCTTTTACTTTTGTTGCTTTCGCTTCGTCGGCTGCTTTAGATAAATCATCTAATTCCTTTTTTTGTTTTGACACTAAATTATCGGTTTCAAGTTTTAATTTTTGTCTTTCTGCTAATTCCTTTGCAATATCATCTGATTCTTTTCTAGCAGAACGTGTCGCTGAACCACGAAATAAAGCATCTGAACGTAAATCAGAAAGACGTTTTGCTTGAGTTTCTCGAAGAGCCGCTGATGAGTCAAATGTATCAGTACGTCTAAATAGACTACCTGTTTCATCCAGTGAACCTGTAAATGTAGCCGGTCGACTAGGCACAAGTGTTGTTGGTGGAGGCGTAGCACCAGAGACAGCAGCGGGCCGAGAAAAAAAACCAGGTCCTCTCGTGGGACCTGCTCTTACAAATCCAGTTAGTTCTTTTGGACCTTTTGAAACTGCTTTCGTTGCTGAACTTGCTAAATCTTTTGCTATCCCTTTTGAAGGTTTAATGGCTTTTAGTGCATTGGAGATAGAACCAAATTTTTTTCCTGAAAAAATTCTTCTTGTATCAACTCCTATGTCTAATGAACCAATTTTTCTTCCTCCTTCTTGGAGATCCATCTAACCATATAGATGAAATTCTATATAGTTATATGAACGATTTCTTGTTTAATCAGGGCGACTTCTCCATTGGAAATCACATACATTACAGATATACAGATATTTCAGATTCACAGGGTCATACTTAATATAAATGACGTCTTTTTCAGTGCTAGAAAGGTTCGTCGGACAGTTTTCATTAGGACACTTAATCGTCTTGACGTGAGGAAGTGTTGGATCTTGCTTTGTAAATTTATTTAGAAGAATCTTATATCCTTCATTCGCACGTTGTTGGAGATGAGTTTCTGTTACCATACCACCTTCTGTATCACGTTCTTCAAATCCGCAATTTCTACAGAGGCGTGACAAATAGGTTTGCTTATCATTAGGCGTCTTACTTTCTTGATGAACCTGAAGATAAAGGTAATAACGACAATTGGGGCAGTATTTAATCTTTGATGAATAGTCCATTTGCTACCTATCTTCTAACAATAAACATTATCAATTTTTAGCGCCTACAAATCGAAATCGCTTAAACTTTCCATTAAGATGCCAAAACCAACTCCGCCCATTACAACAACACCAAGTGCCATAAGTACAATGGCTCCTGTCTGTTTTGCTGTATCTTTTGCAAATTTCTTGGCTTCAGTATTCCACATCATAAATCCGGGAATGAAAAAGGCTAAACCTATCACTATAAAAATCATCTGAGCAGCGAAAACACCAACAGAGAGTCCAAAACCAGTTTTAACCAAAGATTTAAGATTGTTCATTTACTATTTCTACTTGATTTTTTAGTTGATGCCACTGGGTACTTCCTCTCATACCATAGGGTACATTTACAAATAAGGTTTCAGCAAATTCAAGATGTTGATCTATAATTTGCTTCAATTCATTGAGTAGTTTTGGTTTTATTTCTTTTAGTTCTTCTTCAAATTCTTGGATTGTATTTTTATGGTATAATTCATAAAGCGTATGTCGAATAATTTGGTGTTGGATAAATCTTGAGTATTGATTTGCTAAAGGGTGAATAAGAGAATAATTTGAGTAACCTGGTTCATGTGCTAATGGGTTTGAGTCCAATAATGCTTTCAAAGATATAAGTATCATTGAAAGACTCATTGTGCTTTGCCAACTTGGTCCAGAATATGTGCCTAAGATTGATAAGCACACTTTTCCATCAACATAAAGATTGGGGTGAAAACGAGTCTTTCCATCACTTGTAAGTATTGTAACTTTTGGGGGATTAAAAGGATAATCATTGGGAATATCAAAATGAAATACAAAAAAACAACCTGCGTAAGGAGTTTCTGGAGGTCCAAGTATAAGCGCTTTTCCTTTGGAAACATTGCTTGTATCTGTCCACCAATAAATTCCCATTTCTTTCATCGAAGAATCACTTAATTGCTGAAACTCTTTGAGTATTCTGCGATAAGCAGGATTATTCATGAATTTATATACTTTGTATTTTTCATGGCTCTTTACATAGTTAGTGGCAGAAGGAAAAAAGTTTCTCTTTTGGGGTGGTAAAAATTGACCCGGATTTTCCCTTTCCTAAATATACAAGGCAAATGAGTAGTTCTCTTACAACATTATACAATCATGCTCTGTGGAAGTTTATGAAGGAACGCTACCACGCGGACCCCCAAACCGCTTCCATGGGAGGAATGAGTAAGGACTTTACTGGAAAATGGTACATCAATGATGAGGACTACCCTCGTTTTCTAGATCTTCTTTATGATTATCATTATGGTAGCGGTACACGTCCTCGTGCAATTGGCCTTGTAGAACAACCTCGCTTGAAACAATCGAAACCTCTTTTGATTGATTTGGATTTCGAATATCCTGAATCACAAGCAGTCACACGAACCTTTACTGAAGCACAAATCCGTAAGTTTTGTTCAATGGTCTTCAAGGCCCTCGAACATTTCTTTGACCTCAATGAATACGAACTTCTAAGACTCTTTGTATCTTTGCGACCTGCCCCTTATGACCAACCAACTAAGAAAATTCGTAAAGATGGTATTCATATTGAATGTCCTGACCTTTCTCTTTCTAGCGACAAACAAAAGGCCATTCGCGCATGGCTTCTTGCTGAACAAGCCGTCACTGATTGTTTTAGTGGAACTGGATATACAAATTCTGATCAAAAAGTCTTTGATAATTCGTCTACAAACAAACAAGGATGGTTCTTCTATGGAGAATCCAAACCCAATATTGCGGCGTATGAACTTGCCCATATTATTGGATATTCTCCTGAAACGAAGCAGAAGAAAGATGAACCCATCAATACCTATACTCCTCGTGAACTTATGGAAATTCTGAGTGTTCGTTATAATCTTGTAGAAGATGATAATGATATTAAAGAGGAAGTTCTAGAGGAATACAAAAATCTTCTTCGTGGAAATTTACCTACAAGCCCTCTTCAGCGACCCGCACCCACTCCTGCTGAACCTCCTGAACTTGATAATCCTGTTCTTCAAGTTGTTCGTGAACAACTCGGATTTGAAGAACGGTCTGATGAAGAAAAGGATATCATTCGTGAACTTGTCATAAATTGTCTTACTTCTGAGCGCGCAGATTCTTATGAAACTTGGATTCGTGTTGGTTGGTGTCTCCACAACATTGAGCCGAGTGAAGAAATGTTTAACCTTTGGATGGATTTCAGTAAGAAATCAAAGAAATTCAATCAAAACAATCTGAATGACCTTCGTCGCGATTGGTTTGGGAAGATGCGCAAAGAAGGAGACGGTCCTCGTTTAACCGAACTTTCGCTTCGCAAGTGGGCTCGTGATGATAATCCTGAAGAATATAAAAAGATCATTGATAAAAATATTCTTGAGTATATTCGTGTTCACGTGGATTCAACTCACTTCCACATCGCGCGTCTTATGAAGAAACTCTATGGTTCCAATTACATTGCATCCATCAATCCCAAATCAACAGAGTGGTATTTCTATGATGATTATGTAAATATGTGGAAACATCTGAATCAAGGAATTCAACTTCGCAAAAATATCAGTTTTGAAGTTGCGGACTATATTTCAAAAGCACGAGATAAAATCCGAATGGATATGCTTCGTGCACCTACTGAAGAAGTTCGAGCACCTCTAGAGGCAAAACTCAAAAAACTAGTCGAAGTGGAAACCAAACTTTACAATACTTCCTTTACAGAAGCCACTATGAAAATGGCATCAACCTTCTTCTATGAGGAAGATTTCCAAACCAAACTGAATAGCAATGTAATGCTCTTTGGTTGTAAGAATGGTGTACTTGAACTTCGCACAACTACTCCTGCGAATCCTAGTCCACATGTTCTGTTCCGCGATGGTCGTCCTGAAGATTTCGTAAGTTTTCTCGCAGGCCAAAATGGACAAGAAGTTCCTCCTATCAATTATATTCCCTTCAAAGACTTGAATGAAGAACAACTGGCATATTTGGATGGACTCAAAGAATTCTTCCAGAAAATTATCCCTCGAGACAATCTTCGCAACTACGTGCTTCGTCTTCTTTCTAGTTGTCTTGAAGGGACAAACAGAGAACAGTGCTATTATATCTTCACAGGTGGAGGTGGTAATGGTAAATCCAAACTGATGGACCTCTGTCGTTTGACCTTCGGTGATTACTGGTCATCTTTACCTACCACTGTACTCACTCGTAAGCGACCTGATTCTGGGGCCGCGAATCCTGAAATTATGGCGATTAAATGCCGTCGTTTCATTACTATGCAAGAGCCTGATGAGCGTGAACCTCTTAATACAAGCCGCATGAAACAGTTCAGTGGTGAAGATATTATTGAGGCCCGTGGTCTCTTCCAGGACCAGGAGAAATTCAAGGTTACTGGTAAACTCTTTATGATGTGCAATAAACTTCCTCCCATTTACAGTATGGATGGAGGTACTTGGCGTCGTATCCGAGTGGTTCCGTTTGAATCCAAATTCGTAACGGCTGAGGATCCTGACTATCTCGATAAGAAACCCAATGTATATCTCCGTGACCCTGAATTGGATAATAAACTTATGCTCTGGCGTGAAGTATTTCTTTCTTGGCTTGTCGAAATCTATGAGACAGAATATATTCCTAACGGCCTTGAACCAGTTCCTGATATTGTCAAGAAGGCGGCGAGTGAATATAAGGAGAATTACGATGTATATGCGAAGTTTCGTAATGAACGCATTCGCAAAGTCACGGGTGAACAAACAGAGTTCAAGGAAATCCAACGTGCCTACAATAGTTGGCTTCAGGAAAATAAGCGTTCTGGTTCTAAACTCAATCCAAAGGAACTTCAGACTCGTCTAAATGACGAATTTGGAGACCCTTCTGATGGAAAAACGTACAGACATCTCAAAGTATTCTATGATGAGTTTGATGTAGAGGAATTTGAAAAGAGACAATCAGAGGTCGCTTAAGCAAAACGAATTATAATTTGCGCAATGACAACACCAAGGCCACCCATAATAAAGAGAGTTGCAAGCATAAATAATAAACTTTTTGTTGAACGTGATACATATGTACATACCATGAGTATAATCAGAATATAACTTGAAAAGAAAATGGCCAATACCGTATCTTGAAGTGTTTGTATTTTTTGCGCAGGAGCAGGGAGTGTTTTGCGCTTCTCTAAGAAATCTTGTTCATACGTTTGGATTCCCGTTTCTAAATCTTTTTTCTTCGCCTGAAGAATCTGAAGGTCACCTTGAAGTTTAGATTGTATTTCTGTAGTTTCTGCCTGTGACGTTATCATGCTACGATAGTCATTTCCTAAATCAGATGCGAGAGTTAACATATTTCTCACATTTGATATACGCTCTGGTACTCCACTCATTTCTTTCTATCAAGCCTTAGGGTTCTTTGCGTAGACAGAACACACACCTTGTAAATCAATACCGGAAAGATTTGATAATCCATATTTCGCATAAAGTGCTGCCAAATCTGCATCGGTTTTGAATTGGTACGCAATAGAAGGTTCGTTCTTTGATTTCATTTGATTCCAACGATTTTGGTCACGAAATTTTGCAGTAAATGCATATCTTGACAAAAAGAGAAGAATATCAATGATAAGAATTATTAAGGCAATGTAGGCAACCAGTAAATAACTTATCACATCAATGCTCGCTAAATACGCAAAAATTGCTACAATTAATATACTCACAAAAAGAAGTTGTAAGAAAAAAAGTGTGTCAAGTTTATTTTGATACGCATAATCATTTATTTCTGACTGTCGTGTTGCTAAGTCATAATTATATATCTTCGAGTCCATCTTTCTATGTCTTCGAGCGGAAAAAATATAGCAGGAGTCCAACGGCTGCCAAATTTGCAAATGTATACAGAGAAAGATTCATCATCGCAAACTGATTCTTTTCACGTGTAAAGACGACTCTATCTTGCCGTAGTTGTAATTCTGTATTAAAGTCTGTCATTTCCTCGTATTCTCCTTCTAATTGGTCTATTTCTTTCGTGTAATCACCTGCTGCATTTTTCATTTCTTTTTGTAAAAGTTTAAGTCTAGACCGTTCATATTCACTCGTAAAAGGGTTATCCAATAAAGCCTGAAAGGAAAAAGGGTCTTGAGTATTTGTTCTTTCTACAAGAGGTGCCTGCTTGCCTTCAATTGCTGTTTTATCCATGTACTGTAAACATGTAATAAGGTCTTGAATTTGTTGATTAAATGTCTTTGCTCGTTCAAGATACTTTTTCTCTCGTTTTCCTTGTTTCACTGAATCTTGAAAGGCTGCAATATAGAAAACATATCGTTGTTGTGCATAACAAAATTCTCTATGAATAGAATCACTAAGTGTTTCAAAACTGTAACTGTTCATATCAATATATTTACCAGCATCCTTTGCGCGTTGAAAAAGCATATCAAATTGTGCTTGAGTTATAAGCCCATCACCATTTCGTTTTAAATTCGATGTTAAAAAACTACCCTCTTCAAAAGGCATTTCAGCCTCTTCAAGAGATTCTAATGATTTTTTGGGACAACTATAGTCCATTCCTGATTAATCATGTTACTTTGTATAACTATAAATTAAGAATCCACCAGTAACTAGTAAAGCGGTGATTGCAGCCAAAGTGAGTGGATTTATCCAACTCCAAAGCATAGCCAACCAAGGGATTTGAGGTTTTACACCGGGCATCTGAAATTTAGGAACCCAAGAGAGTTGAATCTGAAATCCTAAAAAACTCATGAGCAAACCGAAGAAAAATAAGATAAAAAAGATTGAAAACCCAATCAATATAAAAAGACTTGTAGAGCGCATTGGGCGTCCAATAGGGAACCAACCTTCATAATCAGAAACCTTTTGTTCAGGATTTAAAATAGACTTTGCTCTTTCTTTTGCAACCTCATATTGACCTTCTTTCAAATCAATTTCTTTTTGAAGACCAACTATTTGTTCTTGTATCGTAGATACATTGGTTGGGGCTGTTCTGAGGTTTTCAGTCTTGAGACGAATACAGTTGATTGTATTAAAAAGATCACTTTCAAGTGCTTGCAATTGAGTTAATTCTGAAGCACTAAGAACACCATTTTTGCTTGCAAGTGTATTAATGTCTGCTAATGTTTGTGTTTTCCATGTCTCAAACTGAAGACCATTGTTTATTTTGGTTTCAATCGCTGTTGTACAGGACATCTTCTAACTAAGGCATACAAACACGATATACATCATACAACCCCGCAGAAGGACTGGGCCGAGTAATTTTTACAATATCATTTGGAACTAGACCCATGATACGAGCAATCATATCTTCATGGAAACGAATAACAGGGAGATTCGATTTGCTTCGGATGTAATTACTTTTAAGAAACTCAGCATGCTCGGAAGGAGGAAGTTTGGTATGTTTTGGTACAAGAGTATGGGAACGGGGGTCATAGACAAGAGTATGTGCTTTGAAGAAGCGAATTTTCAAATTATGGCGCTTGAGTGCCGAATAGGCTTCTTTGTGAAAGACTTCACCAACATCTTCAAGAACAATTACAATAACCTCTTCATTTTCAACTGCAACTTTATCAGGACTTTCTTTGTCAACTAGATTGTTAATAAAGGATTGAAGTCTCTGCTTGAGTTTTTGGAGTGAATAGACAACCCTACATTTCGTATAAGGTGAATCTTCTGATTGTTCTTTCTTTGTCAGACTCATTGCAAGAGGGGCATTTCCAACTGCCATTGCAGTAATTTCCCAAGGACCAAACTTCTCATATTGAGTAGTATCGTAACCTTGCTCCTTCAAAATGTCAAGAAGTGTAATACGACTTCTATACAAAATGTCAATATCTTCAACACTCATTCTACCTATGCTAGGTAGTTATCGCGAGTCAATTTTAGGTTTTCACTACGTTCACTTTTACATTTGAATTGTAAGTGGGAGCAGGAGCACCTCCCTCAGCCCTTCTTGGAGAGTTACTTCTTGCTCTTGCTGTCACATTTCCAGAAACATTGGCTGCAGGATTGAGTCCTTGCGCTTTCAAGGCACTTTCTGATGTATCCACTGCAAAGACTGGCCCAGCACCGGGTATTCCTGTTGTGAGCATTTGCGCAGGAGGAGCGGTATTTGTATTAACAATGATTTGTCTTGTTTCACCCATAGGTTGTGCCATACCTGGAGGCGCTGTAAAAGCGGCTGCTGCTGAAGAAGGAAGAGGTACAACTAAGTATGGTGCATTACCAAGAGGGGCTGTTGGTGCCAACGATGTAATATTTGTTGTCTGAACCTGTCCCATGGCTTGGGGAGGGGGAGGGAGAGGAGAAGGCGGTCCTTCGAGTTGTACAGGCATTTCTTCAGCATCTATATCACCTGAAACAACAGCACCTATTGCACCAGGCATTGTTTCTGTTGCTAATTCTCCTGCTGCCTCTTCCTCTGTTTCAGGGAATACTTCACCTTGTCCTTCTTCCTCTTCCTCTGCTTCACGGAATTCAGGAACATTTGTATCCAAGATAATGCGTCGAGGAAGTTCTTTTGAAAGGGCAATTTCTTGTTCACCTGCTGTAAGTTTCTTTATTCCAGGAGAGGAGATTGTCTGTAAATCAGCATTTGTTAAGAATCGCATACCCACATTCATATAACTTGATAATTCTTGTTCAAGTAACTTCAAAGAATAAGGCATTTCAACTTTGGAGAAGGTGACATTGCTTTTCTTTGTTACAGGAACAATTTGAAGATTATTTACTGAATCACCATAGAAACGTACAGGACCATCACAGAGAGGACAGATTGTAAAATTGTCTTTCTCATTGTAAATTGGAATTGTACCACAGCCGTTACAGACCATAAAGGTTGCTCCATCGGCACGTTTCATATAACTTTCACGAACAAAGGACATAATACCGTGACCAACTATAGCATCACGTTCCATTTCACCGATACGCAAACCACCCTGATTTCCACGACCACCAGTAGGTAAGTGAGTACGTTGTTCTCGTCTACCTTCTGCGCGTGCATTCCATTTATCTTCTACCATATGTTTGAGTCTCATTGTGTAGACATTTCCAACAAAAATTGTAGAAGGTATCATAACTCCAGTTGTTCCATCGTACAAAATTTCTTCACCAATCGGTTCCATTCCAAGTTGGTCTCGCAAAACTTTTCCAATCGCCTCGTGAGGAGAGCCTGTATTCATAAATGTAGTGGCATTTCCAATAGCGCCTGCCATACAGGCAGCCTTACCCAGCAATGCTTCTAAGAGTTGTGCAATCGTCATACGAGAAGGGATAGCGTGAGTATTCATAATCATATCGGGTATGAGACCATCTTTTGTGCGAGGCATGTCATGAGCACGAATCATCATACCAATTGTACCTTTCTGACCGTGACGATTCGAAAACTTATCTCCCAATTCAGGGAATCTATATTGGGTAACACGAACTTTTACAAGGGCTCTTCCTTTATTATCCATCATAACAACAACTTTCTCAACAACACCAGAGGTCCATACTTGAGGAGTTAAACTGGCATCACGAATCGCGCCTCCTTCTGCTCTCATATAACGACCAACTAAAACAGTATTTTCATCAACAAATGTTCCTTCACGAATAATACCTCGTTCATCTAATTTTGTATAATCGAGCCCTGCTTTGAGATTTGTCCATGCAGGAGTATTCGCAGGATTGCCAATGCGTGTTTCTGTTTTTACTTTGGGGTCATCACTATCAAACTCCTCAAAGACTTCATAACTTCTATAACAGATGCTATTAAAAAGACCACGCTGAAGAGCATCTGCATTCATAACAATACCGTCTTCTTGATTGTATCCCGTGAAACATCCCATGGCTAAGACTAAATTCTGACCATATCCCATGTTTCCATTTGCCACATGGTCAAAATAAAGAGTTCGTACAAGAGGAGCCTCACTGTAGCATAAGACGTGTACTTGATTATCGAATCTGTTTTGGAAGTTTGTAGCAAAAAGAGAAAGACCTTGTTTACTCTGAGAACAACTGAGTTGGTTACGAACACCTTGGTTGTGATTTGCATAAGGAATCATCGATGTCATAAGACCAAACATAGTGGAAGGGTGTATTTCCAAATGAGTTGTATCAGCCTGAACGTGCTCAGGGAAGTTTGCGATATACGTTTCATTGTGTTCATACGGGTCAATGTATTCAACACAACCAGCATATGGTGTTAATGCCTTTTCATAAGACTCCAAATCAACTGTTTCAACATTGGCAAGAGGGTCTACAAAAATGTTTGTTGAAAGAGTATGATTCGCAGTTATAGGTAGATTTCCCAAGAAAAGGTCACGCCAAGTTTTTGCAGCACGGAGTTTTTCAATAGGAATTTTGCCTCCCTCCAAGTGAATCAAAGGACGCAAAGGGCGACCTTCATCAATATTGAGGAAAACATATTTATCACGAATAGAAAATCCTACACTGATAAAAGCAGGTAAACATCCAGTCCATTTCATAAGTTTAATCACACGAACGAGGTCATTGGGACGAATGGTATATCCTAGTAAACCTGAATTTAAGAAGACTGGAACACCCATACTTGCAATAGAGGGTGTCACCTCCTCACAAGAAATTACACCAGCACGCTCAAACAACCATTTTACAACCTTCTGAGGTAAGCAATAGGTACTAATCGATGTAAGAACATTCATATTTTTGGTAATACCGATACTAGCACCAGAAGGAGTTTCATTTGTGCAGAAATATCCATATTGACTGGTGTGAAGACGACGAGGCCCTTGTAGTTTCATGGAAGTATCAAAGTCAAGTGAAAGACGACGACAATGCGATAAGAAATCCATGTAGGAAAGACGAGAAAGCATTTGAAGAACACCTCCCTCCTCACTTCCTGCTCTGGCACCCCATTTGCCTTTGAATCCTCTCATGAGACCTTCCGTGATAGTATTGGAGATAAGCATAGAAGGAAGTGTAGCAGAAGAAAAGAGATTTGAAAAATTAGAGCCTTTATAGATACTTTTATTATAACGATATTCTTTATCAAATGTTAAAAGTGCTTGTTTTGTCCAACTCTCATAAACACCTTGGAAAAGCATACGAAGAAGAATACCGCTTGTCAAACAACGTTGATTGCGTGTATCATCGCGGTCAGTTTGTTCGTCAATTCCTGCCGCAACACGAAGGATTTTTCTTACACAGTCGCCCAAATACATAGCCCGTGTAATCAAATTATCCTCGCAATGCGCAAAAAGATTATTGTGAAGAACATCCATAACGTGCTCATCACTGAACCCTTTTGTTAAGACCTTGATATACTGAACACTGCTATACGTATCTAAGAAAGGGAATGCATCTACAATGCTTTCATCAAGCATAGGCTCAAGAATCTTTGTTTCATCCGAATCAACATTGGGTAAAATTGTACGTATAATATCTTCATCGGTTTGTATTCCCAGTGCGCGAAACAAAACAAAAAGAGGAACAGGTTTACGTACGTAAGGAATTTGTACTTCAATTGTATTGGAACGACGATTCAAGTTGAATCCTACACGACGAATGGAGCGAGTTGTTGGATTCAAACAAGAGATAAGTGCTTGATATGCAACCTTAGGATCTCTCGGTTTTTGACTAATGTATAATGTATTGAAGGCCTGTTGTTGACTGGTGACAAGAATCTTTTCAGAACCATCAATAATAAAGTACCCACCATAATCATATACGCACTCACCTGCCTCTTTGAGAAAAGAAAGAGGCTTTTTATTCAATAGGCAGTATCGAGAATGAAGCATGACTGGCATTTCAAACAAAGGATAGCGTTTGAGCGCAGGTTCAGTCTCAGGATTTAACTCGATAATTTCTTGCTCTCTTGTTTCGGGATTTGTATAGGTGAGTCGAACAAAAATGTCAGCCTGTATTTGACTCTTATAAGTAAGATTACGAAGTCTGGCCTCATTCGGATAGAGAAGACGTACCTCTTTGGTATTTTGAAGACTGAGGGTAGGAGTTCCAATAAAGAGTTGGTCTCCATTCAAACCTCCAATATAAATTTCGGCTTTGTACAAATAAATACTTGTATCCTTGATATTCTCTTCCAGAAGAATTAAAGGGTTTGATGCCTGAACAACCGCAGCCATGTCTTGGGAAACAAATTGGTCATAACTGTTAATATGATGTGCTGTCCAAGGATAGTCTTGTGTTGTGTAATAGAGGTTGAGTAGTTTTTCTACAAGAGATATTGATTCGTCTCCTTTTAAAGGTGCTTCCATCTCAAGAATCCTAATCGCAGATAAGGTTTCTTCACATGGTGACTAAGCGCTTTTTACTTTTTACATGTACTTCCAGGCAGGGTCCTCAGGAGCAGGAGATGACGCTAAAGGTGCACCTGAATAGGCAGTAACAATGTCTTGGAATACTGTGGTTGGGACTGAACCACCACCCGCCTGATTAGAACCTAGGCCTGCCGGTAGTGTAGGACTGATGTCCTTGACACCACAGTCGGCTTTGTAGGCAAATTGATTGAATTTATCATATCCAGCGAGTCCAGCCGAGAGATATGCAGGATAAGAAACTGCGCCATTGAAAGAAGGTCCATCAATGCCGGGACGTGTCTGATAATCAATAGGTGCGCCAGCGAGAGGAGCAGCACCGCCTTTCATTGTTTTCTTGGCTTTGCGTGTCATCTTTGATACTTTCTTCACTTTTAGATAGGCCTCGGCAGCAGATTTATCAAGTTCTCGACCAAAAATATCTTTCCATGTGGATTGAAATTCTTTAACTTGTTCGGACATGGGAAGTGAACGAATGCTTTGAACTTTTGCTTCCACTTTCTCAAAAGCGCGTTTCAATTCAGGTATTGTCATTGCGCCCGCCTTTTTTGATGTTTTATTACGTCGGGTTTTCTTTGAAACCATTCTAGTAAGACTTTAGGAGAAATATTTACGATAAAAAGCAGTTGAACCTACATTTCTTGAAGGTGTCATGTAATTCACAGGAGGTTTATACGTTGGTGCTAAACCTTGAACATATTTCTGAAGATTCATAGGCATAACCGCAGTATCTTTACTGCTCGGCCAAATCCATTTTCCAAGAAGATTTAACAAAAATCCAACCATAAATACAACTACGATGGCAATTAAAATGGAGCCAGAAGAACCTTGAACTACATCTTTCCATGTGATAGAACGATATTCATCTTGAAAAAACTGTTGATGATGATATATCGCAAGGCCCATAGTAAGAGCAGCAAGTAAAAAAAGTATGAAGGGACTTACATTTGGATAGACACCGATAACTAAGATTGCGGCAAGTACAAATATGAGTAAAGAGGGTAGGAAAAGTTCCATTCTGGTAAGAAAGCAGATTTGTTCCATAGTCCTTAAATTTTATCAATCAAATCCACTTGAGTTAAGAAGTGTTTGCGGCAACATTGTCTCTTCAGTCCAAGTGCATCAAGAATTTTCTTCTCAGCAGTTTCGGGAAGAGACGAACCATCAAAATAGACTTTGTTTTGATCTTTATCCATTCGCATTTCTTTACGCTTGGTTTCATAAAAGCGCCATTTGTCTGCAATAAGTTTTCCACAATTCATACAACGAACAGGGATAATCATGGTTTCTAGTAATATATAAGATTCCTCCTAAGGTTCAATTTTATCATATTACAAGTGCGTTTCAAAAAGTAATTTTGAAGCGACCCCGCATACAGAATGACATCCGTTCTTTACTCTGGTGGATTAAATTTCCAAGGTAGCAACCCTGTTCGTAGTGAAATTGTAAGTCTACGGAACTTAGTTTCTGACCTTGAAAAACGCTTGAAGAAACTTGAAGCGGGTGGAGTTGGAGGAACTGCAACCGCTGTGCAAGGACCGCCCGGACCTCAAGGACCTCCTGGACCCAAGGGTGATAAAGGAGATAAAGGAGACCCTGGTCAAATGGCCTACATTGCCATGCCTCCTAATATGATGATGCCTACTCCTGCTCCTGCCCCTGCTCCTGTTGCTGAAACTACTACTACTGTGAGTTCTCAGTAAGTTGACTTCTTAATTTTCGGATTTGATTGACGGTAATTTGGATACTTAATTCTTGTAATTTTGATTTAATATATTCTGCTGTCGCATTTGGTTTTTCCTGAATCGTTTGAAGAATTGTCTTTTGCTCTTCCTCAGACCATTTTATTTTTTTAGATTTTAGTTTCTCTTTTACTTCCAAAACTTGGATTTCACGTTCTTCCCCATCACTTGTTTTCTTGACCTTTCCAATTCGAATTTCTGAATTGTGATGTTTATCGTGACACTTCTGACAAACTACAATAAGATTTTCACGAGCATTCTTGTGCGAACCATCATCAAAGAATCCTTTATTGTTTGCATCTTTTTGAGGACGAATATGATGGACTTCCAATAAACTAGTAATTCCACATCCACACACTTCGCATTCTTTTTTAAACACTGCAGAATTATACATTGTTGCTAAAGAACCCTCTTCATTGGTTGTACCCAGTAACTGATGACGGAATTTCTGAGCCTTTTCCAAGAATTCAAAAGGTAAATTGAGAGCACGAGCAACCTCTAAACCATAGAGACTACTACCAGGTCCTCTGTGAAGAGTCCTATCATAAATCAGTTTATCTTGAGCAGCCTCATAGCGGACGCGCAGATGCCAGATTTGGAGCCTTTGAAGGGTTGCGATGGAATCAAGGGCAAGAAGTCCATGAAGATGTGTTGCGAAAATAAAACAACTCTCTTTCTGGGATAACCATTCTAGCCCTGCTGCTACCAAACTCGTTGCAGAAACAGATTCTGTCCCACTGCAAAGTTCATCTCCAAGTACAAGACTATGTTTATCTGCTCTTTTTAAAATTTCACGAAGTTCTGTCATTTCTACTGTAAAACTTGAGAGTCCTGCCCAAAGATTATCATGATTGAGAATTCTCGTAAAAATACTGCGATAGGGTCTCAAACGAAATTCAGTCGCAGGAACAAATGTTCCGCATTGAGCCAACAAAACAGCAATCCCAAGCGCTTTCATTAAAGATGATTTACCACTCGCATTCATACCATACACTAACCATCCCAATGAGCATTCCTCATATCCAAGACTGATATCATGCTTAATATATTCAACTTTTCCTAGACTTTGTTCAATCAAAGGGTGACGAAGTCCATGGGCTTCAACCGCTGATGATTCTCCTTCATCGTATTCTGGACAACAAAATCCACGCTCCTTTGAAACACGAGCAAGGGTGAATGTAACATCTGTTTCTGCTATCCAGCCTTCAAGTTGTTCCCAGAAATCTGCGTACTGGTCAACAAGACTTTGACAAATACCAGGAAGTTCTTGAGAAAATGTTTTCTGAAGTTCTTCACGTTTCTCAAATACTTTCATATGAATTGTTTCCAGATAAGGAATATTCAGATTTGCTCCACTCTTTTTCATTGAAACACTCATGTTAGGATAAGGATGCTGTTGTCTAGGAACTTGTAATTTGACTTCAACCTGTTTCATAACTGTTTTTGAGCCCACAACGCAATACAAAAGTGTTTCTCGGCTTTCTATTTTGAGTGCTTCAGGTGGAAGGCCAACCCAGACACGCAAGGTTTCCACAAGTGTTGTCACTTCATCTTTCAACCCTTGAAGGTCCTTTTCCACTTGTGTAGTACGTGGTGCTTTCTTTTCTGGAAGAAACATTGTATTTTCATCACACGTTTCTGCTTTCGCAATATCAAAATGTTCATGAAAGACTTCAATATACTGTTTCAAAGCAACAATAAGTTCAACAGGCATTTCTAGTCCTGTATTCAGTAAGAGACCTTGAAGTTTGAGAACACTTGAATATGTTTGTTCTAAGAAAAGAATATCAGAAGCACTGATTTTATAGGTTTGAATCTTTCTATGAAGTCTTGCTAAATCATACATTTGTTTAAAAAGAAGTACAATTTGTTGACGTGTTTTTTCATCAAGTTTGTATACAGTTTGAATATGTTGAAGTCTTCGTTTGAGTTTTTCTACATTTGTAATAGGATACAAAAGACGCATACGCATAGCGCGTTTTCCCATCAAAGTGTAAGTATTCATGAAGAGTCCAAAGACTGATTCTTCCAGATTAGAACCCAAAATATTTACTTGTTGAAGAACATTATTTCCAAGAAAAACAGATTCTTGGGGATTCCACAATGTATGACTATGAAGTTTTTCTGACATCGAAGGAAAATGATCCTCAATGAAGCGTAAAAGAAGAGTAAGTGACCATTCTACTTGTTTTCTGTTTCTTAAATGTAAATATTCATAAATGGGTAACATTGTTTTAGGGCGAAACATTCGTTGAAGAATGCTTTCACGTACAGTAGCATTTGTTAGTGCACCTAAATAGGAATCTGATAGAATCCGTTTGTGAAGAAGTGGAGTTTGGAGACCGAGTTTTCCTTTGAGTGAATTTTCTGATGGGCAAGAAATCGCATCCCCTTTCCAAAAGACAATAAGTTCACGAGGAGGATGAACCTGAAAAAAATGGACCAAATCATCCGTCGTCCAACTTACTGATTTTCCTGCTGCTTGTCCTTCATAAGAAATTGTTTCTCCTGTGGTGAGGTCTATCGCGGTAGCCCCAAAGGTGGGAGGTTCTTGAGATGGCCAAATGGCTTCTTCAAAATATACAGATGCAAGATACAAAGTTTCTGCTTGAATTTGGTCTACAAGTTCAACGTGGGTTCCTGGAGAAAGGATTCGTGTCATTTCACGATATTTCTTTCCACCCATTTCCTTTGTCTCTTCAATCACAACACATGTCCAATTCTCACGTGTCAGACGTAATGCAAAAGAATGAAGACTTTGGGTAGGAATTCCTCCCCAAATTCCATCTCGATTTCCAGGCCCACTTGCTTTTTTGAAGGTTAATTTAATTCCCAAAAAATCAATAACTTTTCTGGCAGAAGTTTGTCCCTCTCCAGTTTCTGGATCTAAAATATCATAAAATTCAAAGAACTTTCCTACTTGAAAAAAGAGGGCAGTTTGTGGCCCATATATGCTTGCATAATGTTTATACGATTTTACATATTCATCATACATTGTATTTGCAACCAGTGTTGATGTCATTCCTACTCTAAATACTCCATTTTCCTTTAACCTATATCAGGAGGGAGACTCAGGAGTATAAAACACCTGCTTCAACCCATACTCCTTCATACACTTCTCCAAAACCCTCTGACACTCACAGCAGGGCTTTGAATTCGAAGGCTGACCCTTCGCATTGAACCGCCAGACGTACATCGTGGCTCCACGCAACTTCTCAGTATCACCCAGTCGCTTGAGAGCATTCATCTCAGCATGAATCGTGTACTGAGAGAAGCCACATCCACTTGACCGTGTTCCACCCTGATTTACCGCTGTCGAGAGAATACGATTTCCCTTGACAATAGTACAAATATGGGCAGAATGCTTTGACATACTCACCTTAGGAGAAGGCCTCACCGTATCAAGCAGATAATCATGGAACCTGCGGCCCATTTGAGTCAGTGGAAATAGAAGAATATACAGAAAAGTTTGTTTTTGTAGTACCTACCGATTGTTAGGGCTTAAACGGTGTCAATTTTTTCGCTCATTACGCCTTTTTTTCTTCCTTCTTTTCTTCTTCTATTTTAGTAAGAGTTCTATTCATTTCTAACAAGGCTTGCCCAGTAAATATCGCAAAGAAAAATATAACTCCAAAATCTATAAATGGATCAAATTCATTGGATCTTCCAGTCAAATAAAGCATAATAAATAGACCTATCATAAGAGTACTAGATCCAAATCCAACACCAAGTGTTCTCGTAAAAGGAATCTGTGTAAAGATATAAATATTAATACCAATCATCACAAGATAAAGAATAGGAACGATTATTTGAATTCCTTTCCCTTTTAGAAAAGCGAGAGGAGCAGCCGCAGCACCTGCCACCGACGGCATTTTCGGTGTCTTGATTTTTGGCATTTTTGGTGTCTTCATTTTTGGTAGTTTCGGTGTCTTCATTTTTGGCATTTTCGGAGTTTTTAACTTGGGTAACTTAGGTAATTTAAGAGGCATCTACTTTGGAAATACATAATTTACAATGCGCGTTGCTTGAGTTGCTCCAAATCTATATACATTTGTCGTAACATAGTTTCAGGAGCCTTAGAATCCTTCTTAATAAGTCCTGCTTGTTGGAGTTTCTTTTTAATGTCTTCGAGGGAGATTTTCTCAGAATCTTTCTTAATCGTTTTGGCTCTGTGAATTCTCTTTGATAAACCATCTAATGAAACGCGAATTCTACGTGCGGCTTTTAATGTCTTTGTTTTCGCTTTTTTCGCAACAATAACACCGGGAGGTTCTTTCAGAGTTTTAGGTTTCGCATGTGCAAGAACAATTTTTTCCTTTGTTTTCTTTGTTTTTTCTAAAATGACTTTTACTGGCAGTTTTTTCTTATCTCCTCCCCCAAGAATTTGTGTAACATTCGCAGGGGAAGTGGTGGTAGGAGCAATATTGGGTGTTTCAACCTTGGGTACTTCGCCTCTTGGTACTTCAACCCTTGGTATTTCACCCTTGGGTACTTCAATCTGAGGTGTTTCTTTCTTTACAATAACATTCCTAGGTGTAGCATTTGTTGTATTTCTAGAATCAAGTTGTAACATTCTGTCAGATTCTGAAATTTGTGGCTGTGTTTCTTCAACTTGTTGACCCCCTTTTTGATTTCGTTTGCGACGGGTTTTTCTTCCTGATAAATAACTTTCTGCAGCCGCGCCTGAAATTGTAAATGATTTTGTTTCTGTGCTCATGCTATACTATACAAAGAATCCTTCTTACAAAATTGTCCGCCTAAACCTACCACTCGTATAAAATTGAGGGATGATCAGAAATCAAAGCAGTATTAAGGAAAGTATGTTACCCTCTTATAAATTTATACTTGAGAAATACTTTAGTCAGACAGATGGCAGACAAATTATTTCTCACCAACTTGAGTCTTTTAATCATTTCATGGATATCGATATTCCTGAAATTATTCAACAAGTAAATCCTATAGTGATTCATGGAAGTCCTGAAATTCCTCTGTCTGGACCTCGTTCTGCACTTGCGTCAGCCACTGGACTCTCAACGAGTGCTGCAAATGCACTCATGGGAAATTCAGATGCAACTTTCTCTCAACCATCTATTCAAGCCAATCATGAATATGAAGTTCAAATCTTCTTTGAGAATACTTCTATTCGTAAACCAACTATCTTTGAAAATAATGGTGCTATTCTTCCAATGATGCCAAATGATGCTCGTTTACGAAATCTTACTTATGCTTCACCTCTCTTTGTGGATGTTCGCGTACGCACAACTTTTATTGATAATACAAAGCAAGGTGAAAAGGTTATGCGTGAGCGTTTGTTCCCAAATGTTCACTTAGGAAAGATTCCAGTTATGGTAGGAAGCAAATACTGCTTACTCCATGACCAAAACCATATTCATCCTCAGGTTCTTGGTGAATGTGCTGAAGACTTTGGCGGATATTTCATCATTAGTGGTGGTGAACGTGTGATTATCAGTCAAGAACGAATGAGTGAAAATCGTCCATTTGTATTCCGCAATAACCGCAATTCCACAAAAGAAGTTGAGGTAATTGAAGTGAAAAGCATTGGCCCTGATAATGACCAAGTTCCAAAGAATAATGCTGTAAAGATTATGTATCATCCTAAGAATCCTCAACTCTTTGTTCTTCGTGCTGCGATTCCGCGTATTAAGACTGAAATTCCTCTCTTCATTCTGTTCCGCGCACTTGGTGTTACTGCTGACAAAGATATTATTGATTTAATTCTTGGTCCCAATGGCGACCCTGTGTATGATACCATTATCACTGAAACTATTATGGAATCCAAAGATGTTCAGACTCAAGAACAAGCCCTAGCATGGATTAGCAGTCAAGTGAATAGTTGGTCTTCACGTACAACGAAACAAATGAAGATTCAAGATGTTCTGAATATCGAGTGTTTCCCTCACGTGGGAATTAAAGAGCACACTTGGTATGACAAAGCCTGTTTCCTCGCGCATGTTGTCCGCAAAGTTCTTTGGGTAAATAGCAATCGCATTCCAAATGATGACAGAGATGGATACCCCAACAAGCGTGTTGACCTTCCTGGATTCCTGCTTGCCAACCTCTTCCGTACCTATTTTACTAGCAAAATGGTAAAAGACATTCGCGCAAGCATTGGTAAGGAAATTCATAGTGGTTCTTGGCGAGCAAGTGGTAATTTTGAAGATATTCTGAATGTCAGCAATATCAACAAAATTATTAAGTCTGTAATTCTTGAAGTTGGATTGAAGACATCTTTGGCGACAGGTAACTTTGGTTCCGCAAAGATTGGTGGACCCACGAAAATTGGTGTTTCACAAGTTCTCAACCGTTTGAATTATATTTCAGGAATTTCTCACTTGCGTCGTATCTCAACACCTATTGAGAAAACGGGTAAACTTGTTCTTCCTCGTAAACTTCACAATACGCAGTGGGGATATATCTGTCCTAGTGAGACTCCAGAAGGCCACGGTGTAGGTGTTGTAAAGAACATGAGCAGCACAGCGCACGTAAGCATCTATAGCAATCCTGGAACAATTCGCGAATACATTCAAACCATTGGAACACTCAAGCCTCTCAAGCAAACAACATTAGAAGAGAAACACGCAGGTACTCGTGTATTTCTGAATGGTGCGTGGATTGGTATTCTTTCAGTAGAAGATACTCTCTCAACACTCGCGAAACTCCAATATGCAAAACGGTCTGGTCGTATCCACATTCAAACAGGTATTATCTGGAAGACTGCTTTGCGTGAAATCTGGATTACAACGGAAGCAGGGCGTATGTTGAGACCTCTCTTCTTTGCAAATGCTTTGCTAGAAATTGCTCAAGATAAGACTGGAAAACTTGTAGAGAGTATTCATGCACTGAAGACTTGGGAAGAATTGGTTCTTTGGGAAACTCCTGGTAAGAATCACTTGCTCGAATTTGTAGACCCTGGTGAAACAGAAAATACATATATCGCAACGTATCCTCAAGAAATTGTTGACCATCCTGAACGCAGATATACTCATGCAGAAATTCACCCCAGTACTATTCTTGGAACTCTTGCTAGCAATATTCCCTTCCCTGATCACAATCAATCACCTCGTAACTCCTATCAAGCAGCCATGGGTAAGCAGGCTATGGGTATGTATGCTCTGAACTTCCGTGAACGCTTTGATGCTCTCGCACATTTACTTTGTTATCCTCAGGTTCCTTTTGTGAGCCCGCTCATGTCCCATTTCTATGGTGCCCAAAAGATGCCTTCAGGCCAGAATATTATTGTAGCCATTGCGACGTACACAGGATACAATCAGGAAGATTCTGTTATGATTAATCGTGCTTCACTTGACCGCGGTCTGTTCCGCTCTATCTTCTACAGAACTTACAAGGATGAAGAACGAAAGAATCAGTCTTCTGGTGAAGAGGAACGATTCAGTTTCCCTGACCCTACACTCACTCGTCAGATGAAGAATGCAAATTACAGTAAGTTGGATGGAACTGGCTTTGTTCCTGAAAATACATTTGTAGATAGCGATGATATTCTGATTGGAAAAGTTGTTCCTATTCGTGTACCCACAGGTATGGTTATTCCAGCAGGTTCCAAGAAATATCGTGATGTTTCTCGAACGATGAGAAACAATGAATCTGGTTGGGTAGACCGCATCTTCAAGAATAGAAATGGTGAAGGATATTCCTTTGTGAAACTTCGTGTTCGCCAAGACCGAATTCCTGAAATTGGTGACAAGTTCAGTTCACGTCACGGTCAGAAAGGTACTGTGGGTATGATTCTCAATCCTGAAGATATGCCTCAAACGGCTTCAGGTATTATTCCTGATATCATCATCAATCCTCACTGTATTCCTTCCCGTATGACGATTGCGCAACTTATGGAAACTTTGCTTGGAAAAGTATGTGCTGAACTCGGTTGTCTTGGTGATGGGTCTCCATTCAACGAAGTGACGCTTGAAAAACTCCAGAAGATTCTTCGTGATGATTTGGGTATGGAACCCTCTGGTAATGAGATTCTGTACAATGGCTACACAGGTCGTCAAATGGAAACGAGTATCTTCGTGGGACCCTGCTTCTATCAGCGACTCCGCCACTGTTCTGCAGACAAGATGCACAGCCGTTCCTCAGGACCTCTTGTTATGCTCACCCGTCAACCTGCAGAAGGACGTGCACGTGAAGGTGGTCTCCGTTTTGGTGAGATGGAACGTGATTGCGTTGTGGCTCACGGTATTGCCGAGTTTACCAAAGAGCGTTTCATGGAATGTTCTGACTTGTTCCGCTGCTGGTCCTGCAGAGATTGCGGATTGATTGCAATTGTCAATCCTAAAGAAGGTATTTGGGCTTGTAAAGGGTGTGGCAATACAACGAACTTCAGTTCTATTGAAATCCCCTATGCCTACAAGTTGCTTCTCCAAGAACTAGAAACGATGAATATCACATCTCGTCTCTTAACCCAAGGAAAACTTCTCAAACATACTCCGCATAAAATATTAAATTAGACAAGATTCTGAAATAACTTTGTTAAATCCATGAAAAAAAACTTATCAAAATAATGTTCATTCTGAAGTATATCTTTTGATTGAAAGATTTGTATGTACTGTATTTCACAGGTCATACATTTTTTTCGTTTTGTAACTAAATCCTTCATAGTACTTGGCCACTCAACATACAAAGGTGATATATAACCATCTTCTTTTAAGATTTGAATGATTTGAAAAATGACATTGTAGTCATATTTATAATAGATATACGTACCATCTTGATTGGGAAGGCTAAGAGGAATTATGCAGATTAATCGTGCAAGAGTCTGTTGTGTTATCTGATTCTCAAAGAGTTCCTCTACCACTTCACGCATGGCTGTTTGAAATGCCGTTTCGCCATGATATTTCTTTCCTCCAAAACTTGTCCATCTTTGTTGTTTTCTCTGAAATCCTGCTAAGAAAGAGGATTTATCATGAAATAAACATCCTGCTGATTCATACTCCATTTCTCTTACAAAACTTATATTCTGTATGATTTAAACCGCATCACAAAATTGATTGTTCCTTTTTTGGTTTTTGCGGTATAGCCCGGAATTCATTATCACAATGACCTATAGTATGCATGTCCTTAAACGCAATGGTAATCGCGAAGCCGTGTCATTTGACAAAGTCTTGTCACGAGTTCGCAAAGCAGCACGTGGACTTTCTGTAAATCCTGATGCTCTCTCTCAGCAAGTATTGAGTCGCATTTATGATGGTGTACCAACGACTCAACTCGATGAATTGACTGCCGCGAATGCAGCAAGTCTTTCTACCATTCATCCTGATTGGGCTGTTCTTGCTTCCCGCATCGCAGTGAGTAATCATCATAAGAATACGAATCCATCTTTCTCTGGTGTTATGCGTACTCTAGCAAATCAGACAATGCCTAAAACAGGAGAAAAGATTTGCTATGTTGCCAAAGATGTTCTTGATGTGATTGAAAAGCATGGTGAAGAGATTGATGCATACATCCAGCACGATAGAGATTATCTCTTGGATTATTTCGGATTCAAAACTCTTGAAAAGTCTTACTTACTCAAGGATGCGAGTATGGTAATTCTCGAACGCCCACAACATATGTGGATGCGTGTTGCTGTTGCTCTTTGGGGATTTGATTTGAAGCGTGTGTTCGAAACCTATGATATCATGTCACAGAAACTTATGACCCATGCTACTCCAACTCTCTTCAATGCAGGTACTCCCCGTCAACAACTCAGTTCTTGCTACCTTATTGCAATGCAGGATGATAGTATTGCAGGAATTTATAAGACTCTTGGAGACTGCGCTGCGATTAGTAAATATGCGGGTGGTATTGGCCTTCATGTTCACAATATCCGTGCACGCGGTGCTCTTATTCGTGGAACCAACGGTACAAGCAATGGCCTTGTTCCCATGCTTCGTGTCTTCAATAATACAGCCCGCTATGTTGACCAAGGGGGTGGTAAGCGAAATGGTAGTTTCGCAGTCTATCTTGAACCCTGGCACGCAGATGTAGAAGATTTCTTGAAGTTGAAACTCAACAGTGGTTCTGAAGAGGAACGTGCTCGTGATCTCTTCTATGCATTGTGGATTCCTGACCTCTTTATGAAGCGTGTCGAAGAAGATGGTGATTGGACGTTGTTTTGTCCTTCTGAAGCCCCTGGACTTGCTGATGTTTGGGGTGAAGATTTCGTAAAACTGTATGAAAAATACGAAAAGGAGGCTCGTGGGCGCAAAGTTGTAAAGGCTCAAAAACTTTGGTTCCAAATCTTGGATGCACAGATGGAAACTGGAACTCCTTATCTTGTCTATAAAGATGCTGCCAATCGAAAGAGTAATCAACAAAATCTTGGAACGATTAAGTCAAGCAATCTTTGTTCTGAAATTATTGAATACAGTAATTCCCATGAAACTGCTGTTTGCAATTTGGCGAGTTTGGCCCTCCCATCCTTTGTCAAAGATGGCAAGTTTGACTTTAAAGAACTTATGCGAGTAGTTCGTGTAGCGACTCGCAATCTCAATCGTGTCATTGATATTAATTTCTATCCTACACCTGAAACGAAGAGAAGTAATATGCGCCATCGTCCTATCGGTATCGGTGTTCAAGGTCTTGCAGATGTGTTTGCGATGCTTAAACTTTCTTGGGAAGAAGAGGCTGCTGCTGAACTCAATCAACTCATCTTTGAACACATTTACTATGCATCCGTGGAAACTTCTTGTGAACTTGCTGATGAAGAGGGTTCTTATGAAACATTCCGTGAACACCCAGACCCTTATGCAGAACCAAACCATTCAGGTTGGGGAATGAATCCTGGTTCTCCTGCGTCTCAAGGAAAACTTCAACCTGACCTTTGGAACATTACCCCTCTCTCTAAACTAGACTGGGCTGGACTCCGCGAGCGAGCAAAGAAGGGTATGCGTAACTCTCTTCTTGTTGCACCTATGCCTACAGCCAGTACCTCTCAAATCCTTGGATTCAACGAATGTTTTGAACCTTTCACGAGCAACTTGTACACTCGTCGAACTCTTGCGGGTGAATTCATCGTTGTCAACAAGTACCTACTGAAAGAACTCATGGACCTTGGTATTTGGTCAGAAACTCTGAAACAACAGATTATTGCGCGAAATGGAAGTGTTCAAGGTCTTCCTGGTATTCCTGAAGATGTTCAACAACGATACAAGACAACTTGGGAACTCAAACAGAGATTCTTGATTGATATGGCGGCTGCACGTGGAGCCTTCATTTGCCAGAGCCAGAGTCTCAATCTCTTTGTGGCTGACCCCAACTATGCGAAACTCACAAGCATGCATTTCCATGCTTGGAAACAAGGTCTCAAGACTGGATGCTATTACTTGCGCACAAAAGCGCCAGTAGCAGCACAAAAGTTTACTATTGACCCTCGTCTTCTTGCAGCAGTATCAGGCGGTGCCATTCCTACTCAACCTGAAGATGATGAAAAAGACGACGATGCCTCTTCTGTAAGTTCTGATTCCAGTGATAGCAGCCTAGAGGAAGAGACTCCTGAGGAAAGAAAAAAGCGTGAGCGTCGCGAACTCATGGAGCGCCTAGAGGCAGAATATGAGGCAGAAGTGAAAGCACTGGCTGAAAAGAAGGCCAATGGAGAAGAAGTTTGTGAAATGTGCTCAGCCTAAATGCAAATTAAAAATCGAATTCGCGGAAAAAAAAACATTCTAGTAGAATCAAATGTGGACCCTCGCCCTTTTCTTCTTTTTGCTCTCCCCCGGTGTTCTCCTCACTCTCCCTCCTGGCAGCAAGGGTGTCTGGATGTCTGGTCAGACTAGTGTAGCGGCTGCTGCTGTACACGCCCTCGTCTTCGTCCTCGCTTTGGTCTACGTCGTTCCCTTCCTCCGCCGCTTAGGTCTCCCTCTCGAGGGCTTCCAAGATGCTGAGAAGGTGGCTGCTGGCTCCAAGAAGGAGGGTGAAATGTGCAAGGATGGCACTGACTGCGAGTCTGGCTTGACCTGCGAGGCTGGCAAGTGCGCCAAGCCTAAGGCTTAATCGGTTTTTTCTTGAACCTTAATTCCTGCCAATCCGTGAACAAAGATTAAAAACTCCCTAGGAAATCCCCAAAAACATCCAGGGTTGACATCGGCTCCCGCTGGGATACGACGTGAACTTGTATTGTTTCCATGTGAGAATGCAACTATAATTTGTTGAGGAGGAAGTTCAAGAACTTGGTCCTCACGTCCTCGTACAAAACTCTCACCTTCACCAACTTGTACATCCGAAGGAAAACGCTGCTTCTCCCACCATGACTTATAAAAGGTGAGTGTGGCTTCAGAAATTCTCTCTGAAAGAGGAATATTCAAAGGAGGAGAATTTACAGCACTAATGGCTTTATTCAAATCATAACAGGCAATGGTTGTACAACAAGCCATCTTCGGTTTCATAGGGTGAAGAGTTAACCATGCAACACGTCTGCGGAAGGAAGTCTCAGGATAATGGTCATCATCATCCATCATCAAAACAATATCGTTTGTAGCGTGTTGAACACCAAGATTGCGTTTTTCACCAACAGAAACATGATGGTCTAATTGATAGTACTTAATTGTAAGAGGTGCTGACTTCTTTTTGAGTTCTTCAATTCTATCTCCAACAAATTCTTCAGGTTTATCTGTATCATCCACAAGAATCCATTCAATCTTGTTTTTGGGGTAGTCACTTAGCATTATATTGTGACAAGCCAAATCTAGGAAGCGCTTTCTGTTATATAAGAGAGTAACTACAGAAATAGGAGGACAATTCTCAGGGAGAAGAATGGGAGGACGTGACTCCTTTCGTCTTTCCTTAAACAAGGGCTCAAAAGAATTCATGTAATCCAAGAATGCTCTATGAAATGTCTCATATCTCTCCTGTGATTTTTCTTTTCTTATTTTACGAAGTTTTGGAATCTCTGCAGACATAAAAATACCAATCTGCTCATCAAGATTTTCTTGGAAAACTTGTTTGTCTACTTTTGCTTCAAGCGCATAAGGATGAGATTTACTTCTTTCTTGAATACAATGCAACCAACCAATTCCTTCTCCTCGATAATCTTGTTGAAAGGCTTCAATTGTATTCATTAGAGTGTAAGCACCAACAGATTCCGCCTCTGCAGCAGTATATCCAAATCCTTCTGACTTGGAAAGACAAAGATGACCAGGAAAGAAATTGGCTAATTTATATCTTGCACTTTCATTCATATCCTTTACATGAAATTTCACATTAGAACCACCAGAAACATCAATAGGAGCAACTGAAAATACATTTAACTGAGGATATGTTTCACGCCATAAAGGGATGACTTCTCTCGCCATTTCAATACGATTTTTACTTCCTCCCAAAAACCAAGCGAATCCCATTCCAGCCTCATCTTGAGTAGGTACATTCAATGAATCCACTTGCCAACCAGGAAACGCCCATGAAATCGTTTTTGTTTTTTCAGCAGCCAACTCATTCTGGAAATATCCAAGAAATCGGCTTCGTGCAGATTCATTTTTGAAAACAACGGAATCAAAGTGTTTCAGGTAGGGGACATAGGCATCTTCAAACCACTCAGGATTTACAACTAAAATATTTACTCGTGACCACGGCACCCAAACATATGCAGGTTGCTCAAGATGAATACAAACATCGCACTGCATAGGAACTTCCAAAGGGTCACACTGAAATACAGTAAATCGTGAATTCGAACTCAAAACCTTTTGAAGAAGTTCAGCATCTTTACGGAGACCAAAAGGATTGGATTTGTTGAATAAAAGAACAACTTGGAGTTTTCGGTTAGGAACAGACATCTATCCAAATACAAGATAGGGGGTTTAGGCAGACATGACAGGAGAAGAAATACGAGACATTGGATTTTTGCGATGGCGAGATCCGTTTGCGTGGCTTGAACGAATGAAAGGTGGAAACTGGACAAGTTTGTTGGAAAAAGAAAATACTATGTTTGACACTGCCGTGAAAATGATTGCTTCTAAAGAACACATTTCTGAAATGAAAAAAGTGTTTCAAAGAGCAAAAGATGCTCATGTTCTAAATGATACATTTCAATGTGGTGATGTGATGATATCAGTTATGGGTAAACAGAACTTAGAATGGCATTGGGTGAGCGAACGTACTGAGAAGAGAAGTGCAAATGAAGTCTTTTCAAAAGGGGACTTGTGCTGGTCTATTGAAGAAGATGCTGATGGAAAAGAAATTTACACAGTCAGTTGTTACAAAAAGGGTAAGAAAGAACCTATTTGGTCACGAAAAGAATCTGTTGGACCTTTCTTAGCAGTAAGAAACAATATATGTTATGTGGTGGAAGCCACGGGTGAACTTCAATACAGAAAATTAGTCTGTTTTAACGCAGAAACAGGGAAAGAAAAGAAAACTTTATTTGAAGAAAAAAGTTTACGAAATAATTTGAGTCTTATCCAAAAAGAAAATGGCTGTGTCTTTCTAATTTCTGAAAATAGTGGAAGACAACGTTTATTTCATGTAAATGGATTCAAGGTAGAACCTCTTTGTCCTCAAGGAGTTGCCTTCTTTCCTGTTGGATATGGACCAAAAGGAGATATTTGTTTTTTTGCGCGGGAAAATTCCTTTTCATCTCCTTGGAAAGCCTTTGGACATCCTTTAAAACTCTGGTCCATCCCAAAAGAACTTCGAATGTATCGCATTCAGAATGTTTCTTTGAAACATAAGTTATTAAGTATTCTTGTTGCTGGAAAAACATCTTTCTATGAATGTCGCTCAGGTGTACAACCAAGTTTAGTTCATGAATTTATTGGAAGTTTACACTTTGACCCTCATGCTATACAAGAGGCAAGAGATACGATACCATGTATCTATTCACAGGTTGGATGCTATCCCATAGCCATTCAGTTACCAACTTTTTCCCCTCAAAAACTAAAATTGTATGCGGATTGTTCAACGTATGAAGCAAAAAGTAAAGATGGAACGAAAATTCCATTTGTACTTGTGAAACAAAATGAGAAAAAGAAAAGCAAAGGAGTTCTTTGTATTGCCTATGGTGCTTACAATATACCAACTGCTTTGAGCCTATCTCGTTGGAAACCTTATTTAGATTCTGATTGGTGTATCTGTTTTGCAATGGTCCGTGGAGGGGGAGATTTTGGCGACCAGTGGGCTGAAGATGCTCGACGTGATAAGAAATACAAATCCATTGAGGATGTTGAATCTGTCATAAAGGCTGCACAACAGATTGAAGGACTTTCATCAGCACAAACTTGCCTCTACGGTCGTTCAGCAGGAGGATATATCGTTGGTACAGTCTGTGCTCATCATGGAAAAGGTAACTTAATCGGTGCTGCTTATGCTGAAGTTCCCTATGTAGATATTTTACGAACAACTACGAATCCTAAATTGCCTTTAACAATCCTTGAATATGATGAGTTTGGAAATCCTGCGGAGAGGCTGGAGGACCTTCAGACGATACTGCGTCTTTCTCCGGTTGATGCCTTATCACCAGAAGGGGCGCCTGGTATTTTTGTTGTCGCCACGACAAGCACCAATGATAGAGAAGTATTGCCTTATGAAAGTGTAAAATGGATATTAAAATTACGGGGCTTTCCTGAAAAAGTGCCTGGTCAAATGAAACTTCTTCGTATTTTACACAAGCAGGGACATTTTGTTAAAGGAGTGGATGAAATTCAACAGAAGACTGAAGACTATATTTTATTACAAACCTATCTAGAAACTCTAAAAAAATAGACTCTACAAATAGAAATGAATACTTCTACGAACGCCACTGCCTCTGCCAACACAAGTGGAACGGCGACTGCTGCTGCAACAACTTGCACTCCCGATGCGGATGGAACTCAATATACCTACAATCCTGCCACTGGAATGTGCGATCCTGTTACCACAGGCGGCCGCAGAAATGGACGCAAGGGTTCCCGAAAGGGCTCTCGTAAAAATCGCAAGGCTTCTCGTAAGACTTCCCGCAAGGGCTCTCGCAAGGGTTCCCGCAAAGGCTCCCGCAAAGGCTCCCGCAAGCAGCGCAAGGGCTCCCGTCGCAACTAAATAAAATCTAACGCAGGAATATAAGATGGCCCCTCCTTCTCGCAAGAACCGCACTGAGCGCAAGAATCGCAAGAATCGCAAGAGCAATACTGCTCCTCCCATGCGCAAGTCCCGCCAGAATAATACTGCTCCTCCCATGCGTAAGTCTCGCCAAAACAATAAGGCGGTCACTCGTCGTCGTCGCGCCCACTAAATAGTGTTTACTTCGTAAACTGATTTACAATTCTCAAACAAGATACCCTAGTATTTTATTTAAGAATCATCCATAATCAAACAATCTGATTTTTCAACTTGTTCTCCGAGAAGTTTACGGAGAAAGAGTCTACGATGAAGAGGATGTTTTCCGTATTTTTTTAGACCGTCCCGATGTTTTTGAGTTCCATATCCTTTACAAGAGGCCATATCATACCTATTTTGTAATTCCATCTCCTTTTTACAAAGTTCAAGAACATGTTCATCACGTGTTTCTTTGGCTAAAATGGAAGCCGCTGCGACCGCAATATACTTTCCATCGGCTTCCACTTCTGTATGTTGTTCAATATCTGTATTCATGCTAAGAATACCATCTACAATAAGCCTATCTGGTCTTACTGTAAGGCCGTTTACAGCACGTTGAAACGCAAGGCGGTTGGCTGGCGACATTCCAAGCGAGTCAATCTCAGAAGGTTCAACAAATCCTGTTGCAAAATCAACAGCATATTTCTTAATGTGTTCAACGAGAATCTTTCGCTTCTTTGCACTTAATTTCTTACTGTCTTTGATTTGCTCTGAAATTTCTTTGATTTCCTCAGTCCATTCTGATTCTGGAGGCCAAATGACAGCACCTGCAACGAGAGGACCCCACAGACATCCTCTACCTGCTTCATCTACACCTGCTTCCAGTTTCTCATCTTGAATATATCGTGACTTAAGCATTCTTATACTGTAACTGAAGGTTACTTGGTGTTAATTTTAACATGTACCATTAGGAATGGTATTCCAAGTACCCATTCGATTTGGAAATCCAGAGGACGGAAGTATAACATACCATAGGAGTTCTGAAGAATTAAATAGAGCAGAAGGATTTTTTTCCTTTACATTTTATATTCGTGATTTAAAATTAGGTGAAAAAATAAATAAATATGCAACTCTTTATCTTTTGGGTTTAACTATGTATAAAGGCCTTCTAGAATTAGAACCATTTCGAAACTGGAAACTTTTAGTCTATACAGATACTTATAGTTTAGATTTACTCAGAACCTCTAAAAATTATAAACCTAGTGGTAAATTAAATTTTGAACGATACACATATGAGCCCTATGCAAACCAATTATTAAATTCAGATAAAATTGTATTTGCAGAAGTGAAATGGCCATTTTATGAAAGAAGAAATGGTGTTCATCAAATCAATGGTCCTATTTTACGAACGTTCCGTTCTCGTGCACCATTTGATTTTCCAAATAAATTGATTTTTATCCGTGACGCAGATACACTGTTTGATAAAAATTTAGAACAACTTGAACGAATGTCAAAACGATTACCTGATACAGAAAAAGAACTATTTATAAATAGACTTCTTGAATGGGAAACAGAAGCACTCCGTATCCTAAATCCCATTGAAGTATATTTGGGAAACCGTCCTATTGTAATTGGAACAGGATATGCTGGAAAAAATCCAACAAATGAAGTACCTCCACTTTATAAACGCGCATGGCATGGAAATGAATTCGGAAGAAATGCGCCCTTTGGAGTATTTGCTGGACTAATCAATATAGCACCAAATGTACCAATCTATGAAAATAAAGAAATATGGGATTCTTTTGTTCGATATTTATATGAACGCTCTCATATTGAACCTGATAAAAACTACACATTATTTGCGAAAGAATTTAGCAAAGTAAAAAATCGTTATCCTTCTGAACTTTATTATGAAGATGATTTAGAAGTAGAAAAAGGAGCAGAATATTTAGACTATATGAAAAAAATTATACATATCTACTCTAATAATGAAAAAATTCATCGCATTGGAAGAGATGAACAATTTTATTTATTTTTTATAATACCGAATGCGAGAGAGAATATATATTTCTTGCGCACTGATTTAGAAGATTTAGTACCACCTATACGAAATAATGAATTTAATCGTTCACGAAAACGAAATTTGGTAGGTGGAAGAAAAAAAACACGTAAAAGAAAAGTTAAACAAGTTTAGGACCTCTAGTTTTATAAGGATGAGTACTTGGTAAATTTCCTTGTAAATTCCATTTTTCAGCAAGATAACCTTCCATTTGTTCTGTTTCTTCAAGAGATAAACTTCTATTAAAGATTAATACTTCACCAAGTAAAGATGAACCAACAGTATTATCCGTTCTCCATGCTCTTATTGATAAATTTGTTGTAAATTCATCATTTTCTTCTACAAACCCAACTGGGTTTTGACTGGTTGTTCTATTTATACCATTTACTCTATAAGGTGTCGCTTCAAGAGTTAAATTATATCCAATAGCAAAAATAACAAGTTCAGTTGTCGAAATCACTGGAAATAAATTTGTCCCTAATTCAGAATCCTTAAGATAGGCTCCATATGTATACAATAAATTTGCACTATATGTGCTTACATAAATACCAGAAGCAAGTCCAGATATAATACTTGCATCAAAGACAAAAAGTCCTGAACTCGATTTTCCAATAAAAAATAGAGTAAAGGTTGGTCTCAAGATTATTGAGGATACAGTCAGAATTACACTTGGATATTGAAGTTCTATATAATTTTTATTATTTTGTGTAACAATTGAAAAATAGCCCTCATTCGAATTTAAACTATATCTTTGAGCGCTTTTATCTTTTACAGCATTATTTACAAATACCTTTGAATCATTAGGGTCTATCCAAAGTAATAATCCACTCATATTCAGTGCATCAAATTCATCTTTTAAAGGAAGCATTCTTATTAAAATATTTCCTGACAAATCCGTTGGTGCAGGGAGTTGTGAAAAAGGAATAGGCTTTTCAATAGTAGTATTTGTATCTGTTATGAATGGGAAGGAGTGCGGAGGGTCAAGTTTTCGTATAAATCCTGTTGACATCTAGTTTAAAATACTATTTTTCATTGGACCAACTCCATGAAAGTATGGAGCAGGCTTCTGTTGCTCCACCAGTAGCAGAAGTAAATCCTATGAAGGCATTACAAGAACCTATTGTAGTTCCTATATTAATTGTGCGATTGCTTGTGAAAGACTGATTAGGATTACTGAAATTTTGAATCGTATAACTTAGTGTTGTTCCATCATAGGAAGCCCTTACGAGAAAATTCCAAGTTCCTCCTGAACTAACTCCAAAGGTTGTATTCAAACTTCCACTGGCTCCTAAATCATTTGGAATTGTTCCTCCTGTTAGAACATCTGTACTAAACACACCAGTAAATGGAGAAGCATTACCATTGTACGTATCAAAACGAATCGCAACACTATTATTGATTCCAAGATATCCAAGTCCACCACCAGAAGAACCTAGAGATGTAGCGGAACCTGTTTGAATACAAAAAGTGGTTCCATCGGCTTGGGTTGAATCAAATCGAAGATTAAATTGTGTAGACCATTTTGTGATTCTAACTTGCGTCCTATAAAAAGCAGAACCTACCTGGCCAGCAGTATTTGGAGTTAATTGTAGAATACTATTTGTATAAGAAGCATTTCCATTGAGTTGTATTGGAAGTGTTGAGGAGAAATTGCTTGTTGGAATTCCAAAAGAAAACCAAAGTGGTGAGTCTATAAAATAGGATTTATTTTGCTGGGCATATTTATCATAGTTTCTTATAGTAAATGTTGATAAGTTAAATGAGTTTGATGAATAATAAGGATGTGTAGTGGGTAATGTTGATTGTAACCCCCATTTATAGGCCAGATATCCTTCTATCTTTTGAAAATTTGTTGTATTAAGAGTTGTGCTAAAGAAAATAAGTTCACCGATATTTCCTCTCATAAAATATTGCGAATTGGAGAAACCATTTCCAACATTAAAATCAAAGTTACATGAACCATAATTCGTTGTATCTTGACCTGTTCCTGATGCTCCATTCGAACCATTTACATTGAGTTGTGTAGTGGCCCCATTTTTCCAGTAAGACAAGAAATAAAAGGTATTGTTTGTGGCCAGGGCTGGTGATGTAAATGATGTTCTTATACCTGATGAGCCAACATCCATTTCCAAACCATTTGCTGTTCCTTCCCATGTGGGTGCAATACGTGGGGTTCCACCTCCATTCGCCCAGCAGAAAGGAGAACTATAATTTGTTCCAGTATTTGTATTACTCAGTGAAAAGACTACAAATGTTGTTAAATTTACTGTACCACCCGCAAAATTGTTTGCGGAGATTGATCCTGTGGTCAGATTTTGTGTTCCATCATAGGTGACCACATTCAAATTATTCCGAGCATTGGAGGTATAGGTGGGTCGAGCAGAAGCAGCAGAAAGATTATTCCCCTTTCCTGATTTGTCATTCCATTGAGAAACATTGGTTCCACTTAACGTAATGGTGGTTCTATCTGCTGCATCAAACCACATCGATAATCCAGAAACAGAAGCAGGATAGTTGGAGTTAAAAATGAGTTTATTGGTTTGTGCTGTTGGAAAGAGAACAAGTGGTATATTGGAAAAACCAAAGAGAGCAGCATTCGTTGCAGAATAAGGATGCGAAGTAGGAAGCCTACTTTGTAGTCCCCATTTCCAGGCCAAATATCCTTCGATTTGTTCTCTTTGTAAACTTGATAAACTGCTATTAAAGACAATAATTTCATTTATATTACCCACTAAAGCCTGTATAACAGAACTAGATGTACTATCAATTCTTGCTCCAATTACGTTTGGTCCAGTAGGACTGTTTCGTGTACCAAGAGAGGAAGAACTTGCCCTACTAACACCATTAAAAAAGGTTGTTAACGTAGTAGAGTCATAAATAGCATTTAGAATAGAGGTCTGATTGGCTGTGGCAATTCCTGAAGCAGTTGTAATATTTGTTGTCCACCATCCATTTTCAATAGTTCCATTTGGATAGTAGACAAGTCCAATAGCCTGACCTCCTGTTGTAACACCACCGCCAATTATCCAGTGGTAGTCTGCTAATGTTGATGAAGAAACTACAATGATTGTATATGGATTGTTTCCTGTTGGAAATGTGTTATTGGGTAAAGAGAAAAAACTAGACCCATTAAACACAATACTCTTTGAAGATGTAGAATAAGTTAAAGTTCCAGCAGTAGTTGTAGCATTTCGACTATTTCCAGATTTATCCATCCATGTGGAAACAGTGGTTCCATTTGCAGGAGGAGTTCCTGTGTTATTGGGGTCAGCCCCATCCAACCAGAGTTGACACCCAGAAATTTGTAGTGGAGATTGTATTTTATATTGCTTAGCATAGGCCGAAGACATTCTCTAATTGGGTGGTGGAGGAAATAACTTCCATGGATGTGT
>JACCDP010482561.1_pt1 | contig 36670 bp, 55 predicted proteins | sample 7445841 | NCBI WGS metagenome assembly JACCDP01 (sample SAMN15323441, study PRJNA562643) | freshwater metagenome | isolation source: river surface water | place: USA:Blue River Watershed | collected 2017-08-17 | reverse complement strand
TAGACCCACTAGACGCTCGGTGAGGTCTGCGGTCTCGTCAATGGCAAAGCCGGACTGCTTTAGAACGGATCCGATGAATACAGATGCTTTAGAAGCATCCTTCATCGAGAGACCCATGTTTACTGCGGTCTCGCTAAAGGCTTTCATCCGAGGGGTCAAGTCCTCGAATACTGCCCTTAGACCTGCGTAGTTACGCTCTAGGTCACGAGCACCTGACACAGCCTGGGCAATGAAGTTACCAATCTGGATACCACCAGCAAAAGCAGCGAAACCAACAGCGGCTAGTCCGGCAGTCTTACCAACCGAAGAAATGCTTTTACCGAGCTGTCCGAGCTGTGATTGAGTCTTAGCGAGTCCCTGAATCGCAACTGTCAACGGGACATTGACTTTACCCGCCATTTATAGACTCCTTAGAAGCTGATTTACTCTGACATTGGCATCAGTGATAACCGCATCAACTTTACGCCTGACTTCAGGCAGTGCCTTCAACGCAGAAGGCCAGATAAAGCGAGATGCGTAGCTTTGCTTGATGAACTTACCACCACTAATTTTAGAGACAAAGTTCCACGGCTTGACCGTGTGCTGACGCTTACCTGGAACTTTATTGCCGTTGATTGTATACATGTAGTCATACTTTGGCGTTAGGCCCTTACGAGCCTTAGCGTTGTTTCTGCGACCAGCCATGTCAGCCAGCACGGTAGCAGGAGATAGCACCTGGACACGGGCAATGGCAATGTCCTTGCCTCGATACTTACGCTTGCGAGTATTTGGCGTTTGAATTAGCACTGACTTGGAAGGCTTGGCTCCCTTGCCGTAATCGGATCCCCAAGCAAGGCGACCAAAGTGAACCTGCTTCATACCGCTTAGGGGAGCGTTTCGCTTATTAGGGATACCCTTGCGAACCTCATCTTGAACAGGCTTGGCAATTTCTCTAAACTTCACTCGCATCGCAGCTGTGTAAGTCTTGTCCAGCTTGACCAAAACCTTCATCACTTCGTTCCAGTTGGTAATCTCCAACCGAACACCGGAAGTGCCTCCATAGAGACCGCCCTTGATAGGGGCGATTCGCATAACTGCTTGCGGAATCACTCTCGCTGCTGCTGCTATCGGAAGAGCCAAGGAATACCGCCAATCATCTGTTACAAGTTTACCGCAAAAGAAAAGCCGCCCCGAAGAGCGGCTCTCTTTTACCTTGGAAGGTTCTTAGCGGCTATCCATCTCTGCATAGTCCACAGCATCCGTGGTGATTCTTGCATAAGCAAGCTGGGAGCGATGCCTGTCTCTACAGCTAGTCCAGCGATGAACCAGTGTGAGGAGGAATCTCCCAGCCCTTTTATTTTGGGTCGTTACCAGAGTCTCCAACGGAGGCGACTGAATCCAGCCAGGTCTCGTAGGAGTCCTTGGTTCCACCAGTTCGCTTCTCTGAGTGCCAAGCCAAGAAGAGCAAGTAGCCCAACTTGGTCTCGGAACCCAAAGCAGCGATTGACACATTGTATTTCTCTTCAAAAGCGACCAGATCAGCAGCGTTGCACACTACTTCCTTGGAAGTGCCTGAATCGAAAGTAACTTGTAGGTTGAGTTTCATTCTTTTTCCTTATGCGGTTGCGTAGCTGACGGCTCCGGTGGTTGGTAGCGTCAGGCTAAAGGTGCTGAGGTCGCCCACAGCCCCAGCGATAGGGCTGAAGGAGTTGATTAGCACGGTTGCCGAGTATAGCGGGGTCGTTGCCGAAGCAGCGGTTCCGTTAGCAGCAACGATGGTTACGGTTCCGATGGTTCCAACTAGAGGCTGGAATAGAGTCGAAACTGCACCCACTCCGAAGTCGCTGTGGAAGTCAAGCGATACCTGGCCAGACTTTAGGCCACCAATGACCTCAGTCCAACCTGCACTGCCAAAATCTGTTACATCAACTTCAGCGGCGTTGATCACCAGCTCTGCACGGGCACATGAGCTGGAGATGTCTGTTCCGTTTAGAGACACCTTGGTTCCGGTGGCAATGAACTTACCCATTTATTTCTCCTTATGCAAATACGGTGACTGTGAATTCAGCCGCCAAGTAGGTCTGGTCGTTTATTTGTATTGACCCAATCGAACCAGTGCTTACAACCCGAAGGTCATAAATCTCGCCCGATAGAGTTCTATTAGATTCTACCGCAGATTTCACAGAGTAAGTTCCTGTGGGCTGGCAGTAGGAATCAAGCTTGCGTTGCATCTCTCGTTCGGCTGATCTGCCAACGATGACGGTGATGATGAAGTTGTATTGAGTTAGTCCACCCTGCATAGCCAGGTCGTAGTCAATGGACTCTAGGCTGATTAGGGCTACTGGTGGGCTTGGGTTATCAATCAGCTCTGCAGAGACTCTCAAGCCACTAATGGTTGCGAGGTTTGTGGCAATACCGGAGCGGATGTCTGCGATGTCTGGCACTACGCCATCCTCATTTTCTTGAACGGGGCAATTAGGGCATCAATGTCAGGATCAATACGGCTGACACGAATCACACCAAGGTCTCCGATACCAGCCACGCCTAGAGGGCTATCCATACGCTTGAACAAACGAGAGCCAAGCAAAAGCGTTGCATACTTGATTGCAGTAGGCACAGCAGACCAACCGAATGTCCCTACAACCTGCACGGTGGTCTCACCGTTCTGTAGTGGGAATAGGTAGTCATCCACGGCTCGCAGGTGAGTAATAGGAGATGCGATTCCGCCAGCGATGCCGTTCAACGGCTCCGTCTGGTAGTCAGTAGTCGCCCAGGTAATGTCGTATGTCCCATTGGCGGCGGAGGATGACTTCAGGGTTGTAATGCTAACGATGTCGTCAGTCTCACATACATAAGAATCTCTTGGTGCGTAGTAACGAGTAGCACTGGTGGTGTAGAAAACACGCTCGCAGTAATCATCAATCTGGCGGGATGCGGTCTCGATAGCAAGCTCCAGCATCGTGTCATCCACATTGTCAGTGATGCGGAGTGAGTCTTTCAACTGCTGTAGTGTGCAATAGCCGTTTGTAATCGCCATGTATCTAGTTTACCTGCATCCGTCTCTTGAGTTCCGTAGTGGAAATGCCTTTGGTGTAAGGGATGTAGAGAAGGCTGATGTTCTGTTCATCAAGCCAATCCTGAGTAAAGCCCATTTGCTTGCAGTAGTCCTTACGAGCCCAGTCGGATCCAATAGCAATAATGTCTGGGTCTACCTCAAGAATAGACAAGGTGCTGTCCTTGCCACCTATGTTTGGAAAGATGTTCTTGACGCAGCGGAACTCAGATAAGACAGCAAATCGCTCATCGTAAGTCATGACCGGAGGCTTACCTTTGTATTGCTCTATGAACTCATCTGTATTCAGCACAACGGTCACATCGCCAATCTCTGCACAACGCCGTAGAAAATTCACATGGCCTGAGTGAATCAGATCGAATGTTCCGCCCGTATAAACCTTTAGTCCCATCTGTTGTCCCTTCTGACTTTGAGTGACCAGCCACGGATTCCTGTATCTTCCGCTGCCGTCTTGTTTCTAAATAACGATTGATTACGAGTAAAAGTAACATTATTCCGCTCGTGATACCCACTGGCAAGGGTCGAGGAGTTATCGTGGTGGACTCTTGCGTTGATTGTTTTGAATTTGACTCCAAGCTTATTCATCCTCCACTCATACTCGTCATCATCAAAATAAATGGGATGGAAAGCTTCATCCCAAAGACCTGCCTTCATTACAGCACCTTCACCTGGGACTACGCAAGACCATTTTGGATCAATGTCAAGGAAGTTGAACGCCTCGGTGTCCACCTCTTCGGCAATCGTTTGTAACGCACCCTTTTCAAAGTATGCGTCATCGTTAGGAATTACCCAGTAAGGAGCGTGTGGCGTTGACTTGACGATTAGGTTCCAAGCTCCGTTAGCACCGAGCCCGTGCGGGACTTCAATGTGCCAAACATTCCTTACAAATTCCTTACTTACTATAGGTTCCCAAGACTTTGTGCCTGAGTTGTTCACAATGACTAGGTGTTCAACCGGATAGTCAATGGAATTCAGTAACCTCTGAGCCATGTCAAACTTTGTAAGAGTTGCAAAGCCTAGAACTGGTATCACTTGTATAGCTCTCGCAGGAATGGCATCCAACGCTCGTTCCAGACCTTCTCTACATCAAACTGCGATGCAAAGTCAATCGCCTTCTGTGAAGTGCCACGCTCAGCGTTGTAAGCCTTGTCGAGAGCCGCCACGATGCCGTTGACGGATGGAATCATAAAGAATGACGACTGAGGCTCATCCCAGAAGGCCTGACCGTCTACCTTCCAGCTATCCTCGGAGGCTAGGTCGGCTGAGGCAGCGTAGTTGCTTGTGATAACCCTCGTGCCACACGCCTGAGCCTCCATAGTAGGGATTCCAAAGCCCTCCCCGTATGAAGTGCTTAGCAGGACATCAAAGGCCGTGTAAAAGGCAGCCATCTCGGTTTCTGAGTAGCCTGTGCGGAGCTGATAAGGATCAGGAAACAGCACATTGTCCTTTGGGATGCCAGCCATCTTGATAAGGACATCCAGACCGAATCCGTTGTATGCACGGCTTGGCTCGCTGTGAATGTAAAGATAGCTGTCCGGATACTTCTTTTGGTGAAGGGCAAAGGCTAGTAAGTTCTCTGCAAACGCCTTGCGGTGAATCTGTCCGTTGGCTTTGTTAGCAGCGACCATGCCGACTAGAAAAGCACCTTCTGGAACGCCCATAAATTCACGGGTCGGCTTGCCACCAAAGGTCAAAGTTGGCTTGTAAACCTTAGTGTCAATGGCGTGAGGGATGTAGGTGGACTGAATTCCCATACTCTCAAGCTGTCGCTGACCGTGAGGCGACATCGTAATCGGCTTGACATTCTCACGAATGAGGAACTCACGGACTCCAGGCGGGAGCGTGATGTGGTCAAGTGGAACCCACGAAACGATGGTGTCGTCATACTTGAGCTGGTTGTAAACCCAGACATCGTAAAGAGTAAATAGCACGGTCTTTAGATCAGGGTGCTGGTTAGCAAAGTCCTGAGTCCAGACGGGCATTACATCGGTGGAATAAGCTGTCAGTCCTCTTGGATAGTGTGGAATTTTCTTCCCTGCAATCTCAAGAGTTGATTTGGCTCCTTCGAGACCGTAGTTAGACAGAGCGGCGACATTGATGCCGTGTCTGAGCAAACGCTCTACTAGGAGCTTGGCTTGGTTCCCGTAACCCGTAGGCATACCAGGAGTGTTGGAGGCGAGTGCTACAGCACCCTTTATCTTTTCGTAGGTTGGCATAAGAACACTCTACATAGAAGAAACCCCCCGTGCAACCTACAACACGGGGGGCTTCAGCTTATTTCAGGGGATTAGGAAGCTGCACCCTTGAAGTATTTGATGTGACCTGCGTGAGTCAAGTCACCATCAACACGCAACATCACACGGTAGGTGATGGTGTCAGTGTTGAATGCGTAGTCGGTAGAGGTAGCAACCTGTAGTCCACCAGCAACACGAACCTTGTAAGAAGGCATGTGCCCGAATAGAACAGACTTTGCACCAGTGCCGATAGCAGCTACAGCAGGGTTCTCAATGATTGAGTATCCTGCGAACTGGTCTGGCTGGCCTACATTTACGGTGTAGAGGTAGTTACCTGCTGAGTCCTTTAGGGTTCTCATCTTGCCGATGGTTGCACCAGCAGCCATGTAAGCAACACCTGGTAGACGGCGAGCTGCACCATCAAGGGTGTATTGAAGGTCAACAAGCTGGTCAGCGGTGAACAGGCCTGCAACGCCAGTGCCACCAGTGACACCAGAGCCAGCAGCGGTTACAACACCGTTTGGCTTGTCGGATCCGTCACCAGTGGTTAGTGCGGCGTTGATTGCGAAGCCTAGACCGTTACCAGCCTGCTCTGCTAGGTGAGCCGAGATGTCGAATCCGGCATCGCTTACTAGCTCTGAGGCCACCGGAATCATTAGGCCATACTTATAGGCTCCAAGGGTGATGGAGCTGTAAGTAGGCTCTGAGTCGGCTACGGTTCCAGCGGCTGCAACTAGGGTTGCGGTGCTGTAGGCAGTTAGTAGAGGTAGGGTCAAGTCCTCACCAGAAGCGGTGTTGATTCGCTGACCTACATCTAGCATTGGGCCAACCAAGCGAGCTACATCGAATACCTCATCGTAAAACGACTTTGGAACGGTGTTAGCCGAAGGAACTAGGGTTCTCTTCTCGAAGGTGTGGGATCCACGGGTGCTTGCAATCTCACGAAGGATTGCAGAAGCGGAACGCTCCTCAGCCTGTGGTAGTGCGAAGCCCTTAGCAGCTACAGCTGCCTCGACCTTACGCTCTTCGTTGCGGGTTGCAACAGCGATTGCCTCGTCAGCCGAACGGATGTCGGCTTCAATGCGGTCAATCTTGGTTAGTTCAGCAGCGTCAAGTCCACGCTTCTCGGCCTCTGCTGATTCGATTACATCACGAATCTGCTCGGTCAAGTTAGCACGGAGTTCCTGCTGAGTCTTGATGAACTCAGACATTTTAGTCTCCTTTTAGTTACTTATAGGGATACCAGTGGCGTTGACGCTCAACTGAATGACGGCAGAGCTGACTCACATCCGTTATGTAAAAGTTTACATCGCTTTGGACAGGTAAAGGAAAACCCCACCAGTCGAAAGAGATTCTGGTGGGGTAAACCCGTTGCTTGGCAGAGTTAGCGAACTTCCTCTGGCTTGGTTACACGGGTTTCCTTGATTGGCCTCTCGTATGCAGTCTCAACTGCTGGTGAGTCTAGGCCAACGATTGCATCTGCGAAACGCTCGGCGTATTCGAAGATCACACCGGAGTCAGGGTTGCCCGCAACCTCCAAGATTGCCTTCTTGATGTCTGCTTTAGTTGCCACTTTGAATCCTATCCATCAGTAGTTGTAGCTTCTTCTTCTTGAGTTCTAGCATAGCCTGAGAGTTATCTGGCTCTACTTCCTCGGTTGGCTCTGCCGTTGGAATTAGCGAGTCAACAGCCTGGGTGATTAGTCTGCCCTCGTCTGGAGTCAGGTCGTTACCATCCTCCAGTTTGATGAGTGCATCTGCAAGAGCGTCAGCATCTACGCCCGAACGAGTGGCAACCTTGTCTAGTCCACGAACTGAGGCAGTGCCAGCAGTTGCGGAATAAGCAGGGAAAGCAACCAAACTGACCTCGTGAAGTCTGACCGAATTTAGGGTTCGCTGTGATCCATCGGCACTCCAAGAGTCACCGCCCTGTGGCACAGAGAATCCAAAGCTCATAGCATCAATGTCGCCACGGCGTAGGAGCTCAGCAACATCACGACCACGGGTGGTGTTTGGCAGCAAGCCTTCGACCTTTAGGCCATGGGCATCTTCAACAAGAGCCATAGTGCCAGCTCTGGTCGAGCCTAGGATTTCTCCGGTGTCGTGGTTCCAGAGGAACTTGATGTCGTTACGAGCCCTGAGAGACTTGCGGAAAGCACCTGGAGCAATCTGCTCGGTAAACGGTAGAGGCTCTGATGGAGAGTTGAACACGGCAGCGTATCCACTGAAACGCATACCCTCAGCTTCTTCTCTTACCTCGAACTTCGTGTGACTTACACGAGTTTCAATCTTTGACAATGCTTCGCCTTTCGCTCGGCCTTCGTTCTCAGCTTCAATTCTAGCAACGACACCCTCTGCATAGGTCAGCACTCGCTGTGCTGCTCGCTTGGATGGGCCAGAACCCCATAGTAGGTGTGCCACTACGCCAGCACTTGGATAATCAGGGGAATCAGGTCTAGCGGCTGGCGAATCCAGATCCACAAGGTGACGAGCAATCCAAGCCCGTATGCGAACCCACTTCTCAGCGGTGACATTGCCAGATGCCATCGCACGAGCTTCTCGGATAGTTTTTTCAACCAGTCCATCTCCACCCTTGCCTTCTTCGTAGTAGCTAAGGCCCCTGCGGGCTGCTGCTCTCATGTAGGCTGGCGGAGTTAGGTTTACTGCACGAACTTCTCTTGAATCTTCTTCATCCTCGTCATCCTCTTCCACTTCTTCCAATGGTTGGATGCTAGTAAGGGTAGAAAACTTGTGACCGACATAAACTTCGGTTGAACGCCAGCCATCCTGCACACGCTCATAAACTTCGATTAGTGCGGCGGGATCAACAGCAGTCCCAGTTACCTCAAAGTTGGAATCCGGCACATTGATAACGCCGTCAGTGACAATCTCGTAAATCTTGCCCCTAGCAGTTCCGCCAGATGAGTTCCAGCTAACCCAGTCACCTACTTGTAAAGTGCCTGGTGCGGCTCTTAGTTCGTTAGTCATTAGATTGGTTGCCTCATCCAGCTAATTATGTGCCCCGTCTTGTCGCTGACAGCATAGATTTGCTCTAGTGGGTTTAGTGTGAACTGGTAGCTCTGTTCTTTCAGCAAGAGCAAACCAGAGGTTATTGTGACATTAGAGCCACCAAGGTAGATGTTGGTGGCATTGTCGTTGTTGTGAATCGTAATAAGGGTTGCCTGATTGTGCACTCCGTCAATCGGGGTTGCAACAGTGCCAATCGCAGTCCATCCATTACTCAGCAACAGTAACCTCCGGCTGTAGTTGCACTGAGTTTATGCCAGTGTGCTCGATTGCAGGCAAGCCCAGCTTTCGCATAACATCGGCTGGGTCGAATCCAACCTGAATCAAACGCTGTGCCATGTCTACACGCTCGGTTTGAGCTGATAGATCTGCTGCATCAACATTTACATTTGCAAGTGGAACACGCACGGTGTCTGCCGATGGGTCATTGATTGGAGGCAAGTCCTCGATACGGCGAACATCGTTGATGGTCAAGAAGCCTGACTGGAGACCAGTCGAAAAGGCGGTCATGCGAGAGTTGATGTCAGCTCGTAGTAGTCCGTCAAGGTTGAAGCGAATGAAGGCCTGCTCGCCACCTGCGTAGCGTGACATTAGCGGGCTTAGAGCACCCTCAATCTTCTGCACGATTGGGCGTAGACCGTGAGTAACCCAAGCAAGGTTGTTCTGCTCAACAGATGCGTAGGTGTTCGTTCCAGGTAGCCCGAGTAGGTGTGGTGGAACATTGAAAGCACGAGCAACATCCTCGACTGCCATCCTTCGGCTGTCCAAGAACTGAGCTTGGTCGTTTGGAATGTTGGTTGGCTTGTATTGAGCACCACCAGATAGCACAGCAGTCTTGTGAGCCTTTGACCATCCCTTGTGGCGGCTGTCAAACGCTTCCTGCATAGCCTTGGCTTGCTCGGCAGTTGCATTTCCAGGTATCTCGATTACGCCAGAGGTTTGAGTTCCCGAACCGAAAAATTTAGCAGCATACTTTTCAAGAGCCATTGCCAAGCCGAAGTTTTCTTTTAGTGCTTCGACTCTCGATACGCCTCGGATGTGACCTGGGCGAACTAGATCAGGGATAAAGATAATCTCATCGGTAGTGAGCATCTTGTCCTCACCACGGACAACAAAGCCAACACGACCAATGCCAGTTCGCTTGATTTCAACATCCATAGGATTCAGGACTGTAAGGTTCACAATCTCGCCCTGTGGGTTTGAATAGATGCGGATGAACGCATTACCGTCTAGGAGCAATGAAACGATTACAGAGCCGTAGAAGGCTTCCTTGGTCGTGTCAATGTCCGGCTGAGTAATCCAGGTAGGGCGTGGGCGGAACGGGTAGCGGGCTCCGTCACGGCGAATGAACACATCCACAGGCAAAGTTGAGATAGTGTCACTGATTAGCGACACAGCCGAGTAAATGGCGTTGATTTGAAGAGCTGTCTGCGAGTCAACCGAGGTTCCGGACAGGCTGTAGAGTTCTTCGTAGTCGCCAGAGCCCCACATCGTCTGAAATGTGACTGCTCGTTGCTCTCTACCGAGCAATCTGTCTAAAATACCCAAAACTTACCGCCTATACAAAAACTTGAGGCACTACCTCTTCCATTCTACCCACAGTTGCTCTGTCGTAGGCGATGATGAAAGCTATAGCGTTGTCAATCTTCTTCTTTGAGTTAGCGTGCTCTTTCGTTACACGCTGTCCTCGGTGATCTGTCTTGATTACACAGTTCTCAATGTGGCGAGACATTGACGGGTTGCCATCGTGCACCAATTTGCCCTCCACCACGGCATCAAACACCTTTTGCGTGGCTGGAATCATCAAATTGAGCAGGTTTGTCTTGTATTCAACGATTGGAAGGCCTAATTCTTCCAAATCTTGCATCATTTGTGCCCATCGGTAAGGGTCACAGGCTATTTCACGGACTTTTGGGTATTCCTGGGTGTAATCAATGATGGATTGCTTGACTTCATCCATTGGAACTCGCCAAGAGTCGTCATCTACGCCAAAGTTCTTCTCCCAAGACCGAACAAGAGCAACTTTTGGTATTTCGCCCTCTTTTGGCACGGTGCAGACGACTAAAGCGGTGGAGTCCGAGGCATAAGAGCCGTCAAAGCCCAAAACATACTCTTCATCGGGGGTAATCTCAATTTCTGCACCGAGAGCATCCCAAGAACCCGCTGGGAGCCACGCAGATTGCGATGAAACCCACTGATTACAGCGTTTAGTGCGAAATTCGGACTCTGGAGTTCGTTTTACAGCAGATTCAAAGTCAGATGCGGCACAGATGTCGCCGTAGCCTGGATTGGATGCTATCCAAGTGGACTCTAGGCGGTGATCTGCATCCTCTTGAGCCTCCCACCAAGCCATGAAGAAGGTGTCATCTTCTACCTCACCCTTGATAATTTTTTTTCCATACTGGTAGAGCTCATAGGCAATAGTGTCCTTACCTGTCTGACTCTCGGTTTTTACCCCCGCCGTGGTGATGGCAATCATTGTTGCCGCCTTACCACGAGCACCCTGAGCTAGTGACATAACATCGAAAAGCTGGCGATTGGGCTGGGCATGGAGCTCATCAAAGAGCACCATAGTCGGACTCAAACCTTCATGTCTGGGAGCATCAGCCGACAGCACTCGGTAGACATTGTTGGTGGCTGGAACCAAGATTGCGTCTCGGTAAATCTTTACATGGTCTTTGAGTTCGGTGTTCTGAATCATTCGCTTGGTGTCCTCGAACACGATGCGAGCCTGGTTGCGGTCAGCAGCAACCGAGTAGATCTCTGCACCCTGAGTCTTGACATCCATTAGTCCAAAGGCAGCAATGATAGAACCCAAAGCCGACTTCCCTGATTTACGGGGCATCCCGATTAGTGAGATGCGGTTGCGTAGACCGCCATCCTCGTCACGAGCGAAGATTTGACATAGGAGCTCTTTTTGCCACTCTCGAAGCACCAGCTTGCTACCGGAGCGACCTGCAACTGAGTCCTTGGTGATAGTTGCAAAGGCATCCGCAAAGCGAACTACGAAGTCACCGTCACCACGGTCAATAGCATCCTGTGGAACGGGGGTAATCCATGCAGGAGGTATCACTGTGCTCTTTCGGACATCAATCTTTCAAACGCAGACTGGGCTTTGATTTCAGCGAGGCCTAGTCGGGAGCGTGAATCTACGGTCATACCCAACTTACCGAGGTTGCTAACTATTTCCTTCTCAAGCTCTAGGAGCTGACGCATTACATGGAAGTCAGTTTGGTTCTCTTGCCAGATGCTCTCTAACTGTATCTGCCTGTCGAGTTGCTTGCAGGTGATGAGCAGTAGTTCGACATCAGTCTCGGACACCCAAGTAGAGCCCATCTTGTAAACCCTGTCCCACAACTGCGTTCCCGCCCAGTCAAGAGGCTGGTGAGGCTCACGGTATCCGCCCTGTAAAGCCACGGTCTTGTCTGGATCAGGGAGCTTCCGCTGGCCTGGATTGCCCGTGATTCGCTTCTGCTCGATTGAGGTCGCTGGTCTGCCCATAGGAAGAGGCTACCAGATTTTGTTTATTTTGCAGGAAAATACGCTAAGGGGGCGGGCGGGGTGTCGGCTGGTCGGGTCGCCAATGGTCATACCACCCCCCTAGGGTGTCCCCCGTCTAGGGGACTGACCTTCAACCTCAAGTAGAGGGTTAAGGTTTGGCGAGGGCGAGGCAAGAGCGGGGCAGGGCGGGCGTGCCCGTGACTGTCAGCGAGCGTGAGCGGGGCAGGGGTGGCAGGGGTGTCGGTGTATCGGTGGCAGGTGGCAGGGGCTAGGGCGTGATTGCCAAAGATCACAGCTTCCAGGCAGGGGCAGCGTAAATGAGCGGGGCTAGGATGACCTATAAAAGGTTTTCACAATGTGGCTAGGGTGATTGTATGCATTCAGGGGGTCAGTCTGTTAGCGTGCCTCAGGAAGGGCAATAGTGCAATTTGGCTAATCTTGGCAGCGTTACCAGGTGAGGCGGTCAGGGTATGCGAAAACCCGCCACCTTCGAGGGGTAGCGGGTTTCGGGTTAGTAGGTGTCTTTGGTTATCGCTTAGTCAAACCTCTACCAAGCCAAGCCCCAAGGATACCCAAGAACATACCAAGGGCAATCAGGGCGGGTAATGCAGTGGCGACAATGAGCAAAAGCAGTAAGCCCGTTGCGATCTTTAGGAGGGGGCTCCCCCCCTTGGCGTGTTTGCCTCTAGCGTGTCTGCCTCTAGTCACTTGGTCACTCTCCAAACCTTGAGACCTGCTTCAGCCCAAATGCTCATAAACTCTTCGGCTTCTTGCTCACTTTCGACTTCGGCATAGTGACTCTCTGAGCAAGTGTCACACTCATACTCATAACGAATCATTAGTTCCACTCCCCTTCTACAGTGATTTCAACCTCATACCTGTTTAGCTCTAAGCCAAGCTCGCTCTTCAAAATCTCATTCGCTAAAAGTTCGGCTTGCTCTTCGGTGTCTGCAGAAATAGGCACTAGCAGAATCACATAATCGGTTATGAATTTCACCAAATAGGCCTTCATTAGTTCACCTCCAGGAATTCGGCAAAGCTCACGGGTTCAGAATCGCCCCAAGTGATTCTCTGATTCTCAAAATCGATCGTGCAGGGCGTGAACTCTTCATCAAACTCATACCCAAGCCCCAAGCCGTAGCCTGTGTTAGAAATCCAATCTTCACCGACAATGTGAGAAACAAAAATCCGCATTGCATAGGTGTCATCGTGCCACCTGTCTTTGGCAGCTCTCAGGGCTTTCTTGGTGTCTCTGAGTTTCGTCTCACCTCCCCAATGTGAATACAGGCTTAGCTCTTGTCCGTTCTGCTGTAGTTTCCAGGTTGTGCGTGCTCCCATTTTTCTTCTCTCTCTCTTTAGTGGTTGTGGTTCAAATCGCAATAACACTGCCAGAAGGCACTCTGATAGTCGCAGTTCTCGCACCTAGCAATGACAGCTCCAGTGAACCGTGATTTGTAAATGAAAACGCCGTCTTGCAATGTTTCACAGCAGTGACCTTGGGTTTCGTTAGGGTCATACTCTTGGTTGCCTTCGCAAAGATCACAGAACGGTGTGCAATCAAAACTTCCGCCGTGTCTAGGGCATTCGATTAGTTCAAGCATTAGAACCCCATGCCTTTACATCTCGCAGCAGAGCGGGCTTTATTGTCTTGTATACCGACACGCCTAGTTCTGTGAGTCCCCATAGGCTTCTTACCTCAGCGGGCACTAGCTCTTTTTCTTGTAACTCTCGAAGAGCCTGATACTCATAATGTGAGCCGTAGCCATACTGAAACGGCAAGCGGGCAACCTCTTTACCGTCTATTTCGACACGGGCAGAAAAATAGCTATTGCCTCCCGTCTTGTCGAACCACTCTTTAGCCTCCACAAAAACGCTGTTCATTTTCTTACTCGCTCTCTCTGGTTGCGTTGTCTACCAGGTGAAATGCAGCTTGGCGGGCTACCTCTAATTGTGGGTTTGGGTATTCGCCAAAACTGCCCGTGGCGTAAATTCGCCCTAGGGCGATCTGTATTCCGTGAATCAAAATGTCACGGCGGGTTTGTGGCAAAGAGTCATCCCATTGCCAATCGTTGGGCGTGCTCATTTTTCTACTCTCTCTCTTGGGTTGTTTGTATCGGTGTCGGGTTGGTTGCAAGCTATCTTGAGGGCTTGGCTGTAAACGCTCCTCACGGCGTTAGTTAGGTTATCCTCCAAATGCCTTACGATTCCCACATCTTTGGATAGCCAAAATGCAAGCTCTTGGGCTTCTGAGTCAGTGAGCCAAATCGGTCTTTTGCTCATTTCCAAAGCACCTCCCCCAATGTCATCTCCCAAGCGGTTATGCCTTGGTATTCCACCCATTGTGAGGCGGTAAGGTCAGATTTCCACCCTTGGAGATTGTGCTCCTTGTAATACCTCTTTAGGGCGTTAATTGCCTTGGTTGGCGTGGTGTCAATGGCAGATAGCCAATAGCTCCCAACTGAGCCCTCGGCGTAATAAAGCTTCATTAGAACCACCCTTCAATCATTAGCCCAAAGCTCCAAACCAAGCCCGCTACAAACTGAGGGGCGATTAGGTAGGCGATAAGGGGCGTGAACGATAGGGCGAACACGGTTAGGGCTCTTCTCTGCTCTCTGCTCATTAGTTAGCCTCCATCTTCTCAGCCTCAGCCTTGGCATCCTTCAGGCGGTAGAACCTGGCATTGTTTAGTGTGTAGTAGTAGCCCTTTGCGTGTTGGCGGTCACGCCCGTGCCATAGGCGAGAGCCCTGCTGCTTTCGCATAATGACTGCCCCGTTAGAGCCAACATAGGTAAGGCGTAGGCCATCGTCTACCATCTTCCAAGTTATCTGCTTGTCCATCTCTTTACTCTCTCTACTTAGTAAACCGCCCCTTGGCGGTAATACAAGTAAACCATTTGCACAGCCCTAGAGATAGCTATTTTGGTAACAATTTGATAACGCTTGGGGGGTAGCCTTCGGGCGGGTCTTTCAAAGAGGGTTTTCGGGGCTTTTGCCAAGATCAGGGCATTAGAACAAGTTTTCGCCCGCATAAACAAAGGGCAAGACCCCCCATTTTCGCTGTGTGGCGATTTGCGGGCTTGGGCTATGCGATGACCCCTAGGAGGGGGGCAAATGCCCTCAGCGGGCCTCCTGTGACCTCCCATCGGGGAGGCGGAGGCTGGGCAGCCACCACCCAGGGAGGGGCTGTCGAACAGGTGTTCGGATCAGGTCTTTTTTAGTCGGTTTGTGCCTGTCTGTGCCCTAATAGGCCTCCAACCGAATTTTTGCTTTTCGGCTCGAACCGAATTTTCACCTAATGGGATTCCAACCGAATTTTTTAGATTGGCTTATTTCCTCGACTGGCGTTGCAAGATCGGTGAGCTGGCAAAAGCGGTGAGTGTCTGTCGCCTGGTATTAGGTGGTCTGCCTGCCAAGGGTCACGAGGCCTGAAGCCTTCTTTGCAGATGTGGCAGATGACGGCAGCGTCACGAATGATGCGGGCTCGCTTGCGGTAATCACCAGAGTATTGGCCTGTGGCTTTTTTCTTTGCGGCTCTCGCTGAATAGTCACGGGGTGGGTTCTTGTGGGCCTCGCACTTGTTACCGCCTCGCACAAGCACACCACAGACGAGGCAGGGAGCCTGGAAGTTGTAGCCCTTCATTTGTCCGTGGAGTAGAAGCCGGAGCCCCTAAAGGCTACCGAACCGAATCCTAGGTCTCTTTTGAGTGGCACTTCACAGATAGAGCACGAGCTGGCATTATCTCGCTCTTCGATAGTTCGGCTGTCAACAATGCCTAAGCCGCACTCTGGGCAGGTGTAGTAGTAAAGAGGGCTCATAATTTCCAGACCGTTCCTGTATAGTCAGCCCCCCGCTCTAATGCGAATACCGCCAAGCCTGGAACCGAATCCTCACCAGACCCCCTCCTATACCAGTTGGAGCCGTTGTCGAGAGTCGGGGCTTGAATCAAGAAGCGGGAAGTGCCTCGGTGGTTGCTGCCGAGCTCTTGAATTCTCAGGTGATGCCAGTGACCATGCACCAAAGTCGTTGCGTCTGCCACGGGCTGTCTGCCGAAACTTTGCTTCCTCCACCAGTCCGGCACTTGCTCAGGTCGGTTGCCTGCTTGGTGTCCGTGCATTACGCCGAGGATGTGAAACTGATCCTTGAATACATCAATGGCGAGGGTGTCATCCTGTGCCTGTGGCTCGATGAACCGAATGTTGAGGTTAGCTTCCTTGGAGAGTCTGGCGAGTTGTCTGCCGATGAATACGCCCCAGTCGTCAGTTGGCTTGCCCACCGCCTGCTTGCCGATACGCCACTGGCAGTGGTTGGAGCCAACCGAAGCGTAGGTGATGTCAGGCACAAGTCGATAGATAGCCTTCAAAACATCGTATGCAAATGTGGTGGCAAGATCTACTTGCTCCATGATGCTGAGGTCGTTGGATTGAAGCTGGACTAAATCTGCTGCATTATTGAACCCCTCGACTGTATCACCTAGGTCAATGAACAAGACCTGGTTGGGCTTCTCTCGCTTTATTAGGGCTTCCAATCGAATTTTCATCAGTTCAATGCGTTCGATTAGGGACTGTGAGTTGCCTCGATAGTCAACCTTGCCCACCTGTAGGTCTGACCAGAGCACTACTAGAGCCTTGTCCTGAGCGTTTGTCAGTGGCTTGACTTTGACTTTTTTTCTAGCTTCTTGAAGAAGTAGCGGTAAATCAGCACCGAGTCCATTGCGTTTGCGAAAGTTGAAGCGGTAAGAGGTTAGCCAGTCGCCATCATACTTCTGCCACCTTGAGGTGCGGGGATTGCCTACTACCTCATACTCGCTTGGGTCGAAGCCCTGCTCGATTAGGAACTCGTCAAAGCTGGGAATCTCTACGCCAGACACCGGAGGCAAGGTAGCCACTCCAGTCTCTCCGTCAAACTCAAAGGCTGGTCGGAAGTTGGGTGGTGTTACTACTCGCTCGGCTGGCGTTAGATTCTCTAGCATTAGCTCAACTTTAGCTTCTGAAGCACGAGCACTGCAAGCGGCGGTGCTTGGCAATCCCGTTATCGGCTATCACGATGCCACGCTTGGCAAGCTCGTTTGATAGGGTTTTGAACGCCCAAGTCGGGTTATCAACGGCTTCGAAGAAGATGGCTCTATCAGTCTCGGACAATCCTTCCGCTATCGTTCTGACCTTACAGGTGTGAACCCTAGCCGGAGGCGTGAGATCCTCCAGCATCAGTGAGCCTCCAGGTTGTTCTCTTCTTCCAGCAGCTTCTCTGCAAGATAGTTCAAAGTCTGAAAAGTAAAGTTGTCCTCGATAGCGTGCTCTTCAAAAACATCTGCTAGTGCCTTGCGAACCGAATCAAAGTCGTGAGACCAGACAAGCTTGTCGTCTTTCAACAGGTCAATGGCTTGACGATAGTTGGCTCTGTTCCAGTTGTCTACGCTCACTTTTGCTCTCCTCTAATTAGTGCTATGAACTCGAAGAAGCTTGGTGCATCGCAGGGTTGCGGGCAATCACGAGCACATCCGTAGTGCATCTTATTTTCTTCAAGGATTCTGATAATGCGGTCACGCTCAAACGCTTCTCCACGCTCCAAGCCTTCGTTGTAAGCTCTAACAGCGTTTCTTGCAATGAGGTCGTTTAGGTCGCTCATTCTGCTACCTCGTCTGCAACTTGAACCATTGGCTCTAGCGGCACATTGACACCACGCATACGCTCAAACTTGAGGTGGTTGTCCAGGCTCTTGATCTTGTCCAACCGGAAGCCAGACCAACGCTTTGCATCGGTCTCGACAATCGGTGCTGAGGTAAACCCAATGGCTAGAAACTTATCTACAGCTTTTGGAGTGAGCTTGCGTGTTGTGTAGATGATGCCACGCTTGTCAAACTCCTTCTTGGTTTGATTGCACTGCACGCAGTTCGGCAGCTCCCAGACGGTAATCTTCATCACTTGTCCATCTCCTTTAGCTTGTCAATGGCAATCTGAAGGCCTTTGGCGTTGGTCTTGTTTTCGCCCTTTGCCAGGTTCTCTAGGAACAGGATGTCAGCCTTGAGACCGCTGATCCTGCCATGCCGGATGCCCATCCAGTAATCCTCATCAAGAATGTTTGCGAACAGAGCCTCGGCAATCTGTCGCTGAATCCAGTTTAGAATCTTCAATTTTCGCTCCTTAGTTTTTTGATTTCCATTCGTAGCATCTCTGCTGGGGAGGTGAAACCTGCGTTCCACCAGGCATCCGCAATCTGATCTAAATCTTCTAGCAGACTTCGGAAGCCTAGGTCATAGCCTTTTTGGTATAGCAGGTCGAGGTTGAACTCGATGTCCTGCTTTAGCTCTCTCGTTGTTTTCATACAGACAGGTTATTTGGCTGTGCAACTGAATGTCAAACACATTTTCAAATAGTTATAGGTTTGTTATTTTTATGACTGCACCAGGCGGGCGGTCATCGGCGTAATACTTGTGCCCAATCATCTCGACCACTTGGCTGTCATCACCCCAGATGTAGCCTGACTGACCGATACCGTCTCCGACTGCCCTGAGTAGCTTGTCAAGGTCTGGCGGCACGATTGGCAGTGGTCGCTTCGTCATCTTGATTGATGGAGGTCTGGGCAAAAAGAAATCTACCTCAAGCCTCACTGGGCCAAGGTAGATGTTTTGTGTGGCGTATGGTTGGCAAGCTTTTTCGATTGCTGCACGCCATGGCTTTAGCTTCTTTGAAGCCTCGATAAGCCTACCCCGCACGACTTTTTTTGAGCCTTGTGGGGCAGGATCACCGAAAACTTCTAGGACTATCAGAATGGAGCCTCGTTCGGGTCAACCACTGCGGATGACTCAAAGGTCTCTACCTCTTTAGGCCAGAGCTTGATACGAACTCCAGTCGAACCATCCTTCTTAGGGTAGGTCGAGAGCTTGGCGTTTCCGGTGACTGCGATACGCAGACCCTTCTTTGCCTGTAGCAGCCAACCGAACTCGGAAGATGGGTCAACGGTGACATCAATGTAGTCACGGCTAGTGGTTTCCCACTCACCTGCGTCATTCTTCTGACGGTTGCTGTGGGATACGGTTACTACCGAACCCCAGTCGAATGTCTTGACTTCTTCCACGAAGCCGACAAAGGACAGTTGTAGTGCCATGTAGGTTGTTCCTTTCACTCTATGTGTGCGGGTAGCACGCAGTCTAGGTTGCCACAGATTCTTTTGCCAGGCAACATCTCGTCACCCAGATCATCAATCGGTGTTACTAGATTCTCAGCGAATCTTCCGTGCCAGGGTAGGCACTTGAACTCGCCGCTTTGAACTGTCACAGCCCTTCTGCTACGACAGCTCTGGCAAAGCACTCGGTCATTGCCACGCTTCTTTGTGACCTCCCAAGAGAGACCACATCGAACGCAAGTTTCTCGTTCCCACACTTGCTAAGGCTATCAAAAAAGCCGGAGCAATGTGCCTTTATCGAATGGTATCTCGACAAATCGTTCTCTTTGCGTGTAGATCGTATCCTTGACAATTATCGGGCTCTGAGCAAAGGTCTCACCCTCGATTACAAGTCCATACGACCAGTCATCATTCAACATTATGAAGCTGACATTTTCTGGATTCTGGGCAAACTTCAGTTTACGAGCAGCAAAGTGAATGGTTTTGTATGGGAACTTACTTCCCTTCCAGTTGTGCTTGACCTCGACCTCCAGCTCAAACCTTCCACGCTCATTCTCAACAATCAAGTCAATGCCGTAAGGATCAGGGTTCACATAGACAAAAAAGCCATGCCTGATGGTGAAGTAGTCAATGACAAACTCCTTGGCAGCATCGTCTCTGTTGTAGAGCTCCCTTGAAAACGGCTTATTCACTGAGCTTCTTTGCACAGGGCGAACACATCGCAAGGTTCTTGCCGTGCTCACAAAGCTTTGGAGGGGCTACTTGTTGGGATAACCTTCTCTGCTCCTCCAAAAAGCTCCTAGAGGCTTCCAGCTCCTTCTCACGGCGTAGTCTGGCTCGCTCCGTAGCCTCCGAATCAACTGATGGCGTAGCAGCGTTCTCCCAAGAGTCTGCGTTTAGCCAGGATGCCGGATACTTTGTAAACTCAGGATTGCGAGCAGGATCATTGCGATAGGCAATTACGCCAGCAAGGATGTCCTCGAACTTGGCTCGCTTAAGAGCAGACCTGAAAGCTCTAAATGCTTTCGCTTTGTCTAGCTTTCGAGGATAAGAGTTCCAAAATTCAATGAACAATTCTTCGCTTTGGGCTTTATTAGTTTCTAGTAATGGTTCTATAAGGGTTAGTACGCCACCTGCTGTCACCCCTGCGTTCATTTCTGTCACCCCTGAAGTCGCATTTGTCACCCCTGCTGTCACCCCTGGTAGCATCACCCAATACAGATTTGACTTGTATTGTGTTCGGGTTGGAGCGTTCTGCACTTCGACCTTCAACTCACCGATTTCCTGCAAATACTGAATGTCACGCTGCACGCTTCGCTCTGAGCTGTTGACCATTCGAGCAAGGGTCTGAATCGAAGGCCAAGCTCCGATTTCGCCCTGATGGTCTGCGATAGCGAGCAATACTAGCCGAGCCCTGCCATCAGACTTTGAGTGCTTCCAGACAGCGTTCATAACTTCGATGCTCATTCGCCTACCACCATCTTGATTGCTCGTGGAAGGGTTACACTGTGCATAGAGCCTTCAGTCATTTGGCTAGAAGCTAAGTTTCCGGTGTAAATGTCACTCACAGTAGGGGTTGGAAACATTGAAATACTTTCCTGAGTCTCTGGCAACGGCACGCCTTCCAGCAACATACGCAAAGCTAACTCAGCCTGCTGAGGCACTACGCCATTGCCACAAGCCTTTAGTTCTTCATTGCGGCTTAGCCCTACATCGGTAATCCAGCCTTCCGGTAGGCCCATCATCCACTCTGTAAAGGCACTAGAGAGCCTGTGAGCCCCATCTTTGCCATCTGGCTTAGTTGGAGCAGGAGCAGGTCTACCAAGGGCTTCTTCCCATCTGCGGATAGCAGGTTCAAACTTGCCCCATGATGTGATGTGAACCTGATCTTCTATTCGAGCTTTCGGAGCACCCTGCTCAACCTGGCTTGCTGATGAGCCGTTTGCCGTGGATGTTCTAGGAGTCCCCAGCAGAACCTCCCCACTGTGAAAGATGGCTCGCTCTACAGTGTCGGTTTGAACTACCCCATTGCGTTCGTGCGGGGAAGTATCACCCTTATAGTCACGGCTCATTGGCGTAGGGATTAAGTTATCTACCACCCTTGAAACTGGCAGTCCGTTTAGCTTTGCGATGTCTAGGGCATTGTCACGGATGCCAACAGTGTTACCTCTAGCCCGTGCGGTCTCTTCGCCTAGTGCTCCACCCTCACCTTGGCTCGCCGTTGGGGAACGCAACAATGAAGATTCGGAAACGGTTATGGGGTGCACCTGCATCGGCAGCTCGTAAACCGACCCATTTACAGCTATACCCGATGTCGGCCAGGTCTCCAACCACGGCTCCGAGTGCCCGCAAAGGAGGTTCACTTGCATCGTCTCCCATACACCACGAGCAGGGTTCCATGTCGCTATGGGCTGTTGCTGAGAGTATTCCTCTGACATTTTCAATTACCACCAATCTTGGTCTTAAAATTTCGATTGCTTTGTGGAACTCAGACCATAAGCCTGATCTTGTTCCGTCTTTCATCCCCGCACGCTTACCAGCTAGGGATAGGTCTTGGCAGGGAAACCCACCAGTGAGAATGTCTACTGGCTCAACCTGAGTCCAGTCAACCTTCGTAATGTCTCCATAGTTTGGTATGCCTGGAAACCGCTTCGTCAGAATCTTTGATGGTGCGGGGTCAAACTCCACAAACCATGCGTGTTCTGAATCTGGTATTACATTCTTGACGGCTATGCCCAGACCCTCATAACCAGAAAACAAACTACCTATTTTCAACGGATACCCAAGCCTCACCCAAGATGATGCGAGACACCATTTGATTGCTTATGCCGTATAGCTCAGCTATCTGCATGTTTGTTGGGCCTGTGCCAGCGATAGCCCTAATTGCCTTGACAACATCGCTGTTTATCTTGGCCCTGCCATTCCGCTCACCTCGGCAATCACGCCGCCTATTACGCTGAATGGCATCGAGGACATTCTCTTTTTGTGAGCCCCAGCGTAGGTGATCTGGGTTTATGCACGCCCTGTTGTCGCACGAGTGCAGAGCATTGTCCCCTTCCGATGGCTCACCGTGAGCAAGCCAGCAGGTTATCCGGTGTAAACCAAATGTCTTGCCATCGTGTGTGTATGCAGCGTAGTTTTTACGCCGAGTGCCTTGCCACTCCCAGCAATGATTTGGGGTAATAAAGCAATTAGCTTTTAGCTCTTCCAGCTTCAAAACTGGGAACAGGTCGGTAGAATAAACCATGTTGGACTCCTTTACAGTCTGACCATGCCCCTGGATGTTTCCGCATCGCAGGGGTGCTTCTATTCTAGTGGTCACTGCTCTCGTGCCTTCATCTTTGTAAAGGCTTCACGAGCGGTGTGATCTCTGGCTCCACCCACCCAACGACCAGCGTTGAAGTAGAGCTTCTTCAGGTTCTCCACCTGTGCTCGTTTGTTTTCTTTCGCTTTTTCTATGGCGACTTTATCTATCACCAAGCTCTCGCTCAGCGATTCGTCACCCTCAATCAGCAAGGCTCGCTCTCGCATAGCCTTGGCTAGTAGCTCCAAGTCCATCTCTCTCCTAAATCAGATGTTGCGGTGGTTCTGTCTCCAGCTTCTCACCCTTTGAGGTCAGAATGTACCAAGTTCTATTCGGCGTGTCAAATACTGGTTCTGTGAAGTCTTGCCAAGACGCAAGTTTGTGACCGAAATCCCGTGCCTGGTTAGCGGTAGCCGAATCGGATTCCATCATCCCGTTGTAAATCGCACAAACCATCATCAGGTTATCGAGGCGATCTAGTAGCTTTGAGCCACCCATTCCACGGTTTCTCCGGTGGTGCGGCACAAGGTCATCGTTCTCCCCACAGTGCCAGCAGAGCTTGTCCCTACTCCTTAGCTTGTCTAGCATCGCTTTGGATAGGGCCATCATGTCTCCTTAGATTTTGAGTTCTGCGGAGAGCAGTCTAGCCTGAGTGCCCGTAGCCATCAGAGCCGATTCTAAGGACTTGATTTTGACCTTGATACGATTGACCTTGGCTCTGGCTACATCCCGCTCTAAGCGAGCGTCAGAGGCTTCTAAGCGTGCAAGAGCAGTTCTATCCGCAACACTGCCTTGGTTACGGATGAACGCCCTCTGCTCTATAAGATCTAATTTATGTTCCAACTCGGCTAACTCAATCTCGGCAGCATAGAGAGCATCAGCTCCCTTGTTGTTCTCCTGAGTCAGCTCCGCTATTTGTTTGATTATCTCTGATGGATTCACTTACAGACCTCAATCGCTGTAGAAACTCGATTTTCCAGAAGTTACTTTCGAGGCGTAGAGACTCGGCCTTTAGAAGCCGACCCTCCTGTTCCGCTTCCAGCATCCTCCTCAGCGAGTCCTGGTAGGCTTCCCTGAGTTCCTCCAAGGAGGCCTTTTGAACTGGCGAGAGTGTTGGCACGGTCTTTGATCCTGTCCAGAGTGTCAGTGTCGGCGTTAGCTGCCTTGGCTTGTGCCCAGAGCATCCGTAACGCTTCTACATCGCTAAGCTTATTCGCTTTGTCGAGCCAATCCTGTGTTGCGTGTTGTGCAACACGCTCCACCTTCTGCATCTCCTCACGGCTGGCCCTCTTGTTACCGGACATACCTAGGTTCGCAAGTGCTCTACCGATTGCCGAAGTCTCACAGTTTGCAAGAGCGTCAACATTGTTAGCCCCTCCTGTGCCCTCGACCTCTGATGCGTAACCAGTCGCCTTCGCCAGTTTGTTTGCCTGATCTCCAGCAGATAGGTAGATAGTCGCCTTGACTACCCAGCGTGCCTTCTCAGGCTGCTCAGCAAACTCATTTGCCCATTCGGTAATGATTCTTCCATCATCGAAGGTCTCAGTGAATCGCTTAATACGAGATTCAACGGTCTCGTAGTCCTCCAAATTGAAGCGTGCCATTTACGCCTCCTCCTCTTCTTCTTCTACGACCTTCCAGCCGTCTGACATCCAGAACGCCTGATCCATACCTTCAATGTATAGACGGTGTAGCGACTTGTCATCGTTTAGCACTATGCCCTTGCAAACACCGTTCACAAAGGTCTGAGCATTGACAAGAGTTACCCTGTCACCGAGAAATAACTGCATTAGTTCCCCTTCTTGTGGATAATTAGGGCGGGGCTTCCGCCACGCATTTGTCTTGAGGCTACCTTGACAGGTGGCAAGTCGTCAACTGTCACATAAGCGGTTCGTGCATAACCCATAACTTCTAGGGTTGCTGACTTGAACTCGTTTAGTTCGGCTTGAGCCTCGTCAAGCCTGCGTTGAGCGTTCCATAGGTTGATACCTAGTTCGCCTAACTCAACATCTCGATCCTCAATCTGAGGGTTCATCCGGCGAACAGCCTGGTAGGTGCTGTCGCTACCATCCCATTCTGGTCGCTGGTCATTCTTTAGTTGCTGCCAGAACCTAAAGGCAGCGTCACGCTGGACTGACTGCTCGAAGCAATCGGCAGGAATGAAATACTCCTTGTAGTCCATGCCAGCCACGGCAACTACATAGGACTTGTCAATGTTTAGGACATCCATGTAGTGCTGGACTTGGGATACATAGTGCAGTGGCACTGACTCCCAAGGGTAGCGAGCGGTCTTGATTTCGATGACATACCACTCACCAGTCTCCTTGTGCTTAGCCAAGGCATCTGGGTTGGCGTGCATAAAGTCCACATCCTTGCTGGCAAATGTGCCGCAGGTGTAAATCTCTAGCTCTGGGTGCTCCTCCTCGAAGAGCTTGACGATTGGTTCCTCGAAAGCCTTACCCAGACGAACCGCCCAGTTCTCCTTGAAGTCGTCAGTTATCTTGCCGGACTTCTTAGCCCAGAGTGCGTAGGCAGACTCCCAGGGGTTGAGTCCCATGATTGTCCCAATCTCTGATCCGCCAATGCCCTTAGTGCGTAGGTCGTGCCACTCAGGACTGTCAGAAGCGAAGGTTCCTAGGTAGTGTGCTCGGAACTGCTTTAGGTCGGTGCTGCTCAAATCGTTCATGTTTCTCCTTCTAAGCAATACCCTAGAACATGGGAAGGACATTTTTGAAAGAAGTCAATAAAAAATACATTGCGTTGCAGTCTGCGATTATCCAGGTTGGCAAGAGAGTCGCCTGTGAGGACTACCCTGATGTGTTCTTTCCAGAAGATGTGGGAGCACTCACCGAGGCGGCTAGGGAGATGGAAAACATCGCTATCCGTATGTGCCGTGAGTGTCCGGTAAAGAAGCTTTGTCTTGACTACGCCATCACCGCTCGTGAGCCATACGGCATCTGGGGTGGCACTAAAGCATCGGAGAGATAAGAGAGAGACCCCCGCTGAAGGGGGTCAGCGGGGGTCTACAGAGAGAGAGGAAAGAGAACAAGGAGCAAACTTTCCACTTATCACTATACACGATTACAAGTGCTCGTCAACCAGATTTGACAAATTCTTTTTCTTAGTCGTATCGTGTCACTTATGAAACCAGATCAAGCCTTCACACAACTAGCCCAAGCCATCCGCAACCACGGAGCCCCTGTCTGTCAGGAGGTTGATGGAGAGCTGTGGTTCCCAGACATCGGTGGTCGAAACGGCGATGTGATGTTGGCTAAGAAGTTCTGCGAGGAATGTCCGGTGAAGAACGAGTGCTTGCAGTTCGCTCTAGTAAACAACGAGCAGTATGGAATCTGGGGAGGGCTAACCCTCAAAGAGCGTCTGAAGCTGAAGGCTAAGAGTAGGACTACTTCACGCCGTCAGTAGCGTTTGGGTAATACAAGTCATCGTCACCATCAAAGACAACATCGTCAAAGTCAAAATTGCCATCCTGAGTTACCTTCAGGGCATCCTCTACAGCCTCAGAGTCAGACTTAGCAACCGCAGCACGGTAGGCGTTCTGAATGTCTGATAGTTCGAGTGAGCCCTTCCAGGCGACAGCTACACCGATGGTGGTTAGAACGACAGCGAAGGCCGAACCAACGCCTATAAGCGAACCCATCCACCAGTTACCAGCAACCGCTCCAATAGCAGTTCCACCGAAAAAGGTAGCAAGAATCAGACCGACAGAGCGGATAACGATTTGCTTAAGGGTTTCTTTCATTTGTTCGCCTTTATGAACTCGATTGGGTCAATCTTTACGCTGGTTGGGCCGAATACGCCCTTGAGCTCTTTGCTTACGGTTAGGTGTAGGTGGGCACCGCTACTAGCAGAGCCTGTGTTGCCCACAAAGCCGATTGTGTCACCCTCTTTGACCTTCTGGCCTACCTCAAGACCTTCGGCCTTTAGGTGACAGAATCCGACATACCAAATCTGCTTTTGCTTGTCCATGACTCTAAGCACGGATACATTGCCTAGCACCTGAGAGAACTGCTGTAGGACAATCGTGCCGTTAGCGATTGATGGAATTGGAGTGCCTTCTGGTCTCGCCCAGTCAACTCCAGAGTGCGGTTGCATACCGTTCTTCTTTCGAAACTCTGAGAGCGTGCCAAAGCGACCAGTGATGAATTTAGGGTCAAATGGAAATCTCATACGACAAGTCTACTTGAGCATCGAAGTAACAAAAGCTCCGATAAATCCTGATGCACCAGCAGCAAGCCAGACCATCTTCTCTAGAAACCGGATACGGCGTTCGTGATCCTTCAGGTTACGCTCCACCCAGTCAATGTGAGTTGGAATCTTCTCGTTGAGACGCTCAACCTGCTTGATTAGTTCGATTGCCCAGGTTGGAATCTGGTCATCCATACACTCATGCCTTTCGGGGTGAATGTAGGTTGTTGCTAGTCTATTTTACTGCTCAAAGACAACCGGAGCCCAGTCGCCCGCTTCTTCATTCCACTGATACATCAGCCCGTCAGTAGGGTATGCGACTGGAGCCTGCCAGCGGCAATCCTCGTCAAGAATCCATGAGGGGAATGGCTGAGGTGCAATGAACGCATCTAGCTCTTCGTCAAAACTGTAACCCACGCCAGCGTAGTTCTTTCGGTAGTTGCCGTTGTAGCTAGTGCGCTTGCAGACCTGTCCACGGAACTCGCCATACCAAGTCTCTGGGTCTTTGCCCTCGATTAGCTCGGTCTCGTCAATGCCAGTAATAACCTCGGTGACGATGTTGTTTTCATCCAGAAATGCGTAGTGTGCCATTATTCCCAACTTATGTTTCCAGTTCCAGCGGTAAAAGTATAAATCTTGTAGGTGCCATTATCAGTGTAGTTGTAAGTCAACCCGGCTCCCACGGTGAGCTTGGTAAATTTCGATGCGTAACGCAAAATTACAACGCCAGAACCGCCATTACCGCTGCCGCTGTTAGGCCCACCATTACCAGCACCACCACCAGAACCAGTGTTAGCAGTTCCATTTTGATCTTGGTAGTTTGTTCCACCACCGCCCCAAACGGTTTTTGGTTGGCTGTAATAAACATCAGGCGATCCACGCCCACCACCTGCTCGCTTTACCGCAGTGCCAGTAATGCTGCTTTCAATTCCATCGCCCGGGAGGTGTGGGCTAGATCCAGTAGAGCCAGCCCCAGCACCACCACCACCAGCACCATTGGCAGCATCGAATCCTTGGTTTGCAGTTCCGAGTCCACCCGGCGGAGTAGCGGAGAAGAAGTGTCCACCACCACCACCCGATCCACCATTACCACCAGCTTCGTTATTCTTCCACTGTCCAAAGCCACCGCCAATAGATGTTATTGACGCAAATACGCTACTAAATCCTTGAGTAGAGTCCCCATAGCCAGATGGAACACCTGCACCACCAGCTCCAACAGTTACGGTATAACTTAGGGCCGTTGGAACAAATACTGACTCTGGCGAGCTATTGCGACCAGATGTGCCAACAGAAGTGCGGTAACCACCGGCACCACCACCACCAGCAGCAGAGTTTTGGTTACCATTCTGTCCACCGCCACCGCCACCTGCAACTACTAGGTAGTCAATAAAGTCCGGGACTCGAAGCGAGGATGCGGAGAGTATCCCAAGCGTAATCGGGGCCATTAGATGCCTAGTGCTGCAATCTCAGCCTCAGTCAAACCGAGTGCTGCCAGCTTTGCCTGTGCTGATGCCTTAGCCTCTGCTTTGGCTAGTTCGTCTGCTTCACGCTGAGCCTGATCTGCTTCAGCTTGGATACGCATTGCCTCACGCTGTGCCAGCTCTTCCTCGGTTAGAGGCACAATGGTCTGTTCGCCTGTCTCGCAGTCCACAATTAGTTTGGTGATGATTTCAGTCATTTCTTTTCTTTCTGTTAGCTAACGGTCACGCCGTTTGAACTGCCTTTAGTGATGCCATACAAAGTTGCTGAGCTATATTGTGCCAGATTACCAACTGGAGCAAATAAGACCAGCGAAGTAATCGGTGAGGTGGAGTTATACAATCCAGCTTCGATAACTTGGATAACACCAGTTGAGTTATTTTCTGTAACAAAATCACCGCTAAAGGATTTAGCTACGGATGAAGTGTAATTTGGCAAAGTCCATGCCAGCGATGCAAAAGTATTAGATGTGCTGACTGAGTTGTTATAGTAAAAGTCACCTGTTGAATAACTGGCAGAGCCAACCCCAGAGCTAACTCCATAAAGAATCCTGACAGTTGTATTGCTTGAGTCGTTGTTTGGTCTCAAAAATCCATAGCTGTAACTATCCGCTGACGATGTGCTTCTAAGAGAAGCTACTAGGTAGAGATCGGTGAAGGTCTGCGGGATTGACGAGAATGTCAGGCTGGACTGATTAGAGGCAAGCTCTTGATGCTGAATCAAAGTCATTGTCATTTATGCCACCCCGTAAAGATTTAGCGTTGTTCCGGTAGACATGGTGTTGCTAATAAGCGTAAAGGTCACGCTCGTAACAGCAGCGGTGTTAGCCCAACGACCTGCAATCATAGACACTTCACTTCCAGCTACGCTCATTCTGCTTAGTCTTGTCTTGTGCTTATCTGTTGCCGAGTAGTCCATAATTTGAATAATGTTTATGCTTCGGTTAGAGCCGTAAATACCGCCAACATAAGCACCGATACCATTTGAACTCGAAGTTGCAGTTGAACCATTACCGGCTGCAAACACATTGGCATAATTACCGCTTGTGGTGTCGCCATTGAAATACAGATACGCATTTGAGGCGACATTGCTAAGACCCTCGACCACTAAAACGAGGTCTTTGTAAGTAGCAGGAATGTTTGAGAATACGATGTCAGCATCGCTGCCACCTAGCGTAACAGTTGCCAAAGGTATGTATGACATTAGCTTCCTCGCAGACCGTAGATAGCGATTCTAGTTCCAGTAGCCCAACTGCCAGAGTTAGCGTTGATAGTGATTGTAGTCAAAGCACTCGTGCTAAACCAAGCGGCAGAGTTCAAGCGAACGCTGTTGAAACTACCAGCCAAACCAGACAAGACTTTGATGGTCTTATTCTTTGTTGTTTCAAACGGATCAAGGATGTCAATCACGCTGCCGAGGAACTGATTAGCACCAGCATTGTTACCGGGGTAAGAGCCAAGTCCCATGTTTGTTCCATTATCGTATGACACAACTGACGAGCCAGTGCCAACTAGATAATGCGAACGGTAATTGCTTGATGTATCTGAGTTGAAATACATAATTGGAGCGCCATCTTCGCTAACTGCTCTAGTGGTTCTACCAACCAAGCGAATCTGCAAGTGCTGATAGGTGCTTCCATACTTGCTGTTGAGGTTTGCGAACTCAACCGATGCCTGAGCAGAGGTAAGGGTTACAGTCTCTAGCAGAACGAATGAAGAATTAGCTGCCGTTGCGAACTGAATGTTGCCAGTTCCGGCGGTGAATACTGTGACCTTGTTACTACCTACGACAGAGGTTGTGTAGGTCAGTCCAGCACCGTTGCGGATGTCAATGGTTGATGGGTAGCGAATGATTACTACACCTGAACCACCAGCTCCAGCTACTTCGACTAAGGCAGTTCCGCCACCGCCTCCTGAGCCTGTATTTACAGTTCCGGCAACTCCTGGATTACCAGCGTATGAAGCATTACCGCCTCCACCAGACCCACCGGGGCCAACTCCATCTGCTGAAGCACCACCGCCACCGCCAGCACGGGTCACTGCCGTTCCGGTAATAGATGAGGCTACTCCTGCACCACCAGTTCCAAAGGTGTTTGGCCCACCGTTTGTTCCAGCAGCTCCAGCACCGCCGCCGCCACCAGCATTTAGATTCATTGAATCGCCATTGCGGTTGTAGCCTGATCCACCACCAAATCCTTGATTTGCAGTTCCAGAAGTGGTTGAGCTAGACCCGCTAATGTTTCCAGTTCCAGACCCACCGCCAGATCCGCCAGAGCTACCGTTTATGCTTCCGCCATAAACGCTACCCCTACCTCCGCCGCCACCACCAGTTGAAGTAATGGTGGCAAAAACAGAGTTGTTACCATTAGAGCCGCCTGATGCTTCTGGGCTATCCGAGTTAGTAGATGATCCCGCATTGCCGCCAGCTCCAACAGTAACAGTGTAATTAGTTCCTTGCATCATGGTTAGGGCGGTTTCAGCAGATGCACCGCCACCAGAAGTGCCTACGGTTGTCCTGTAACCACCAGCACCGCCACCACCAGCACGATAACCATACTGACCACCGCCGCCGCCACCGCCACCCGCAATTACCAAGTAATCTACGGTTACAAGCGGAGCAAATGAGACAGATCCAGTTCCAGCGGTAAAGGTTGTGACACTAAAGTTACCGCTAGTGGTTGTTGAGGCAGTTAGACCTGCTCCGACAGCTAGGCCGTAGATGCTTGGGTATCTGACGATTACTACACCAGAGCCACCGTTGCCACCAGTTCCATTGCCAACGCCTGATTGACCACCAGCACCGCCACCGCCACCACCAGTGTTAGCAGTTCCAGGCACGCCGTTGAAAGCAGCAGCTCCACCTGTGCCAGCTCCGCCATTACCACCACCACCTGTGCCACCAGCTCCAAGTGCAATGGTGTTTATGTTGTTAGCTCCGCCGCCACCACCACCACCACGAGTTACCGCTGTGCCAGTAATTGAGGAAGATACACCATTACCACCTGCACCAGCTACACCACCATTACCGCCAGCCGTGCCACCAGCAGAACCAGCACCACCGCCACCGCCACCTGTGCCGTTCGCCCCACCGCCAAGATAAGGAGAAGATGCTCCACCAGCAAAACCTTGATTCGCTGTGCCAGCCGCACCAGGAGTATTGGCAACAGTTTGACCACCACCACCACCACCGGAGCCACCTACGCTTGGTGGAGCACTATTAGCACCATCGCCACCACGACCCCCACCAATGCTGGTAATGCTTGCAAATACCGAGTTGTTACCAGCCACGCCAAAAGTAGAGGTTCCAACGCCACCTGCACCGACAGTTACGGTATAGCTAGTGCTTGCTGTAAGAGCCAAGATAGGTTCGGCAGCAGCTCCACCACCAGAAGTGCCAGCAGAAGTTCTATAACCACCCGCACCACCACCAGCAGCGTTGGCAGGGCCACCAGATCCACCACCAGCAATGACTAGAAAATCAACATTTAGAGGTGCAGCACCAGATGAAAAAAACTGCTTCCAAGCTCCACCGATGCGGGTATAGCCTTCAACTACATTCTTCCAAGAACCGCCAACACGAGTGTAAAGGGCTGAAACGGTTTTCCAAGAACTAGAAACTTGAACATGAGCAGGCATTTAGGTTCCTTACGGTGTGTATACCAGCCAGACATCGCCATCCATGCCACCAGATGCAGTTCCAGGGGTAGCAGTAGACAAGGTGATGTTTCTGACTACAGCAGAGCCTACCGCAGCCGTAGTAACTACACCGTTAGTTTGCGAAACAAGTCCTGAGCCGTAGCCAGTGACCTGAGCAGTCCCAATAGTAATTGCAGATCCGACAGCAGCGTAGTTTACATTTAGGGTTACATCGCCGGATGATCCACCACCAGCCAAGCCAGTGCCAGCAGTGACGGCTGTGATGTCGCCAACTGAGCTGACATTTGCCCAGACCGAGCCTGTGTAATACTGTAGAACCCCTGAGTCGCTGAGGTAGCTCACCATACCAGCGGTAACGGCAGTGCCTAGTGCAGAGCCACGAGCAGCGGTTCCTGCGTAGACCTGGACTACCTGATCCTGAATGTAGTTCTGAAAGTCATCAGCTTCCACCGTTTCATTGACGGCCCAAGATTTCCAACCTGACATTTCTCTCCTAGACCGCTTCGATGTTTCCGATGATGCGGTAGGTGTTAGATGCTACCGCCAAGATAGTTGCGGCTTCGTATTGAGCCAAAGTGTATGCAGTGCCAGCAGTGCCAGCCCCACCGAAGGTTACACCAGAACCAGCTACAAGCCTCACGCCAGCAGTGCCGTCTGCCAAGATGTCTACACGCTGTCCGGTAGTAAATGCGGTAGCGGTTCCCACGGTCACAGTAGCGGTTCCAGATGCGGTGAAACGCAAAACAGTGGACTGGTCAGTCGAAGCAACCGTGTATGAGGTTGCAGTAGAGCTTGTAAGGGTGTTTGTGACCGCTGTAGCATTGATGGATAAAGTTCCACCCACAGAGTTCGCAGAGACCCATGCAGAGCCGTTGTAGACCTCTACGACAGTGCCATCAGCACGGTAAGAGTGCATACCAGCACTAGGAGTAGGCAGGGCAGCACTACGAGCTGCAGCACTCGCAAAATACATCACGGATTGCTCCATAAGGTATGTGTTGAGTTCGGCGGCAGCTAGGATGTCCAAAGCATCCCAAGACTTGTATCCTGCTCCAGCCATTATTCTCCTAGAAAGCTAGTGTGTTACCTGCAGATAGTCTACCAAAGGCAGGATTGGAAAGAGTCCAGAAGCCAATCTCGATGGTCGAGAAGCCCAGCGACATAACATGACCCCTTGGAGTGATGTCGTGACCAATGCGTATTACCTCTGCATACTTGCTAATGCTTGGTGGAATCTGGTTAGGAGTGAAGGCAATTTGCACGAGGTCGCCTAGTTCCATTGCAAGAAGGTCTGCCTGGGTATCCTCATCGAACTTGTCCAAGATAAGTTCTAGTGAGTCGAACCTGTATTCGGGGCTGGAGTATTTGTTGGCGGTATAAACAGCGATGTTGGCTAGGTCGCCAGAACTGGATACCAATAAATCGCTTGCGGTGTAGTTCAAGATTCCATACTGGTCTACAGAGTTCTGATCTGTAGCAACAGCGGTGACATTATTTGCATTGCTAAGCACAATTTCGTTGTAGAGCAACTCCGAGCCGTATACGACCTTGAGGTTCTGATACGGGATGCCTGTGCCATCATCGGTGAACTTGAGGACATTAGAAGCAGGCTGAGGGTTTCGCCCAAAGAAGGTCAGCTTGTTATCTCTTGACAGGAACAGCTGTCCTGGCTCCGACTGAGTAACTGTGCGTAGGTAGTCAATCGCTACGGTATCTTCAGCAATGACATCTGCACCTAGATCAGTCTGTCCAGTGTCAACGATTCTGTCTCCAGCGGGCCAGTTGACATCGGCTGAGGAAAGGATTGCCTCGATACGCTCACCAGTCGTCTGCGGTGTTGCAGTGCCAGCACTTAGGGTTCGGCGTTGTAGGTCGGAGAAGCCATCGCTACAAGCCATAGAAGCTTCTGAGGAACCGAATGGCACATAGTCTAGGTTCCAGTCGTCTACAGAGCCGTGAAATAGAAACTCGCCACCTGATGAGATGCGAACAGCACGCTTTGGAATAATCTGTCCGGCGTATGGGCTATTGGCGTATTCAGGGTCAAAGGTGCGGTCATCGTTGTTGAACACGACATTTGCCAAACCAGGGTCATACTGATCTAGCTGTCGGTTCTTGCCACGCCTAATGCTGATGGCTTTTACCTTGTCGGTCACATCGTAGTAAATGGAGCCAGATAGCGTATAGGTGGTGTTGTCTAGCACACCTTTTACTGGGTCGTCTAGCGTGAAGAACGGAGCATCCGAACCAACTAGGTCAAAACCGATTTCTACTTTAGGAAGAGGTAGGCTCATTTATGCTCCATTACAGGCTAACAAGGGCTCCACCCTTATTGGTGTAGTTGTTGATGACATTGGCAATCGTCTGACCCACCATAGCGTTTGACTGAGTAGCATCAGTGCTGACATTGATAACAATGTTTGTCGTAGCACCCGCACCAGCAGCTCGCTGGGAGAGCTCTGCACTTGTCAAGCCAGACTCGATGCCAGTGAGGTCAACCTTCTTACCAGCAGTTACAAGGTCGAACAACTCTTGGTAGAGATCACGCTTTAGGACTGCACCAGCCCACTTGTCAGCGTCAACTGTCGCTACCTTCTCGATGTAGGCATTGGCCTTGTTGATTAGCTTGGTAAGAGTCGCTAGGGCTTCTTGGTCAAGTGCTAGTGATGGCACTTCTAGTGCATTTTGAGCTGCTGTGGCAGTTGCGTTAGCAGCGGTCTCTGCGGCTGTCTGAGACACTGAGATAGCAACATTGAGTCTTGATTGGAAAGCCTTGGCAAAAGCCTCTGCCATAGTGATTGCTTGCGTCTCAAGGGCACTCTGCTCAGCTCGCATACCTGCAAGCAGGCTGTCAATTAGCTCCTTGCCAGAATCGAAGTAGGTCTTGGAAACATCAAAGCCTAGTTCGCCACCGATAGTATCAATTTCGTTGTATAGGCTGTTGATTTCCTTGATGCTATCAACGCCACCGTCAATCAATGCCTGGGCGGTTGCGGAACCAGCCTCGACACCGGACTGCACAATCTCGTTGAACAGTCTGGAATCAAGACCCATAGCCCTGAGCTTGCGGAGAGCCTCACCGAATCCACGAGCCTTCTCAGCCATAGTCCTGAAACCTTCCAGGAGTCCGGCTGACTTATCAGTAACCTTCCCGATGGTTTCTTCGTATGATTTGCTGACAGTTACATTGAACTGGCGTAGGTCATCACCAAGCCTTGCAACGCCTTTAGAGACCTCAGTAACAGTTCGCTTCTCAGTATCATCAGCGAGCTTGTTCATCAGCTCAGAGAGGCTCAGAGAGGCTGTGAAGGCCGTTCTGTATTCATTGATAAGCGACTCGGCTAGTTGTGAACGCTCTGCTAGTTCATCACGCTTACGCTGGATGCCCATAAGCAGTGCAAGCTCTTGGTTAGCGTATGCACGAAGCTCGTTGTAGCCTGCCTCAAAGATGTCGCCGTTGCGGAAAGCATTGAGGAGCGACTCTTGTAGAGACTCTAGGTAGCTGGAAGCCTCCTGCTCAAACTGACCAAGCTGACGAGCCACAGTAGGTAGGACATTGAACGAGTCAGTCAGATCCTTGAATCCAAGTCGCACATCGTCAAAACGCTCACGGATGGAGGCAAGCTCACCGTCAAGGGTTGCCTGAATTTCCGCAAGGGCATCGTTGTAAGCCTTTAAGTCTGCCTCAGCCTTGGCGGTAGCGTCTGCAAGCTCTTGGGCTCCAGCAGCGGTATTGCGGAACTGCTTTTCAAGAGTCTCAAGCGAAAGCTTGCCAGTCTTGATTTGCAACCAAATCTTTTCCCAGCCTTGTGAGCCGAGAATCATGTCAATTAGACCTTGAGAGTCGGTCATTGACTCTAGCTGTAGACGAGCCCTCTGCTTCTTGGTCTCTTCAGCAATCTTGTCAGTGAAGTCCTTGACATAATTCTTGATAGTTTTGGCAGTGTCATCAGAAATAGTGTTGTCGTTTGTGTCATCGGTGACAACATCATCTGGCACAAGACCCTGTGCTTTAGCCCATTCGCCACGGGCAATCCAAGAGTTAGACCAGGCGGTGTTTGCCTTTTTGAGAATACGCTCTTGCTCAGCAAGTTCGGCGTTTAGGTCTATAACTGCGAGCTTTTGGTCTTGGATAGCATCGTTTTGTGCTAAGGTCGCCTTGATTTGGGCAGTCCAGTCAGTGCCGAAGTATGTTGCCCAGTCTCCGGTTACGAAGGCATGCCACATTTCGCCAAGAACACCAAGAACCAAAATGAACTCAGTGATGCCATAGATAACATCGTGGATAGCATTTAGCAGGGTTTCGCCAAGCCATCCGCCTAGGTCGAAAATCCACTGGTTTTCTTTTGCACCTTGCTGAATTGTGTAAACCAGTTCACCAAAAGCTACAGCTATGTCAGCGATAATCTCACCGAGGCCACTGCTCGGATCAAGAAGTGCATCTACGAAGTCAGTTGCCTTGCTGAATCCATCAATTAGGATTTCTAGCCCATCCTCGATGACAGGCATAAGGACATCTACCAGACGCTCTAGGACTGGGGCGGCCTCTTCAAAAGCATTGCGAATCTGAGGGGCAAGTCGTTCTAGGATTCCATTTAGGTCTCCCACTGCACCAGCGATACCTGGTAGAAGCGAGGTCGCCACGGTGTCTTTGACATTATCAAAAGTTGCAGACAGTTTTAGCTGTTCGGCAGCAAGGGTTCCGCTTTGTCGAGCAAAGGCTCCCTGAGCATCCGTAGAACGCTCCAACAAGAGTTGCACACGGATTTGCTGTTCCGCATAGCGTCTAGCAGCTCCCTCAAGGTGTCCAAGCCCCTGAGCTGCAAGTTCTGAGTTGATTTCGGATTGCTTCATAGCAACACCGAACTTCTCAATCGGGTCATACTCACCACGGAAGAGTGCAGTCATACCCATCAGGGCTTCTTGCACATCGTAACCATAGGTGATGGAAAGGTCAGTCGCTAGACCCACTAGACGCTCGGTGAGGTCTGCGGTCTCGTCAATGGCAAAGCCGGACTGCTTTAGAACGGATCCGATGAATACAGATGCTTTAGAAGCATCCTTCATCGAGAGACCCATGTTTACTGCG
>JACCDP011517762.1_pt1 | contig 36725 bp, 58 predicted proteins | sample 7445841 | NCBI WGS metagenome assembly JACCDP01 (sample SAMN15323441, study PRJNA562643) | freshwater metagenome | isolation source: river surface water | place: USA:Blue River Watershed | collected 2017-08-17 | reverse complement strand
GCATTTGGTAAGCTGGCCCAGCGTTTGGCTGCCTCCCAACAACACTCTCAAACTGCTGCTGCTGGGCTGGAGCCAGGATCAAACTCAGCATGTGGCTGATCAACTCAGCAGCAACTGGCCTATGGCCAGCTGGGCAATCTATCATGTGCCGGATTTTGCTGTGGACAACATCGAACATGTGGATTGGCTGTTGATCAACAGTCATGTGGAGAGCGTGATAGTCAATGGAGGCGAAACACAGGCCATGTTTGTGGCCATGCTCTTGAATAGACCACACACCTATTGTGTGGGAGACAACCTGCTGCTGGACAGAATTTGTCAGCAGCATGGTTGGACACAAGCGGACTGGGACCAAATCTTCAACAGCGTGCTGGCATCAGCCAGCACCCAAGGATAGAGACACACAAGGTGACTGCCAACATCAAACTGCTGCACAACTGCAACTTTTGTGGTAAAAACCAAACTCAAGTGAAAACGCTGATCAGCGGAAACGGAGTGTTTATCTGCAACGAATGCGTGAATTTGTGTGTGAATGTGATCGCACCCAAAGAAGCTGCCAGCATCCCTGTGGGAGATGATCTGGTTCCGCCGCGCATTGTAGAATATTTAGATGAGCATGTGATTGGTCAAACGCTGGCCAAACGTACACTGGCAGTGGCCATCTACAATCATCTCAAACGAATTGCCAATCCGGTGGTAGATGGAGTCACACTGGACAAGAGCAACATTCTCATGATTGGCAGCAGTGGTGTGGGCAAAACTCACATGGTAACCACCCTAGCCAAAATTTTGAATGTGCCCTTTGCTGTGGTGGATGCCACCAGTCTCAGCCAAACAGGATATGTGGGGCTTGATCCCGAAGAGTGTCTTACTCGACTATATCAAAGTGCTGAAAATGATCTAGAACGTGCTGAAAAAGGCATTGTTTTTATTGACGAAATTGACAAGATTGGCCGCAAAAGTGGCGAGAACGTCAGCACCACACGAGATGTTAGCGGAGAAGGTGTTCAGCAAGCTCTACTCAAAATCATCGAAGGCAATGATGTGAAGTTTACGCCAGCTGGGGGACGTAAAAATCCCAATGGCGAGTTTATGACCATCAACACACGCAACATTCTGTTTATTCTAGGCGGTGCGTTTGAAGGACTGCACAAGGTAATTGAAGCACGAGTTGAGCAAAAGACTGCCAACATGGGATTCTTGGGACAACCACGTGATCAAGTGAATGTGGACAGCTTTGCGCTGGTGCAACAGGTAGAAACAGAAGATCTCATCAACTTTGGTATGATTCCCGAGCTGATTGGTCGTATCCCAGTAATCCTGCCTTTTGAAGATCTTGATCAGCCCACACTGCGCAAGATTCTTGTGCAGCCCAAAAATGCCATCACCAAACAGTTTGAGAAACTGTTCAAGCTGGAAGGCATTGAACTGGTGTTCGAAGATGACGGTCTAGAAGAGATTGCTGCGCAAGTTATTCGAACAAGAACCGGTGCACGAGGACTGCGCCGCGTGATTGAACGACTGTTGATCAACAGTCAATATGAAGTTATCAACCTAAAAAAACAAGGAGTGAAAAAACTGATAGTCACAAAACAAAACGTCATCAATGGCAGCGAGCCTCAAAAGGTAGTTGACTGATGGCCAAAGCCCCATATAATGGCAACATGAGAAACAGGGACACACGGCGAGAGATCGCCAATCTACCACCAATCAACGAGCGCATTCGACTGCCACAGGTACGGTTGATTGTTGAGACAGGCGACAACATTGGGGTAGTCAACACACGAGAGGCACTGAGCAGAGCTCAGCAAGCTGGCCTTGATCTGGTGGTGATCAATCAACAGGCCCAACCTCCTGTGGCCAAGATCCTAGACTACAACAAGTGGAGCTACGAGCAAAAACGTGCTGAAAAAGAAAAGGCACGCAAGAGTCGTGAAAGTCAAGTGCAGCTGAAAGAAGTTCAACTGCGCCCAGTTACCGACGAGCACGATATTGAAATCAAGGCTCGCAATGCCACAGGATTTCTGCAGGAAAACTGCAAGGTGAAGGTAGTAATCAAATTCCGTGGCAGGGAAATGGCCTACAAAAGCCTGGGCTATGAAGTGATGAACAAGTTTTTGACCGCAGTGGGTGAACATCGACTGGAGCGCGAGCCTGCCATGCAGGGCAACAGCATCAGCGTGATCCTACTGCCTCCCAAACACTAGAGTTGGTGCTCATGGTAGCTTAAATACTGCCATGAGCATCTTTGACCCCAGTCCACACATATTAAATTTTGCAACCACAGCAGGGCAGCCTCAATTTGGCAGCCTATCTGTGTTCGGTTCAGTGGCAGCACAACTGAGTGAATTCTCTCAAAAGAGAGGCGCGCTTCTAGAATCCGTTGACAGTGTGCGGGTATATCCCGTGCAGCTCTCTATCAAGAGAGCCTTAGTCACAGCCAACCTCTACGAAAGTAGACCACTGATTGTTAGCAGAGTGTCACAAACTTTGCTACCTGCTGTGAAGCCAACCGGCGGCCCGGCTGCCAATCTATTGAAAGATTTGTGTGAGCAACGCACCACTCCTCGAAGTGTTGGTCAATTGCAAGAAGCGTTGACCAGACTCAACATAGATGGTCTGGCTTATCGAAATGGCAGTGGCTTCTGCGTAATCAATCTTGATCCCAGTCAAGTGAGAGTGGCAGGAGAGCCTTTGATTGTAGGCAGAGAAACCATACGCGAGAGATATCAACATGCTCTTGAGGAAGAAGCTAGACCTGCCGAATTGGGAGATGCCTATTTCTGGATTGATGGCCAGCTGGTTGATATCAGTCCCGAAAGAAATCACAGGGATTGGCTGGTCAAAAATCAAGAAAGCTTGGGGCTGCCAGACTACATTCAACAGAAGCCAGTGCGTGCTCTATGGGAAGGCTACAAGAGAGGCATTATAAGAATCGTTTGGGATCGAGGCAGCCGCTGGCGTGTGGGCGCCGGTCATGGCCAAGGAAATGTGCTCTACATCAATGGTTTTGAACGTGATGTGTGGAGTAACATGAGACCCATTCTCAATCAAAGGCCATGGGTGGGAGAAGTCAACACTGTGGTAATCGAGTATGTGCGAGAAGTGAATGGCAAGCCCAATTGGTATCACACTGATATCTTCAAGGGCGGAGCAGTAGAAGCTCTCTATAGAGGTCGCCGGCCTAGAAGAGAGCGACTGCCACCAGATGCTGTGTACGGGGGCGAGCCAGGAGTTCACATGGTAAGAGAAGTGAATCACATGATGAATACCATCAACGACAGTGCTCCACAAAAAGTGCTGGAAATGTTCAATGGCCATTTTATGAGCACTGGTTTTTTTGACAAGTTCAAACATGTACCGCACAATGGATACATGACCCATCCAGGTCATAACTACAACGTATATTTGGGACTTACTTAAATGGAAGAATCAACCAGCCACGGTAAAAAGGGCTTGTTTGTACGAGTTACCAATGGTAACCTCGAAGGAGCGCTCATTCGTCTCAAGCGATTGATCAATCAAGAAGGGCTTACCCGAGAATTGCGTCGGCGTCGCTTTTATGAAAAGCCAACCACACGTCGACGCAGAGAACGTGCCGAAGCCAAGATCAGGTGGCAACGCAAAAAGGCCAGCCTAGAGCTGTGGTGAGCAAAAACATTGCTGCTGCCGACCATAGCACAGCAAGCAAGTTGACTGCCAGCAATCTCTAGAAAGGGGGTCGGTTTTTCAAACCAAAACTATTGCGGTCAACGTTTTTGCATACGATCGAAAAGGACAAGATTCTTTCTTGTCCTTTTTCTTTTGATTGATTCTAAATACTCTATTATCAGCTAGGACTTTGTTATGAATCTGCATGACCTCTTTCAGGAAGCCATTGGTGATCTAGCGCCCGGAGAAAAAAGATCCAGGCCAGAATTTAAAGTGCGTGATTTGAGAAAAATTGAACTCCGAATCGACGAACTGCAAGACGCACTTTACAACAACAGACGCATGCAACAACTGCTACTACGCAATCCAGATGTATTGAAGAAACTGGACGCAGTTAAAGATATCATACAGCGCAAGATTGATCTGCTGCAACGTTTCAAAGAAAAGCCCGCAAGTGATACCTACAAGCTGTTTGATATTCTGGATCAAGAATGCAGCGAGTTCATCTCGGCCATGAAGCAGGCCAACAAGATGCTCTATCGTGGTACCAAAAGCGAGGAAAGTGTGTTTGAGGGTCGCAGTTATGATGATCCCACCAGTCCTAGAAGAACCAAAGACAGCAACAAAGAAATCAGCGACCAATTTGACGAAATTTTGAGTCAAATGGGAGTGAAGGCCTTGAGAAGCAACAGCATCTATACCACCAGCAGCGAGGGATTTGCCTCACAATATGGCTGGAACGTCTACATCATATTTCCCAAGAATGGATTTTCTTTCTTGGGCACAAGGATACGAGACCTCATTCTCAACGATTGGTGGCAAATAGCCGATACAGAAAAACTTATGGATTTGATGAAGAGACTGGACGAATGGGGCAAGGCCAATGTGCCCGGATGGATCAGCACAAATCTAGTGGGTCGTCAACTCTACTACACCGACTATCAAGAAGCTGTCAAGTATCTGCTACGTAATTTTGCACAAGGCAACAATCTACAGCTTCCTGAAGAATACAACATAAACATACAAGATTATGTGACTCCCGAAAGCGTACGGGAGAATTTCGAGCCCAACACCACCAATCTAGCTGATGCTATTGAAAATGGCAACGAGCTTTTGATCAAGGGCGAATATTGGGCCCTCAAAAAGAGAGACTGGTATGATGCAGTCAATCGTCGCTACTTTGGAGGCTCGGCTTCGCCGTGGTAACGGGCTCCGGCGGAGGAGCCACCTTGGCTGCTCGCTGTTGACTGATCCATTCTCTTGCACGTGGATTGCTGGGTTGTGCTCGCAACCAGCGGGTGATGTCACGCTTGACAGGATCTGTTCTTGGTCTAGTGCTGCTGTTGTCCACAAACCAGTAGTTGTCTCCAAACATGTCACTGTAGTGACTGATGTTGTGTTTGAGTCCTTCAAATCTCTTGATCACTTCGTCTTCGGGCACTTCTCTGCCTGTGGCAGCAGCTCTGGCTCTCACTCGTTCAAGAGCAATGTGCAAGGGAGTAAACACGTGAACCATGCCCACATCATAGCCCAATAGTCTCAATTGTTCAGTAGTTGATCTCACACTGGGCAGCCACCATGCAGTGGTGTCCATGATGATGCCCAACCGTTGATCCATGTAGGTTTCACGTTGACGACGTACCACATCACCATACACACTGTAGTCGCCTGCCTTGCCCATTTTGAGGTAGGCTCTACGGATTTCGTCAGCGTCTACAACCTTCAATCCCAGTCCACCAAACAGTTCGGATCTCACTGTGCTCTTGCCCGATCCTGGGCTGCCTGCCATAAACACAGCCTTGAAACTGCCAAAATCTTCGATGCCCTCTTCAAGAGGTTGTGCCAATAGATTCAATCTCATCTCTTATTTAAGAACACAGTTGCACTAAGGGAAAGACTTACTACATACAATATAGTCAAATGCTAGACGATATCACTTTTGAAATTGGGCCTCCTGTGGGCGCATTTGAGCGCAGCTACCATATACCTCACACGCTCACAGCCGAACAAAAACTGGGGTTGATCGAATGGTTGGCCAAAAGCTTGCTGAAGAATTTCATTCTGCTCGAAAAGCATAGCACAACATTGGCTGGAGGCTACAGCGACAATTTCTGGGCATGGGAGGCTGGACGATTCAACCAAGTGCATCCACACGCTGTGACCACTGAGTATGAACTGAGGCTACATCAAGCGGATGTGCCAGTGTTTGAAATGGTCTGGCACAAAAACATCGTCAAGGTTGACAAAGATTGGTTTGACCAGTAAATAACAACGTGGAGCAAAACTCCACTACGGGTGCCTAAGAAGGGCCTGCAACAAACAGTCTCGCTTACTGAAGGAGAAACACTATGCGTAATGCAACTCTTACTCTCAACAGCTATCTAGACGACATGCTCCGTGAGCTCAACCGGTTTGCAGTTGGCTACGAACCAACTTTGCGAACCCTTGACACACTGCGGCACAACAGTAATCAAGGATTTCCTCCCTACGATCTGGAGAAAATCAGTGACAGCGAATACCGACTGAGCATGGCAGTGGCCGGCTACACACACGACAATCTTGAGATTGTGGAGCACGACGGTGTTCTCACCATCACAGGCAAAGTTACTGGTGACGCCGACCGCAACTATCTGCACAAGGGCATTGCTGGTCGCAGTTTCAAGAGAAGCTTCTATCTTGACCAGTATGTTTACGTGCGCGGCAGCAGCCTAGAAAACGGCGTGCTAACTATTGATTTTGAGAAGCAGGTGCCCGAAGCACTCAAGCCTCGCAAAATTGAAATTGGCACCACAAGGCCTGCTATCGAAGGCTAAACCAAACAAAGGGCGGATTTTTCCGCCCTTTTTGTTTGACAGTTCCGGATGCTGTTGATAGCTTTACTAGAGTAAAGGAACACAAATGAAGGTCATCAATTTATTCTCCGGACCATGTACAGGTAAAAGCACCACAGCAGCTGGGTTGTTTTACGAGATGAAGAAGAGAGGATTCTCTGTAGAACTTGTAACTGAATATGCTAAAGATTTAGTTTGGGAACAGCGACACAATATTCTTGAAGATCAAATCTATGTGTTTGCCAAACAGCAACGCCGCATTGCAAGACTGAGAGAACACAACATCGAGTGGGCCATTACTGACAGTCCTATTGCGCTGGGACTTTGTTATACCAAACCTGGTACACTTGGCCAAAACTTCTATGATCTTGTGATGGAGGTTTTCAATCAGTATGAGAACTACAACTATCTGCTCACTCGCAATGTGGCCTACAATCCTGTGGGAAGAAATCAAGCCGACGAACAGGCTGCTAGAGTTTTTGATCAAAAGGTTGAAAATCTCTTGCACAGCTATCAAGTGCCTTACACCAAAATTGTAGGAGGCGAGCCTGCTGTGGCCAGCATACTACAACACATAGGTTACCCTGGTGTTGACAACTGACTCTGTTTCAGTCACAATACAAGGATAGGAGACCAAGATGGCAGAGCCTGGCACTGAAGTGACCACACAGGTTGTGGTTCAAACACAAACAAACTTAAAACCACCCAGTATGTTTGATGTGGTGTTCTTCAATGACAACAAGACTTACTATGAGTTTGTTGTGTTGGTGTTGATGCAATTCTTTGGCAAAGACTATGACGCAGCAGTGGAGATCACAGACTTGATACACCGCAAGGGGCGACACCCTGTAGCCACCTACACCTACGAAATAGCAGCAGCCAAACGAGACGAAACTGTGGCCACAGCCAGGGCCAATGGGCATCCGCTGCGAGTTGAAATCGAACCCAATGAGACATCACAATGACCAACATCGGCGTCTATCTTACCAACCCCGCAGCAACCAAACCAACTCGAGCCACCGCTGACTCAGCCTGCTGGGACATCAGTGCCTGCCTTGTTGATGGCACTCGAGTGCAAACTCTGGACCAATTCAACGAACAGCACAACAGGTTGATTGAAGACGGCAAGCTGTGCATCTTTGCTGGAGAACGGGCTCTGGTGCCCACAGGTTGTATTTTTGATATTCCTCAAGGCTGGAGTCTCCGACTGCATCCACGTAGCGGTTTGGCATGGAAGCGCGGAGTGAGTTTGGCCAACTGTGAGGGAGTGATTGACAGCGACTATGTGAATGAAACCTATGTGGCAGTGTTCAATCACAGTGGTCTACCATTTGTGGTCAATCACGGTGATAGAATTGCACAAGTTGAATTGGTTCCGGTGCAAATTCCCGAGTTTACACAGTTGCAGGCACCTCCGATGAACAAAACACAAAGAAACGGCGGCTTTGGCAGCACAGGAGTTGAAAGTTGAAGAAAATTGTTGCAATTTTGGCTATCGGGTTTGGTCTCAGTGGGTGTGCAGTTCACAATCACCACACTCCTCATAGAGGCTATTATCGACCACCACCTGTTATTGTGAGTCCGCCTCCTGTGTATCGCCCCTATGTGCCACCGCCCCGCTACAATCCTTATAGAAGGCACTATAGATGAGCCTGCCTCTAGCTGAACAAATCATGAAGGACGCCGGTAGCAATCAATGGTTTGTTCAATTCTATGATCATACTCCTACCTATGACGCCACCTGGCTAGACCGTCACATGGAGTTTTTTGCAGCCAACCGATTGATCTATCAAGAAGTGCAGAGCATTTTTGACACACAGCTGGTTGGCGGACTTTATCATGTGAGATTCTCTGGTCACAGCGATCCTCGACTAGCAGACTACAGTGAACAGTTTGAGAATCAAGAGGGCATCAGCCTAGATACCAGCAGCTATCAAATGTTTGAGTGGAGTTACCAGGGGTGGGTCAATCAAGATGGTCTCTCTCATCTCGAAGAACATCTGGCCAATCTCAACACGCTCGCTGTTGATCCCGCTGCTGTAGGACCCATGGGCCCCAGCGGCTAAACAGGTTGACACAGCCAGCCTGGCTGCTACACTAAGCCTGTAGAAGAAAGGCAACCACAATGAACGGGAAAACTTTTTGGGCAGTGGGCGGTGTGTTCACTGACGGCAGCTTCACCCAGCTGGAGCGTGATGGCGGAGCCTGTTTTGGGCCTTTCGCCACTCAAGAGGAAGCGGAACGTGTGGCTAGCGGTCACAGGCGACACAACATTGACATCTGTTGGTATCAACTATTCGTCACTGAAACAGTGACTTCCTCCACTGTTGAGGCACATGGGTAGTTCAACGCACATGGGTATTTCAACACACGTTTACGCCATCTTGGGTGTGAAGATTCCTTGGGATGACGAGTTCAACGAAGCCTATGAGCTGGTATATGACGACAGTGATCTTCCCGACATGATCTTTGATGGCATGGGCGGCGAGTACACTGTTCTGGGCAAGATCTTGTTTGACAGTGGGGACTTTCGCTGGGGTTTTGAAAAGGGCGACATCTGGAAAACCATTGATACCACTCAATTCTCGGAGATTGAGCGCGAGTATAGAGATGCGTTCTCTCGCAAGTTTCCTCAGTTCACACACCTGCTGAATCAGCCCTTTGAGTTGCATGTGTTCCTGCACTGGAGCTAGTGAGCTTGTATCACCACCGAGAATTTAGGCGCAACGGCTACTGTGCTCAATTGCGGGTGAATGAAATTGACTATGACCGCATTTGCGTGTGGTGTCACGATCAGTTTGGAGAAAAATACGCATGTCGCTATCACGTGTGGGAACAGCTAGGGGAATGGCAGTTCTACACACGTAGTGATCTAGCCCAATTCAAACTGTCATGGGAAGGCCATAACACGGCCAGATTCGATTTTTGACTCTTCGACTCTGTATGGAACAAGCTAGCAGGAGATCTAAATGGCACGTTATCATCTTTTCAAAGGAACTCGAGGCTACAGCGGGCATCCCTACCGAGGACCCAGCAATGATGGCGTTCCTGCCGAGGCTGCTACCCTTGCCGAGGCATTGGTTATTCGCAGTCGTTTGATCACCCGCAATCCTGGTGTGGGATGGGGGGTTTATGACACAGAGAAAAGTGAGGAAGTCAATCTACTCACGAATCGCCTGTGATGTAGCTGGCAGCAAGTTGTGCTAGCTCTTTGCGACCACCGAATGCACCAAGAATAAATCCATCGCGGCTGCTGTTATCTGGATCTAGACCGATAGCTGCGCGTGCCCACATCAACCAGGGTAGAGCATCAGTTTTGCTCAGTTGCAGCAAAACGCTCTTGCCTTCTTTATCATCTGCCAACAAGGGAAACATTTGATTGATGGTTTCTCGTTCCTGCGGTGTGAGAGGCTTGGCTTTGACTTTGGGTTTGTCAGTGGCTGCTGAGGTTTCTGCAGGAGCAGGTTTGGTCCATGTTTTCCAGTTCGACCGTTTGTAGTCCTTGAGCCACTTGGCGATTATGTCAAGATTCTTCTTCTCTTCTATGTCATGAGGTCCTGCTGCAATAAGCATGATTGCATCAGGATACAGCTGATACAAAACAATAATTTTGCCACTTATTGCGTGCCAGCGTCTTACTTTTGGCGGTTTTTGTTTTGTTTCTGGATCTACAGGCAGGCTCCCGATTTTACTCTCGCCTGCTAGCACTGCATCTTTGGCGTCATAAGGGATGTGGCTCAAACTACCTTTTTTCCAGTGCGCCAGCCACTCATCAAAGTTTTTTTCAAAATCTGGTGTTTGAACAGCAGTTTCCCAGTCTTTGTTCCAGCGGCTGCTGGCGTAAACTTCTCTCTGCTGACCTTCCTGTTCTAGTAACTCACTTATTCTCATCTGGTGCAGTAGACGCCTTAGGCCCGAGTGTCACTCTCTTGGAGAAGCTTCTGAACAGCCGCCAGCTCCTCGTCCTTCTCAGCCAAAATCTTAGGAAAGGCGCCAGCGAGCTGGAAGCTTTCCTGCAGCTGAGCTTGCTTCACACGCGCCTTGATGCGTTCAAATTCCTGTTTGGTCACTGCTGTTTCTCCACTGCTGGCCTTATTTATCAAGGCTACAATAGCACGCACACCCTAGGGTGTCAACCAAAAAAGTTTGCATCTATAAGATTTTTCCATTGACAACGAGAAAAAAGATGCTATTCTAGCTGGGTAAGGTAGGAGAAAGCCAGTGAACCACAGCTACGGAAACCTCTATCATGAGATGGTTGTGGAACCTGCTCGGGATGCCAGCGAGGGCATTTTGCTGGACACTGTTGCCAGGGAAGATCTGCTGCGGCAGGGGCTTGACCCAGACACTGTGTTGGCCAGCATACGCGAGCTTGCTGACCAGCATGTGCGAGAGCTGCTGCGTCCTGCCTTCTACAAGCGTGTGGAAGAGCTGGGCGTTTACCGGTAATTTTTCCCGGTTGACAGGCAGGCAGAACCTGCTATAATGCGCCTACAAGCAAGGAGACAGAGCAAATGAGCTACGTTGACGTTTTTGTGATGGTGTGCGGCTTTGTGGCTGGCGTGGCGTTTGGGTTGGTCTTCTTCTAAAAATTGGTTGACAGCGGGCAAAAACCTGCTATAATGCGCGGGCAAGATAGGAAAGCTGACCATGAATAACCCTACTGTGTACCGGCTGGTCAACAAAAGTGGCAACAAGGTCACTCAATTTCGTGACCCAGGCTCTCTTGCAGCTCACATGCTGGGCAAGAGGATCAGCAACCTCCTTGTGATCAAAAGCGACGAGCGGGGAGATCGCCTGGTGGTGTTTTCCTCCGCTGAGGTGCAGAGCATCGAAGAAACGCTTCGGTCTGCCTAAAAAAGTGGTTGACAGCGGCTGCAACTGTGCTATAATGGGCGTACAAGAGAGGAACAAACAAATGCGTGATGCTCAAAAGGTTTACCTGGTTGGTTTTGACGCAGATGGCGGCAGCTACAACGGTATGAGCACAAGCGAGATGGTGCTGCTCAAGGGCAATCAACTGCTCACAGTGGAAGGCGTGCTTTATGTGGATGCGGATGAAGGCTCCATGGAGGGTGCATGGGAAGAGCACATGCTCTTGCTAGCAGACGGCGACGAGGAAGGCATCACACTGGAAAACGTCTCGGATGAGGAGGCTGACGAGCTCTACGAGATGCGAGTGGCCCCTGACCTCTACGAGGACGAAGACGAAGACGAGCTGGCTGATTAAAATCAGTCAAAAAAGTGGTTGACAGCGCCCACAGCTATGCTATAATGCCCACGTAGAGCAAGAAAGAGGGTAAGATGAGCTACACTTGGGAACAGGCTGCAAAGATTGCTGAGACGATGCCTCGCGATCCCAGCCGTGTGTTTGGAACCGTGGTGGTACGCGGCGGTGGGTATGTGTATGCGCTGATCCGTGGTAATGAACTGCTGGCCGAAGACCTCGCCAGGGGACTGACGTTTGGACAGATCTCCACTCACCAGGACTATCAGAATGCCTGGGATCGCATGCGTCCCTTGTTGAAGCCTCGCAAGATCAACAACAAGCGTGCTGACGCCCTGTGGAAGGAGATGCGCGTGCTGTATCTCACTAGACCTTCTGCCTAAAAAGTGGTTGACAGCGCCTACAGCTATGCTATAATGCCCACACAGAGCAAGGAAGCAGCAAATGACCGAATCTCACATGTATGACACCACAGCTAACGGCACTCGCTACAAGTTTGTGGATACGCCCCGGGGCCAGGCGATCCTGATCAATGGCTTGCCCTACAAGGTGGATTCTGCGTGCGGCTACGGCAGCATTGAGATTGAGGTTGCGGGTTTCAACATTGGCGGCACCAGCGGTGACTGCGAGGTTTGGACGTATGGTCGTGATGACGAGCCCAATGTTCAGTTCAAGGGCGAAGAAGGCCAGTGCTGGGACTATGTGATTGACCTCCTCGGCAGCCCCAACAGCACGTGGGCGGGCTTTGAGGGTGACTACTACACCGACGATGGCGAGTTCTACGACGAGGATGAGGACGAGGATGAGCTGACTGACTGAAGCAGCTTGCTAATCTCTAGATTTTTGAAACCAACAACACACAGGAACATCACCATGTATGACACCAACCAGGTTTGGAACGATCTCGCCGTCACTGGCCGCGCCCACATGATCACGCTCAGCCGTGATCCCCAGCTCACCCAGCAACTTCGGGAAGAGGCTGAGACGGAGGGTGTGAGCGTGAAGGTGGACTTCAAGCAGAGTGCCCGAGGCGACTACAACGCCTACGTTTACCTGCGCAAGAGCCTTTGAACCATAACAACAAAAGGCAGCAGGCCATGCCTCGCAATAGCATGCGACCCTTCTTTATCATGTTTTGGATCTTGTTTGCGATTGTCCTGGTGTTCAATGTTGTAGCACTGGGAGCCTGCATTGCTAGCGGAGACACAGGCAGCATGGCCTGTTGGCTGATCTCGGACCGTGTGGAAGTTGGCGTCAGGCATCGCTAGGAGAAATCAGATGGCACACATCACGTTGGCTGCGCTGCTGCATCGACTGGACAGCCCATCGACACCGATTGGGGCGGTTGGGATTTGGTGGAAGAAATGAATGAGTGGCTGAACACGCCTCTCAGCCAGCATGGCTTCACCGCTCAGCCCATCTTCGAGTGGATGTGCACCGACACCACAGTAGGCTACCATGTGATTTACCTGCATGGTGAGCCTGTGTGTCTCAGCACCAAGGAAGCCCGCAAAGCCAGCACCAACTTCAGTTGGTTCAGTGAGGATGCCTATTGGCGTGTGCGCCGGCTGATCCACGAGCTGGCGCATGCTCAAGCGCCAAAGCCCATGATTGACACAGTCAAGCTGGAGGCACTTGTGCCTGCGGAATACTCGGTGGAGTACAGCAGCCAGCTGATCTATGATTGGGTGCTGTATGAGGGTGAGCGGTGTGAGGTGGTCAATAGATGTTCGGACTACAACAAGCCAACCCAGCAAAAGATAGTGATCCGAGGTGAGGATGGTGTTGAGCGCACTGTTGATGTGCGTGATGTTCGAATTCCTGTGCCACTCAAGCCCTAAATACAGGAGGACCCAATGAAGGAATACTGCGGCAGCCCCGGCGAGCACATCAGCAAGAGTGCAGCCAAGTGTCTCGAGTTGAGCCAGCAAACTGGTCTCACAGTGCGGCTGGTGTTCAACGATGTGGAGTTGATTGTGGACTACCACAGCCACTCTGTAGACGATGTGGTTGAGATGTATGACCGGGCCAGTGCCAAAAGGCATGAAGAGTGGAGAGCCAGTCCTGCAGGGATTGCCTACGCTCTCGAGGCGGAGCAGCGCCTCCTGGAGCATCAAACAAACCATGACCAGCTGATGAGCCAACTCATGGATGTGGCTGGGGATGAAGAGCGGCTTATGAGCTGGCTCAGCGCCTACTCAGACGCTGCTGATCATGTGGGTGTGGAGAACAAAGACTTCCAGCTTGTGTGGTCTATTCTGGAAGTCCACGGTTATGTGAACAATGATTGCGTGGGGTTTGACAAGAGCGAGTTCGAAAATCCACGTGTGATGGCACGCTGGATTGCAGGGCAGGCCATCAATTGCATGCAAAAAGGTATGTCACCTCATCCCATGACTGCCCACTTTGTGGAAAAATACAAGATCCTGGTGCAGAAAAATTCAGTTGACACAAACTCACAAGATGCTATTGTAGAGCTATAAAACAAGGAAACAGATGATGACTCAAGCTCGAATGGTGCCTGTGGGGAGCAATCCCAAGATGTTTGTGAAGACTGATCGCGTGATTGGCATGGAGATCGTGCGGCGCTACAGTGGCGGGGATGAACACATTTTGCTCATCCACATAGACGGTATGCCGGAAGCCAGTGTTGTTTTCGACACGCAATATGAAGCGGCACAAGCTGCATGCGCTCTAATGAATGAGATCAATGGGGCAGTGTCATGAACACACTTTGGTATGTTGAGCAAGCTGGTGTAATCCGTATGGGAGATACCAATATTGAAATCCATCTGCTGTCTGAATGGACCACCAACCGCTTTGAAGTGCGATGGAACGGTCGTGTAGTGGACCGCAGTTGGACTCTGGACATGGCCAAAATCTCAGCTGAAAAATGGCTCCGTGATCTCCAGGAAATGGGCTTCTATCGCGGTTGACAAGCTCACAAACTGTGCTATAGTGCTGGGGTAGCCAGGAGAACTGATATGGCCAAGCGCAAGACCAAAGAAGAACTGGCTCAAGAGAAGTCAGCTCTGGAAGCTCAGCGGGCTGCTGAGCATGCAGAGTATGTGGCTGGGCTGCCCATGCGTGTGCTGATGCTCATGACCGAGAGTGCTGAGCTTGGTGTAGACACCCGGGTCACCAGTCGAGATGGCTTTCCGGTGGTTAGGTTCTATCATGAGAAATGGGATTGGACCTACATCGCCCTGGGCCCCAACGGTAGTGAGCCTTGGGAAATGGACAACCTGGAAGCTGACTTCCGGGCTCTACGCGAGTTGCAGGAGGCGGAAAAGCGCAAGCGTGAACTGGCCAAGGCAGTGCGGGCCAAACTCACTCCTGAAGAGCTGCATGCTCTTTTTCGATATCCGCGCGATTGACAACAACAACCGAAAGTAGTCTAAACATGACCGAACAGTTTCACCTCTTTGCCAAGGCAGTGAATCGCCAGCTCACCAACATGAGCCAACACGAGCTGTTTGTGGTAGATGGTCTTGATTTCTACTCCAGCTACCTCATGAGCTTTCCCGAGGGCACCAACCCCACCTTCCGCGTGAACACGGTGCACGACTGCTCCTGCTGCAAGAACTTTATCCGCAACATGGGCAACCTTGTGGCTGTGGTGGATGGGCGCAAGACCACAGTGTGGAACGTGAGTGGGCTACCAGAGCCCTACGCCACTGTGGCAGCGCACATGAACCAGTTGGTTCTCCAGCAGCCCATCAAAGGAGTGTTCCGCACAAAGGAAACACAGTTTGGTGCCGAAGTCACCTACGATGACAGTCGGCGGCGCTGGGACCATTTCTGGGGCACGGTGGCGGCACGTCACCGCTGTGCTGAGCCTGATCGCGATCGTGGCCATCTCAACACCACCGCAGCAGTGCTGGAGCGCGGCCTGCGTGAGCTGGACCACAGCGCACTAGACACGGTGCTGGACCTCATCAACAGCAACACTCTCTATCGTGGTGAAGAGCACCGGCGAGCTGTGGTGGAGTTCGCCCGGCTACTACGCGAGTATCGCGCTCACCCCAGCCCAGAACTCCTGGTGTGGACCAATCTCACCAGCTCAGCAGCACGGTTCCGCAACACAGTGATCGGCACTCTGGTGCAGGACCTCAGCGACGGTGTTGACATGGAACGGGCAGTGCGGAGTTTTGAGACCAAGGTGGCGCCCATGAACTACAAGCGGCCCACAGCACTGATCACCCCTGGCATGGTGCAGATGGCACTGGCCAAGCTCACTGAGCTGGGGCTGGAAGGTGCAGTGGAGCGGCGCTTTGCCCAGCTCGGTGACATCAGCGTGAACGATGTGCTGTTTGTGGACAACCAGGTGCGTGAAGGCATGCGCGACAGTGGACTACGAGCCCTGCTGATGGATGCTGCTGTGCAGCGGGACCCACGGCCTGTGCGCGGTGTCACTGACGTCTCCATCCAGGAGTTTGTGCGGGACGTGCTGCCACAGGCTCGCGAGATGCGGCTGATGCTGGACAACGCCCACACCAGTCACATGGTGAGCCTCACTGCTCCTGTGCACGCCAACACCGGCCGGCTGTTCAAGTGGAGCAACGACTTTGCCTGGAGCTATGTGGGCGAGGTCACAGACAGCATCCGGCAACGTGTGAAGCGTGCAGGTGGCAATGTGGAGGCAGCACTTCGGGTGAGCCTGGCTTGGAGCAACTACGACGACCTGGACCTACATGCCCAATGCCCAGATGGTCACATCTACTTTGGGAACAAGCGGACTATCCTGGACGTGGACATGAACGCCGGCTCTGGCCACACACGTGAGCCTGTGGAGAACCTCAGCTGGACACATCCGCGAGATGGTGTCTACACCGTCCAGGTGCATCAGTACAGCCAGCGTGAAACACGAGACGTGGGCTTCACCCTGGAGGTGGAGTGCAATGGTCAACTGCGTCGCTGGAGCTACAGCCCAGCTGTTCGTGGCACGGTGGAGTGCATCCGCTTCACGGTCAAGAGTGGTGCCATCACTGAGCTCAAGAGCCAAACCCCGCATCTGGAAGAGGGCCATGCCAGCAACGAGGTTTGGGGTGTTCGCACACAGTCGCTGGTGCCTGTGAGCACTATGATGTGCAGCCCCAACTACTGGGAAAACGCTGGCGGTGTTGGTGCTCAGCACTGGTTCTTTATCCTCAAGGACTGTGTGAACCCCGATCCAGCACGCGGCATCTACAACGAGTTCCTACGCGGTGAGCTGGAACCTCATCGCAAGGTTTTTGAGGTGCTGGGCAGCAAAAGCAAGACCGCCTACACCACCAACCAACTGAGCGGGGTGGGCTTCACAGCAGCTCGAGACCATCGGGTCACTGTGCAGGTCACCACCGCCCAAAACACACGAGCCTACAACATCACCTTCTGAAAGGAACACACACATGAACGATCTCTTTATCCAAGCCACTCGTGAGGGCTTCCGCTATCCCAGCTCACGTGGCGAGCTCACCACCGAGCAGCTTTGGCAACTGCCTCTCCTGGGCAAGGGCGGCAACAAGGGCTTTGACCTCGACAGTGTGGCTCGTGCCCTGCACTCCACCGTGCGTGAGAACACAGAGGCCAGCTTTGTGGACACCAGTCCCAATCCGCGCCTGCGGGAGGCTGAGACCAAGCTGGAGGTGGTCAAGCACATCATCTCTGTGAAGCAGGAAGAGCGCCGTGCTGCTGAGGCACAAGTGGAGCGGGCAAACAAGCGTCGAGTGATCCTGGACGCTCTAGCTGCTCGCGAGACTGAAGAACTGAACCGTGCCAGCCGTGAAGAGCTGCTGGCCAAGCTGGCTGAACTAGACGGCTGATCAACTGGGATGGGAGAGGGCAAAGTTGCTCTCTCCTATCTCCTTGATTTTGCTATCAAAAAAAGTGGTTGACAATCTCATAGGCTGTGCTATACTGGCCACATAGAGAGAAGGAGACGCATCATGCAAGCCAAGTATCGCGTTACACTTTGGGAAAGTGAGCGAGGTTGGGGACGCAAACCGTTCCTGGACCGTGATTTTGACTCGTTTGAAGAAGCGCAGAGTTACTACCGGGCGGAAAATGCCAAGAACAACGAGCCCACTGTGCCTGACTACTACATCTACGCCGAAGCACCTGTGCTGGTGGACGCAGAGCAAAATCCTCCCCGAGACTACTGAAGCGAGTTGACACAGATCCTGATCCTGCTATACTCCTCTCATAGACAAAGGAGCCTGAGACATGCGCCTGGGAGACAAGCTGAAGAACACCATCGCTGCTCGTGAGGAAGCTGCTCGCGTAGAGGCCGATCGCAAGCGTCGTGAGGCAGAAGAGAAGACTCGGCGAGAGCGTGCCAAGATCCTGGAATGGCTGCGTGATTGGAAAACTGACACAATCCATGCCATCGAAACGGGACACGAGCCCAAGCCTGTTCGTATTCCTCGGTATGTAGGCGACTACTCCACAGGCAGCATCGGTCTGCCCAGGCATCCGCATCACGATCTCTTTCTGCCCTTCCTGGATTGGGCCAAGGAAGAAGGGCTAGATCTAGTCATCCTGGACAACCATGATGGCGGTGGCATGGAAAGCTGGTGGGAAATCAGTGTCAAGAGTGCAACGTAACATGACCCAAGAGATTGCTGAAGATTTTCCTTGTGATCGACTTACTCTTGATCGTATCACTGTCATGATCGATCATCTTGCCCGAGAGTTTGATGTGCCTTACCGCAGTGCAGCTCTACGTGCAGTGGGACTGAGAATCATCAGCCAAGAGCAATGGGATGAGATCAAGCGGATCGCGCGAGAAGAAGCTGTGTTTCGAGAGCTCAGCAAGCCTTAGAATCTTTGTTGACACAAGAAAAACTCTCGCTATAGTGTAGCTAAGAAAAAGGACTACAAATATGTTTGTTTGGGAATTTTTGGCAGTTGGTGCCATTGGCTTTTGGCTGTTGCTGGGCATCAGTGCCATCCTCATGAGCGAGATGATGGACAACAATGCGCCAGGTTGGGCTACCATCACTGCCATTTTTACGGTGGCCATTCTGGTGGTGTTTGGCGGCTTCAATCCGCTCTCATACCTGGCTGCACACCCTGGTGAGATTGTGCTAGGAGTTGCTGCCTACTTTGCTGTGGGCGCTGGTTGGAGTCTACTGAAGTGGTATTTTTGGCTGGTCAAGCTGCGTCGTCAGCTGGATGCTGGTGAGACAGTGAGCCGGGTGATCTACACTGCTGGTTTGCGAAATTTCCCTCCCAATCCAGGCAATCACAAAAGCCGCATTATGGGATGGATTGCACTTTGGCCCGCCAGCATGCTGTGGACGTTGATCAACGATCCGGTTCGACGTGCTGCGGAAGAGATTTATGCTCGGCTTGGTGGCACTTACCAACGGATCAGCAACCGAGTGTTTCGTGGCTACACCAAGCAAGACAACCGAGACTAATCTCCCTCTTATCTACTACACATTCAAGGAAAGCACACTGTGACTGACATCGCTGTAGTTGACGTCTCTGCCAAAAAGGTCCGCAAGAAGACGGCTCTTCCCACTCCTCCCTTTCGAGTGCATACCGACACTGCCACCGGAGACATCCTAGTTGAGCTGGTAGACAAAAAGTTGATCGAAACTCTACAGGAGATCACTCACGACATCTCTGGACTCTACGACGACAATCCGCGAGTGAGTCTAGAAAGTCTCTTCGATGAGCTAGGCAGCATCCGTGCCTATCTTGAGCGTTATGGTCGCAATGCCAAACTCACTCAACTGGCACGCTATCTAGAAGCCAGTCACATGGAACAAATGTCTCGCGTGAAGAACATGCTGGCCAAGGGTGTGGTCAGCTTCTCAGCACTACGTTTGCTGCTCAAGAACAACCAGGAGGTTGTGGTCAACGGCAGTCACGCCCTTGGAGGCAAGATCGCTCACAGCCGCTATCGTCACACCATGTTTGGTAACTACATTGAACTTGGTGTGGAGTATATGAGCAGCAACGGACGTGAATTCTCTAGCAGCATCCGTGAAATCCACATCTATGAATACCGGGGTGTGAAACCCATTGAGCAACTGACGGTGCATCCAGTCACTGAAGCAATCAAACACGCGCTCACAGAGCGCGGTCGCATCTACCAGAGGATTGCGCTGGGTGCTCACTATCAGCAGTTCTCGGGCCAAATGGAAGTGAGCAAGTGGTATCGCTGGACTCTCATGCGAGCCAGCGGGCGCTGCATGATTGACATCGCCACCTACAACCAGTTCAAGGAAAGCATGCGCTATCGCACCGAAAGCGAGGATCGCAGCATCAGCCGCCTGGCTGAGGATCAGCTGTGGATGACCGATCCCTTTGTGTATGGTTTCAGCTTTGTTACCAAACAGTGGGGACGTTTTCCGGTGGCTCAAGTGAGTGATATTCAGTTCCGCAGCGACGCTTATGATCAGCTGGTGCTGGATCCACAAAAGAAGAACATGGTGCGAGCTCTAGTTGAAGATCGCAGCAGTGGCTTCAGCGACATCATCGAAGGCAAAGGCGGCGGCTGCATCTTCCTGCTGCACGGTGAACCCGGGGTGGGCAAGACCCTCACTGCTGAGGCTGTAAGCGAGCTGCTACAGCGACCGCTCTACAGCGTAAGTGTGGGCGAACTGGGCACAGATACCACCAGTCTTGAAAACAATCTGCGTCAAATTCTAGATGTGGCGCAGATCTGGAATGCAGTGATTCTCATCGACGAAGCTGACATCTTCCTTGAAAAGCGTGGCCACGACGTGGTACGTAATGCACTCACGTCAATATTTTTGCGTCTTACCGAGTACCATCAAGGTGTGATGTTCCTTACCACCAATCGAGTGCAAACATTTGATCCAGCATTCTACAGCAGGATCAGCATTGCACTGCGATATGACAACCTCGGCAACAGTGCTCGAAGCCAAATTTGGCAAAACCTGCTGCTGGCTGCTGGCATCAGTGGCATCGATTGTGATCAGCTGGGCGAGATCAACATCAACGGACGTCAAATCAAGAATGCCATCAGGCTTGCCCAAGGCATTGCAAAAAGTGAGAACCAGCCGGTGGGACTCAATCATCTACAGCAGGTGATTGATATCAGCCGAGAATTCCTCGAAGACATCAAACAAACCGCCAATCGGGAGTAACAGAACGTGAACAATCTCTCCATTCTCATCTATCTCAGCGGTGTCACCGGCACGCTGGCCAACTTTCTCACCTTTGTGACCATTGTATTTGGTTTTCTAGGTGTAGTATGCCTGTTGATTTGGCTTGTCTCGCATGATGAGACTGACACCTACAACCGCAGGCTTGAAGGTGAAGCACTGACCGGCAGGCGTGAAACACGCAAAAACTCATGGAAGTGGTTTTGGCGTTTTTGTGGCCTGTTTGTGTTTGTGGGCGCGCTGGCCAGTTTTGTGCCCAGCCGACAGACCGTGCTGTTGATTGCGGCCAGCGAAATGGGCGAGCGTGTGCTCAATCACGAGCGTGTGAACCACGTGATTGACCCAGGCATTGACCTACTCAAGACCTGGATGGAAAAGGAAAAGCTGGATCTGCAAAAGAGCATGCAACTCCCAGCTGGCAAAAACTAAGTTGACAGGGCAGCCTCCTTGTGCTACATTGCTCACTGTGAACAAGGAGGCTGCCTTGAGCGACGAACCTACTTTGGCTGGTGTGATTCCGCTGAGCCAGCTGGCGGATTTTCTCCGAGAACACCTCACTGTTGATGTTGACGTGTTTGAAGAAAACTACAGCGAGGGTTATGTCACAACTGAAGTGACCATCCGCCTGGGCGACACAGAGATCTCCCGGGGTTCCCGCAGCTATCACTATGGTCGCTAGCTGCAAAAAACTGGTTGACAGGGTCAAGAACCCGTGCTATATTGATCACATAGAAAAGAGATAAGGCTGCGCACATGGACATCACCGCATTTGGCGAGACCAAGCCACTGGAACAGCATCTCTGGGACGTGGCCAACAGTCACCGAAACTTGCTGGACCAAGGATATACGGACCTGCTGCTACTGGCCTATGCCAAGCTTGAGTTTCAGAAGCGCCAGCTCAAGGAAGCACAGGAACGCGACGCCCGGCTGCTGGAACGGCTGGACCGGCTGGAAAAGGCAGTGGTTCCCCAGGAACGTCGTTGGCTGGTGAAGGGCACAATCGAGCAGCTCTCCAGAGAAGGGGACCAGCAGTGGGAGGAAAGCCGCATCGTCATTGCCCCTACTCAAGAGGAGGCCGAGAGGCTGTTTGCGGAGCACTGGGAACGCACAAGCAAGAGCAACAGTGCCAGCTATTACGCAACCGTAACTCACTGTTCCAGTGAGCTGGCAAAGGAGTAAGGCTGATGAACATCACCGCATTTGGCGAGACCAAGCCGCTGGAACAGCATCTCTGGGACGTGGCCAACACTCGGCGCGAACAGTTCAGTGCAGATACCGTCAACCTCATGCTGCTGGCCTATGCTCAGCTTGAGGCGCAAAAGCTCATGCTCAAGGAAGCCCAGGAACGTGAAGCCGCGCTGATGCAGCGGCTGGACAAGATCGAACGGCTGTTGCAGCCCCAGGAACGTCGCTGGTGGGTCAAGGGCACGGTGTATCACACTCCCTACATGAACGACGAGATCCGGTGGGAAGCCAGTCAGATCATCATGGCTGCCACCCGAGAGGACGCTGAGCGGCTGTTTGTGGAGCACTGGAACAACAAAAGCGAGCAGCATGGTGACAGCTATTGGGCAACCGTCACTCACTGTTCTGGGGAGCTGGGCTGATGAACACGATGCCAAAACTAGATGACGTCCTCCAGCGTGCTCTGTGGAGCGAGATGAAAGATCCCGCGGAGTTTCGAGCCTATCTCAAAAGTGCAGGGTTCCTTATCGTAGCACAACACACAATCCATTCTCGTGAGGAGAACAGCGTCTGTGATCAAGATTGAAGAGGTTGAAAACACCATCACTATGTTGCGTTCTCAGGCCTCGCAGCTTGAGGCCACAGCCGGCGCCCTAGAAGCCATGATTGAGCCATGGCGTCAGTGGGAGCAGGTCAACCGCGCTGGTTTCCAGCTGTGGCAGCAGTGGGCGGACGCTTTTGGCAACAACAAGAACCCCAAGGGCTAAAGCTGCCTAAATATTGTCACAAAAGTGACAGAAGGCACGCCCATGCAACAACAGGATCTTGAAGAAGTAGTCTATACCAAACTGAAACCTGGAGAGAAGGTCGATCTCGACCTTCAATTTGAAGAAGCCAATGAACTGCTGGCGGATGTCAAACGGCAGATCAAGCAGCTGGAACAACATCAAAAATCCGCGGAAAAACTGGCCGATTTAGAGGCAACAGCCAAGATAGAAGGTCTCTCCCAGCAGTTGGCTCTGTTGAAGACTGCTCTGGAGCAGCAGATAGCTGATCTACAGCAAAAACTTAGACAGGTGCCACCCAAGGTCAAAAAACTGTTTGTGAAGATTGAGAAAGATTGCAGCCAATATCTGGAGGCAGTAAAAGATGCTGGATTGTGGCTCTATCGTGGCAGCAGCGGACCAGACGAGTTTGTGGGCAAAAGTTGGGAAACTCGCCGCGCCAAAGACAGCAGCCGGGAAGCCCAGGTAGTGTTTGACGAAATGCTGGCCAGCTTGGGATTTGTAGCACTGCGAGGCAACAGCATCTTTGCCACCAGCAATTGGGATCATGCCAGCGGCTTTGGCGACCAAGTGTATGTGATATTTCCTGTAAATGGCAGAAGCCATTTTACCTACACAGTGAGCGAGGACCTCACTCTCAGCGACATACTTGACGTGGGAGTCAATCAACAAAAACTCAACGACCTCAAGATTGAATTTGGACAGTGGTTGAGAGAAGCTACCAAAGATGTGAAGAAGAAACCCAAGTGGTTGATTCGTCTGCTGGACTACAGCAAGCCAGGCAGTTGGTGGAGCTGGAATAGCATTGAATTTGAACTGAAAACTTTAGACAAAAAAGGCAAGATTCAACTGGATGTTCCCGATCGATTCATGAACGTAGACCAACGCAGTTTGGTAGACGTAGAAAGCTTTGTTCGTCGCTATCATCCCAAGAATACGGACCTAGCCACAGCCCTCAAGAACATGAACGAAGTCTACATCAGTGGTGTCTACTATGCGCTCACTGTGGAAAAATATGCCAATCTCATCAGCAACTATTTTGGTGTAGAAGTAAGCTATTGACACAAGGGTATCTTGTGCTATAACACCAGCACACGAAGAGGAACCAAACATGCGAGCAGATATGGCCAAGGTGATTGTGGAACGTCCTCGGCGCCGCGGCATTGATACCCGTTTGGGCCGGAAGATTACCGAGCATGATCTCATGCCCAGCACCGAAGGCATGCGTGCACCTCATGTGCGCTACTATGGTGGCAAGGAACTCAATGAAAACCTGGCACCCTTGATCCGCTTTCTGGAAAGCCGAGTGGGACAACCCTGGGATGACGTCTACAGCGAGATTTGCGAGAACATTCGGGTCACCAACGCAGTACAGGACCACATTCGTGTGCATGTGAAGCAGTTTGTGGAAACCTCCACCAGCATGGACAAAGAAGGTCGAATTTGGATCAACGGCTACCGTCCCTTTCTACTGGATGATGATCAGCACACACGATTCTATGTTGATCCTTGTAGTGGTCTGCTGTGCCGCAATCCCAACCGCGTGAGCTGGACTCAACGTCAGCGTGAATATCGTGCAGCCAATGAAGCCCAACGCCGGGAGACTGCTCGAAGCTTGCCCAACGGCGTTGAACTGCGCAAGCACGATGGGGTTTGGTATGAGGTCACACTGAGCCCTGTGCCCGCTCCGGAAATGGTGGACATCGTGATCATGCGAGGATATGTGCGCAAGGTTCCTCGCGCAGTGCCTGTGTATGATGTGTTGCGCAAGCAGTATGTGAGCCAAACTCACGGAACCTATGTGACCAACAAGCGTCAACTCAATCATCACGAACTCAAAAAGTATGGAGTCAGCAATGACTAAAGGCTACACAGGATGGCTGCTGCCGCAACATGAGAGGGAGAGGTTGCTGGCCCTGTTTCCGCCGCGCTTCTCAAGAACCATTGCGCACCACTGCACACTGGCTTTTGGGGTTGACCAGGACACACCACTGCCGGAGGAGACCACTGCCACAGTGGTTGGTGAAAGCTGGGAACCAACTGGTGTGCAGGCACTGGTGCTCAAGATTGGCGGCACCATTCGTAGACCGGATGGCCAAATCTACCATATCACCTGGAGCCTAGACAAAGGACGTCGTCCTGTTGAAAGCAACCAAGTGATCCGGGATCACGGCTGGGTGAACGTGCCCCCTGTGGAAATCGCTGTTGAACCCCACTGGTTTCCTCTGGACCAAAAATAATTATCTTATAATAGAGAGTTGACCCAATGGTATGGCCCTGCAAAAAATGGCTTTGTGTGCTATGGTGTTGGCTCACAGGTGGAGATGCTGTGTGGGTCAAAGACGACAGAGACGGATCTGTAGAGATCAAGGTGGCCAGGGTGCGGCATGATCCATTTGACGACCCACCTCAGTTGATGGTCAACTGGCGCAAGATAGGAGAGTATCAATTGCGAGATAATGGTCGAGTGGGCAACTTTTGTCGTTGGCGTTTTGTGTGCAATGATAGGCATATTCAGCACCAACTGAGTGGTCAAGCTATATCAAAAAACGGTTGACCATCGTTGAGAATGTGCTATAATCTCACTCTAAACGGGAGATCAGCTGTGAAGGTCAAGGTAGCCAAACAGATCCTACACACTGCGCTTGGTGTGGGTGTTCTGGCCTTTGTATGTGATGTAGTGGAAATTGACTGGCAGCTGGCATTGGCGGCAATCCGAGATAGTGCGATGGGACGCGGTACTGCTGTGCCTCAGCTGACCATCAGGTGGCCTCGTATGGGGAATTGGAGCAAGGTATGACACGAGCACTCAACATGGACGATTGGCACCACTATTATGTGCTGGCGGCAGGAGCCCAAGGATGGTGTCTCAGCGAGGTAGCCATGCCACACACTGCACACTATCTGGAGATTCAGCGCCTGGATGATGCAGAGGGTGTAGGCAGAGATTGGGGAATCACTGTGCCGCAGTTGGCTGATGACGCTGCTGCTGTGGCTGCACTGCGAGAGGCTTGGCTTGCGTGGCAGGAACATGCTCTATTGGCCTATCATCTTCTCAAGCATCACAGCCCTGGCGAGTTTCACCACTGGGGTATAGGGGAGTGGAGTCGCTAGCTCTTAAATATCAGTGCAAGCAGATGTACGAGGACAGGTATGAGAGCAACAGAATTTCTTACGGAACGCACACTAGACGACGGCAGCCAGTTGATGGCTGCTGTGGGCGATTGGTGGATTTGGCAGGTGCCACAAGGCACCTATGACCAGTTCTATCAAAAACATAAAGGTAAAGCTTGGAACCCGATAGTGCCAGCAACAGCAGGCGAGCCCATATTTTTTGTGAGTCACCAGCAAGATTGGCAAGGACAAGAGCTTCTTCCCACTAGCTTAACTCATCCTGGTTATACCGATCGATTTGTAGCAACAAGCGGTGGTGATCTGCGCACATTGGCGGGAGATGCCAAGCTCTCTACCGCTGTTCTGCGTAAGCTGGCAACTCTTACCGGAGCCAAGAATGCTCCAGATATCCCCACAGAGAATAAGTCAGTTCTCTATCAAGGAAAAATTCAAAGTCTTCCGCAAATGCGGCAGCATTTTACTAAGGCACCATTGAGTGACGGTACCACAGTGATGATGGTTCCCAAGAATCTATGGTGGACTGTAGGTCGGAGTTGGCACACTGACACCGATAACATCTATCAACTGATCAATCCGTTGGCTAGAGAGATAACGCTCTATACCAAAGATGGAAAGATAACGCATGCATACTACGTTGAAGAACGGGCAGGACCAGCAGTGAGTGCCATACGAGAATTGGCTGCCCGAGAAGGTCTCACCATTGCCACCGAGCTGAAAGAACCCCCAGCCAAAAAGAAGAAAAAGCCTATGATCAAACCTGGCAGCAACATGCACAAGATGTTGAGCTATGTGGCCCAGAACCCGGGATGCAGTAGAAGTGATTGGTTTGTGAAGCATCTTGGCCTGGATCCGCAAGGTATGCAGGCCTTCTACAGCGATAAAAGCGCCGATGGTAGGGCTGCTGCTATGGGTTGGCTGGAAAACAAAGGCACTCCCAGCAAGTACAAGCTGGAGTTGACCATGATGGGACACATGATCTTGGGTATGCTGGATGCAGGAAATCCGGTGCCTCAAGACGACTGATTTTGGTTGACAAGCCAAGAATGGCTGCTATAATGCAGGGGTAAACAGGAGTTGCACGCGATGTGCCCCAGCTTTGTTTCCCCTGAATCCCTGCTGATGGTGAGAGATGCCTTCCGCGAGGAAGGTTTTGACCTCCGACTGGTTGGTGGTTGTGTGCGTGACACACTGCTGGACCAAACCCCCAATGATGTGGACCTGCATACTGATGCCACTACTGAAGAGGCAACCAAGATCTACGAGCGGCTGAAGCTCCGTTGGATTCCCACCGGCATTGATCACGGCACAATCACTGTGGTGCTGGATGGTGAAACCTACGAGATCACCAGTCTGAGGCGAGATGTGAGCACTGACGGCAGGCGTGCTGTGGTGGAGTACACCCGAGACTGGCGGGTGGATCTGGAGAGGCGAGATTTCACCATCAACAGCATCAGCATGAGCCTGGACGGTGAGCTGTATGACCCATTTGATGGCCTCCGGGATCTGCGGAGCGGTGTGGTGCGGTTTGTGGGGGATCCGTACGAGCGTATCCGGGAGGACTACCTTCGGATCCTGCGGCTGTATCGCTTCACGGGCAGATTTGGCAAAGAGGTTGATGCGGATGCTCGTCATGCAGCAACTTACCGGCGAGCTGGCCTGGACAGCATCAGCATGGAGCGTGTGTGGAGTGAGATGCGCCGCATCATCAGTGGCCCACAAGGCCCCTCTATGGTGAACGAGCTCTACGAGGATCTTTGGGGCATCAAGGTTATTGGTGAGAGATGGCCCGACTTCCTTGACCTGCACGACGCCTACTCGCGCACCAAGGATCCGGTGAGTCTCATGGCTGTTGGCTGGAAGCTGTATGCTCCGCATCTGCTCACACAGTGGAAAGCCAGCAGGGACGAGATTGATCAGTGTCGCTATCTGGCTGGTATGTTCAAAGGCTATAAGAGAGATGCTGACCCCTACCGCGAGATGGCTGTCTACAACATCAGCCGAGAGTGGGCGCTGGAGCTGGCAGCCATTATGGATATGGAGCCTCTGCATCGAGCAGTGCTGGAAACTTGGGAGGTGCCCACTTTCCCAGTCTCTGGCTACGATCTCATCCGGGCAGGCATGAAGCCAGGCCCGCAGTATGGAGTCACACTGGACAAGCTGCGGCTCAAGTGGGCCGACAGTGGCTATACCATGAGCCGAGAGGAGCTGATGAAATATGTCGCAAATTGAAGACTATCTTCAAGAGCAGCAAGTGCGAGTTGGCGTGGGTGTGATGGTGCTGGGACCAGGCGGATATGTGTTACTGCGTCGACAGGGCAGCCACGGAGCAGGAGAGTGGAGTTTTCCGGGAGGTCACATTGAGTTTTCCGAGACGGTACTAGAGTGTGCTATTCGTGAGTGCCAAGAAGAGCTAGGAGTGGCCCTCCGGGACGCTGCTGTGATGCCCCTGTTCACTGAAGATTGTTTTCCGCAGCACAACAAGCAGTACATCACTCTCTATGTGACAGGATGGTGTGAGGAAGTGCCACGAATCATGGAACCGCACAAAGCCAGCCAGATCAAAAGTTTCAATATAGGTGACAGCCTTCCGGAGCCTTTGTTCAGCGGCGTAGAGACTGCGTGGCTATACAAAAAGAACACCATTGTGAGCAAGCCTAGCAAATGACCTATTGTTTGTTCCTAGATGACCTGCGTGATCCCCGTTGGGTGTATCCACTCCGGGACAGCAGCATGTGGAGGGTGTGCAGAAGCGCAGCTGATGCTCAACAGGCAGTGCTCGAAGGGGGCTGTCCGGAGTGGATCAGCTTTGACCATGATCTGGGTGACAACGTGCCCACTGGCTATAGCTTTGCGCGATGGCTGGTTGACCAGGATCTTGACCAAGAGGGGCAGTGGATGCCCAAGGATTTCAGTTTTGAGGTACACAGTGCCAATCCTGTAGGAGCGGCCAACATTCGAGCCTTGCTCAGCAACTATCTGCAAAATCGATCTTGACAAGAACCCTTCAATAGGTCACAGTTTGTTATGAGCCACAGCAAAATCACTCTTGAGCATCCTCACACCAAAAACAAGGTTGTTGCACCCATCGGATTCAGTTGGTCGGTGCTGTTTTTGGGATTCTTGGTGCCCTTTTGGAGACGAGATTGGTTGACAGCTGTGTTGATGTTTATCCTCACACCTCTGTGGCCGCTGCCCAACCTATTGCTGTGTTGGTTCTACAACAAACTTTATCTGCAAAACTTGATTAAGGCAGGCTATCTGGTTTCTGTGATTGACAGTGATTTCACTGCTGATGCACTTAGCCGAGAGGTAGGTGTACCACTTGGTCGAGTTCAGTTGAACGGCTAAAGAGATGGGCACTCTTCCCTTTCAAACGGGCAGCAATTTTTGCAATGTGCCCGCTTTCTCACGAGAGCCCATAGCTATTCTAGGAGCGCCGTTTGACAGTGGCACCAGCTATCGCAGTGGCGCTCGCATGGCACCCGCTGCCATAAGGCGCATCAGCCAGGCTCTCACAGATGGCACACATGAACTGTTTCCCATGGATTTGGCCCAATGGGTAGGCGATGCAGGCAATGCTGGCATGGCCACTGGCAACACAGAGCGTGCCATAAATGAACTGCAAAGTGCTCACCATCAACTGTTGAGCCAAGGAGCTCATGTGATCACTCTTGGTGGCGATCACACCATCACACTGGCTACCTTGGCCAGCATCAACCAAACACGCGGACCTGTGGGCGTGCTGCATTTTGATGCTCATCCAGACACATGGAGCAGCCATTTTGGCGAGCCCGTGGGTCACGGCACCTGGTTGAGAACAGCCATCGAACAGGGCCTAGTGGATCCCGCCAAGGTGGTCAGTGTGGGCGTGAGAAGCCCTTGCGATCGCCACACCAGAGAATGGCTAGGGCAACAAGGTGGCACCACCATCTCGGCACGGTCAGCCATGGGCTACATGCCACAGACCATGAGCGACGTGCTCAAGAGCAGTTTGGCAGGGTCAACACCCATCTACCTCAGCCTTGACATTGACTGCCTTGATCCTGCATATGCTCCAGGAACAGGCACGCCCGAAACCGGTGGACTCACCACCATGTGGCTGGGAGAAACTCTTGACAAGCTGTTCTACCAAAGCTGGGGCTTGATACAATGGGCAGGCATGGACCTAGTTGAAGTGGCTCCCGCCTATGACCATAGTGAAATCACCAGCTTGGCTGCGGCCACTTTTGTGTGGCAGTACGCCAGCATGATGGCAGCTCATTTCAAGCTCAATCCCACTCAAAAGTCTTAAAATTCAACTGGTTAGGTCAACCAAACTTTTTGGTTGACAACCTTCAACAACCTGCTATAATGGCCACATCCACAAGGGAATAGGCACCAATGAAGATCACACAGGCAGTTGCAGAGCTTGAGCGCGGCGATGTTGGCGAGGAAGTTGGCTTCAGCATCGAATTCAATGAGAACATGGCCCGTATCCTCAGCAAGGGCATTTACAACAATGTGATTCGAGCACCCATTCGTGAGCTCAGCTGCAATGCGTGGGACAGCCATCGCGCAGCAGGATGTCTTGACCGCCCCTTCCGTGTGCATCTCCCCAACAACCTTGAGCCGTGGTTCGAAGTGCAGGACTTTGGGCTTGGGCTCAGCCATCAGCAGATCCTCACGCTCTACACCCGCTATGGCGCCAGCAACAAGACTGGCAACAATGACGACATTGGCGGCTTTGGTCTGGGCAGCAAGGCGCCTTTTGCCTACACCGACAGCTTTACCGTCACCAGCGTCTCCGGTGGTGTGCGGCGTTTCTACGCCATGTATAAGAATGCCACTGGGCGGCCCAGCGTGAGCGTGCTGGGCGAGGAAGCCACAAGCGACAGCAACGGGGTCACTGTGCGAGTGCCCGTGAAGCCTGTAGATTTTGAAAGCTTCCGTGAGAACAGCCAGGAAGTGTTTCGTTGGTTCAGCCATCAGCCTGAAGTGGTGGGCAATCGCAACTACAGCGTTCCCAAGCACGAGCGGGTTGAGGGGTTTGAAGGCGCCAACTGGTATCTTATTCGTGACAGCCGAGGCTATGGCTACTATGGCTACAGCAGGGGTACGCAACTAACGGTGGTGATGGCCAATGTGGCCTATCCTATCAAGGCCGACAACCTCAGCCAGCGTTTTGCTCGACTGGTTCAGTATCCTCTGGTGATCACCTTCCGCAACGGCGAACTTGAGCCGGCAGTGAGCCGCGAGGACCTCAACTATGATCAGCAAACTGTTGAAGTGCTAGAAGCTCGCCTGCAGGCAGTGCTGGATGATTTTGCTGCCAACATTGAGAAGCGGATCTCAGCCTGCACCACACTGTGGGAGGCACGAGTGGCCATTGTGGAGATGATGGAGGACCGTTGGGTTGGCGAGACCATCTCCACGCTCAACAGTGCGGGGCGGCCCGTGAAGTGGCGAGGTCACACGCTTGACAATCATGCCCGGCAGATCAGCTGGAGCAACCACGAGTTTGAGCACAAGACCAATCCTGCGCCTCATGTGCTGAATGTGAGCCGCACCAGCAAGGCCAAGGCTGACTATTCTGTCATTGTGAAGAAAGACACTGTGATTGTTCTCAAGGATTGCAGCGACGCCAGCAGCCGTGTGCGGGCGGCCTACTATGCCAACAAGAACTTCCATGGGCAGGCCTATCTGGTGGAAGGTGTCACGCTGGACCAAGATGGCAAGCTGGTATGGAATGCCACTCGCTGCCCGCAGGCGGCCAAGTGGCTCAATTACCTGGGCAATCCAGCCACGGTGCTGGCCAGCAGCCTGCAGAAGGTTGAGAAGAAGAGCATGAAGTTCAAGGGCCTGCCCTGGACTGGTCGTGCCAGCAACTATTATCGCAGTGCCAAGAGCAAGAACTGGGGAGACGAGAAGACTCTCAACAGCGCCGACGGCGGCTTCTATGTGACCATCGAGGGTCTCACACCATGGAAGAAGGATGTGGGCGAGCTCAACATGGACACCATCTATGATCAGGCAGTGAGCTTGGGCATCATTCCCAAGGGCACCACAGTGTGGGGCATCAACAAGACCAACAGCAAGCTGATTGCAGGCGATAGCAACTGGAAGGAGATCCACGAGTTTGTGGGCACTGCACTGCGGGCTCTGATCGCCAAACACAATCTCGGAGAGCTGGTGGCTACCCGGGAGCAAGTGAGCGAGGCCAACAGCCGAACTTATGCCAGCAGCGAGTCATGGTATAAGCACTTTGGCAGCTTCGACAACAGCATTGGTCGCTATGTGAAGGAGTGGCATCGTCTCAATGTGAACTCACATAGCAAGATCGATCCCTCTAGTGTGCGCTATCTGGCAGCAGCAGTTGGCGTCACTGTTGACACCCACAACGCCAAGAGCTCTGTGGATCTTGAAAAGATGTGGGAACAGGTGATCCGAGATTACCCACTGATTGGTTATGCCATCCGTCTCAACAACGGCAATCCAGAGTTTGCAGCGTTTGTTACCTACGTGAAACAGGTTGACGCTAGCAAGAACTAAGCTATATTATCAATATCAGCCACAAACAGGAAAACACCAAAATGAAGCTCCCTTATATCATGGCCAAGGACACCATCACAGTGATGGTCAACGGTACTGCTACCACAGTGCGGGAAGGGCAGGCCAACTATGTTGCACTGCGCGACGCTATTCGTGCACAGGAATGGGACCGTGTGCCCGACCTTGTGACGCCAGCCAAGGCCATTGAAGCTTTTGCTGTGGGACGAGTCACAGTGCAGAACGGCGAAGTGCTGCTGGATGGCGAAGTGATCCACAACGCTGTGACCCGGCGCATCATGGACATGGTTAGCGAGGGGTTTGACGCTGATCCGCTGATGCGTTTCCTGGAGCGGCTGATGCAGAATCCCAGCCGCACTGCGGTCAACGAGCTGTATCTTTGGCTAGAAGGCACTCAACTGCCCATCACCGAAGATGGCTGCTTCATGGCCTACAAGAAGGTTCGTTCGGATTATATGGATTTTTATTCAGGAAAGGTGCTGAACAAGCCTGCTGAACTGATGACTGACGAAGACCGTGTCTACATCAAGAAGCCACAGAATTCTGTGACCACAGAGGTGGTTGATGGTGTGACCACGCTGCGTATGCCGCGCAACAGTGTGGACGACAATCGCGACCGCACCTGCAGCCAGGGCCTGCACTTTTGCAGCCTCAGCTATCTGCCAGCCTACCATGGCGGCAGTGGTCGAGTGCTGCTGGTGAAGATTGATCCAGCTGATGTTGTGAGTATCCCCAGCGACTACGACAACGCCAAGGGTCGTGCATGGCGTTATCAAATCATGGGCGAGCACAAGGGCGGCGAGCACCAGGAAGCCTACAGCACTCCAGTTGCAACTGCCAACGGCACTCCTGTGAATCGAGCCAGCAACACGCCCAAGATTGATACCTGGGTGATGGGTGTGAACTTTGGCACCGAAGAGCGTGCTGCTATGGTTCGAGCTCTTGTGCAGCAGGTGAGCACCAACGCCGGCGGAGTGGATCGCACCATGGAGCAGGGTCGTGTGGATGGCTTTGACGATGCATGGAGCAATGTGATGCCCACTCTCTATCGCTACGTTGGCAGTCACATGCGTGAGGCGGTTGCGTATGCACAGGCCTACTTTGAGGGCTATGATCGCTGCCGCGGTCACGCACCTCAAGTGCAGGCAGACGTGGCGCAGCCGCATACCACAGCAGATCAGTTCCGTCCAGCCACTGACGCTCAGCGTGCAGAGATCATGCGAGTGCTGGCACTGCCAGTAACTGGTAACGAGATGCTGCATGGCCGAGAGGATGGTCGCTGGGACGGCACTGGTGATGGCGAAAGCGACCAGGTGGAAGGTCGACTGTATGATCTGTCAGCTGCTGCTCGTGGCGGACGAGGCTACCGTAAGGCCTATGTCGAAGCCTACACCAAGGCCTACAACCGATACAATCGAGGCTGACGATAGGTAGAGCACTACCAAAAAGCCCTGCACCAGTTGCAGGGCTTTTTTTTATGGCCAGTTGCCGCCCAAGATAGCTATGTCGATGATAGTCACATTGGGGCCCAGTTTTTGCTCCACCTGCTCACTGAGATTTTGGTTGGCATCTAGCACAAACACCATGCTGATCTCTTGACCATCTGCCTGCACCACTCTTACCACATAATAGAAAGCCACAGCAGATCTCCTGGTTTGTGTAGACTATTTAAATTTTGGTCTCGTTTTGGTTTTGGTTATCATAGCCGTTTAAATATTTCAACAGCATGATTGCTGTTTGGAATTTTTGAGGCACCATGACAGAAGATCCCAGCATTTTAAACCATACCACCAGCGCAAGCTTGAACCTATTGCTAGCAAGAATCAAGAGACCCATACCAGAAGAAACCAGATATCTAGATCGACTGGAGCAAGAACTTGAGATCATAGATCAACAAAATTTCGTGCCTCACTTCTTGCGAGTGCTGGAAATACTAGAGTTGACCAAGGATCTACCACACATCACAAGAGGCAGTGCCGGCAGCAGCTTGGTGTGCTATCTCCTGGGTATCACAGATGTTGATCCTGTGGCACACAACATACCATTGGCTAGATTTCTCAATCCCTTGAGAGATGATCTCCCGGATGTGGACATAGATTTCAGCCAAAAATTTCACAAACAGGTGCTGGAGAGAATCTACCGTCACTGGCCCGGCCGAGCAGCTAGACTCAGCAATTATGTGAAATATCGAGAAAAGAGCGCCAAGAAAGAAGCTCTCAAAAGAGTGTGCGGCATCAAGGGCAAGGCAGCGCGAGGTCGTCAGCCCGAACATTTGGTGCCCAAGGAACAAAAACAAGCGTGGTGGGATCTCAGCCAACGGCTGTTGGGCAAAAAGAAGTGCATCAGCAAACATCCAGGTGGTGTGGTAGTTTTTGATCAACCTCCTGCCAAAAGCTTGATACTAAAAAAAGACAATCAAATCCTCTTAGACAAACATGAGATAGAAGATCTAGCCCTGCTGAAAGTAGATGTGCTCAGCAACAGAGGTCTCAGTGTGTTGTGGGATTGTAGTCAAAGCGGTCCATTTGACTACAATACCGAATGCGATCTCACTCTTGAAATGCTGGCACAAGGCAAAAGTCTCGGTATTGTGCAGGGAGAAAGTCCAGTGATGCGTCGCACACTGCGAGCCTTGCAGCCAAAAACTGTGGATGATCTCACTCTAGCCACAGCACTGATACGTCCAGCAGCTCTCACTGGCAGAGAACGAGGTGTATTTTTCCGAGAATGGATTGGGCAAAATAGGCAGCCAGGTGCTCTAAAGCACAGGGATGGTCTTGTGTTTGATGAAGATGCCATTGAGTTGATCTGTGAGGTGATGGCTGTTGACCCATTTGAAGCTGACATGTATCGACGAGCTTTTGTGAAACGAAACGAAGAAATGATGTTCTTGTTTCTTGAGAAGATTGGCGGTCATCCGCGTAGAGAAGAAATTGTGTATCTTCTCAGCAAGATGGATGGATTTGGGTTGTGCAAGGCTCATGCCATCAATTTGGGTAGATTGATCTATGCTCAAGCCTATGAGAAACAACACCACCCTCAAAGATTTTGGCTGTCAGTGTTGCAAAATGTTTGCAGCATGTATAGGCCATGGGCTCACATTGAAGAAGCCAAGCGAGCAGGATGGAACATAGCTGGCCGACGACGTCCTTGGCTGGAGAAAGACAACACACTCTACAATCAAGACTGGACTGTTCCCCTGTTTGACAGTCATTGGGATCAGCTGGCCTCCCTGGGATTTTGGACACACACGCAATGGATAGCTGGCACATGGTTTCAGCAGATGGGAGACACTGCCGGCTTTTGCGGATTGATAGCCACCCATAGAATCTATCACAAGGGCAACGGCGAGCATGTGACTTTTGCTACTGTGGGCACCGGACCGGGAGAATTTCTTGAGGTGGTGCTGCCTGGTGCAGTGCGCTTGCGGAACAATGCCTTTGTTGAAGGCAGTGGCTCAGTTGAATGCAAGCGCAACAATCTTGTGGTGCATGCCCGCCAGTTCTCACCTTTGAGCCTAAGGGAACACCGAGAAATTTATGGGTGACAGCAGTGCAGGAGACCTCATTCACTTTTTGTGTCGGCGATAGATCTGCAGATAGTGATCGTTCCCGTCCCAGCCAATCAACTTTTGTTGCTGGTTGGGAGAAAGTGCAATTTGGTTTTTGAGAGCATACAGAATTAGCCGGATCTTGGGTAGATCTCGCGGATGTGCATACCACCACATGAGCTCATCGTCTAGTTGGGGATTTTTTTCTAAAAATTCCGCGTAGGGTTCAAGACCGGTTCTTGCTTTGGCATAATTGAACTCTACGTTGGTATTGGCCCAATCAAACTTGTCTTTGGCACCAGGCGGAAGATGATAGATGTCAAAGGTTTGTATATGGGATATGAACTCACGACCCAGTATGATATACTCTAGCTCATCGGCGAAATTGCGCCTCTCTACCATGCCAATGTTATGTTTTTTGAGCCAAAGTGTGAACTTGGCAGAAGCTTGATCTTGGTCTATAGAGGGATTCTCCTTGGCAAACTGTTGAACAAGCTGCTGATATACTTTGCTGTTGACTGATTTTGTGGTGGGTTTCAGTTGTATCACATGCATATACCGCATGGGCTTGAAGTGCAGATCACCACGCGCATTATACCAATGGTCAGCTCGAAAGGTGTATATACCCACAGGCTCAATTTCATTAGACAAGTTGTCTGCAGGTTTCATGCCTACCTTGGGTATCATGGAGGT